>Ga0210396_10000451_pt1 | contig 54660 bp, 52 predicted proteins | sample IncBWH17OmetaG_FD_155466 | JGI IMG/M metagenome (GOLD analysis project Ga0210396, IMG submission 155466) | Forest soil microbial communities from Barre Woods Harvard Forest LTER site, Petersham, Massachusetts, United States - Inc-BW-H-17-O ... | reverse complement strand
ATCATCTCCTCAGTGTTGGCCGGCATGCACCGGCAGGTTCAGGTCGATACTTCAAAAACTAAACTTTGGTGTCTCAGTAGTACGCGTACAGCTTGAAAAACTTCTGCCGCAGCTCCGGCGCCACCTTCTCCAGGCTCGCAAGATAAAGCTCGCGAATCTGGCCCTGATCGGCGTTGCCGAGCCGGTTGTACTCCCCGGCAGTTGTAGCGCCCAGTGCGCCCTTGCGAAGAACCGTCTCGAAGTCGCGGATGCGCAGCTTGCCACGCTCGAGCGACTTCAGAAACTCCGCTATCTTGCCCGAAGAGAACGACGACTCGATCGCCGACTTCACCACACCATAGGCCTGCGGATCGGCTACCGGAAGTGCGGGCTGCTCATACGTAGTGCTCAACAGAACTCTCCTGCGGAAACGCCTTCAAATCTTTGGAGCGGGAGACGGGAATCGAACCCGCGACCAACAGCTTGGAAGGCTGTGACTCTACCACTGAGTTACTCCCGCCCGCCTGCAACTAAAAATCTGGAGCTGATGATGGGGCTTGAACCCATGACCTCTCCCTTACCAAGGGAGTGCTCTACCACTGAGCTACATCAGCCTATAAAACTCAACCTTACAATCCTATCGCGAACTCATCCGTCCGAGTATGACGCGAAAGGCAAAAAATCCTAACAAAATCCACGTCAGCGATCTGAACTTACCCGGCTCCATCGTCTGCCAGGCCAAAACCGCCAAAACCCCAAGCACAACCAGCGCTACTACCATTCTTCCGCTACCGGCAGGACTCAGGGCCAAAGCACTCACAACTCACCACACCAAAAAACTAAATGGTGCACAGGGGAGGATTCGAACCTCCGTACGTCATTGACGGGCAGATTTACAGTCTGCTGCCATTAACCACTCGGCCACCTGTGCACATCCTGCAAAACCCACCAGCGCGCAGCCACAACTCAAACCATCAACCCCGAACACCAATTCCCGGAAAATCCGGAAATTACGCGAGTAAAAACCTTGAAGGAGTGACCGGAGGCCTGCTGACCAGAAGGCCCGGCAGTACAACCAAATCCTTGCCTGCTGAATGGAACTGGAGCTGACGAAGGGATTTGAACCCCCGACCCTCTGATTACAAATCAGATGCTCTACCAGCTGAGCTACGCCAGCCCAAACAGCCTTTTCCTTGCTCTCTGTTAGCCCAGCAGCGGAACGCGCAGCAGTGCCTGCGCAGAGTGCGCCGCAGTCGTAACTTTAGCATAGTGGGACTGCTCAATCAACATCCCCCACACTCCCCGTTTTCAACAGAATTCAGACAGCTTACGGTTCGCACCCATAAACCGTCCAAAATCGAGGACATGCTAGGCTATCCTCAATTTTCGATCTCCAGTTTTGCGCCACCAGGGAATAAATCCATGCGTCTGCTGATCCTGCTCTCTCTGCTCTGCCTGCCCTTCTCCTGCCACGGCCAGAACACCGGCGAAGCGCCGCAACTCACAGATGGTCCACAGGTCGCTCCTCCGTCAGTAGCGGCCACCATGGACAACAACTCCATCATCAAGATGGCGAAGGCTGGCCTGGGCGACGATCTCATCCTCCAGACCATCAACACTCAACCGGGCAAATACTCCACCGACGCCAACGCGCTCGTAGCTCTCAAAGATGCCGGCATCTCGGACCGCATCATCACCGCAATGATCAACAAGAGTCGCAGGCAGTTGACGTCCGCACCCGAAAAGCCCATCGAGCTCTCCGACGTCAACGAGATTGGCGTCTACTACAAAGATCGCAACGGCAAATGGACGCTGATCGACCCGGAAATCGTCCACATCAAATCCGGCGGCTGGATCAAATCGACCGCAACCCACGGCATCATCAAACAGGACCACAACGGCCATCTCAACGGCCGCGAGTCCAAGCTGGCGCTTCAGGCGCCCATCGAAATTCTCATTTACATGCCCGACGGCGTAGCCATCAACGAGTACGAGTTCCTTCGCTTCCGCATCAACTCCGACAACCGCGAGTTCCGCATCCTTACCGGCGGCGTCTTTCACTCCACCGGCGGCGCCGACCGCGACGAAGTAAAGTTCACGCCCGTCAGAACCGCGCCCCGCACATATCAGTTCACCATCGACCACAACGTTGGCGGAGGCGAATTCGGCATCCTGCCCGCCGGCAGCGGCAACGTCACCAACGGCGGCAAGATCTACACCTTCGCCATCACCGAATAATTTCTACTCCCACACATCGATATCTTCACCGGGCTTCAGACCGTAGCAGTCCGTCCCAATGAACTTCGCGTCGGCCTTCACATCGAAGTGCGAAGCATGTTCTGCGTCCTTCGAAATATCAATAGCCATCTTGTAATGAAACCGTTCCGGCGAATCGATCGTCATCACAGCGTGCCCCGTAATCTTGCCCGATGCGCATGACATATCGGCACTGTAACTCGTCGGCGTTGCGGTTCGATTCGACCAGACACAGTGATTGCTGTCGTCCCCATGAGTGTCCATGAAACCCTTCCACGTTGCCGCTGAAACACACGACCGCGTCACCGATGTCCCACCCTCTAACTCCGGAGGCCCCGTCACGCTGCTCTCCCACAGACCCCACCGAATCGGAGGAAGCGGCGGTGCAGCAGCAGTGGGCGCCTGCGCTCCAGATGTCATCTGCAACCCAACAATTCCAAGCAATAGCAAAACTTTCATTACGTTCTCCAAAAAATTGTTATCAGGCTTTATGCCGGAGTGTACGACACATGCCCTATATCGAAGACATAAGATGGTCTATGCTTATCTTCTGGAGTTCGCAGACTGTAGTTGTGCAATGACGATGCTGACGCCCCACCCTGCCGGCCATGTCCCCAATGCGATTCTTGATGCGTAAGTCCACCCGCTATTCTCTGCTGCTGATGCTTGGGCTAATCGTGGCCCTGGCCATCGTCCTGCTATTACGCAAGGCCGCTCCGCCCGAAGCCGCGCGTCTGCTGCCGGAGTCGGACGCAATCGTCTACGTCAACCTCAAGCCGATACGTCTGGCCACCCACTTCGACCGCACGACCATCGTGCGCAGTCCTGACTTCCAGCACTTCATCGATGCCACAGGCATCGTTCCCGAACGTGACCTCGACAACGCAGCCTTCGCCCTGCATCGCATGGACGACCCCAATGGCCCTAACGGCCCTGTCGGTTACTCCGAGGTCTTCGAAGGCCGTTTCGACGGCGCGCGCCTCGCGACCTATCTCGCCACCATAGCCATCGCGAAGGAGAGCTACGCTGGCCACGACATCTTCACCGTCCCTGTAGGCGAAGGCAACGACGTGCGTCCACTGCGAATCGCCCAGATCGGCTACGACAGCATCGCCGTCTCCAACATGCCCACGGCCGAGCAGATCCACTCCATTCTCGACCGTCACCGCGCCGGAGCTTCACCCTTCTCAGGCTCATCGCTGCTCTCAGCACGTTATCGTGATGTTCCTCTGCTCTCAAGCGCATGGGCCATCGGCCACATCGGTCTTCCGTTCTCCGAGCGCGGCTACATCACCATCTTCGGGCTGCAGCTTCCTCTTCCCGAGGACACCACCTTCGTCGCCAGTCTGCGCTATGTCGGCTCTCTTCACCTGCGCATCGAGCAGATCTCCCCCACCAACGCCGACGCCGCGCGAGCCGCCCAATCGCTCGAATCACTCGTCACACTCCTCAAGTCCATCCAGGAGATGCAGCCGCGCAACGCCTCCGACAAAGATTTCCTCAAGATGATCGACTCACTCAAGATGGAGCAGAGTAAAGATCGCGCCATACTCACCGCAACCGTCCCCATCGAACTCTTACGCGAACTGACATTACCGGACACTGACACCAACCCCGCTTCCGCGTCAGGTGCACCAGCCCCGGATGCACCGGCATCTCACTAGATAGCTTCATTTTCAACAAGCCCCGCGGCCTTCGGAGAAAGACCACAGATGACGAGCCCTTACACCAAAGCCTTCAGCGCACTTTCGACCCTGCCACTCTTACTCGCAGGGATCGTCGCCGCCTCGCCTGCAACCGTGAACGCACAAAACGGATCGAAGACGATCACCGGTCAGGCAGCCTTCACCGACTACTCTCAGGAACACCCCGGGGTCCGCCGCAAGATCACCGTCGCCGACCTGCCTGAGCCCAGAGAGGCCGAGTCCGTCGACAACGGTCCCACCACCATTCCCCGTCCAGATGGCGCATGGCCCGTCGCGCCTCCGGGCTTCAGGGTTCAGCTCTACGCGCAGGGCTTCAAAGAGCCGCGTCTGATGCGCACAGCACCCAACGGCGACATCTTCCTGGCCGACTCGCACGGCGACAAGATCATGGTCCTCCGCGGTGTCGGCCCTGACGGCAAGGCACAAAAAATCTCTACCTTTGCCACCGATGGCCTCAACCTCCCCTTCGGTATCGCCTTCTATCCCAGCGGCCCGAACCCCAAGTGGGTCTACGTCGGCAACACCGACTCCGTCGTCCGGTTCCCCTACAAATCCGGCGATCTCGTTGCAACCGGCAAAGCCGAAAAGATCGTCCCCGAACTTCCCGGTTTCGCCCAGCTCCGCGGCGGTGGCCACTGGACACGCGATATCGTCTTCACCCCCGACGGCAAGAGGATGCTCGTCTCCGTCGGCTCGGCCTCGAACGTCGATGACAACTCCAATGAGTTCCACCGCGCCGACGTGCTTCAGTTCACTCCCGAGGGCAAGTTCGTCAAGGTCTACGCCAGCGGCATTCGCAACTGTGTCGGCGAAGCCATCAATCCCACCACAGGCCAGCTCTGGTGCTCCACCAACGAGCGCGACCGCCTCGGCAACGACCTCGTCCCCGACTACATCACCAGCGTCAAGGAAGACGGCTTCTACGGCTGGCCCTGGTATTACATCGGCGGCCACCAGGACCCTCGCCACGCCGGCAAGCACCCCGAGCTGAAAGACAAGGTCATCGTCCCCGACGTCCTCCTGCAACCCCACTTCGCATCACTTGAGATGGCCTTCTACGAAGGCAAGCAATTCCCCTCCGAGTACACCGGCGACGCCTTCGCTGCCGAACACGGCTCCTGGAACCGCGCCAAACGCAGCGGCTACGAGGTCATCCGCGTGCCCATGCGTAACGGCCACGCGACTGGCGAGTACGAAGACTTCCTCACCGGCTTCGTCACTCCCGACGGCAAGGTCTGGGGCCGCCCCGTCGGCGTCACCGTAGGCAACGACGGCTCCCTCTTCGTCACCGACGACGGCACCAAGAGCGTCTGGCACGTTACCTACACCGGCAAATAACACAAGCAACCACAAAGCCAGCCAACGAATCTCGAACGGCTTGTGGCTTTTTACAAAGAACGAAAAGACGCGCCGGAGGGGAGTCCTCCGGCGCGTCTTTTCGTTACAGGTGGATAGTGGGTTATTTGGCGATGGGAGCTCCTGTGGTCTTGCCGGTGACGCCCTGGATGAAAGGCAGACCGTTGGGTTCGCCGTAGCCGGTGACGTTGTCCCAGCCGGGGGTGACGGTAAGGGACGAATCGGTGCCGAAGCTGATGGCGACGGACTCGAAGGAGCTGAGAGGCCAGATCGCGCTTAGGAAGCTGGTCTGGGTACCGAGGAGGCCGGTATACAGCACGGTCGGGGAGTAAAAGGCGGCGCCGTTTGAGTCAAAGACGGTGCCTGAGACGTCGGCGGTCTCGAGCCCAGAGGTAGGCAGGACATCGGTGATCTGGCCTGCCTTCAGCTTGGCGACAGCTGGACCCGCTTGGCCGACCGGCTTGCCGTTGTACTGGTCGGCGATCGACCAGATAGCGGTAAAGATAGGGCTGGCCAGGCTGGTGCCTCCGGTTCCGGCTTGGACAAACTGCTGGCCGAAGGAGGTGTAGATGATGGGAAATCCTGTGAAGGGATCGGCGAGAGCAGAGACATCGGGAAGCTGGCGGCCAGTTCCGGGAAGGGCCTTCTGCCAGGACGGCTTGGCAAAGAACACACTCTCGCCGCCACCTGCTCCAGCATAAAAGTAGCCGTCGCCGGCGGGAGGATCGGTTGGACCGAATGCGTTGATGAAGACGATATCATTGCCCCATCCGGTGACGACATCGCCCTTTCCAGCAGTGTTGTTGAGAATGCTGGTGCCTCCAACGGCGGTGGCATAGGGCGAGTTTGAAGGTACACCGACTGCGCCTACCGGGGTTCCAAGTCCAAGGTCGCCGGCGTCGCCGGTAGAGAACTGGATGGAGATGCCGGCAGCTGCGCCGCGCTTCAGAACGGAGTTGAAGGCATTCTCCTCAGCAGGGCCTGAGATGATCTCGTCGTCGTTCTCCCAGCTATTGGATACGGTGCTGGCGAGTTTGTGGGTGATGATGTATTGAAGCGATGCGATCTGGTCTTCGTCATCCTGGCCTGCTGAGGCTACGACCAGGATCTTCGCGCCCGGAGCGATCGCATGAGCGGATTGGATGTCGAGCGCAATCTCACCTGTCCAGCCGGTGAGATCGGCTGCCTGTGGATTAATGGGCTTGCCTTCGGGGTAGATGACCTCGAAGTTGGTGGAGTTCAATTGAGGCAGACCGAAGGCCTTGGCTGACACATTCGCATCTTTCTCCGCGTCGGCGTACCCGTAAGCTTCGACCAATGCAATGGTCTGGCCTCTACCGTCATAGCCTTCCTTGATGAGTGGTGCCAGGCCATAGTGTGCCTGCAACTGCTTGGCAGTGTACGAGACAATAAGGTTGCTATTGATGTCGTATACATTGCCGTAGTAAACGGCCAACGGCAGGGCAGCACCGGGAGTGGGGAAGGTGTAGAGGGCAGGAGCAGAGAGCGCGACGCCGGTGATCTCGCCCAACAGCGTTGAAGCTGCGTCGGCGGGGCCTACCGCTTTCTTGAAGAGTGGTTTGCCGGTGCGCGGGTTCTGAGCGACGCTGAGCTGGGAATGGATCTGGTGTCGGTCGAGGCCGGCCACGGAGTCAACCAGTTGCCCGGCTGCGCCTGGTAGCTGCGCTTCGCGAACATGCGCCTGGAAGGTTTTGCCGTTGTACCGGAAGGTGTGCAGTTCGGTCTGGAAGGCATCTTCGACGTTGCCGGCTGTCCCGCGCACGCGGATCGAGAAATTCTGCGGGTCGGAGGAGACCACCTTAAAGCCCTGTTTGACCAGCTCCTTCTTGACGGTCTCGAGCTCGGCGGCAGTGGGTGCATACTTCGCGAAGTCCTTCTCGGTAAACCACTGGTGATAGCTGGAAGATTCAGGGTTGTAGAGGTCCTCCACCGCCTTATCGAACTCGGCCTCGTTGTGCGTCTTGAGTACAACGGTAAGCGTCTGTGGTTGATTGCGGTCTAAGCGGCCCAGATCGGCGGCGATGTTCACGGCCTTGGGTACGTTATGGGCGGCTTGAGCGAGGGCGGGCTGAGCGGCCAGTGGAGAGAGCGAGAGCAGCGCCAGGGCTGCCCAGTTTGTAGCGTTGATCTTGCGCGATGTCATGATTTCTCCTTGGAAATCTAACGTGAGGTGGACAGGCAAGGGATCCCCTGAAAAAGAGTCAGAGAAATCCACGGAGCGGATCTTTGCGCTCTTCCTGCAAAGCGGACGGACCCAGCGATCAGAATCGCTGGCGGTCAACGGAATTTCGAACGAGGGGCCTGTAAAGCGCTTCACTGCAAAGACACCTGGGCAAGAAACTGTTTTACCGTTACAGGCAAAAACATTGCGCGTAACAGGAAAGACAGCAAAAGCAGATGCTGGCTATCACTACAGGATTGTGTCGAGAAGATTGGTACGCATCAACAAGTGCAGCGATTTGGGAGGCACTGACGCAAATGGATGCAATCAAACATGGAAGGAATATAAGCGGAAGCAGAGATGTCGTCAATATTTTTTCTGCATTGGCGAGCTGCAAGGTTTGGCACAGATTTATGCACTCAAAAGTGAAGTCGCTCTAAGCCCCTGACTCAGGCACATACTCGATCCACATCGATCGAAGTATCGCCCTCAAACTTTAGCTCATACTCATGCGAGAGCAAACCCACCAGCACATCCATGCAATCGCCATCCAGCTTGTGCGGAGCCAGCTTCGTCATAATCCCCAGAATCTCATCGTTGCCCAGCGCCGCACGATACGGCCGATCCTCCGACAGCGCGCCATACACATCGGCCACCGCAATAATCCGCGACTCCAACGATAGCTGCGGCGCCATCAGCCGGTTCGGATAACCCGACCCATCCAGCTTTTCATGATGCTCGCCCGCGATAATCGCCATCTCCCGGAACGGCCCCACGCGCTCCAGAATCTGCCGCGTGAGTCCCGGGTGCTGTTCTACCGCTTTCCACTCCGTCTCGCTCAGCTTGGTCGACTTATCCAGAATCGCATTCGACACACTCAACTTCCCAATGTCATGCAACAGCGCAGCCCGTCGAACCAGTTGCACGCGATCCGTCGGCAGGCCCATTCCCCGCGCGATCAACATCGCCGCATCCGCCACCCCCATCGAGTGCCGGAACGTAAAGTGTGACTTCGCGTCCACCACATCCGCAAACGCCTCGCATATCTGGTCGATCCGTCCGGCTTCCAGCTTATGCCGGCGGTCGCCATCCAGATCGAGCACCGCCCGCCGCGTATCGTCCTGACTATCACTCGCCAGGCAGTTGTTCCACAACGCCCCGCTCCTGTGCAGCGAAACCGCAACCCGCACCAGCTCCGGATCGAACCACGTCCCACTGCGTTCGACCAGCGAATTCATCGCTGCCTCAACACCGCGTTCCGAAGAGAAGACATCCAGATGCTGCGCCACCGCACAAATCCGTGCCAGTAACGAAATCTGATCTCCCTTCAGGCTGTCGGGATAGCCATCGCCATCCCAATGTTCATCCAGGCTCCGAACTGCTTCCGCGGTATCGCCCCCCAACCCAAGCTTCGTCACGATGCTGGCCCCACGCTCGCATCGCAGGCTGATCATCTCTTCGTTGTTCTTCTGTTGCCTAACGCCAATCCGAATGATCCGTGCGAGTCGGTCCAGCGGCCCGGCCTCCGGCAGGACGTTGCCCCACAGCAGTTTCAGCGTCGACAGCTTCGGCTTATGCGGTTTCGTCCAGTCCTCAAGCTTGGTCCCCGCCTTCACTACACGGTCATCGCCGCCCACAATCTCGCACATCCGGCTGGCATTACTGCTGCATCCCACGTCCTTCAGCAACAGCGCAAAGTACAGGCTGCTCCGCTTCTCATCCGGCAACTTAATCTTGTCCGCGATCCGCATCCCCAGCAGACAGCTGCGCAGCGCATGGCCCCACACCGCGCCTTCCGTCAGGTCGAGAGCAAAAGACAGCGCCGAGATAACCTCGGACAGCGAAATCGAACTGTCGCTGTCTCGATCATCCTTCCGAAAAGAAGCAGACGTTTGAACCATGCGGTATCCGTTCCTGCAAAGCGCTGGCAAAAAAGTTGGAGCCCATTTCGTAGCCGGGTGCAGAGTTGGCCCGTCATGCACCCGCTTAGGACTCCATAGCGAGAATAGCCAGCGCCCCAACCACGCTGATACTCCCCAAAAGATGCAGAACCATCACCACCACGTGGCACCTCCCAAAGCGGGAAATCGCTCCCATCATCCATTGCATAAACCTCACTCATGCACCATGCTGGATGGGATGAATTCGGCCGCGTTTCGCTCCCTATCCACCTCGCGCAGTATCCTCGCACTGCTCCTGACATTGCTTACTCTCTCCACCATGGCCACAGCACAAACCCCGGCTTCCCCGCGCCAAATCCTCCCGCTCAACACCGGATGGCAGTTCCGCCTCACCAACGCCCAGCCCAGCGCCCCCATCGACACCACCTGGCGTCCCGCCAAGGTCCCCGGCGACGTTCACCTCGATCTCATCGCCAACAAGCTCATCCCCGACCCCTTCTACCGCGACAACGAGGCCAAACTCCAATGGGTCGGCCAGCAATCCTGGGAGTACCGCACCACCATCGATGCCACCCGCGCCATGCTCGCCCGCAAGCACATCGACCTCGTCTTCGCCGGCCTCGACACCTACGCCCAGATCTACCTCAACGACCATCTCCTCCTCACCACCGACAACATGTTCCGCCAATGGCAAGCCGACGCCAAACCCTACCTCAAATCCGGCGCCAACCAGCTCCGCATCGTCTTCCCTGCTCCCGACAAAGCCGCCGACGAGCGTGCCGCGCAGGACAAGTGGCACTCCATCATCAAGGCCCCTGCCAAAACCTACATCCGCAAGGCAGCCTACGAGTACGGCTGGGACTGGGGCCCCACCTTCGTCACCAGCGGTATCTGGCGCCCCGCCACTCTCAGTCTCTGGGACAACGCCGAGATCACCGACCTCAACATCCAGCAGTCTGACATCACCCCACAGGTCGCCCGCCTCAACGCCCAGCTTCAAATCAACTCTTCGACCGATACTGCTGCCACCGTCAAACTGACCTACCTCCACGAAGGCAAGCGCATCGAAACCACGGTGCCAGTCAGTCTCCACCTCGGCAGCAACACCATCAATCTCCCCATCGAAATCAAAAACCCCGCACTCTGGTATCCCACCGGCTACGGCGCACAGTCGATGTACCAGTTCACCGCCGAGGTCTCCATCGCGCAGCACCTGCAGGACAAAAGGACCGTCAACACCGGCCTCCGCTCCATCATCCTTCAACGCAATCAGGACAAGTGGGGCCGCAACTTCGCGCTCATCGTCAACGGCATCCCCATCTTTGCCAAGGGCGCCGACGTCATCCCCTTCGACAGCTTCCCCAGCCGCGTCACCACTGCCGACTACAAGCGCATCCTGCAATCCGCAGTCGATGCCAACATGAACATGGTCCGCAACTGGGGCGGCGGCTACTACGAGTCCGACGAGTTCTACGAACTCTGCGACCAACTCGGCCTCATGATCTGGCAGGACTTCATGTTCGGCAACGAGTGGCAACCCGGCACCTACCAGTTCAAGCAAAACGTCGAGAAGGAAGCGGAGTACCAGGTCACCCGCCTGCGCAATCACCCCAGCCTCGTCCTCTGGTGCGGCAACAACGAAACCGAAGCCTCCTGGGGCTGGGGACGCGTCTCCGCTATCGCAAACTCCATCAAGCCCGAGGAACGCAAACGCATGTGGGAGGACTACCTCACCGTCTTCAGCGGCATCCTTCCCCGCACCGTCGCCCGCCTCGCCCCCGAAACACCCTACTGGCCCAGCTCTCCCAGCGCCGACTACGAGGACGTCTCCGACGCCTACGCCTCAGGCGACACCCACGACTGGACCGTCTGGCACGGCCGCGTCCCCTTCTCCGAGTACGAAAAACATCACGCCCGATTCATGACCGAGTACGGCTTCCAGTCCTTCCCTCAGCAGAGCACCGTCGAAGCCTTCACCCTGCCCGAAGACCGCACCAGCATCTTCACTCCCGTCATGCTCGCGCACCAGAAGAACAACGAAGGCAACTCCATCATCCACGACTACATGCTCAAGGACTACGCCGAGCCGAAGGACTTCCCCTCCTTCCTCTACGCGAGCCAGGTCCTGCAAGCCGAAGGCATCAAGATCGGCGCAGAGCACATGCGCCGCGAGCGCCCTCGCACCATGGGCACCATCTACTGGCAGCTCAACGACTGCTGGCCCGTAGCCTCATGGTCCAGCATCGACTACTACGGCAACTGGAAGGCCCTCCAGTACTACGCCCGCCGCTTCTACAGCCCACTCCTCGTCTCACCCCACATCGAAGACGACTACTTCACCGTCTACATCGTCTCCGACAAAACCACTCCCGTATCCGCCGACCTCAACATCCGCGTCATGACCTTCGACGGCAAAGTCCTCGACGAACAAAATCAATCCATGAAGGTCGATCAGCTAGCCAGCAAGATCTACTACTCGCAGGCACTCCCCGATCTCCTCCGCAAAATAGCCGTCGACCCCGCAACCGTCTTTGTCACAACAGACCTCGCATTCGACGGCCAGCCCGTCTCCTCCAACCTCATCTACCTCGTCCCCACAAAACAGATCCACCTGCCCGCAGCGGACATCGCCCACACCATCACCAAAGACGGCGAAGCCTACACCCTCACACTGTCCTCAAAGACACTAGCCCGCAGCGTCTACATCAACTTCGGCGACACCAAAGTTGATGTATCCGACAACTACTTCAACCTCCTGCCGAACGCCACACAGACCATCACCCTGCACAGCAACGCCACCCTCGAGGACCTTACGAAGAGTCTCCGTATCATCTCTCTCGTAGATGCCTTCCCTCGGTCATAAAATTTAGGACTCTTGCTTCTGTCTTTGTCTTTCTTGTTGTCATCCCGTAGGGATCTGCTTTTGTCTTTGTCTTTTGATCCATCCCGCAAGCAAAAGGGCCAGCTCATAGAGCCGGCCCTTTCATTCATTTCAGATTGTTTCGTTTTTACCGAGCCACCGTCGTCATCTTCGAAGTCTTTACGCCAGCAGGAGCAGCCAGAGGCGATTCGCCACCACCCAGATCCGCCATCGTCATCCGCAGATACTTATGTGGATTCACCGGCGTATTGCGGATGCGAACTTCATAGTGCACATGCGATCCCGTGACTCGTCCGCTGTGGCCGACATAGCCGATCACCTGGCCTCGAACCACCGTCTGTCCCGGCATCACAGCAAAGCCCGACATATGCCCGTAGCAGGTTTCGACACCGTGTCCGTGATCGATAATCACCTCGCGACCATAGCCATTAGCCACAGCCGCCGACTTCACAACGCCATCGCCGGTCGCTCGAATCTCGACCCCATTCGGCGCCGAAATATCGATGCCCTTATGGAACTCGCCTTCGCCATTACCCAGAACCGGATCTTCACGCTGCCCGAAACTGCTCGTAATCGGACCCATCACCGGCCACAACGAAGGCGCATACGCCGACGCATCCTCATCATTCAGCCCCGAAACGCCAAATGGATCGGTCGAGCCGTAGCGAGGGCTGCTGAACGTCGGTAAACCACGTGTCGCCGTTCCGCTCATCGCCGAATTCCTCAGCGCATAAAACGCATCGACGGACTTGTAGTAGCTGTCGTCGTTCATGGCGGTGTTGTCGGTCAGCGGCGTCGTCTCAACCGCCTCAGCCACCGCGGCCGAATGCGCCCGAGCAGCCCTTCCCGTCATCCTGCCCATGGGCAAAGCCAGCTTGCTCGTCGTCAGCCCGTACAGCGCCGAAATCTCGCTCGCGAGCGAGCTCAGCGAAGCCGCTTCGACGTCCTTCTCATGCGCAGCCTTCTCCAGGTGCGCATAGTCCTTCTGCAGCGCATTGTGGTCCTGCCGAAGCTGGTTGAACCGCGCCGTCTTGATCAGCATGCGCGAGTACGATCCTGCCAATCCAGTGATCGTGAACATACCGATCGCGGCGATGGCTATAAAAATGTATGCATAATGAAGGGGTACTGGCACCTTGTTAAGGTTGCCGTCTTCGTCGCGGCTGACGAACATGATGTAATAGCGCTTTTTGAGTCTCATCCAAAACCCTGGCCCTGATTTTGACCGCGAGACTGCCGCGGCTCTGAGAGCTTTCAACCCGCAAATCGATTGAGACAAATGCCATTCAGCAATTGTTAATTCTCAATCAAAATTGCAGTTCTCTCTTGAGCGTCCTCTAAGAGGGTAACAAACGGGCAATACCCATGCAACCAAATTCCCCTGTCATTTTCACCAGCCTGTGTACCACAAATTAGCCATCTTTTGTCCATCAATTTATGCTCCCAGCAGATGAAAAAATCTCGCAAGCCGATGGGAGAGCTAGCGCTTATCGAGCAGATACGCCGCAGTTTCGCCGCCCCACGAAGCAAAATCCTCACCCTCGGAATAGGCGACGACTGCGCCATCCTGAACCCTCCTCCGGACTCCGAAGTACTTGTAACCACAGACTTTACCCTCGAAGACCGCCACTTCCGTCGCAACCGCCATCCCCCCGAATCCGTAGGCCACCGCTGCCTCGCCCGCGGCCTCAGCGACCTCGCCGCCATGGGCGCTACCCCCATCGCAGCCTTTCTCTCCCTGGCCCTTCCCGCCGACATGCTCGCAATCAAATCCGGCCAAGTCTGGACCTCCGCTTTCTTAGATGGCATCCGGGCCCTGGCAGACCTCCACGACGTACCCCTCGCCGGCGGAGATACCTCCCAATCCCCAGCGAATCTTATACTTGCGGACATAATCCTCGTCGGCACCGCTCCAAAAAATAAAGCCCTCCGCCGCTCCGGAGCTAGCCCCGGCGACCTCCTCTACGTCACCGGCCAGCTCGGAGGCGCCGCCGTCGAACTCGAAAACCTCCTTAAGCGTCGCCGCCGCATCTCCAAACTCGCCGCCATCGACAACCACCCCCATCTCTACCCCGAACCCCGGGTCGATACAGGCGAAGCCCTCCTCCGACGCAATCTCGCCACCGCCTGCCTCGACATCAGCGACGGCCTCTCCACCGATCTAGCCCACCTCTGCCGCGCCTCCGCCGTCCAGGCCGAGATCGAGCAGTCCGCCATCCCCATCCATCCCCTCGCCCAGAAACAAGGCCCTGCCGCCGCACTAAAATCTGCCCTCCACGGCGGAGAAGACTACGAACTCCTCTTCACTGCCCCGCCCTCCACACGAATGCCGGCCTCTATCGCAGGCGTTCCGGTAACGCGAATCGGCACCATCAAACCGCGCCGCTCACGCCACTCGCTCATAACCCTCATCACTCCCGACGGCGTCCGTACCGCACTTGAACCCGCTGGCTGGGAGCACTTTTCCCGCCGCTAATCCTGCTACCATCGACACCGTTGCCTATGCGAGACGCCACTAAAATCATCCGTTCCACCCTCACCCGCACCGTCGCAGGCGAGCCCCTCCACCCGGGCCCAGTCTTTGCCGCGCCCTACCACGCCCCCGGCGACCCCACGGACAATCCCTACACCTACGCCCGCTCTCACAACCCCACCTGGACCCATCTCGAAAAAGCCATCGGCCAAATGGAATCCGGCCCCGGCTACCGCGCCAGCGCACTCGTTTTCGCCTCCGGCATGGCCGCCTGCACAGCCGTCTTCGGAGCCATCCTGCGTCCCGGCGACATCGTCGCCCTTCCCTCGAACGCCTACTACGCCGCCCGTGTCCTTGCCCAGGAGTACTTCAGCAAGATGGGCGTCACCCTCCGTCTCGCACCAACGGGCAATAACGCCCAGGCCGAACACCTCGAAGGCACAAAACTCCTCTGGCTCGAATCCCCCAGCAACCCCACCATGGAGATCTGCGACATCGCCGCCCTCTGCGAAGCCGCACACAAGGCGGGCGCTCTCGTAGCCGTAGACAACACCACCCCCACCCCGCTAGGCCAACTCCCCCTCGCCCTCGGTGCCGACTTCTCCGTCGCCTCCGACACCAAGGCCATGACCGGCCATAGCGACCTCCTCCTCGGACACGTCGCCACGCGCGACCGCGAGCTACTCGCCAAAATCGACCAGTGGCGCACCCTCACCGGCGCTGTCCTCGGCCCCATGGAGGCATGGCTAGCCCTGCGTTCCATCGGTACCCTACCCCTGCGCCTCGAACGCTCCTGCGAGAACGCCCAGCGCATCGCCGACTTCCTGACCACGCGCCCGGAAGTCACCAGCGTCCTCTACCCCGGCCTGCCCACTCACCCCGGCCACGACATCGCCCGCAAGCAGATGCTCTACTTCGGCCCTGTCCTCAGCTTCATCCTCCACGACAAAGCCACCGCCGAAACCTTCCTCGCAAAATCGAAGCTCCTCACCGACGCCACCAGCTTTGGCGGCATCACCACCACAGCTGAACGCCGCGCCCGCTGGGGAGGCGACACCATCGCCGAAGGCTTCATCCGCCTAAGCGCAGGCTGCGAAGACATCGAAGACCTCATCGAAGACATCGGTCAGGCCCTGGACGCAATCCGTTTATGATCGCTCTGCCCTATTGGATAACCGCCCAACTGGCCATCATACCCAGACCCATTGGCGGCAACTCACTCGGCGCCGAGATGCTGTTTCTTCGTGAGGCGGGCATCGATGTTGTTGTATCCATGCTCCAGAAAGGCGAGGCGCAGTATCTGGGCTTGGCAGAGGAAGAAACGTCGGCAAAGCAAGCCGGCCTACTCTTCATCAATTTCCCAATACCCGATGGTGACCTCCCCCCTGACAAGCTCCGATTCAATGCATTCCTGTCTAATCTGGAAGCCCATCTCGCTAGCGGCAAACGAGTAGGCATTCACTGCCGCGCCTGTATAGGCCGCTCAGCCGTCACGGCAGCCAGTTTGTTGATCCGATCAGGAATCCCACCTGAAAGCGCATGGTTACAGATCGCAACCTCACGCGGATACCCCGTTCCCGACACAATAGAACAACGTGAGTGGGTCGACCGTAACATAAGGTCGAAATCCACGGCTGTTCCCGAGTTTGCCCATAGCTGGACCGCAAACGCCCTAAAAACCGCCCCCCTCATAGCTCCCGCACGCCAGTTCACTTACCCGCAGCAGATCGCCGGAGAAGAAGACGCACTCGCACGAGGAGCACTCCAGCTACTCGTCCGTCCCGCAGCCGGAGGCACCTTCCTCGCAACCTGCGCCCTCGGCTTCACCAACCCATCCATGCCCACCGGAGTCTTCGCCTGCCCCAACCCGCAGGAGCTCTGCGCTGTAGCAGGCGGCTACGCCTACATCATCGACACGCTTTACCCCGACTACTGCACCCATATCGCGCTCAAGCCGGTCACAGAAGTGCGCCCTCTGCCAGATAACAACCTGATCCTCTTCATCGGCTTTCACTCCATCGTCGCCTGGGGCCCACAAGGTCAGGCGTGGGAGTCCGCACGCCTAAGCTGGGAAGGTGTCCGCATCACCGAAGTCGCCGAAACCACCCTCCACGGAACCGGCTGGAACCTCCTCACCGATAAAGAAGTTCCCTTCACCCTCGATCTGCTCACTGGCCAGCATCAGGGGGGAGGCTTTTCTCCTCCGCCGGGAACGCAAAAAAAGTAAGCGTAGCATCGCCCTGCTTCACAACGCGCACCTGCACCAGCGCCCCATACCGCGCCGCCAGCTTCGCCTTGCTACCGTGCTCCGCAATCACCAGAGCGTCTGCCGCCAGCATCTGCCGCCCCCGAGCACTCCCCAGAAACCCCAGCGTTCCCGTGTACTCCGCCTCTGCCTCATACGGCGGATCGACAAAGACCACATCGACAGGCTGCGTCAGCTTACCTAGCCGTTGCAATGCCGCACCCACGCCGCGATCTTCCACGGTGAATCCCCGCTCAATCTTCAGCGCAGTAAAATTCACCCGCATCGCAGCCAACGCCGGCGCAGCATTCTCAGCAAACCAGACATGGGCCGCCCCCCGGCTCAAAGCCTCGATCCCAACCGCCCCTGTCCCCGCATACAGATCGACAAACCGGCAGCCATCCAGCCGCGGCGCAAGAATATTAAACAGCGTCTCCCGCAGCCTGTCGCTCGTCGGGCGCGTCTGCATTCCTTTGGGAGCCGTAAGTTGCCGTGATCGATAAGTTCCCGCTATGACACGCATCTTCTGATGGTATGACGATCAGCGCATACAATGATAGGCATGCGTGGGTGGTCTTTTCCTATCGGCAGGTTTCTCGGCGTGGATGTTCGAATCCACACCTTCTTCATTCTTTTAATTGTGCTTTCGACCAGCTACGCCTCGGTCTCCGGCGCAACAGGCGGGCGCGGCTTCGCACTATGGATGATTCTCTTTTCCGCTGTAATCGTGCGTGAGGTCGCCCGCGCCATCGCCGCCGCCTGGTATGGCCTCGAGCTCCGCAGCATCCTTCTGCTCCCCACCGGCGGCCTGCTGACATTTGCCACTCCCGAGACCACCGAGCGCGCCGCCGCCCCAGATTTGCAAAAGCGCATGGCGGTCATCGGTCCCATTGCCAACATTGGCTTTGGCCTTCTGCTCGCCGCAATGATCATGGCGATCACGCCCGAAATCAATCTCCTCGAGCGTCCCTGGGTCACTCCATCGCACCTTCTGCGCGCTACCGTCTGGATCAATCTTCTTCTCGGCGCAGTAAACCTTCTACCGGCCTCCCCGTTCGATGGCGGCCGTGTCTTCCGCGGCGAGTTCGCCAAGGCCCACGGTGCTCTCAAAGGCACACGCGCAGCCGCCGGCCTCGGGCAAATCATCTCTCTCGGTCTGATGATCGCCGGTGTGATCCTTCCCAACATGTGGCTCGTCATGCTCGGTGCCTTCGTCATGATCGGCTCCCACATGGAAGACCAGGGCCTCCTGCTGCAAGCCGATGTAGACGCCGTCCGTATGCGCGACGTCATGCTGACGCAGTTCAGCACGCTCTCCGCCTCTGACACGCTTGAAGACGCACTCCAGCGCTCCGTCCACACCCTGCAGGATGTCTTTCCCGTTGTCCGCGGTGGCAACCTCGTCGGCGCCGTCTCCCGCCAGGGCATCGTCGAAGCCCTCCAGACAGAGGGCAACGGCTACGTCCAGGGCGTCATGACCCGCTCCTTCCAGACCGCCCAGCCCGACGACTCCCTCGTCAAAACCCTCCGCCGCATCATGGCTGGCCCCGGCGCACAGATCGTCCCTGTCCTCGAAGGCGACCGCATCATCGGCATCATCACCCCACAAAACCTCGCCCACTCCATGGGCCTCCTCAACCAGCGCCGCAGACTACGCCAGCAGGAACAGTGAGTGTCGAGCAAATCGCCTTCTTGTTTTGCTTCTCAGGTAGGCCTGGGCTTTAGCCCAGGCATTACGAGCAGGAACTGAACGGGGCTTTAGCCCCTGAGGTATGCTCTCCTGTCCCACAGCACGCCATCCTAAAAAAGGAAAATCGATTCATCAGACATAATGCCCTCCGACCACGAAACAGACCGACTCAAGGAACACTCCGAACCGATCGCCCCCGGTCTCTACCTCGTCGCCACCCCCATCGGCAACCTCGAGGACATCACCCTCCGCGCCCTCCGCATCCTCCGCAGCGTCGACCGCATCGCCTGCGAGGACACCCGCCAAACCCAGAAGCTCCTCAACCACTTCGGCATCACCACCCCCACCGTCAGCTACCACATGCACAACGAGGGGCAGCGCTCAGAAGAGCTCGTTGAAGCCCTCAAGCAAGGCGGCCGCATCGCCGTAGTCTCCGACGCCGGAACCCCCGGCATAGCCGACCCCGGCAGTCAGATCGCCGCCGCCGCCATCGCCTCCGGCATCCCCGTCTTCCCCATCCCCGGAGCCAACGCCGCCATCAGCGGCCTCATCGCCAGCGGCCTCTCCACCGAGCGCTTCACCTTCCACGGCTTCCTCCCGTCCAAAGCCGGCCAGCGCAAAACCTTCCTCGAAGAGATCCCTCGCACCGGCGGCACCACCCACATCTTCTACGAGACACCCCACCGCATCCTCGAAGCCCTCGCCGACATCGAAGCCGTCTTCGGCCCCGCCCAGCCCGTAGTCATCGCCCGCGAACTCACCAAACTCCACGAAGAGTTCCTCCGCGCACCCGTCAGCGAACTTCACGCCGAACTCACCGCCCGCCCCGTCATTCGCGGCGAAATCGTCCTGATGCTGACCCCCGCCGAGCAGCAATCCACAACCCCCAGCACCAGCATCGCCGAAGCCGTATCCGCCTTGATGAAATCCGAAAATCTAACCGAAAAAGACGCCCTCAAGCGAGTAGCCCGAGACCGGGGCATAGGCAAAAGCGAAGCCTACCGCGAGCTCCAGCGCGAACAAAACCGCCTCCGCTAAGTCCCCCACCATCCACTCGCTCACACTCTAAAATGATTCCGGCGACACTATGGCGCAGTAACGGAGGAAGCTTCAAAGGATGATGCACGGCCTGCAAAGTCTAATCGGAAAACTGGAACAGGATTGTTCGCTGAACGATCCCGATCGGCTGCGTCAGCGCATCGAAGCGCTTGACCGCCTCGACGCCTATCTTCCAGAGGAACAGTTGAAGGGACACCTACCGTCCATCGGCACCCAGTCGGACGTCTATCCCCGAGTCCGAGCGCTTTACACCAAGTTGGAACGAGCCAATTTTGAGCTCTACCAGGCCATCCGCCGCGACATTCAGCATGTCGCCGGGCCATACAGGCTGCTTCAAAGGGTAGCCAATCAATCAAATCAGGCTGACGACGCGATCCGTCTCTCCAACGGCGAAGGCTACGATTATCTCGACGAGCTGGTCACCGGAGTCTTGCAGTTCGAACAGCCCGCTGCCGGCCTCGTCCAGTTGCCGGCAGAGATGGTGTTTTATCAGCCGACCCCGGCGCGCCACATCTTCGATCTGATTGCTCGTACCGCACTTACCGAACGGGATGTACTGGTCGATCTTGGCTCCGGAATAGGTCACGTTCCGTTGCTGACCGCCATCTGCACGGGCGCCCGCAGCATCGGAATCGAACTAGAGGCGGCCTATGTCGATTGCGCCCGCCAAAGCGCTCAGTCTCTAAAACTGAGCAACGTAGCGTTTATCCACCAGGACGCGCGGGCGGCGGATCTGTCCTGCGGCACAGTGTTTTACCTGTACACGCCCTTCATCGGCACCATTCTGCGCACGGTTCTCGATTCGCTGCGACGCGAAGCCGCCAGCCGCAAGATTCGAATCTGCACATTTGGCCCCTGCACGCCAATCATCGCCGAAGAGCAGTGGCTCGAGGCACTCGGCCCCGTAGAAGCGCACCGGATCGCCATTTTTTGTTCCCGCAGCTGAAGCCGGATTCCCATTATGAGGGGGCACCATATGAGGAAAATTCGCTACGGGGTCGCGATGAGTCTCGATGGCTATATCGCCGGACCGAACGGTGAGGCGGACTGGATTGCGATCGATCCGGACGTCAATTTTGCTGAAATCTGGGCGCAGTTCGACACATTGCTCATGGGACGCCGCACCTACGAAGCCGCGATTGTGCGACTAGGCAAGGTGTCCTTCCAGGGAATGAAGACGTTCGTCGTCTCAAGAACTCTGAAACAGGCAGACCATCCGGAAGTGATCATCCTCTCCGAGTTGAACCAAGGTTGGATGGAAACATTACGCGCGCAAAACGGCAAAGATATTTGGCTGATGGGAGGCGGCGAACTCTTTCATTCTCTGCTGCAGATGGACGCAGTGGACACGGTCGAGGTGCACGTCATACCGGTATTGCTGGGCAGAGGAGTTCCACTCCTCCCCTCTCCCGCACAGCAAACCAAATTGAACCTGTCCAGCCACAAGATTTATCGCTCAGGGCTGATCTCCCTGATCTACAACATCCAGCACTAACCCACCCATTCTGGAATGCCTGCCGGGGCAGGGTGCGGGTGCCCCATTCATGCGCGCTTTTGCGCATGAGTGGGTCGCGCGAAGCGCGATCGATCTACGCTCGACCCTTCACCCGATCGTAGTGATAAACATCACTGGTAGTCCCCAAAGCCTCGTTATAAAGGCTCGTAGCCCCAGTCGCTTCCTTCAGCTCTTCACTGAACTCATGAATCGCCCGCAGATGGTCTGCCGTGGCCGGAATCTCCAACTTGCTGCTCTTCAAGAACTTCTGGTAGCCGCGATCGAGCAGCCGCGAAATCTCGCCATTCAGCACCCAGCCCGGCCGAGCCAGCACCTCCACCTTGCCATCGGCCGTCTGGGCGATCTCCGCCGCACACCCATACTTTCTCACCTGAAATGCACGCTTTGCACCGTCATGTGCCGGAGCAACATCGAATCTCTGACTGCCGAGAACCGCTAGAACATCATTGAAGCTTCGCTGTGGGGTCTTTTTTGCCATAAGTGCCATACGTTAGACTCGATTAACTGTCGCACATCCGCCGACCTCCTTCAAACGGCATTGTGTCGAACCGGGAAACTAGAAAAAAGTAAGCATGCTGACCACCACCAAATCGCTCGGAACCACCATCCTCGAACGCATCGGCAACACGCCTCTGGTCCGCCTGAATCTCTTTCAGGACCGCCTCGCTGCCAACATCCAAATCCTCGGCAAAGCCGAGTGGGCCAACCCCGGCGGCTCCGTCAAAGACCGCGCCGCCTCCGCCATCGTCACCGACGCCCGCAGCCGCGGCCTGCTGAGCAAAGAACGAGGCCTCCTCGACGCAACCAGCGGCAACACCGGCATCGCCTACGCCATGCTCGGGGCCGCCCTCAACTTCCCCGTCACCCTCTGCATGCCGTCCAACGTCTCCCCCGAGCGCAAGCGCTACCTCTCCGCCTACGGGGCCAACGTCATCTGGACCAACCCCACCGACGGCTCCGACGGAGCCATCCGCAAAGCCCGCGAGCTAGTCGCCGCCGAGCCCGACCGCTACTTCTACGCCGACCAGTACTCCAACGAAGAAAACTGGCGCGCCCACTACCGCACCACCGCCAACGAAATCTGGGAGCAGACCGAAGGCCAGATCACCCACTTCGTCGCCGGCCTCGGCACCTCCGGCACCTTCATGGGAACCACCCGCCGCCTCCGCGAGCTCAACCCCAACATCCGCTGCATCTCCATGCAGCCCGACTCACCCTTTAACGGCCTCGAAGGCCTCAAGCACATGGCCACCGCCATCGTCCCCAAAATCTACGACGCCACCCTCGCCGACGCCAACATCGACATGGACACCGAGGTCGCCTACGCCATGTGCCGCAATCTCGGACGCAATCACGGCCTCCTCGTCGGCATCTCCGCCGCCGCCGCCGTGGCCGCATCCCTGCAAGTCGCCGAGCAGGAAGCCGCCGCAGGACGCGAGGCCGTCATCGTCACCATCCTCTGCGACTCGGCCGAAAAATACATGAGCGAACGCTTCTGGCAGGAGGAGTAACCCACACATGCTGACCATCCAGTACGCCGACTACGAAGCTCTGCGCGCCCACGGCGAAGAGACCTATCCCAACGAGTGCTGCGGCGTCCTCCTCGGTAAATCTGAAGCCGGAGTAACCAACCGCGTCCACCAGATCGTCCGCGCCGGCAACACCCGCACCGACTCCGCACACAACCGCTACAACATCGCCCCGCAGGAGCTCGTCAAAATCCAGCGCCAGGCCCGAAACCTCGGCCTCGACATCGTAGGCTTCTACCACTCGCACCCCGACCACCCCGCCCAGTGGTCCCCCACCGACTTCGCCGAAGCCCACTGGATCGGCTGCTCCTACGTCATCACCGCCGTCGAAAAAGGCAAGGCCGCCATCACCAACTCCTTCCTCCTCCTCGGCACCACCGAAGACGACAAAAAATTCCACGACGAAGCCATCGAAATAGAAATCAACAAAACCATCGAAGTAGCCATCGCCGAAGCAGCATCCACCCAGAAAGGACAAGAATGAACATCCACATCCCGACACCGCTGCGCGCCTACACCGACGGCAAAGAGACCGTCGCCATCCCCGGCGCGACCATCAGCGCAGTGTTCACCCTGCTCACCACCACCTACCCCGAGCTCCGCCAGCACCTCTTCACCCCCGAGGGCAAGCTCCGCTCCTTCGTCAACGTCTACCTCAACGACGACGACATCCGCTACCTCCCCGCCAAAGAAGACTCCCCCGTCTCCGACACCGACGAACTCACCATCATCCCATCCATCGCCGGCGGCTCCGCCCAGGCCCGTTGTTGTTGATCTTCCCTTCCTAAAAATCTTTGTTTGTCGTCATTCTGAGCGCAGCGAAGAATCCCTGTATTTCGCTTGAAGCACCTAGGATCTCGTTGAGGCGGCTCACCAACGATGAGTAAAAACTTCGTAAAGTGCAACGGCGCCAAAGCCGAGGCAAATGTAGACCGTCATGAACACATCCCATCTGGGAATACTGAGGCCGGCCTTATGTCTTCGCCACGCTGATCTTAGTCTGCTGCAAAGAAGGGCAAAACAGGATGTCGCGAAGAGAGTCCAGAACCAGTTGCCGAAATATTTATGATCGATAACGCCTTGCACAACTCGATGCTTTCACGCCTCCAATAGCCCAAACAAGCCCGATCTCCATCCTTAGCGAGGCTAAGGATGGAGAAACACACGCCATGAGCCCTTCCGCCCTCAAAAGCATCTAGAATTAAGGAAACAAGGAATCCCATGCCCACAGCCATTGAAGAAACCGTCCAGCTCCCCAAGCTCTCCAACGAGGAGATCGCCCGCTACTCCCGCCACCTCATCCTGCCCGAGGTCGGCCTCGAAGGCCAGCAGAAGCTCAAGGCCGCCAAGGTCCTCTGCGTAGGCACCGGAGGCCTCGGAGCCCCGCTCGCCCTCTACCTCGCCGCCGCAGGCGTAGGCACCATCGGCCTCGTCGACTTCGACACCGTCGACTCCAGCAACCTCCAGCGCCAGATCATCCACTCCACCGCCACCGTCGGCAAGCTCAAGGTCGATTCCGCGGAGATCATGCTCAAGGGCCTCAATCCCTTCCTCAACGTCGTCAAGCACAACACCATGCTGACGTCCGCCAACGCGCTCGAGATCTTCAAGGACTACGACGTCATCGCCGACGGCACCGACAACTTCCAGACCCGCTACCTCGTCAACGACGCCTGCGTCATCCTCAACAAGCCCAACGCCTACGGCTCCATCTTCCGCTTCGAGGGCCAGGCCAGCGTCTTCGGCACCGAGCAAGGCCCCTGCTACCGCTGCCTCTACCCCGAGCCGCCACCGCCGGGCCTCGTCCCCTCCTGCGCCGAAGGCGGAGTCCTCGGCATTCTCCCCGGCCTCGTAGGCGTCATCCAGGCCACCGAGACTATCAAGCTCATCCTCGGCATCGGCGACCCCCTCATCGGCCGTCTCCTTCTCGTAGACGCCCTCGGCATGTCCTTCCGCACCCTAAAGCTGCGCAAGAACCCCGACTGCCCCGTCTGCGGCACCCACCCCACCGTCACCGAGCTGATCGACTACGACCAGTTCTGCGGCATCGCCCCACCCAGCTCCGTAGGCCCACTCGAAGTAGCCCGCGACAAGGCCGTAGCCGAAGCCGCCATCGTCGAAGGCATCCCCCAGATCACCGTCGAGCAGCTGAAGCAGAAGCTCGACGCCAAAGAAAACATCTTCGTCCTCGACGTCCGCGAGCCCCACGAGTACCAGATCGTCAATCTCGGCGCGCCTCTGATCCCCGTCGGCGACATCGAGCGCCGCGCTAGCGAACTAGCCGAGCACAAGAACGACGAGATCGTCATCCACTGCAAGTCCGGAGGCCGCAGCCAGAAGGCCGCCCTGGCCCTCAAAGCCGCCGGCTTCACCAACGTCTCCAACCTCACCGGAGGCATCACCGCCTGGGCCGAAAAGATCGACCCCACAATGCCCAAGTACTAAGCATTCATCGGAATACCATAGAAAAGCCCGAAGACTATCCTCGGGCTTTTCTTTTGGGGCTGTCCTAGATAACTACCTCAACCAGGTTAAGAACTAGGATGGTTGCCGTCACACCGGAACAGTAGGAAGCGTTGATACCACTCACACTCAAAGGCATGACGGACTGGATAGCTTCGTGTAGTCGCATTACCGGCAACCTGCCGGAAACTTCTATCATTGCGTGGTGAGGCTGTGTATCGTTGGGCCAGCAATCCATTCTCAAGCGATTGCGTTGCTTGGACTTATGTATGAATCGAACATTTAGAACGATACTTCCAATAATCTTGGGAAGCCTGAGCGCGATGCTGATGGTGTGGGATATTCACAACCAGACCGTCATCGTTTCGATGGGAATGGCTTGGGATACCGGGGCGCCTTTGTGGCCCTACCAGTTTCCGGACAGTCTATTGCTAGCCTTGAACGCTCCTGCATACTTCATCGCGACACCATGTTCACGTCTTTTCGGTCTGATTGGTACCACGCACTACTTCACTCTGTTTCCAGCAATTCTCTTCTGGTGGTGGCTCGTAGGAATCTATCTCGATCGACGTCGCACCGTTACTGGCGTCAAGAAAACATGGTGGCTTCCATCACTGCTTTCAGTCACGGCAATCTTGTTGTTGGCTCTGGGCGTAGACAGTTTAATTGGTGCATTCCGCTGGTGGTTTATGAACAGCCGAGAAATGCTGAGTATGATCCATCTAATCATCATACTGCGCGCGATAGCTCCGGCACTTTGGTGTCTTGTACTGAGCTTTGTCGCTGCGGTCGCAGCTAAGAACTGCTTTCGTTTCGAGTCCAATTCGATGGTCTCTAATTCATGAAAATCAGATTATCCGCGTACGAGCAAAGCTGAGAAACCAACAGGATTGTTCTTCTCTGTAACGCCTGCCCCGTCTTTTCCGAAACGTAAGTGCCAACACGCTCATCTCGGAGGCCGTTCACCCAACCCCACTCATTTATCTCCGAACCTCTTCCAACACCTTCACATCCCCATCATTCTTCCCCACCTTCAACCCCAACAACCCAGCCACAAAGTCATACAAATCCACATTCTCAAACGTCCCCACCTTCACCCCCGGCTTCACATCCGGACCCTCCGCGTAAAAGATCGCCTTCATCTCCGGCACAAGCCGAGGGTCCCACCCATGGTCCCCCTTCGACTTTGTCTCCTCCGTCTTCGCATGCACCGTCACCGGCACCGCCTGCAGAGGCTCAATCACCGGATCACCCTCCCGCGCATTCGCGTCATAATGCAACTGCGCCGGAAAATCCTTCAGCCGATAAACAGCGAACCGCGGATCACCCTTCGCCTTCAACTCCTCGTAGATCTTTTCCTTCTCCGCCTCGGTCTTCGGATAAAGATGATCCCCCACCTCCGGCACACCCTGAAGATCCACCATCTTATCCAGCGCCACAAAATTCCGGTCCTTGAACGCGATCATCCCATGGTCCGACACAACAATCAGATCAACCGGCAGCCCCGAAGCCTTGATCTTCTCCTGCAACTCCCCAATCAGCGCGTCCACATGCTTCACCGCCGCGCCCGTCTCCGGAGCGTCCGGCCCAAACGTATGCCCGGCATGGTCCACATTCGAGTAGTACAGCGTAATCATGTGCGGCCGCTCAGCCTCCGGCAACCCCAACCATTGCGCAATCTGCTCCACCCGCTTCTCATCATCAAAACCGTCGTCAAACGGAACCCAGTAGCTAGGCCGTTTCCCCGCAATCTCAGCCTCCGACCCCACCCAGTACATCGAAGCCGACCGCATCGCCTGCTGCTCGGCCAGCGACCACAGCGGAACCCCGCCATACCAGCTCCCATCGCTATTCTTCGCATGGTCCTTGTAGTAGTACTCGGCATCCCCACGCGCCGGATCGAGAAACGCATTGTCCACAATCCCATGATGCTCGGGATAAAGCCCCGTCACCATCGTGTAGTGGTTCGGAAACGTAATCGACGGATAACTGGGCAGCATCCCCTCCGGCGCACTCGCCCCATCCTTCGCCATCGCCAGCAGATGCGGCGCACCCCACTTCTCCGCATAGTCCCACCGAAACCCGTCGAGCGAAACCATCACCACATAGTGAGCCTTCCGCGCCCGCTTCGAATTCAGCGCATTTGCCTCATGCTTTACCGGCGCTACATCCTGCGCCAAAGCCATTACGGCCCCAAGCAATCCAACCCACACCAAAAGCTTCTTCATCCCGCCAAACTCTCCAACTTCTTATTTAGATCCGGCCTGCGCCGCCACTCATGTCTGGCTTACCGAACCATCGTCATCTCTACCGAAATGTCGTCATCCCTACAGAAAATGTCGTCATCCTGACCCTGAGCGAAGTCGAATGGGGAAGGATCCCTGTATTTCGCCGTTGCAAGCTCAGAGAAACGACCACATACGGCAGCAGCATCCAATCCCACTCCAGATTAGACGTGGCGGGAGAGCCATCATTTCTTGACACCTACAGGAAAGATCAACTCCCCTGTTATGAATACTTTGCAGCACTTAAGACCAAAATATCGGACCTTTAACCCCAAAGTACGAGCCTAAATCCCATCTTTTGAATACTTTGCGCAACATCAATAGGGGTAGGGGCTACTCAGGAATATCCTCAGACACCAGAATCTGCAGACAAAGCGGTCTCTCCAGCATGCAGTCCATCTTCGCAACCGAAGCCACAGCCTTCTCAATGGTCGAGGTCAGGCAAGGCTCCGTCGTCACCACAAACGGCAACCGATGCTTCGGATATCCAGGCTTCTGCAGCAGCGAGTCAATATTCGCCCCCACCTTGGCGAGCGCACCCGAGATCGCCGAAACAATCCCCGGCTTATCGTCCACCACAAACCGCAGATAGTGAGGCGCCAGAAACTCCCCCGTCACCGCCCGCTTCCGAACCGGCAACCGCACCACCCCACATCCCTGCGCCACCGACAGCAAGTCCGACACCACCGCCACAGCCGTAGGCTCCCCCCCGGCCCCATGCCCCGAAAAAACAACATCCCCACCAAACCGCCCGCTCGCCACCACCATATTCTGCGTCCCATGCGACCACGCCAGCGGCGAAGTCAGCGGCACCAGCATAGGAGCCACCCGCGCATGCACCACCGTCCCATCCAGTTGCGCCCGCGAAACCTGACGAATCGTGCAATTCAGTTCCTTAGCGTAAGTAAAATCAATCGCCTCAACCGGAGAGATGCTCTGCGTTGCAACCGCATCCGGATCAAGCTCCGCCCGCAACGCGATCCGCGACAGAATACAAAGCTTCGCCCGGGCATCATACCCATCCACATCCGCCGAAGGATTCGACTCTGCATACCCAAGCTGCTGCGCATCCGCCAGCACCGTAGCGTAATCCGCGCCCGTCTCCATCCTGCTCAGAATGTAGTTGCACGTCCCATTCACGATGCCGCTCAAACGCGTAGTCTGGTCGCCACAAAGTCCCTGCTGCATACCAATAATTACCGGCACCCCACCCGCCACCGCCGCCCCATGAATCAGCTGCACCCCATGCTTCTCCGCCAGCTTCGCCAACCCCGTACCCCGGTAAGCAATCAACTGCTTATTCGCCGTCACAACAGATTTTCCCGAAGCCAGGGCCTTGCGCAGCCATCCCTCAACAGGATTCAGCCCACCTATCAACTCAATGACGACATCGACATCCGACTTCAAAACATCGTCAATCTTCTCCGTCCAAACCACCGAAGCCGGAACAACCTTCGCCGCAGCAGAAGTACGCTTCCGCTCCACATCACGGTTATAGATATGTGTCAGTTGGATCCCTGGAAACTTCGACGCGGCGATCAACTTCGCCACCGAGCTTCCCACAGTTCCAAACCCAAGCAGCGCCACCTTCACCGTGGAGCCCGCCTTCTTTGCCTTTACCGCCGCAGCCTTCTTCTTCATCGCCATATCTTAGTAGTCAATTCTGCTGGCGCTCGCACGCCACGCCTCAAAGCTCGAGATCGCCTTCTCCCGCATCATGTTTATCGTCGGAATCCTGCGCTCCTCCAACGGCTTCTTCACCTCGTCGTAAAGAAACGCATCATCAAATCCGGCCCGCGCCGCATCCGCCGCCGTACTCCCATAGAAGATCGCGCTGCAATGCGCCCAGTAAATCGCCGCGAGACACATCGGACAAGGCTCGCAGCTCGTATAGATCTCGCATCCCTCAAGACGAAACGTCCCCAGCGCCGCACAAGCCCTGCGGATCACCGTAATCTCCGCATGTGCCGTCGGATCATTGTCCACCGTGACCATATTCGCACCCGAAGCCAGAACCTTCCCATCGCGCACAATCACCGCGCCAAACGGTCCACCGCGCCCGCTGGTGACATTCTCCGTCGCCAGTGCAATCGCCTGTTCCATAAAGATAGGATTGCCCTGCATTAGTCTGTCGGTATCCTTATCGGGAATAACGGGATAATCAGAATTATATGGCACACGCTTTCCTCTCAAACCGCGTCGTCACTCCGCAAGGCACACGCCCCGCTGCGCTCCTCATAGAAGAAGGCATCCTCCAGGCCATCTGCCGCGTCTCCGAACTCCCTGCCGACACCATCCTCCACGACTGCAGCAACCTCGCCATTCTCCCCGGCCTGGTCGATACTCACGTCCACATCAACGAACCCGGACGCACCGAGTGGGAAGGCTTCCGCACCGCCACCCGCGCCGCCGCCGCCGGAGGCTTCACCACCCTCGTCGACATGCCCCTGAATTGCCTCCCCGAGACCACCACCGTCGAAGCCCTCGAAGCCAAGCGCCAATCCGCCCAAGGCCAGTGCTTCGTCGACTGGGCACCCTGGGGCGGAGCCGTAGCCGACAACCAACCCCACATCCTCCCCCTCGCCCGCGCCGGAGTCCGTGGCTACAAGTGCTTCCTCATCTACCCCGGCTGCGAAGGCTTCACCATGATCGACCAGCAGCAACTCGAAGTCGCCCTCCCACACATCGCCGCCTCCGGCCTTCCCCTGCTCGTCCACGCCGAACTAGCCGATCCCATCGATCGCGCCGCAGCAAACCTCCAACAAGCCGACTGGCGAAGCTACAGCACCTATCTCGCATCGAGACCAGACCAAGCAGAACTAGAAGCCATCCGCCTGATGATCCGCCTCTGCCGCCAATATGGCTTCCGCCTCCACATCGTCCACCTCTCCACATCCCTCGCCATCGACGACCTCAAGGCCGCCCGCGCCGAAGGTCTTCCCATCACCATCGAAACCTGCCCCCACTACCTCCACTTCGCCGCAGAAGACATACCCGACGGCGCCACCCTGCTCAAATGCGCCCCACCCATCCGCACACGCGCTAACCGCGAAGCCCTCTGGCAAGCCCTGCGTGAAGGCGCAATCGATATGATCGTCACCGACCACTCCCCCTGCCCACCCGAGATGAAGCGAACCGATACCGGCCGCTTCGATCTCGCATGGGGCGGCATCGCCAGCCTCTCCATCGCGCTCTCCATCGTCCACACCGAAGCCGTACGTCGCGGATTCTCACTCGACCACATCGCCCGCTGGATGAGCGTCGCCCCCGCCGCACTCGCTGGCCTAAGCCACAAAGTCGGATCACTCACAGCAGGACGCGAAGCAAACTTCATCCTCTTCGACACCGACTCAGAGGTCACCGTAACCCCCGACATCCTCCACTACCGCCACCCCATCTCCGCCTACATGGGCGAAACCCTGTGCGGCACAGTCAAGGGCACCTACCTGCGCGGCAAAGCCATCTATCAGAACGGACGCATCCCAGACACACCACACGGCCACGAGGTCACGCTATAGTAAGCCCACGCCCAATGAACGATCTCCTCGCCAGATGGAACTCGCTTGATCCAGAGTCCGCAACAAGGGCGATCCTACCCTGCTGCGGATCACAAGCATGGGCAGAAGCCCTCACCGCAAAGCGTCCTTATACAAACGAAGCCGCACTCCTCACAACCTCCGACACCATCTGGCGTTCCCTTCCCGAAGCCGCATGGCAACAAGCCTTCGACAGCCATCCCCGCATCGGACAGAAGCACGCTCAAACCCACGCCACAGAAGCATCCCTACGCTGGTCCGCACAAGAGCAGCGCACCGCACTCTCCGCTAATGCCGCCGCAAAGCTCGCCATCGAAGAAGCAAACCGTCGCTACGAACAGCGCTTCAACCGCATCTTCATCGTCTGCGCCAGCGGCAAAACCACCTCCGAGATTCTTTCCATCCTCGAAGCCCGCATGAACAACGATCCACAAACCGAGCTTCACGAAGCAGCCGAACAACAACGTCAGATCACGCAGCTACGCCTACGTCACTGGCTGGAGTCAAACTAACCATGGGCATCTCCACACACATTCTCGACACAGCTCTCGGACGCCCCGCCGTCGGCGTCCCCGTCACACTCTCGCAACAAGTCGATGGCGCGTGGCTCTTCATCAACGAAGCCCTCACCGACGCAGACGGCCGCTGCAAATACCTGTTGCCCGAAACACAATCGCTGCATCAAGGCACCTACCGTGTCCACTTCGACACCTCGACCTACTACAAACACCAGCATCTACAAGGTCTTTATCCCTACGTCGAAATCGTCTTCGAGATAACCAACAGCGACCAGCACCACCACATCCCTCTTCTCCTCACCGCCAACGGCTACACCACCTACCGAGGAAGCTGACCCGCATGATCGAGCTAGCCGAAAATCGTTACGGAAAATCCCGCGTCCGTCTCATGAAGGTGACGCGCCATCCTCACGGCAACGACCTGCGCGAGTGGACAGTTCAGGTCCTTCTCCAAGGCGACTTCGACTCCGCCCACATCGAAGGCGACAACAGCAAAATCCTGCCAACGGACACGATGAAGAACACCGTCTACTCCGTAGCGCGAACCTCCACCGCCCCCTCGATGGAAGCCTACGCAAAAGAACTCGCTGACTTCTTCCTCTCCCGCAACCCCCAAGTCACCTCAGCCGCCATCCGCATCGAAAGCACCCTCTGGAAGCGCCTCACCTTCGATGGCACACCCCACCCCTCAGCCTTCATGCGCGGCAGCGACGAGCTACAAACAACCCACGTTGAGCGCACACAAAACGAAGACTTTCAAATCCACTCCGGCCTCGAAAACCTCGTCATCCTCAAAACCGCAAACTCCGGCTTCGAAGGCTACATCAAAGATTCGCTCACAACCCTGAAAGAAACCAACGATCGCCTCTTCGGCACCGCCGTTGTCGCAAAGTGGCATTACACAACTCACGACCACGATCACAACGCCATCCGCTCCACCATCCGCGAAACCATGCTCCGCACCTTCGCCGACCACGACAGCAAATCCGTCCAGCAAACCCTCTACGCCATGGCCCAAAGCGCACTCGAAGCCGTACCCGAGATCGACGAAATAGAGATCACCATGCCCAACAAGCACTGCCTTCTCGTCGATCTCTCCCGCTTCGGCCAGGACAACCCCAACGAAATATTCGTCCCCACCGACGAGCCACACGGCTACATAGAAGCTCGCGTAAGACAAAAGCAATAAGCACTCCCTCAATGCCGACTCAATCTACAAATCGAGCCGATCGCATCATCGCCCGCTGCCGCGAGATCGCATCCTTCACCGAAGTCCCCGGCGAAACCACCCGCACCTTCCTCTCTCCCCCCATGCACGAGGTCCACGCCCTTCTTCGTCACTGGATGGAAGCCGCAGGCATGACCATCCATATCGACGCCATCGGCAATCTACGCGGTCTTTACCCCAGCCTCACGCCAAACGCCCCTCGTCTCCTCATCGCCTCACATCTCGACACCGTTCCCAACGCCGGAGCCTTCGACGGCATCCTCGGCGTCATCCTCGGCCTTGCAATTATCGAAGAGCTTCGCAAGCAACACCTGCCCTTCGCCATCGAAGTCATCGGCTTCTCCGAAGAAGAAGGCGTGCGCTTCAACAAACCCTTCCTCGGCAGCCTTGCACTGATCGGCAAACTAGACGCCGAAACGCTCGCTCGCACCGACAGCAACGGCACAAGCCTCACAAAAGCCATCCGCAACTTCGGCCTCAACCCCGATGAACTTCCAGCAGCAATATTTTCAACCGACACATTCGCCTACCTCGAGTTCCACATCGAGCAAGGCCCCGTCCTCGAAAACGAATCACTCCCGCTAGGCATCGTCAACACAATCGTCGGACAAACCCGCCTGCAACTCACCTTCACCGGCCAATCCAATCACGCAGGAACCACGCCGATGCATCTCCGCCACGATGCCCTCGCTGCAGCAGCCGAATGGATCGTAGCAGTCGAAGCCTACGCCAACAGCCACAACAATCTGGTCGCAACCATAGGCAAAATAAACGCTGCGCCCGGCGCAATCAACATCATCCCCGGAGAGGTCACAGCAACCCTCGATCTACGCCACGCTAACGACGAAACGCGCAAAGACGCCGCCATCGCTCTGCTCGATAGTGCAACAACTATCGCCTCAAAACGCGGCGTCAAAGTCTCATCCAAAATGCTCTCGCAACAAGACGCCGTTCCCATGAACCCCCACCTCACCCATCTCCTTCAGGCAGCCACCGTCCGAGCAGGCTTCCCCAGTCCCACCATGACCAGCGGCGCCGGACACGACGCCATGATCATCGCTCCCCACATCCCCTCAGCGATGCTCTTCCTCCGCACTCCCGGCGGCCTCAGCCACCACCCCGACGAATCCGTCCTCCCACAAGACGTCGAAGCCACGCTCGCCACCGCAATGGAGTTCCTCTCGTTATTGCGCGATGATAGATCGATCCTCAAGGACGCCCATGCATAATCTCGGCCACACCCGCAGCACCAACCAGCGCGACCATCTCCTCCACACGCCGGACACCTTCATCCGCACCGTCCTTCCCGGCATGAAAGGCGCAGCCGCCATCGTCCACATCTCGCCCGCCATCGGCGCATCCTTCGCCCAATACACCGCCGAGCTCGAACCCGAAGGCACACTCGGCGACACAGCCAACCAGCGTTTCATCTACGTACTCGAAGGCACCGCAGACTTCGTCACCGAAAAAGCCTTCCATACCCTTACCGCCGGCGGCTTCGCCTACATCCCCACCAACACACATCACACCTTCAAGGCCCAGCAGCTCACACGACTGGCTGTCATCGAAAAACCCTACGAGCCACTAACGTTATCTCCAACTCCCTATATCCTCGTCGGCGACGAGAACGCCATCACACCAACGCCCCTCGGCGGCGACCCCGACCTCCAGGTCCGCAGCCTCCTCCCCGACCTCCCCGTCTTCGACTTCGCCGTCAACACCATGACCTATCAGCCCGGAGCGGCACTCAGCATGGTCGAAGTCCACATCATGGAGCACGGCCTCTTGATGCTTGAAGGCGGCGGTATCTACCGCCTCAGCGACCAGTGGTATCCCGTCACCGCAGGCGACGTTATCTGGATGGCTCCCTTCTGCCCGCAATGGTTCGGAGCCATCGGCAAACAACCCGCAAAATACCTCATCTACAAAGACTGGAACCGCCACCCACTCTAATAATTCCGCAACGAAGTCCTCCTTCAAACATCTCTTGATGAAACGCTAATCCACGCGTTGTGATGGAGGTTTGCAATGGTCTCCTGGGCACTCATCTCCGGCGCGTCCACCGGTATCGGACGAGCAACCGTATTAGCCCTGTTGTCAAAAGGCTTCAACGTGATCGCGGGTGTCCGTTCGGAAGCAGCAGCGGAACGCCTTCGCCAGCAAAGCTCTGCACAAGGATCGGGCCGCCTCGAGACCACGCTTCTCGACGTAACCGATCAGGCCTCCATCGACGCCGCGATCGCGCAAACGAACAAACTGGCCGGAGCCGGCGGCCTGCATGTCGTCATCAACAACGCCGGCATCGTCGTCCCCGGGCCGGTTGAGTTCGTCTCCGGTGCAGAGTGGCGGCGGCAATTTGACGTGAACCTCTTCGGCGCAATCGAGCTCACCCGCGCCACGCTGCCCCTTCTCCGCCGCGGGGTGGAGGCGCATGGTCGGGGCGTACCTCGGCTGCTGCTGGTTAGCTCCATCGGCGGACGCATCGCACAGCCAATGATGGCGCCATACACAAGCAGCAAATTCGCCCTCACCGCCCTGGGCGACAGCCTTCGGCTCGAGCTGCGTCGGCAAGGCATCGGCGTCACGGTCATCGAGCCGGGCGCTGTAGCCACGGATATCTGGGCGAAAGGCGATACCTCCGCAGAAGAGTTCACGCCGGATCATCCAGCCCGCAAGCTCTACGAGCCGGAGCTGAATGGCCTCCTCGCGCTCGCGAGAAAGACCGCCAGCAATGCAATACCTGCCGAGCGCGCCGCACAAGAGCTTGTAAACAGCATCCTGGCAAAACGCGCCCCCGCCAGAGTACTCATCGGCACAGACGCCAAGATCATGGCCCGATTGAAGAGCTTGCTCCCTACCGGCGTCTTCGACAACATCCTCGCAAAAGAGTTCGGCATCGCAGAGCGGTGACCATATCGAGCCAGCCTCAAACAGTGTGGTCCTGAGCAAAACGCGAAACACGCGGTCGAAGGACCTGCTGTTGTTGCTGTTGAATAATCATCGCGAGTATCCGCATAAGGAAGAAATTTGGGACGACCAGCCTACAGATAAGTAGCATGGCTTTATGAAGATTCGTGTTGCATCGATATTCTCGGTAATTCTTGGCGTCTGCGTGTTGATCTCTGGCTGTAAAGATGTACCGACGATTTGGAGACAAGAAGTTCAATCCCCAGATGGGTCATGGCTTGCGATTGCGCACACGGAACAAAACGGTGGGTTTGGATCGGCCAGTATTACAACCGGTGTCGATCTGAAGCGAATTGATGGAACAGTTCACTCTGGAAGGCCGGTAGACATCCTGGAACTCTGGAGCAATGGCCCAAGCCCCAAAAGGCCCTACGTTTTAGATAACGACGCCAACGCTGGCGGGATGGTAAATCTAACTATGAAGTGGTTGGATCCATCGCATCTTGAAGTGACCTATGACGGGCAAGCAAGAGTCGACTTCCAAGTTGTAAAACTCGCTGGCATCGATATCTCCTTACAAGACCTTTCAAAGAAGGCAGCTTCTCAATCACCTCAGTGACTCTTTGTATGGAATTATTTTGGCCAAAAATAGGAATCTGAAGCATGAGCCTTCAAATCGACGAATCCCGCCTCCTCAAAGAACTCCAAACCCTAGCCACCATCACCAGCGCCGAGCCATCCGAAAACGGCACCGCAGTAACCCGCATCGTCTTCTCCCCCGAAGACCTCCGCGCCCGAGCCTGGCTCAAAGATCTCGCCACCGCCGAAGGCTTCCTCATCCGCGAAGACGCCGTAGGCAACACCTTCATCCGCTGGCCCGGCACCGAACCCACCCTCCCCGCCGTAGCCACCGGCTCCCACACCGACGCCATCCCCCACGCCGGCATGTACGACGGCACCGTCGGGGTCCTCGGCGGCCTCGAAGCCCTCCGCGCCCTCAAGCGCAGCGGCCTCACTCCCCGCCGCTCCATCGAACTAGTCATGTTCACCTCCGAAGAGCCCACCCGCTTCGGCATAGGCTGTCTCGGCAGCCGCCTCCTCTCCGGCACCCTCGACCCCACCCGCGCCGACACCCTCACGGACAAAGACGAATCCACCCTCGCACTGGTCCGCACCACCGCCGGATTCACCGGCCCACTCGCATCCGTGCGCCTCCCCGAAAACCACTACCACGCGTGGCTGGAACTCCACATCGAACAAGGCCCCCTCCTCGAACGCGAAGGCATCTCCATCGGCATCGTCACCAGCATCGCCGCCCCCGCCAGCTATCGCTTCACCATCACCGGCCTCGGCGGCCACGCCGGAGCCCTCCTCATGCCCGACCGCCGCGACGCCCTCTGCGCCGCCGCCGAAACAATCCTCTCCATCGAGCGCCACGCCCTCGCCACCAAAGCCATCGACACCGTAGCCACGGTAGGCACCTGCGACGTCCATCCCGGCGCCGTCAACTCCGTCCCCAGCCGAGTCACCCTCCAACTCGACATCCGCGACACCGACCCCACCCGCCGCGAGTCCGTCATGCAAGCAGTCCGCCGCGACATCGAAGACCTCCGCCACCGCCGCCAAGTCACCATCACCGAAGACCTCGTCAACGCCGACGCCCCCGCCCAATCCTCCCCCCACATCGTCGATACCCTCGAAAAAATCTGCACCGCCGAATCCATCCCTTACAAGAAAATGGTCAGCCGCGCCTACCACGACTCCCTCTTCATGGCCCGCATCGCACCCATCGCCATGATCTTCATCCCCTGCCGCAACGGCGTCTCCCACCGCCCCGACGAGTACGCCTCTCCCGCCGACATCGCTCGCGGCACTCACGTCCTCGCCCTCGCCCTTGCTAAGCTAGCAGCAGAGTAATCAGGGTCCCTCACCAAACATGGCCATCGAATCCATCAATCCAGCAACCGGCAAACTCATCCGCACCTTCGATCCCCTCACCCCCGAGGCCACCCGCGAAAAAATCGCCCTCGCCGCCCAGGCCTTCCGCGACTACCAGCGCGTTCCCCTCGACCACCGCGCCCTCTGCATGCGCAAGCTCGCCTCCATCCTCGAGCACGAGACCGACGACCTCGCCACCCTCATCACCCTCGAGATGGGCAAGCCCCTCCACGCCGCGCGCCAGGAAGTATTGAAGTGCGCCGCCGGCTGCCGCTACTACGCCGACAACGCCGCCCGCATCCTCGCCTCCGAGTCCATCCCCACCGAAGACCATACCTACGTCCGCTGGGACCCCCTCGGCGTCATTCTCGCCGTCATGCCCTGGAACTTCCCCTTCTGGCAGGTCTTCCGCTTCCTCGCGCCCGCGCTCATGGCCGGCAACGTCGGCCTCCTCAAACACGCATCCAACGTCCCTCAATGCGCCCTCAGCATCGAGGCCCTCGTCCGCCGCGCCGGCTTCCCGCGCGGCACCTTCCAGACCCTCCTCATCGAAGCCCGCCAGGTCGAATCCGTACTCAGCGATGAGCGCATTGCCGCCGTCACCCTCACCGGCAGCGAGCCCGCAGGCCGAGCCATCGCCGCACAAGCCGGCTGGCTCATCAAAAAATCCGTCCTCGAACTCGGCGGCTCCGACCCCTTCATCGTCATGCCCTCAGCCGACCTCGACGCCGCCGTCGAAACCGCCGTCAAAGCCCGCTGCGTCAACTCCGGCCAATCCTGCATCGCCGCCAAGCGCTTCCTCGTCCACGAAGAGATCTACCCCGCCTTCGAATCCCGCTTCGTCGCTGGCATGGAAGCTATGAAAGTCGGCGACCCCACGAAGGACACAACCGACATCGGCCCCCTCGCCACACCGCGCATCCTCGAAGAGCTCGAAGCCCAGGTCAAAGCCGCCACCGCCTCCGGCGCACGCATCCTCACCGGCGGCGAGCGCATGATGGGCGACGGCAACTACTTCGAACCCACCGTCATCACCAACATCCCCCGCACATCCACCGTCTACCGCGAAGAGCTCTTCGGCCCCGTCGCCATGCTCTTCCGCGTACAAAGCCTCGACGAGGCCATCGCCATCGCCAACGACACACCCTTCGGCCTCGCCGCCTCCGCCTGGAGCCGCGATCCGGCCGAGCAACAACGCCTCGTCTCCGAGCTCCAATGCGGAGCCGTCTTCCTCAACGCCATGGTAGCGAGCGATCCCCGCCTACCCTTCGGCGGCATCAAGCACTCCGGCTACGGCCGCGAGCTCTCCGCCGCCGGCATGCGCGAATTCCTAAACGCCAAAACCGTCCTCATCTCTGCACCGCGCTCCAACGAGGCTCGCTAGCAAATTAAAGGATTTAGGCAGTCGTAGACATAGCAAGATCCTTGCTTCTCTGTTTGCCGTTACCGATCTTCAACCAGTCGAGAATCGGCACTGTCATCATGGTCGTAACCAGAGCCATAATCACCAGCATCGTGAATAGCTCTGGCGAAAAGACATGAGCGTTATACGCAATATTCAATACGATCAACTCCACCAGGCCACGCGTATTCAGCAACGCCGCCAGCCCCAGAGAGCTTCGCCAGTCATATCCCGTCCACCGCGCAGCAACGATAGCTCCACCCATCTTGCCCACAATCGCCAAAAGAAGAACGAAGCCAACCCACAGCCAGATTCTTGTTCCACTCAGAAGATCGAGCCGCGTTCTCAATCCAGTGAGAGCAAAAAACAGCGGCAATAAAACAAGCGAGACAACAACATCCAGTCTCGTGCGAAGAGTCTCCTGACAATATTTGACACGCGGAAAACATAAGCCCGCCAGGAATGCTCCGAATAGAGGATGAACCCCGATCGCATCTGTAACCGCAGCAGACGCAAATCCAACTACGATGACGACACCGAGCAATTCATAGGACAGACTACTGCTCGCACGCCGCTTTGAAAGCCACTTCCCCAGAGGCCGGATCACAAAAAACATGACAAGAAGATAAGCACCCAACCACAAAAATCTATGCGAAAGCAGCATAGAAGTGTTGCCAGACGGAATCAAAGTCATTGCCACAGCAAGAAGCAACCAGGCAGAAACGTCATCCACTGCTGCACACAGAATCGCGGTCGCACCAAGCGGAGTCGACTGCATCTCCCGCTCTTCCAGAATCCGCGCCAGCACAGGAAAAGCCGTAATGCTCATCGAGATTCCCAGGAAGAGCGTAAAAGGAAGTCTCCCAATTCCATCAGGAGCAAAGCGATGGCGAAGCATCGGCGCAGCCAAAACCGCCAATGCAAATGGAAGAACCATACTCATCAGGCTGGTCAGCGTAGCAGTCACCCTCTGCTGCCGAATATGTTCGTAGTCGATCTCACTCCCGATCAGAAACAGAAAGAGAATAAGCCCGATAGTGCTCAACACCTCAAACGTTCCAAGCGAGTTCTGAGGAAACAGAACAGATGAAGCATGAGGTGCCAGGCGGCCAAAGACCGACGGCCCAATAAGAATGCCGCCTACCATCTCTCCAATCACCCTCGCCTGACCCAACCTGCGCGCCAGCCACCCGCAAACAAGGCTCGTCAACAATACCGCTGCCATTTGAAAGATAAGCAAAGTCATGGCATCTCACCCCTGGCAGCACGCCGACGAGCAAGCCTTGCATTCAAGACAAACACTATGTCAGTGAGGAGCAAAATCAACCCAGGGATCAGCATTCGGCTTCCAACCGTCGCAGGCCACGTAAGCCGAAAATCAACGCTCCAATCGACGATGACCAGGACTAACCCACCGAAGAACAGGACCAACCCTCCCCATCTTCGAAAGCGAGGCGAGAGATCGCTATCTCCTTTAAACTCGCTACCTCGGATATCTCGAAGAGGGGCTCCGACCAATCCCTGATGATCATAGATCGTGCAACGAAGAGCAGGCCGTTTTGCAACTTGCTGCCTGGCATATTTCTCCGCTTCCCTGAGATCCCCAAAGACCGTACAGTACGGTCCGGCGTTTGAAGGCCCTTCAAAGCTGGAGTAGTGAACCGCATACTCACCAGGCGTCATGCGCTCATTCCACGATCCCTGCCGCGATCCTTCATCGAAAAGCAGCAATTGCCGCGGATAGCTCATCTCAAAAGTCTATCAATCAACAACAGTGCTACGCCCGCGAACTCTCCGACGGCATGCGCCATTCCTACCTGAGCAAATGAGTGCGGGGTCGTCTTCACCTGAGGCATGTCACTCCGGATCGAATCGGTAAGAGCACCTTCTAATCGAGAGCAGCCTCTTGAGTGAAGCAAATTCTCGTGCGGGCCCGAATTCGTAACAGAGATGGGAACGCGGTGCAGAGGAACGGCCTCATTTTTGCACTTGCACCTTGCCAAGTCAATTTCGAGCAACCCTCGCCGTTATTCTCCCCGGCTCCAACCAATCACCCTCGTCTCCGCCTTAGCCCAGCCCCCTCCGCTGCACCCGCCACCACCACCCTATTCTTCCCCTCGCGCTTCGCCCGGTACAGCGCCGAGTCGCTATAGTCCATCAGCCCCTGCCACGTCAGTCCGCACTGCTCCGACGAAGCCACCCCCAGGCTCGCCATCACCCGCACCGACTCTCCCCTGTACCGGATCACAAGTTCCTGCACCTCCACCCGCAGCCGTTCCGCTACGCTCACCGCCTCGCTCAGCTCTGTCTCAGGCAGCAGGATGCAGAACTCATCGCCCCCCATCCGCGCCACCGAGTCCTGCGCCCGCACCGCCTCCTGCAGCACGCCGCCCACCGCCTGTAGCACTACATCTCCGCATCCATGCCCAGACGTGTCGTTCACTTCCTTCAGCCCATCCAGATCCATCATCACCAGCGCCAGCGAGCCCTTCGCCCGCTTGCACCGCTCGATCTCCCTCATCGTCGCTCTCTTCAGAGCCCACCTGTTCAGCAGCCCCGTCAGCTCATCCACCTGTGCCCGCCACAGCAACTCCAGCCGAAGTTGCGCCGCGGCAAGAAACATATAGCCGAATGCAATCATTCCATTCGCAAGAAGGGACACCACCATCAACAGACGGCCCACCTGTTCTGCCAGCTCCGTATACCCTCGCGTTTTATATTCCAGTGTCACCAGCGCCCGCACCAGCAACGTCCCCGCATACAACGACAGGGCACCGCCTGTCATCCATCCCGCTAGCCCCACATCCTCGCCAGAGAACCGAAACACCACTGACGCCGTCGTGATCGCTTGCACTGCAAGCACCCCGCACAGCAATCCCACCAGCACGGGAGCATCCGGCGGCCAGATCAGCACATACAGCGTCGCCGTTGCCATCGCGCCCACCAACCCATACTGCGTCCTCCGCAGCAATGGTCCACGTTCCAGCAGCTCCACAAAACTCCAGTGCAGCATCAGCAGCCCAGCCACGGCCAGCAATCCCATCGACGCTTCGATGACACGCAACGGCGCCCTTGGCCAATCCGTCATCAGCGACAGCAGCAGCGCCCCGGCACGGCTGACATTCGACGCTGCAAACCACCGCGCACTCCGCGAACCGCCGAATATACGGGCATTCGCCAGCGTCACGCCCCCATAGAGCGCATAAAGCATCACGTTGATCAGGATCAGGGTCCGCGAATCCATCAAGCCCTTCCAGACAGGGAGTGTAGCCCCGTTTGCTTTGCCGCGCACCTGCAAAATACACCCACACTGTTACGGATCATGTCACCCCGTCACAATCGACCGTTACATCCAGGAGAAAGCCACCGCTTCTCTACGGAACCATACGTCTAAATCCGTTAGATAGCTCCACCCTAAAGCCGTTTCCTTAGAGGGAACCCCAATTCCCTCCCCATGTTTCGCACCCGCCTTCTACCCCCTATCCCCTGTTTCAGCCCGCCTTCTCTTCCCTCTTCCCTGCCTTTAGCCGTTCTCGTACAAACTCCACCACCTCCTCCGTCGCATACACCGGAGGCCGCACCGCCAACACCGGCGTCCCCTCCACCAGCTTCAGCGAAACACCCTTCCACGTTGGCCTGCCCAACTCGCCTTCAGCCACCAGCACCGCATCGGCCCTGTCCAGGTACAGCCGCGCAGACTCCTTGAAGTCCTCCACCCCCGGCTCCAGCACGCTCAGATAAACATCAGGTCGCAGAAACCGCAGAATGCTGTTCGACTCGATCACCGCATTCTCCGCCCGCTCCAGCTCCTTCCGAATCCGGGGCATCGCCTCCGACAGATCTCCCTGCCGTGTCCTCACCCAGAACGACCGCACCGCACCAGCCGCCAGAAACCGAGCAGAATCGGTCCCCGTAGCCCCATCCCACTCCTCACTCACCGCAACCGTATGTTCAGCAGTCTCGCAGTCGCACGGCTCCCCATTCGCCGAGCACATCCCATGCCCAAACTGCGTAATCTTGAACGCCGTCCACCGCATCTCAGGCATCGCCGCAATTAGGCCGGCCACCACGCTCGTCTTCCCGATGTTCCGAGTGTGCCCCCCAACAACTACGATCGCCATTTTTACACCACCAAGTACCACAACTTTGTCAGCTTTTGCCGTCGTAAAACCACATCCTGTCCACTGAATCTTACCGCTTCTTCAACCGCGCCAGATCGCGCAAATACTCCTTCAAAGGCCGCGCCGGACGCCCCCAGAACACCTCTCCCGGCCCCCGCATTTTTTTCCCGCTCAAAACCCCCGCCCCACCCCCAAGAATCACACCCGCGCCCACCGTCGCATGCTCTCCAATACCCACCTGCCCACCCAGAATCGCCCCATCTTCCACCACACTCGACCCCGAAATCCCCGTCTGCGCCGCAATGATTACGTTCTTTCCTATCAGGCAGTTATGCCCAATATGCACCAGGTTATCGATCTTCGTCCCCCGCCCAATCCGCGTCTCCCCCAGCGCCCCGCGGTCGATCGTAGTATTCGCCCCAATCTCAACGTTATCTTCCACATACAGCCGTCCCTGCTGCGGAAACACCAGATACTCCCCTGTCTCCGAGTTCCTCACATATCCAAAACCCGTAGACCCCAGCACCGCCCCCACCTGCACCACCACCCCATCCCCCAACACCGTCCCCGCATAGATCGTCACCCCCGCTAAGATATTGCAATCCTTACCGATAACCACTCCATCGCCCAACACAACCCGAGGCCCAACCCAAGTCCCCGCCCCAATCGTCACTCCATCCCCAACCACCGCCGTAGGATGAATCCCCGCCTCAAATCCCTTACCCTTCAACCGCTTAGCAACCAACGCAAACCCATACCTCACATCCGAAGCCCAAACAATCCGCGGATCAGCCGGCAACTCCCAAAGCTCCAACTTATCGCTAGCCAGAATCGCCCCCGCCTTCGACTCCAGCGCCGCCGTAAGTGTCGTGCTATCAGTAGCAAACACCAGCGAACTCCCCACCGCACCCTCGATACTCGAGACCTCAGTGATCTCCGCCTCCAGCGCCGGAGCCTTCACCCCAATCCAGCCGGCAATCTCACTTATCTTCGCCATCAGTAGATCCCCTCTTCCCCAGGCGGCCGTGTCTTCCACCGCCGGTGCATCCACAGCCACTGGTCCGGATACCGCCGAATATACCCCTCAATCGCCGCCGTAAACGCCGCCGTATTCACCAAAGCGTCGCTCTCCGAGTCGCCCGTCTTCACCACTTCCAACTCTTTGCCGAAGTGCAGCACATACTGCCCTTCAGCCTCTTCCCACAGCAAAAATCCCGGAACCACAGCAGCTCCCGTCTTCGCCGCCACCCGCGCCATCCCCGAAGCCGTACACGCCTGCACCCCAAAAAACGGAACAAATACTCCCTGCGGAGGCGTCATATTCGTATCCATCAGGATTCCAACCGTCTCACCCGCCCGCATCGAAGCAATTAAACCCCGTGCAAAATCGTCCTTATGGATCACCCGATTTCCATGCAAACAGCGAATCCGGTTCACAAAAGCATCCACCAACGGATTATCCAGCCGTCGTATCACCATCCCCATCGGCCGTCCCATCAATGAGTGGTAAAAGCTCGACAACTCCCAGGCCCCAAGGTGCCCCGTCAGCACCAGCACGCCCTTTCCCCGCTCCCGCGCCTGAGTATAGTTTTCGAGTCCGTCATAGCGAATAAACCGGCTGGCAGACTCCGCCGTATATTTGGGCATCTGGCAAAACTCCGCCAACAGCCAGCCCAGATTTCTATACTCGCGACGCAGAATAGCCTCGCGCTCCCCATCCGAAAACTCAGGAAACGCCAGTTTCAGATTCCGTAGACCCACCCCGCGCAACCGCCCCAGCGCATGGTAAGCCAATACCGCAATCGCAGCCCCTTTAAACCGGGCCAGTCGCCTTGGCAGCAGCCGCAGCACATGCACAAAGAGCCACACCAAGCCAAACTCCGCAGTCTCGCGGACGCTGACCTTTTCACTAGGCAGTTCTCTCTGGGTAACTTCGCTCAAGTCTCTAGTTTACTGGTCCCTAAGCTTTTCTCTGCTCCAAAACAAAAAGAGAGCGGCCATAAGCCGCCCTCTTTGCAATTCCCACGAACAGTTTTCTACAGACTATTGTGCCTTCGCAGCCACAAAATGCTTCGCTACGGTCCGCACAAAAGGACGAGCTTCCTCAGGCGTCGGTACGCCTCCCTTCAGAATCGTGTCAAAGGGAACCGCATCGCCGTACATCGTACGGGTGTCATCCTGGTTTTGCGAAAGAACTGTACCATCCAGATCAATACCGGCAAACAGACCTTTGCTGCGTGACCATGTCAGAAACTCAGCATTCAGTTTCCAGTCCGTCCCAGCCTGTGCATTCCTGCCCACCGGCCCCGCAGAAGCAGCAGCATCGCCGCCGATCTTGAACTTATTTTTCAACATGGCCTGGAGGCCCTGATCATTCATCGCGACCAGTATCAGATCCGTGGCCTGGCCACCAATCTGGAATCCAAAGCTGCCACCCTCGAGCTGCACGAAAACAGGCGCGCTCCAACCCTTGGGACTACGGCAAGTGGCCACGCCTTGGCCGTATTGCGCTCCAATGACAAATGCGGCCTTCTTGAAACTCGGTATAACGACCACGCAATGCGCACCGCCAAGAATGCTATCGGGAATACCCTTGTCCGGAGCATCCATAATCTCACCAAGAACTGCGCTGGCATCATTCAGACGCCCCAGCAGCTTCGCCTTATCTGTCGCTCCTAATGCACAGACCGAACTTGCCATCATTGCAACGCCACAAATCGCTGCGGATACGTGCTTCATTTTCATATTCATCGTTTTTCTGCCTTTCGAACGCAAAAGAGGTTCGGGATGAACTCCTAAGAGTTCTATTTACAACAATATATGAGATGCCTCTCATCAAACCGAGTTGTCTGCTCTCTCAAGAGTAGCTGCTTAAACAAAAAAATGGGGTTGAAGAGATAGTGTCGGATGACATGCACCCGATACTCTCTCTACAACCCCTCTCCCAGGTCTGTGTTGCTTGTGTCAAGGTTGCCCCACTTCCTTGTTTCCCACAACGGTACGGAGGTGTGCATACCTTTGTGCGTTCCACGTTAATGAGTTAGTTAATAGAAAAACTGAATGTTCTCAACACTATGAAACGAGTTTGCGATTTACGGCCTGAACAGTAAGAGCAATGCGGTTATCAACGCCCACCTTTCGCATCAGCCGCCCCACATAGGCCTTTACCGTATTGATATCGATCCCCAAAACCCCGGCGATCTCTTTGTTGGCACGGCCCGCGACGAGTAAGCGCAAAACCTGCTCCTCCCGTTCCGTAAATTTCGGCTCCGCAACGTTACTCTGTATCTCCGCTGCAGCAGACTCGAGCAGTCGCGCCATTACCTTTCGCGGTGCCCACACCGAGCCATCCTTCACGATATTGATCGCCAGACGAATCTCACTCACATTCGCCGTGTGAGTCAGATACCCTTTTGCGCCCGCTCCTATTACGCGTTGAATGTGATCGTGGTCCTCTTCCAGACCGAGCACGATCAGCCGCAGGTGAGGCCGCGTTCGCCGAAACGTTCCCAGAAGTTCAAAGATGTGATCCGTACACGCACTGTCAATCAGGATCACCGACACTCCCGATGAGTCGAGGGCGCCCGGCACCGACAGCGGAATGATCTCCGCCCCGCCGTCAGAAAAAATTGCCTGCAATCCTACAATTCGCAGGGGGTCCGTAGCAATCATGCCCAGACGCAGCTGTTCGCGAGACGGTGTCTCATTCATGGCCTGGTCAGCGTCCTCACGCAGTGCTCAATTTGTTACGTGATGCCCAAGAGATACAGTGCAACAGGCCTATGGATTACAGCTTAGGCAGAACGATTCCCTGCTGATTCTGGTACTTCCCTTTGCGGTCCGCATAGCTGACCTCGCAGACCTCGTCGGACTGGAAGAACAGAATCTGGCATAGTCCTTCGTTCGCGTAAATCCGCGCCGGCAGCGGCGTCGTGTTCGATATCTCCAGAGTCACAAACCCCTCCCACTCCGGTTCGAAGGGCGTGACATTGACGATAATCCCGCACCGCGCATACGTCGACTTGCCGACACAGATCGTCAGCACATCGCGCGGAATCTTGAAGTACTCAATCGACCGCGCCAGCGCAAACGAGTTCGGCGGCACAATCACACTTGGCGCCTGCACCGAAACAAACGACCTCTCGTCGAATGCCTTCGGGTCGATAATCGCACTGTTCACGTTCGTAAATATCTTGAATTCATCCGAAACCCGCAGGTCATATCCGTAGGAAGACAGGCCGTAGGAGATGACTCCATCTTTTACTTGCTTTTCGCTGAACGGCGAAATCATTCCATGGTCTATCGCCTGCTGGCGAATCCAACGGTCACTTTTAATGGCCACTCTAGATTGGTTCCCTTCGTAATCCAATTCCGTCATCTATTGTCGCAGAAGTGTGTAAACTGGGTTCCGCAGGTTACCTTTACTCTTGCTTCATTAGATTCTTCATCTTACGGTAGCGTTCTTGCGTTGACAATCTCAGTCCGACTTTCTAACATCACGATACTAAAACCCGGTCAGTACTTAGTTTTGTAAAAAATTACAGCCCAAGGACGGCGGCCCAGAATGATTAAGCAGGATCTTATACAGAGGGTTGTTGAGCGTACCGGACTGCCTAGAACAAAAGCAGAGTCCGCGGTAGACGCTATTTTCGAGAGCATGAAACAAACCTTGATTGCCGGCGACCGCATCGAACTTCGCGGCTTCGGCGTCTTCACCGTAAAACCCAGAAAAACCGGCATCGGTCGCAACCCACGCACCGGCGCGGAAGTCACCATCGCTCCCGGCAAGGCCGTCCGTTTCAAGCCCGGCAAGGAGCTTCATCTCTTGGAGTAGCGCAGCTTCCGTCACATCAAGTGCACTGCATCCACGTCGACCACCAGGTTTCGACGCGGAATGTTCTGCGTCTCTGCGAATCGCAGCATAGCGCGCAAAGCTTCACCCAACGCCTGTCTCCGCTCCGCCTTCAGCACAAAGTGATACCGGTAGATTCGCTTCAGCCGCACAATCGGCGCAGCCGCCGGCCCCAGCACGCGAATCTTCTCCATCCTCGTCTGCTGGAACCACCGTCCCAACACACTCGACCACCCCGTAGCCTCCTCCAACTTCTCGCTCTGGATCACCACATTCGCCAGCACCGCAAACGGCGGATAGTGCATCCACCGCCGATAGTTCATCTCTTTGGCCACAAATCCCGGATAGTCATGCTGCGCCGCAAACTGAATCGCATAGTGATCCGTGTGGTACGTCTGCACCAGCACCTTCCCTGGCAGATCGCCACGTCCCGCCCGTCCTGAAACCTGCGTCAGTAGTTGAAACACGCGCTCTGCTGCACGAAAATCCGGCAGCCCCAGCGCAAAGTCCGCGCCCACCACACCTACCAGCGTCACGCCATGAATGTCATGCCCTTTCGCAATCATCTGCGTCCCCACAAGCAGATTGATCTCCCCAGCATGTAACCGTGACAGTAGCCTTTCCATATCGCTGCGCCCGCGAACCGTATCGCGATCCATGCGCCCAATCCGCGCCGTAGGAAATAATTCCTGCAACCGCTCCTCGCCCTGCTGCGACCCCGCACCCAGAAAATACAAATGCTCGCTCTCGCACTTAGGGCAAGTCTTCGGCACGCCTCTTCGAAATCCGCAGTAGTGGCACTCCAACCGCTGCCCCGGCTGTGCAATCGCGTCACTCCCACTCACCGGCTTGTGGTACGTCATCGAGATCGCGCAGTTCTCACACTCAATCTTCTCGCCACAACTCCGGCACATCACCACAAACGAATACCCGCGCCGGTTCAGCAGAATAATCACCTGCTCTCCGCGGTCGAGCGTAGCCTGTGTCTCCTCCAGCAGCTTGCGCGAAAAAATATGCTCCTGCCCCGTCTCCTTGAACTCGTTGCGCATATCCACCAACTCAACCCCAGGCAACGGACGATCCATCACGCGCTGCCGCATCTCCACCCGCGCATACCTGCCCTTCTCCGCATTCGCCCAGCTCTCCAGCGAAGGCGTAGCCGACCCCAGCACCACCACCGCCTCATTCAGCTTCGCCCGCATCACAGCCACATCGCGACCGTGATATCGCGGCGTCTCTTCCTGCTTGTAACTGCCGTCATGCTCCTCATCCACGATGATCAGCCCCAACTCCACCACCGGCGCAAACACCGCAGACCGCGTCCCCACGACGATCCGAGCCTCGCCCCGCCGAATCCTATGCCACTGCTCCGCCCGCTCATCCGGAGTCAACTGCGAGTGCAACAGCGCCACCTCATCCCCAAACGCCGCCACTAATTGCCCCGTCATTGCTGGAGTCAATCCAATCTCCGGCACCAGCAACAACGCAGACTTCCCCGCATCCAAAGCTCGCCGCATCGCCGCAAAATAAACCGCCGTCTTCCCCGAGCCCGTCACGCCATACAGCAGATGCGGCTTAAATCCCCCCTGCGTCATAGCCGCCGCAATCGTACCCAACGCCTCCATCTGCGCCTCATTCAGAGCGTGTTCATGCGCATGTTTCTTCCCATGCGACCCAACGCCCCCCAGATGAAAATCCTCCGCCACCTCCTCAATCGTCACCAGCCCACGCTTCACCAGCGTTCCCAACGTAGACTCCGGCACCCCAACCCGCGCCAGCCTCTCCCGCAGCTCCCGCACCCGCATCCGCCCATCCACCGCCGCCAACTCAGCCATCACCGCCAACTGGTTCTCATTCAACCGCGGCAGCCGAACCAGCCTTTGCTCGCTCTTCCCTCTTCCCTCTTCCCTCTTCTCTGAGCCGTGCGCCAGCACCGCGATCTTCTCCAACCGCCGAGCATCCCGCTCCTCCGCTACCGCCTCCCGCACCAGCCACTTCTTCTTAACCATCCCCTCCAGCAGAGCCTTATTCGCACCCGTAGCCGACCGCAGCGCCGACACCTTCGCCGACTCGCCATCCTCCAGATAATTCAGCACCGCATACTCGCGATTCTGTTCCTCAGGCGACAGCCTGGACCGCCGCGAACTCCCCTTCGCCGCCCCCTCATACAGCACCTTCCGCCCAGCCTCGGCAATCCGGTACGCCACATGCCGCTTCACCTCAGCCGACAGCGGCAGCATCCCCCGGAGCACCTCACCCAGCGGAGCCACATAGTACTGCGCGATCCACCCCGCCAGCTTCATCAACTCATCCGGAAGCAGAGCCACCTCATCCAGCACCTGCTGCACCGGCTTTACCTCGACACCCTCAGGCGCATTCTCATGCACCTTCACCACCACCCCCATCAGCCGCTGCCCGCTGAAAGGCACCAACACCCGAGCCCCCACCACAGGCACCACCCCATTCACCCCATAGGTAAACGTCTGGTCCAGCGGAACCGGCAAAGCAACATCGCAAAAAACAGCCATTAGATGAGATTAGAGGTTCGTTGCGGAGAAGACCATAACGCGTCTACGAAAGGAATGCATAAAAATGGGTTGAACTAGAAGTTATCGAATACACTTCACTAGGAATTCAATCCGGCCCGTAATAAACAAAACGTGAACGTTACCATACAGGAACGCAAATTTAGTTTTCGATCCGAGTTCGATATCTCAGCGCCCTCTGGCAGTTTTTATGCGCGAAAGTCACTCGTTGGAAACGGCCTTCAATTACAAACTCGAAGTGGCCAAGATATCGTACATCTCCGAAGCCGGCTCTCATTCCTTCGAAATAAGTATGACTTTGAGTTCGCCGCTGGCGCGATCTATCACTTTCAATGCGAAAAGCGCTGGAAGGGCGTTTACCTGTGCGAGCGCGATGACGACCGCTTTCGCCTATATCGACATAAAGGCGTCAGGTATTCCGTCTTTCAAGACGACCGACAAATAGCCGCCTTATCGAAAAACCGCGTCGTTCTCGGCAAGGGGAATCGATACGACATAACCATGAACGCCGACGCAAATGTCGTCATCATCGCCTGCATGGTGCTTGCCGTGAACACTTCCGACAATGATGATCACCAGGAGTCCGTTACCTACGACTTCGGAAACCTCGGTCCGGAAGACAAGCCATTTGATGAATCATGGGAAGCAAATGGGTGAGCAGGTCACAGAGACAGCCGGGTGCCCCATCCTTTGCAGTCTCACCGCAAAGGGTGGGGCATCGTGCGCAGCACGACCTCTTTCCTCAACCCGCCGAGTGCGGGTGCCCCATACATCGATTTTGATGTGTGGGACATCGTGCGAAGCACGACCGCTCTCGTCAACTCCGCCAAAGGGTTCGCAGTTCAACTACTCCGCTCGCAAAGCCTCCACCGGGTTAACAGACGCCGCGCGTCGCGCAGGAAGATAACTCGCCACCATCGCAGCCACACCCAGCACGGCAGCGACAGCCGCCAACGTAGGCACATCCCAGGCCCGCACATTGAACAGCAGCCGCCGCATCAGAGCGCCGGTAGCAACCGAGCACATCAACCCCGCAACGATCCCCACACCCGCCAGCCACCCAGCTTCCTTCAAAATAAGCTGGTACACCGTGCTCCGTTGCGCACCCAAAGCCATCCGCACGCCAATCTCCCGCGTCCTTTGGCTCACCGAATAAGCAATCACCCCATACAGCCCCACCACGCCCAGCAGCAGCGCCATCCCAGCGAAACCTCCCACCAGCCAAGCCGAAGAGCGATGCATATAAGCCGCCGGCGAGTCATTGATCCTGTCGCTCATCGTCACCTCCCCATACGTAAAGATCCCCCGATCGATCTCGTGTATCGTTCCCGAGATATCCTTCAGCACCGACCCCTCCTCCTGCGACGTCCGTACCACGACGGCAAAGTCGTTGTCCGGCCCCTGGCTAAACGGCGAGTACATCGCCGGCCGCATCGCCATATCCAGCGGCCCTTCCCTGATGTCGTCCACAATCCCGACTACCTCCATCGCTGGCGGCCCACCCACATTAATCCTCTTGCCAATCGCATCCTCCCCGGCAAAATACTGTGCCGCCATCGTGCGATTGATGATCACCACAGGAGGCTTCGACGCATCCTCCCCCTCCATAAAATAGCGGCCACGCACAAGCCGCGCCTGCAGCGTCGTAAAGTAGCCAGGGCTTACCCGCCGGGCATTCGCCTCATTGTGTTCCCGAAGCTGAAGCCGCCCCTCCACCTGGAACTGCATAATCCCATCTCCATCGCCCACCGGCAGGCCATTAGTAATCCCCACCGATCGCACTCCCGGCAGACTCCCGATCCGCTCCACAATCTGCCGCTCCAGCGCAATCAACTGTTCGTCCTTCGCATACCCGTTCCTATCCACTCCAAGCGCATACCGGTTCCTATCCACTCCAATCCGCATCATCGCCAAATGATCCGGCTGCAACCCTGTATCCATGTGCAGCAACCGATAGAAGCTCTTGCCCAGCAGTCCGGCGCTCACCAGCAACACCACTGCGATCGCCAGTTCAACCACCACCAGATTTGCCCCAAACCGCCGCCAAATCGTTCCCGCCGACCCGCGCCCGCCCTCCGCCAGCCCCTCTCGCATCCCCGCTCCCGGCAGCCGCAGCACCGGCGTCAGCGAGAACAGCACTCCCACAAACAAAGAGATCACCACCGCGAACAGCAGCACATGAGCATTCAGCCCCAGCCCGCGAAGATACGGCATTCCATCCATCATCTCCACCGGGATCAGCCGCGTAAGCAGCCGCATCGCCTCATACGCACACGCCACGCCAACCACGCTACCAGCGACCACCAGCACCATCCCCTCCGTCACAAACTGCCGCATCAGTCGCGTCCGGGAAGCACCCAGCGCGCTCCGTATCGCCGTCTCTCTCCTCCTGCTCTCCGACCGCACCAGCAGCAGGCTCGACACATTCACGCACACTATCAGCAACAGCAAACCCGCTCCCCCCAGCAGCACCAGCAGAATCGGCCGCACATCGCCGACGATCACCTCCGCCAGCGGCACCACCGTCGCACTCCGGCTGCGGTTCGAATCCGGATACTGCCTCTCCAACTGCTGCGAGATCGACGTCATCTCAGCCAGCGCCTGCTGCACCGACACCCCATCCTTCAACCGCGCAATCCCATACAAACTATGACACTTTCTGCAGTTCAATGTTCCAGCCGCAGGGTGCAGCGTCGCCCAGAACTCCGCAGGCTCAGCCGGAGAGAAATGAAAATCCGCAGGCAGCACCCCGACAATCGTATTGGGAGCACCATCCAGCGTCACCGTCTCGCCCAATACGTCCGCTCTCCCGCCATACCGGCTCTGCCACGCAGCGTAGCTCAACATCACCGTACGCGGCGCTGAAGCCGCATCCTCACCCTCCCGAAAATCGCGCCCCAGCACCGGCTTCACGCCAAGCGTATGAAAAAATCCTCCGCTCACCCGCGCCCCCTGCGCCTTCTGCGTTCCCGTCGATGTCGTCAGCGTCAATCCATCATCGATCTCGTACACATCCATCGACTGAAAGACCTTGTTCCTGCTCTTCCAGTCCGCGTAATCCGGATATGAGAGGTGATACCGCGAGCCCAGCGCGTTGCTCTCGAACAGGCTCACCAACCGCGCCGAATCCCAGTACGGCAGCGGCTTGATCAACGCCGCATCCACAAAAGCAAAGATCGCCAAATTCGCGCACAGGCCCAGCGCAAGCATCGCGATCGCCGTCGCCGCAAATCCCCGGTTCTTCCCAAGCTGCCGCACTGCAAAACGAAGGTCCTGAACCAGGTCCGCAAAAAAAGGAACCGTGCCACGCTCTCGATAAGCCTGCTTCGTCGACTCCACCCCACCCAGCCGCAAAATAGCCTCCCGCCGCGCCTGCTCCCGCGTCATGCCCGCACGCATCTTCTCTTCGACATGCATCTCAAGGTGGCTATCGATCTCATCGGCAAAACCCTGCTCCCGCTGCTGCCTGGGCACCAGACCCGCAATCCGCACGATCCACGCTCTCAACCGCTTCATGCGATCTCTCCCTTCGACGACAGGAACCGCGCCAGAATCGCCGTCGTCTGCTCCCAATCCCGAGCCTCCCTCTCAAGCTGTCTCACCCCGGCCCGCGTGAGCTTATAGAACTTCGCCCGGCGATTGTTCTCCGACACCCCCCACTCCGACGCAATCGCCCCCTCCTGCTCCAGCTTCAGCAGAGCCGGATAGAGCGTCCCATAATTCAGCGAGAGCAAATCTCCGCTAGTCTGCTCAATCCTGCGGGCAATCCCATACCCATGAAGCGGCCCCAGCGTCTCCAGCGTCTTCAACACCATCAAAGCCAGCGTGCCCTGCCAAACATCCGCCTTATCACCCATCGCGTCTCCTATTGCCAAACAATAGGACTATGTCACACTCCCCTATGGGGACACAATAGAGAAATTCCCAGCAAAAACTCGGGTGCCCCATCCTGAGCGCGCCTAACTGTCAAGTTCCATGACATGCTTTACAGGTTGTTATCAGGACATCCTTTACAGGTTGGAAGGTAGTTTGGGGTTCAGAGGTCCACTGCAGTGGACCTCTGAACCCCAAGGTCGATCTCTCGGATGAGG
>Ga0210396_10000450_pt1 | contig 54667 bp, 39 predicted proteins | sample IncBWH17OmetaG_FD_155466 | JGI IMG/M metagenome (GOLD analysis project Ga0210396, IMG submission 155466) | Forest soil microbial communities from Barre Woods Harvard Forest LTER site, Petersham, Massachusetts, United States - Inc-BW-H-17-O ... | reverse complement strand
TGACGGTCTTCAGCGCGGGGGACGCCTCCGGCTACCTCGCAGTCTTGCATCTGGATAAACCGACAGTCGTGGAAATATCGGCGGAAGGGCCGCTGGGCAATGCGCAAGCCACGCAACGCTCGTCGAAGACCCTCCTCCTCGTGCCGGGCGAAGATGTGCTCGGCGAAGGAGTTCTCCTGGAAATTCATGGCTTCATCGTGACGGCCCTTGCGCCGCTGCAGGATACGAAGGTGAAGGCAGGATCGCCGTTTGAAGTCCGGGCCACTGTCACGATGGCCTGTGGTTGTCCGACCGAGCCTGACGGCCTGTGGGACGCCAATAAGATTCACGTGGTCGCGCGGCTTCTCCGGGACGGCAAAGTGGAGTCGGAAATCCCAATGACGTATGCAGGGGCGCAGAACACGTTTCATGTCGACGTGCCCGTCACCGCGCCGGGAGCGCTGGAATTGCAAGTGCTCGCCCTGGACCCCGGCAGCGCCAATTTCGGGATGATGAAGGAAGCCGTGGCCATTGTTCCGTAGACAAAGTCGCGTTGTCATGCCCACCGGACCGAAACCGTTGCTGGATGTTTTTGTAGCGCGGGCTTCAGCCTGCGGGTTTTGAGCCTTGCAAGAACTAAACCCCGCAGGCTGAAGCCCGCGCTACTGAGTGCCGCTATCATTCCTTCGTGAAACGGTAGTATTCTGCATTCACAATCGAACTTGCGGGGTGAAGGCCCCGGGAGAATGCATGGAGCGCGCTCCGACTGTCAGCGAAATTATCGATCGGCGGTCCATGGGCCGCTATCAGATCTGGACCATGGCTTTGTGCGGCATGGTCATCGTGCTGGACGGCTTCGACACGCAGAGCATCGGTTTCCTCGCCCCCTCCATGGCCGAAACCCTGCACATTCCGATCAAAACCTTCGGTCCCATTTTCGTTGCCGCGCTCATCGGTTTGATGATCTCTTCCATGTCCTCCGGCCCGATCGCCGATCGCTGGGGACGGAAATGGCCGATCGTTGCCTGCACGCTCATCTTTGGCTTGTTCGCCATGCTCACTTCCCGATGCACTACGTTTGACCAGTTGCTTGCCTGCCGGTTCCTGACGGGCCTGGGCCTGGGCGGGGCGCTTTCCAATTCCGTGGCGCTGATGTCCGAGTATGCGCCGAAGCGCCTGCTGGCCGTTATCGTGAGCATCATGTTTTGCGGAATGCCTGCGGGGGCCGTGCTGGCAACTCGGGTGAGCGCGGTTATGCTGCCGCGCTGGGGATGGCAATCGGTCTTCTACGCGGGAGGGGTTCTGCCGCTCACGCTGGCGCTGCTGCTGATCGCCATTCTGCCCGAATCGGTGCGCTACCTGGAAGTGTCCGGCGCGGACCAGCGAAAAATTTCAAAAATTCTGGCGCGCATTTCGCCCGAACTCGAGAAGGCTCCAGTGTCCCGCTCCCAACATCAGGATCTGCGCAGAAAAGCTCCGGTATTCAGTTTGTTCACGGAGGGCCGCGCGGCCGGAACAATTCTGCTGTGGATTCCATTTTTTATGAATCTTCTAATGTTGTATTTCGTGGTGTTCTGGCTGCCCGCTCTGCTGCGCCAAACCGGCAAACCCGTTTCCGCGGGTGCGACGGCGATCATGCTGTTCAGCGTCGGAGGAATTGCGGGATCGTTCGTCGAGGGAAATTTGATGAACCGCTGGGGCGCGTTCACGGTTTTGCTGACGGAATTCGTTTGCACCACTTTGCTCATCGCTTCTTTGGCATTCTCGAATTCGTTTCCGCTTATGATGACGATCACGTTCGTTCTCGGCTTCGTGGTGCAAGGCGCCCAAGGAGGCCTGTCCGCCGTCGCCGCCACGTTTTACCCGATTTCGATCCGCTCCACAGGGATCGGCTGGTGCCTGGGAGTCGGGCGCATCGGTTCGATCGTTGGCCCCATCCTGGGCGGCATGATGTTGAAGCTGGACTGGAGTCCGCGCGAAATTCTTCTGGCCGGATCGATTCCGGCGCTGTGCGCCGCTTTGGCAACCTTCCTGAGCTTGCGTCTGCGGAGCAATTTGCCCGCGGAGCATGCGGAGACCGGGATTATCGAAGAATCGGCCTTGTCGCATTAGTCTGATATTCTCACCGTGATCGAACATCTCGGCGCACGCCAATGGCGCAAAGCGGTGCGCGATGTTTTGTGGCGCCGGCGTCCCGCCGGCGTTTTTGCAATGTTGGGAGGCAAATAAAACCGCCGGCGGGACGCCGGCGCCACGAAACTCCGCATTCCAACTTGAAGCAATTGATTTCTACTTCCCCGATCAATATTTTGTTACCGGGTCGCGCGCCGCCACAATCCTCGAAACTCTTCGATGGTGCCGGGGCCGTACCCCGCATAATGGTTGTTGGCAAAAGCGAGAATTTGAATTTTCCGCTCGTGAACTTTTTTCAGCACTTCGACCCACTCGCCCAGGTCCGTCGTCCGGTTCACGATGATTTTGTCCCACGTTTTCGTTTTTTCCTCGATGCCCTTGCGGTCGCCCAGCCAGCGCACATACGCAAAATCCGCGGTAATCGGATCGAAGCGATCGAACAGCTGCTTGGGGCGCGGCATCCAAACGTGGTCTACAAGCGCGAGCGCGATCTGGCGCTCCCTCAGCGCCTCAATGAAAGCTGGCACCAGCCAATTCTTGTTGCGGATCTCGAGGACAAAGCGATATCCCTTGGGAATTTTTTTCAGAAACGGCACGAGGCGAGCGAGGAATTCGTTCACGCCCGCAAACGCCTTCTTATTGAAATATCCGAATTGCAGCAACAGCGGCCCCAGTTTTTCGCCGAGGCAATCCATGGCCTTCAGAAAATCGCGAAAATCCTCGTCGCAGTCCACCAGCGCTTTTTCGTGCGTAATGATCTGCGGAACTTTTGCCGCAAACATAAATCCCGGGGGAGTCTTCGCATACCAGCTCTTCAGAGTGGAAATCGCGGGAGTGCGGTAAAACGTATTGTCCAATTCCACGGCATCGTATTTCGTGGCGTAATAGCTGAGATAATCGGCAGGCTTCATCCCCGCGGGGTAGAACGCGCCTTCCCAGCCAGCCGCGGTGAACGCTGATGTGCCCAGTCGAATCTCGCTTTCAGAGGCCATAGGCGGCGATTTTAGTCCGGCAGGCCCGGGAACGCCAATCGGGAGATTGGCGTTCCCAGGTTTTATTGCTCCTGGCAGTGGCTCGTCTTCCAGACCTGATCGAAGAGCGATTGCGCGCTGGGATCGACAGGTAGATCGCCCAGATAGACGGGCTGATCGCCCTTCAGATCCACGACGACCACCTTTCCGCTGTGGTTGTGAAACGTGAAGCGCAGAGCCGGCTCGCCATCGGCCGGGTCCACGGGGACAAAATGCCCTCCCTGGCAATGAAACCGGCCGCTGAATGCGTAGCTGGAAAAACCGCTGGCGGACTGGTCCAGGGGCATATCCCCCGCCGGCTGGTAAAGGAGGCTATCGCCGCTCCAATCCAGGGTTCCGGATGCGCCGGAATTCAAATGGAATGTCAACGACGCAACCACTTTGGGCGACGAAGACCCTCTGACTTTGTCCGGCAACTCCAGATAGGGAGTCGTCGCGACAGGCGCCGGCGGTTGCACGAGTTCCCTGGCCTTGGCAATTTCCGACGGAAGCACGGGAATGTCGATGGCGCCCGTCAAACCCGAGGCGACGTCGAGCACCACTAAGCGGATCCTCCGGGTGTCATCAGCCGGCATCAAGGCAACGTGTTCTGGAATGCCGTTAGCTTGCCAGCTCCGGAATACCTCGGCGGAAACTGTCTTCGTCAATTCCTTCTCATTGAATCTAAAAATCGTATTCTTCTGGGCAAATTCGCAGTCGGCCACTCGCACATTCAGTTTGTACGAGCCGCCCTCTTGTACCGACCCAAGCCCGGCCGGCGAAATCAAGAGCATATATTGAAGCCCGCTTTGCGGGCTTCCGTTTTGGCCGGGAGACACAGCCTGCACGGTCAAAGGAATGGTCGTCGAGGGCAATTGATCGGCGCACGCCTGCCGCAGATGATCCTCGGGCAGTTGTCTCCTGGCGAGGGAAAACGCATCCAGGGCATAGTAACCGCGGCGATAGCTGAGCTTCACGCCCGGCCGCGAGGTCTTCACCAGCAGCTTATGAAACTTCCCATCCCAATTGACTTTCTGAGGATAGAAAGACATTTCATAGTAGGAGGAACTGTCTTTCAGCGCGGTCATCACGCAACCGGCCAGGTCATTGTTGTTCTTGCACGCCTTGCCGCCGGTGTCTTGGGCGAGAGCGTCCATCGTATCTTGAGATTGCTGGAGGTCGACGCCCTCAACATGCAACCGGTTGCCGTACGTACGCCCATTCGTTCGGGCCTGGGGAAGATTCACATTCTGGGAAGCTGATAGCGACTGCAGCGCCTGGAGTCCGCGAACGTCCATCGGATACACGGCCACTTGTGCATCGGTCAGAGTGTTCGCAACGATTTTGACTTGATCGCTGTATTCCCGCATGCCTCCGAACGGATTGTTGCCGGTGTCCGGGTCGGGCGCGATAGAGAGCGGAAAGGATTCTGAAATCCAGATCAAATTCTTGCGGCCGGGGATGCCGCTGAGGAACTGCCCAATCTGGGCCAGCGCTCCGAGAGTCTCCTTCGCCCGGAGATCGATGCTCATGGAATATTCTTCCTTCTCAAAATTCTGTACCGAGCCCACCTGGCTCTGTATTCCCATGTTCACTTCCAGGCCCGCGGTTTGATCCTGTATGTAGTTGGAAGTGTTGCCGAGATCATTGAGCGGATTCGGTACAATTGAGGCCCCCATCACGGACTGATCCAACGCGGCCCGCAGCAATCCTCCGTCACTGGTGAACCCTTGCAGGATTCGCAAAGAAGTGCCCAGGAGAAAAACGGCGATGGGAGTCTCCGGCGGGAGGGACTTCAACAGTTCAATCATATGGGCCCGTCCCAGCAACTGGTTGGGCGTCTGCGTGTTCAGACCATCCATCAACAATACGGTTGGCGGAATCTTCAGCTGGTCAAGCAGCAATTGATTTGATAGGACGTTTGCCTGCTTGCGATTCGCGGAGGAAGATTTGCCCGGCGCGCCCGCGCCTGCCAGCTTTTCAATATATTCAAAGTGCTCGATCTTTTGCGGCGATTTATGCTCCTCAAATATTTGCAGATCCTCCGGCTTGAGGTCGCGCACGGGATTCCCATGGGAATCCGTGGCGGTGACGTCGAGCGTCACGAGCCGCGTGGTGACCTTCAACACGTAGCCCGATTGCGAGGTTCCCTGCTGCTGATCTGAAGCCTGCTGCTCAACTTGCGCGGATAGAGCGGATTGAGACGCGGCTCGATCGGCAGTCAGGGTTGCCGAACACAAACACAAGGCGACAATTGCGAATGACCACTTGGCAGGCATGGCACCTCCGCTGCTGCGAACTCCCCGCGATGGTACCGGAGAGGTCATCTTACCTGACCTGGCCGCTCTAAGGCTATGACTCGCACGAAAAGGCGCGAATTGCAGGTCATTTGCTCTAGCCAAGCGCCGGAATCCGTGGCAAGCTGTGAATATGGGAAACAAAGACGCACCAAAGCGCGAAAAGAAGAAACCGAAAAAGCCGAAAACCTGATTGCAAAGATGTCAGGCAATCCGTGACACGCATTATTTGTGTGCCCGCACGCGAAGCGCGGCAATCATCGCGTGGCTGGTTACGTAGCCCTGGCTTGGAAGAGGATTCGGTCGCCCCATCCTTCGCGCCTCGCCAATGGTGGGGCTTTTGGCATTGCGTTGTTGATTCGTCTGGTCCACCGGAATACCGCGCAATCGCATTTCTCGCCTGGCGCAATCATTAATTCGTCAACGGTCCAGGCGGCAGGCTTGGCCGAAAGCACGCAGCTGATCTTCGCAACAACGGGTACCTTTCCGGCAAACCGGTGCTTTTCTGCTGGACAACTCCGTTCCCGGGAATGATCATCAAAAACGCTATAAGCATAGGTGACTTGTTTTTTGCCCCTGGCTATCGGGAGCCGGCGGATACAGACGAATCAGGAGAAATAAATTATGATCGCCCAGATGGCTGGCAATAAACACCGGATTGTATTTAAGTTTTTGATGTTGGCTAGCTTAGGGCTAGCGTTCGGTGCGGGCGCCTGGCCCGCCGCCGCTCAGCAGAATCAACCGGATCAACCTGGCGAAGTCCAAGCTCCTGCCGCACCCCAGGATTCTCAGGCACAGGGGCAACCGGACACGCCCTCGCAACAACAGCCGGACGCACAGCCCCAGGAACAACCGAACCAGGCCGTCCTCCCTCAGACGCTGACCCTCCCCGCTGGTACGGTGATTCGAGTGCGCGTGGACGAATGGCTTTCGACCGATCGGAACTTGATCGGCGATAGTTTCAGCGCCGTACTGAGCGAGCCGATCGTTGTGAACGGATGGGTTGTGGCGCGGCGCGGCCAGGCGCAAACGGGGCGAGTTGCCCTGGTGAACAAGGGGCATGGCGGCGGAACTTCGCAATTGGGAGTTGAATTGCCCGATCTGACGCTGGTTGACGGCCAGCAATTACATCTTCAGACGCAACTGTTCCAGACTTCAGCCGGCACTTCCCATGATCGGGACGCGGCCGTCATTGGCACGACGACTATCGCGGGAGCGGTGATTGGCGCCATTGCGGGCCGCGGAACGGGCGCTGCCATCGGCGCTGGAGTCGGCGCGACTGCCGGAATTATTGGCGTAATGTCCACGCCGGGCAAGCCGACTGTGATTCCTCCGGAAACGGTCCTTTCCTTCCGATTGCAGGCGCCGGTGACGATCTCGACAGAAAACAGCCAGCTTGCATTTCAACCCGTGACGCAGGCGGATTACGATTCGCGTTCGGCGCAGCAAGGCCGCCCGCACATGAACAGGCCGGGCCCGCCGCCTCCGCCGTATCCTTACTATCCCTATGCTTATCACTACGCGTATGGTTACCCGTACGGTTATTCTCCGCAGCCGTTTTTCGGATTTGGATATTATGGCGGCTGGGGCAGGTATGGCGGCTTCCGGCGGTAGTAGGCGGTAGTAAGTTCAATGAGTAATTACTTACTGCATAGATAGCTCTTTCATACTCTGCGGAATAAATATTCAATTTTGTCATTCCGAGCGAAGCGAGGAATCTCTCCTCGGTTTCAGTCCATGAAAAGAAAGAAAGAGGGATTCCTCGCTCCGCTCGGAATGACAAAATCGTGGCGGAATTTTTCCGTAGCCTCTTTAGGCACGAGGTTCGTGCGCGCTTCTCCTCAGTGGTTCCAACCAATGCAGGCGCGAAAATCACGAATGTATCGAGAGCAGAGCGCGTGGGGTTGTGGCGCCGGCGTCTCGCCGGTGTCTTCTGCAACGCTTCGCGGCCAGAAAAATCGCCGCCGGGACGGCGGCGCCACTGTCGAGCTTAGGCCCAGGCGACCTACAAGGATTTTGTCCGCCCGCGAATCCTAGCCTGCAAAAGCGCGGCGCGCGGCCTCTTCCGTATCGCGCACCGCCGTGATGGCTCGCCACGCCCGCAGGGTTTCCCCGACTGTCCATGCTTGCGCAATGCATCCGTTCGGCGTGAACGGCGGATCTCCGTCAAAAATTTCGCTGGCCGTGCCGAGCCCGGCTGCCTGGATGTGACCGAGCATAGGCTCCAGAAAAGACATCGCCTCGCCAGGGTTCCGGTACACGCGCAAGTGAGCCAGCGCGAATGGACCGAGAAGCCAGCCCCACGCCGTGCCCTGGTGATAGGCTCCGTCGCGTTCTTCGGGGCTTCCCGCGTAGCGTCCTTGGTACCCGGGTTCGTTCCGCGCGAGGCTGCGCAGGCCGAACGAAATTAAAAGCTCGCGCGCGCACACCTCCACGACGCCGCGCTGTTGCTCCGGAGCCAAAGCGGAAATGGGCAGCGATACGGCAAGAATCTGATTGGGCCGCAGTGTGGCGTCTTTTCCTTCGGGGCTTCCCGGGGCGTCAATCACATCAAAGCAAAATTTCTTCCCGGGATTCCAAAACCGCGCGAAGCCGCTTCGCGCGCGGTCCGCGAGGCCTTCGTACCGTTCTGCGTTGCGGCCCAGGGCTCGCGCGAACCGCGCCATCGCCGACGCGGCATTAAGCCACAGTGCATTTACTTCGACGGGCTTTCCGATGCGCGGAGTCACCACGCGATCACCGACTTTCGCATCCATCCAGGTGAGTTGCACGCCTGCTTCTCCGGCAAAGAGCAACCCGTCGGCCGCATCGACGTGAATGTTGTAACGCGTTCCCCGCACGTGCGCGTCGATGATGCTGTCCAGCACGGGATACAATTCGGTCAGCAGTCCGATGTCGCTGGTGGCCTCAAAATACTGGCGCACCGCCTCGAAGTACCACAGCGTGGCATCCACCGTGTTGTAGGCCGGCGCTTCGCCTGCGCCTGGAAAGCGGTTGGGCAGCATGCCTTCGCTCACGAAGCGCGAAAACGTTCGCAGGATGTTGCGCGCCAGCCACGGGCGGCCGGTGGCAAGGCACAGCCCCGGCAGCGCGATCATGGTGTCGCGGCCCCAGTCGCTGAACCAGGGATATCCCGCAAGGATGGTCTTGGCATCGGCGGCGCCAGGGAGCGGGCGAGCCGCGATGAACTGGTCCGCCGCCAGAACAAGTTGCTGGACCGCTGGAGAGGTGGGCCGCGAGGCTCCGTCGTTCGCCGCGAAGAAGCGGTCGAGCAGCGCGCCCGTTTCGCTCTGCCGCTTCGCCAGCGCCACCTCGCCGTTCAGCGGAGTCGCTGCCGCCGTGCTGGCAACAATCGTCAGCGATTCTCCGGGTGCGATCGTGGCCCGAAACTCTCCCGCGAAAAAGTGGTCGGTGCGGTCCGGAAGGCCGCGGGCCCGCTCGGCTGCCAGCTCGAAATTGCGGTACCACTCCCGGGCTGGTGACGCCGTCGCCGCGTCGCTCAATACATAAAGCGGCGTCGCGCCCTCGGCGGCCAGCACCTGCAATCCGCGCTCGACTTGCGTGACCTCCATAGGCCGTGTCCACGCGTTCGTCACGCAGTGCTCTTGGCCATAATCCGCCAGCAATTTGATCGACAATTCAACCGCAGAGCTGGCGCGCACCAGCCGGTACAGGACGTAAGTGGTGTTCGCTCCCGAAGGCATGAAGATTCGCTTTTCAAGCAGCGCATCGGCCAGGGCAAATGTCCAAACGGGCGTGGTCCCCTCCAAATGGAATCGCTCGATGTTGCGGTAGCCTTCGGGAGATACCGTCCCGTCCGCCCAGCGATTGGTGAAAAGCTCGAATTTCTCGGACCCGTACCGGGCCGTTTCGTCGAGCTTGGCGACGAGGAGCGTGCGGCCGAGAGGCGGCTGCATCGCTGCGACCAACAGGCCGTGGTAGCAGCGCGTCTGGTGGCCGGCGACCGTGCCGAACGCGTAGCCGCCGATGCCGTTGGTCACCAGCCACTCGCGCGATTCCGCGGCGCGCAGATCACCGCAAATTTCGCGGCCAAAGTCGACCGGGGAAGGAAATGCCCGCGCGGAACGCTCAGTCGTGTGATTCACACAAGAATCATGGGGCCATTGCGGGGCTTTGGGCCAGAAAAAAATTAAAGTAGCGCAGGCTTCAGCCTGTGGCAGTTAAGCCATGCAAGGCCAAAATTCCACAAGCTAAAGCATGCGCTACAAATTCAAACTTTGCTGAGGCTCAAAATTCCTGTTAGCTCACCAAAGGAACGTTCAAACCAGCGAGGTATTCGCGCAAGGCCCTGAAATCAATCGGCTTGGTAAAGCAAGTATTGCAGCCTGCTTCCCCAATGCTCTTCAATTCCTTGAAAGAACTTAACCCGGTCACGGCGACAATTGGCACATGCGCAAGATGCCTTTGCTTTCGCGCCCAATGTACCAGCGTGAGGCCATTTTTCTTCCCTAAGCGAATATCCAAAAGGACAACGTCCGGGAGGGGTGCCGCGGCGATGGCTACGAAGCCTTCTTCCAGAGTTTCCGCAAGAAGGGCTTCGTGGCCCTCGGATTCGAGCCAGTCTTTGAGGAGCTCGCGATACGCGGGATCGTCATCCACCACAAGAATCCGTTGCTTCATTCAGCTTCCTTTGGCCGGCACCGGGTTGCGTGCGACGAATCGCTCGCCCAAACGCGGCACACCATTTCGGTCATACTATCGTCCAAACGGAATAAGTCTTGAATCGAACCACCTATACGGGGGTGATGAAATCGGATTTTATTTGGAGCATCTCGCAGACGCTATTTCGGATTGAGTCGCGCAACAGGAACTGATTCCGCGCTCTCTGCTGCGGATTCCAGCTTGGCGGCCCACTGCGAGAGATGATCGAGCGAAGTTTCGTGCGTGCGGTCGAGATGGAGGGGAGTAATGGAAGCCGCGCCTTCAAAGACAGCCGCGTAATCGCTTCTCGGATCGATTCCTTCGATGTGCTCCTGTTCATGGAGCCAGTAGAAGGTGCGTCCGCGCGGATCGGTGCCTTCCTGCAACACGTTGCGCGTGACCTTCTTGGATTGCCGCGTGACGCGGACGCTGCCGTTCCAGATCAGCGGCACATTCACATTGAGAAGAACGCCGTCCGGCATGCCTTCGGCCAGCGCCAATACCGCCAACTCGCGTGTGAATTTGGCGGCCTGCTCGAAGCGGAAACCCCTGCCCTTATGCGCCACCGACACGGCGATCGCAGGAATGTGATTGATCGCCGCTTCCATGGCCGCGCCCACCGTCCCGGAATAAAAAATGTTTTCGCCCAGGTTGCCGCCGCGATTGATCCCGGAAATCACGAGGTCAGGCCGGTTGGGCAGCAATTTATTGAGCGCCAGGATCACCGAATCCGCCGGCGTGCCTTCGACCGCCCATTCGCGCTCTGCAATCAGCTCCCAAAATATCGGCTGCCGCAACGTCAGCGACTGCGCGGACGCGCTGCGCTCGTGGCTCGGCGCGACCACGCTGATCGTCCCCAGCCCTTCGACCGCCTGGACGAGCGCGCGCAAACCCTCCGCTTGAATCCCATCGTCGTTAGTAATCAGAATGTGCGCCATAAATTTCAGTAGGACAGGCTTCAGCCTATCTGGTTTTGGTTCGCTTTTTAGCTCGAAACAGAAGACAGGCTGAAGCCCGTCCTACTCGTCAGCCAGCCTAATCGGTCCAGCCCGGGAAGGTTCCCGGAAGCCGCTCTCTGAGTGCGAGGAAAAGGGGACGGTCACCCACTTCATTTCCCGCCGGCAAACTGGGACTCATCTAGTTCAACTTTGGCATTTTACCAATAAGAGTCAGGGCTCAACAAGGCGGCGAGAAAGGATGGTTTCCTAATACGCGATATGCAACTAGCAAATCAAAAAAAAGCGGAAACACAAAAAATGGTCGGGACGACTGGATTTGAACCAGCGACCTCACGCACCCCAAGCGTGCGCGCTACCAGGCTGCGCTACGTCCCGACCGACCGCGTTGCATCTCGTTTGCTGTAGCCCGCCTATGAAGAGGCGGAGTACTTCTCAAGTTTGGACAGGAGGCCCCGCATCTAAAGACGCGGGCTACAGCACTGCCAGCCTATCACTCGGATTCGAGGACCGTCAATAAGGAGCGGAGTGAGTCGCGCAGGTCGAGCAGGGTCTTGCGGTTGAGAGCGGCGAGTTGCGGCGACACGGCTTGTGGCGGGGAGATTTCGCCATGCCATTCCGCCTCCGCTTCATACGCTCTGCCGTTCGTGCCGTTCGCTCCCTGCGCCTGATCGCGCAGGTGGCGCCGCGCCCCGGCGATGGTAAAACCTTCGTCGTACAAGAGGCGCTTGATCGTGAAAACCGTCTCGATATCCTCGCGGCGGTACAGTCGGTGTCCCTTGGGGCTTTTGACCGGCTGGAGCATGGGGAACTCCGTCTCCCAATAGCGCAGCACAAACGGCTTCGTGGAAGTCAGGCGGCTGACTTCGCCGATCCGGAACAAGCTCTTATCCGGAACAGTTGATTCGGATTGTCCGTTGACTTCGATGCCTTCCATCGCCTTTGAACCTCGCTCGGCTCAGGCCCTAATCCTAATCCGTTTCTGGCAGGTGTCAATGTCCCACTAGGACAGGCTTCAGCCTGTTGGGTTTCTGGTTGCAGCACGCTCGCAATACTAACAGGCTGAAGCCTGTTCCACTTTTTTGGTTGTAAACTCCCTACGTCGCCGTCCTCGTCCGGCCGGACGGCCGCGCTCCCCGCTCGCGCCTTTCCTTCAGTCGCTGCAGGAATCGAATCGGCGTGCCAATAAAATCGAAACTCTTTCGCAGCAGGTTCTCCAGAAACCGCTCGTAGCTGAAATGCAGGCGCTTGGATTGATTGGTGAACAAAATAAATGTGGGCGGCGAAGAGGAAGCCTGCGTGACGTAATAAATTTTCACCCGGCGCGCGGCGGGCGAAGTCCCGCGATCGAGATCGACTTCCGCGACCCAGCGGTTCAACTCGCCCGTCGAAATGCGCCGGCGCCGCGCGTCGGCGACGCGGTCGATCAGATCGTATAATTTTCCAGTATGCTCGCCGGTCTTGGCCGAGACAAACACGATGGGCGCATAATCGAGAAATTTAAATCGCGTGCGAACGATTTTTTCATAGTCCTCCACGAGTTGCGCGGGATCCACTCTTCCCGTCACCGCCTTCTTGCGCACCACCGAAGTGTGCTTGCGGCTTCGCATGCGGGCTTTGCTCGCTCGCCCTGACGTAGAAAGGGCAACCTGCCGAGAGAAAGACTCCGCCACATGCGTTTTCGATCCGGCATGTTCCAATTCGCGCGCGGCCTTTTCGGCGGCGGCTTCGAGCGCCAGGTCCCACTTGTTCATCACGATAATCACCGAGCGGCCGGACTCCTCCGCGTAGCCCGCGATGTTGGCGTCGTTCGCCGTCACTCCCAGGCTCGCATCTACAATCAGCAGCGCCACGTCGGCCTGTTCGAGGTGCCGCCGCGCCATCATCACGCTCATTTTTTCAGCGACCAGATTCGTCTTGCCCTTGCGGCGAATCCCCGCTGTATCCACGAACCGGTACGTGCGCCCGCCATGCTGCACCACGGTGTCCACAGCGTCGCGCGTCGTCCCGGGAATATCGGAAACGATGGCGCGCTCCACACCCGCAAGGCGGTTGAGCATCGTCGATTTCCCGACGTTGGGCCGCCCAATGATTGCAACGTTCACTTGCTTGTCTTGTTTCTCGGCGGCAGGCGCTTCTTCTTGTTCAGGCCCGACGGCGCCGAGACGAGCCGTGATCGCTTCGAGCAGCGTGTCAAATCCATACCCGTGCTCCGCCGACACCGGGAACACATCATTGGAAATCTCGTAAAACGGCGCCGCGAGCGATTCCTGCATTTGCGTGTCAACTTTGTTGGCCAATATCGCCAGCGGTTTCCCGGTGCGCCGCAGCAGTCGCGCCAGTTCGGCATCGAGCGGCGTCAGCCCCGCGCGCACGTCCACAACCAGCAGCAGTTGCGACGCGCCTTCAATCGCCACCTGCGCCTGGCGAAGAATTTCACGCGGAATGGCAGACTTGTCGTCCGGCACGATCCCGCCCGTATCCACCACTTCAAACGTCCGCCCCTGCCAGGTCGCCGTCCCGTAGATCCGGTCGCGCGTGATCCCCGGTTCGTCCGTGACAATCGAGCGCCGCGAAGCCGTCAGCCGGTTGAAAATCGTGGATTTGCCGACATTGGGCCGGCCAACAATCACTACCGAAGGAAGTTTTTCAGTCATTTTTTCGAGTTGCTGAGGACACAACGAATCCTGAACGGGAGTCTCGGAATCTTCTAGTCTATCCTACAAGGTGCCGAAACAGAAGGCGTAAGGCATCTGCGCGAAATCTCATTTCACTGGCCTCTTATAGCGCCAACCTTTAAGTTGGCATTTTAGATGCGACCGGATGCCCGCCTGAAGGCGGGCGCTACCTCAACCAATTCTCGGCACCGAATCATTCTCGCGGTGTCTAAACGCATAGTGAACATTTTTCCGACGCGAGGAGGCGGCCATGGACTGGAACTTGATGAGTATGCTGCATTCGATGAGCGTGACTGCCAAGGGAGTGGTGGTCATGCTGATCCTGATGTCGGCGATTTCGATTGGACTCGCCGCCGAAAGAGGGTTGCGCTACGCCGTGGCGCGCAACCAGTCGCGCGCGTTTGTGCTGCAGGTGACTCCAGTGCTTGAGGAAGGAAAACTTGATGAAGCGATTTCCATCGCCGTGCGCAACAAAAAGAGTCCGATCGCGAGCATGGTGGCTACGGGACTCGGGGAGTTTCAGGCCGCACCGGCTCAAGCTTCCGGCACGGAATTAATTGACGCCGCGGAACGCGGTTTGGAACGCTCCGTGGCCACGATTCATGCGGAATTGAAACGCGGGCTTTCCGGTCTCGCGACAATCGGTTCGACCGCTCCGTTCGTCGGGCTGTTCGGCACAGTAGTGGGGATCATGAACGCGTTCCGCGCTTCCGCGCCGGCAAGAGCGGCGGGAATTCAAAGCGTCGCCTCCGGAATTTCCGAAGCCCTGGTGACCACGGCCCTGGGCCTGCTCGTCGCCGTGCCCGCGGTGTGGTGTTACAACTATTTCACAACAACTGTTGAAAATTTCGACGTGGAAATGGAAAACTCTTCGATGGAACTGGTGAGTTATCTCGTGCGCCGCGCGCCGCGTGAAAGCTCTTTGCCTTGAGCGTGGCTCAGTGCGGTGTCATTCCGAGCGAAGCGAGGAATCTCTCTTGGTTCAGTTGCATGGGAACAAGAGAGATTCCTCGCTTCGCTCGGAATGACAACAGTACTGACCTTACCTCACAATCATATTTGCAGACCCCTACGGCAGATTCTCGATCTTGCGCGCGTCGCCGGTGAGCTGCAGGATGTGCATCCCGGTATTGGCGCGATCGACAATGTAGATGTAGCCGCGGTCGTCCACTTCCACGTTGTTGGTCTGGATGGCGATCTTGCACTTCGCTGCGTCGCCTTGGCCGACGCAGCGCTTGTCGGTTGCGTCGCTGATGGCGGGAATGTAGTAGGCGATTTCCTTGGGGCTGTAGGGATCGCGCACGTCGACGGCGCGCACGCCGGCATTGAAGTAGGCCACGAAGACGATGCGTTTGTAGAAGACCGGCGTCATGCTCTCGTTCGTCGAGTGCGTGCCGAATCGCCCGCCGCGGCTGCAGAAATTGCCGCTCGCCTCGGGCACGTAGTAGGTCGAGACTCCGAAGATTTTCGTTTCCGTAGTGATGTCGAAAATGTGCATCATCTCTTCCGGCGCGTGGCACTCATTGTCCGTGGTTTCGCCGACGATCACGAGGAAGTCCCTCTTGCTGATGGCCGGGCCCCACTTCGCGAGCTCCGGCACATCTACTCCCAGCATCGGGAAGGTCGTGTGCGCGCCCACGTCCGGCGGCAAATCGAGCCGTGCAACCATTGGCGATTCGAGATTCGCGTCGGTCGGTTCCTTGGGGCCATGGATCAGTTTGTCGCGGTCCAGAATTTCGATCATGCCCTTCCCGTTCGTGCCGTATCCCGCGTAAATGCGATTCCCCTTTGGCCCCGTGGAAATCACGCCGTGCATATCAGTAGGCACCGGGCCGGTCGAGCCAGGTTGTTGGCCGGGCAGTCCGAAATTGCGAACCAGTTGCGGCTCCGACGGATCGCTCAGGTCGTAGACTTGCCCCATGCGCTTCGTGCGCCAGCCGGGCGCGCCGGAAACGAGGTACGCCATGCCACTATCGCACTCCCACCAGCTCTTGTGCGTATCGTTCAAACCGCTCTCGACGACGGTTAAACGGCTGGGCTTCGCGGGATCCGACACATCCCAGACTTCGTGGGATGAGGTGCCGCGCGCGCGCAGCAGATACACTTTGTTCTTGCCGGCGCGAGGCAGTTCGCTTCCGTCGCACACGCGCGTCATTTGCGCGCCGCCGGATTCGCCCGGACCGGGAACGCGCGGGTCGCCGGGAATGTGCGCGAGGTATTTCGGATTCTTCGGATCGGTCACATCCACGATGGAGGTGCCATTGTCTTCCATCTGTCCCGTTATTGAGTTCATCGACGTGCCGCCGTGATGCCCGATATAAGCGATCCAGCGATTGCCTTGATGGTGGATCGTCGGCTGGTAGGCGCTGCGCCCCTGCAAATCGTTGTAACCGACCAGCTCCATGTTCTTGCTCTCAGGCTTAGACTGAGCGAACGCGTTCACCGCCGCGTACCCCGCAAGCAAAAGGCCCAGCGCAAAAATGCCGACCTTTCCATTCCGCACGCGAATATTACCCAACATGAGTCCTCCCGTTTCGAGTCCGCGGCGTGACGCGCATGCGCAAGGAATTGCGCAGACCCAATTCAAATTTTTGCGAATCTTGGTTCCCGCCAGGGATTCCCGGGCTGAGAGTGTACACCTGAAGCGCCTTCCCACGTACAACTTCGGGTCTGATACAGTGCTTTCAGCCACCGCCGGGTAAGGGCTCTACTTGGAGCCCGCCGCAATACTGTCCGACGTACGATCGGGCCGGAGCGTTTCACACATGAAATATTTTACCCCTCAGCGGCGTAGTACCTGATGGATGCGAGGAGAAATCCCGAGGGCATGAGCCCCGCGGAACAGGCCGTCGCCCAAGAGCGTATTGCCCTGGCCAAGGCCGGCAGCGCGGAAGCCTGGGGCGAGCTCTATGGCCAGTACGCGCCGGCGATTTTCAGATTCTGCCGCCGGGCCATGCCCACTCGCGAGGACGCTGAAGACGCCACCATGGATATTTTCATTAAAGTCCGGCAGAAACTTTCGCAGTATGACGCCACGCGGCCTTTCAGCGCCTGGTTGTACACCGTGGCCGCGAATCATTGCTGGGACCTGCTGCGGCGCAGAAAGCTGCGTCAGGACCTCGAGACGGGCGAAGTCGAGAACATGCCGCTCGAGCATCCCGATCCCGGCCAGCTCGAACGGCTCATCGAGCGCCGCACCGGCCAGGAAATGCGGCGCGCGCTCGACAAGCTGCCCGCGCGCTCGCGCATGGCCCTGGTGCTGCGCTACTACGCGGAAATGAGCTACGACGACATCGCCGCCACGCTGGGGGTGCGCCGGACATTTGTCGGCGTCGTGCTGTTGCGCGCGCGCCACCAGTTGCGCGAAATTCTCGAAGGCCAAGGCGGCGCGAGGCTCGCCGCAGGAGGCGCGACATGATTCATTTTGACGAAATGGCGTGCCTGCTCTATCTCGAAGGCCAGCTCGATCCGCAGCGCTCGCGGGAACTTTCCGCGCATATCAAAGAGTGCGCCCTATGCCGCGATCTGCTTCACGCACTGCAACACGAAACGATTTTGCTTTCGAGCGCCCTGACCGAGGACAACGAATCCATGCCCGCGCGCCTCGCAAGCGAGCGGGCGCGCAGTTTGCCGTCATGGGTCTGGACGCTGGCGTTCGGAGCTTTCGCGGCGGGCGCGTACTGGTTTTGGACCGATGGAATCGCGCCATGGTTTAACCAACTGAGCAGTGCGGGGTTCGGCGGGACGGACATGTTCAGCATGATTGTGTTTAGCGGAGCGTTCTGGGAAGGATGGAGCGACATGATTGACGCGATACAAATTGGGGCGTTGATATTGGCGGTGATTGTGGCCATCGGATGGATCAGGCGCCGCCTGCGGGGTCCCGTGGCGATTGCCGTGATCATGGCGGCCTTGCTGTTCGCATTGGCGCTGCCTCAGCAGGCCGGCGCCGCGGAAGTGCGGCGCGGACGATCGATTCAGATCCCCGCGGGCGAAGTGATTCACAACGATCTGGTCGTCACCGGACCTTCGGTAAGGATTGACGGCACCGTGGAAGGCGACGTGATCGCGTTCACGCGGAGTCTCACCGTGACCGGGCATGTCACAGGCGACGTCATTGCGTTTGCCGGGGAAACTATGATCGACGGAACTGTGGACGGAAATGTGCGCGTATTTACGCGCAGCGTGATCCTCCAGGGCGCCATCGAAAAGAACGTGACGGCATTTGCCAACTCCATCGATCTGGTATCCAAAGCAAACGTGGGCGGCGGAATGATCGTGTTTGCGGGCGAAGCGGACCTGGACGGCAAAATGCAGCGCGACCTGCTTGGATTGATTGGCAGGACGGATCTCGAAGGCGTTATCGGCGGGCAAACGTGGATACGCGGGGGAAGCCTCACTGTGGCGTCCGGCGCGGACCTTCGCGGGCCAGCCACGTTCGAAGGGGCGCAACAGCCAGTTGTGGAGTCGGGAGCCAAGCTGGCAAGCCCGATTCGAATGGAACTCACGCAGGAGATGCAACGGACTAGACGGTCCACCGCGCGCGTCCTGTTCCGCGCAATTCTCGGTTATGGAGGGGCATTGGTGGTTGGAGTTTTGCTTCTGGTTATCTTCCCCGGCTTTTTCCGCGCCACATTGCGCGAAGCAGGGAGCATCGGCCTCCCCATCGGGGTTGGGGCGCTGGCGCTGATCACAGGCGCGTTCCTGCTGGTTCTGGGAGTACTCCTGTTGATTGTTGGCATCGGAGCGGGAGTCGCGGGCGTGATGGCCTACGCGCCAATCCTGTACGTTGCGCAAGTGTTTGTAGGCACATGGCTCGGCAACTTAATTATGGGGCAGCCGCCGGAGGTCACCAGCGCGGTAGTCGCCCGAATGGCGGTGGGCCTGCTGATTATTCGCGTCGCGGGACTTATTCCGTTCCTTGGGGGGCTGGTGTGGCTTGCGGTCTTCCTTTGGGGGACCGGCGCGGTGCTGCTTGGCTTCCACCGGATGTCGCGCGCGGAAAGCGCGCCGACTGCACCCCTTCCCGCATAGATCAACTCGCAAACTTCGTGAACGGGAATGCGTAGGACCCGGGTTGCGGCCCGATTTACCCAGATTGGCTGGGATAGACTGCCCTACTAGGGTTTCACGACCACCTTGGTCGTAATGATGGTACGTCCGCCGCCGACGTTGAACATGGGCCCGCGCACCGAAACAAGCTCACCAATCAGGATATTCGATGAGTTGATATTTTGTCCGACTTCGTAATAGATAGTCGGCGGGCTCACGGAAGTTTGCGCTGTAATCAGGCTGACGCCATTTCCAGAAAATATAGATGGCAGATTTGTGAGAATAATGTTGGGCAATCCGAGTTGTATCGTTGCAGTCAAGCGAGTCATACGCAAGCGCACACGATCCGCCTTGATTAAAGTTGCAGTGGAAGCGCTGTTACGCCGGATCGATACCTGCTGGCCCACGACCAAATCCGCGGGCGCGGCGAAACCAAAACCCGCTGTACTGATCTGGAAGTTATCCGCGTGAACGAGATCGAGGTCAAACACCGTGAAGGGGGTGGAATATTGCACGTTGACGTGCTGGCCGATGCTCAATCCAGAGACCGACGCGGATATAGTCTGGATTACAAAATCGAATTGCTGGGATCCCGCATTCGTGCCGGTAACTATGCCTTCAACTTCGGTGTCGCTGTTGTCCGCGTCCTCGAACAGGATGTTTCGGGCCAGAATAGATCCGTCCGACTGGATGCCGATATCCACGCTGAGGATTTGATTGTTCTGCAGGCACGCGAAGGCTGGAGTCGTGCACGCACCGCCGGCAGGAAACTGAAAAAATGTCGACGTGCTGTCCACCTTCAAGGAATACGTTCCCGTCACGTTCGTCAATGTAAAGGTTCTGTTTGCGGTATTGAGGTTTCCGACTTGACCCACGACGTCTTCCGCGCCGACCGGAGGCGCACCGATTCCCGCAGGGGTAAATGGAAAGACGGTCGTACCGGCACTGAAGTTCTCGCCCAGCGATGGCGTCAGCAGATTGTCCAGGTTGACGTCAATCAGGAGTCCCGTGGTGCTATTGGATGCGATCGAAAATGCCGTCAATGGAACCGTCGCCGACATGGGCATAGCGGTCGGAACAATCGTGCAAATGGAACCTACGGCGCAGCCTGCGATTGAGGTCGGCATATCGTTTTCAAACGTGAGCGACGGATTCGCAAAAGTCAGAGTCACCGCCGTGAAATTCCCGGCCGGGATATTCGCAGCCGTAGCGAGGTATGCAACGTCGGTCTGGAGACGCACTAAGTCCACCGTCGCCGATCCGGAAAACAAGGAAACGTTTCCAGGAGTCAGCGTCGCCCCCGTTAGGGTTACCTGGGCCGAAAGAATGGTCACGTTTGATGGGGGTGTATCGGTCATGACGATAACGACCGAGGAGTTCCCGGTGTTTTGGCTCCCCGAGCCGAACTGGTTGATGCTGCCGCAGCCTGCGAACGCGGCACACAAGACCAGCGCAGAAATTGCCCAGATCGATCGAATCCGAAACATGTTACCCCGGTGACTTTCTTACAACCGGCTGGCAGGCACAACCCCACTGCGCTCCGCCTAGCCGGATGCCTTGTACGCGCTTATAAGGCTAGCATAGAGCATGATTTACGGCTCGCAAATCGGGTGGCGCGGTGAGCAAAGAGTTTCTGTCCTTTGGGCCAGTCCCTTTTAGCGCTTGGATCAGCCCGTGGCTTTGATTTGCACGCAGAAGATCAACCCCCGCAAGCTGAAGCGTGCGCTACCCGGCCAAAATGGGAACGGCGTCCCAGGTCTCCCGGGACGCCGTCCTTTCATTCGTTTTATTGCGCTTGCGATTTACTTGGCCTGGGCAGTGGTGAGGAGCAGTAGTTGCGTGCCGCTATCCAAGTGGACGTTCTTTGTTGCGGAAACGATCATGGATCCCTGGGTCGCGCTGGACGCCGCGGAATCGATCGAAAGGCCTTCCAGGCCGAATACACCGCTGCTGTTAGACGCCAGCCGGCCTGTCGAGGTCAGCCCGCCCACCGCGCCAGTGGAGCGCGTAGCTGCATTCAGCGAACCTCCGGCGGTTGAGGAAACCGAGTTGGACGTATTCATGACCGTGCCCGTGGCTGCGCCAGCCGTTGCGCCCGCCGTCGAGGTTAATCCTCCAGCAAGCCCGCCTCCGCCCCGCGCCATACCTTGCCCCGAGGCCATCCCGCCGCCCGAAGCAACTATGTCGTCGGTGCCGCTTGAGGCTGCAGCTGCGGTTTGCGCAGCGGCCAGAGCCTGAATGGAAGCGTTAAAAGGCACTTCCTGACCGTTTTTCAAAATGGCATGGTCGAACACAATGCCAAGCTGGGACTGCGTCTCACCCTTGGCTCGCGCCTGGGCCTGCGTGACATGTCCGACGAGGCGAGTACCCTTCTTCAGCACGACCTTGCCATCCTGCTTGACATCCTGTGCGGCACGCGCTTCCACTTCGTCGCCGGGCTTGCTTCTTTTTGCGTCAAGAGAAGTGGCCAGCGTCGCGTCGATCTTGGAGCCATTGGAAATGCTTGCAAAATTGTCTCCGCCATTGGCGTTTGCCGAGGCCGATGAGGATGCCGCCGCCGAGCCGCTGCCGGAAGCCTTCGCACCGGACTTACTGGTCTGAACCGCAGTCTGAGATTGGGTCGAGGCGCCCGCCTGTCCAGAAGCCGTTGTTTGCGCAGCTGTGGTCCAGGCTCCCAGCACGCCAATAGCAAGTAACGAAAGTATCTGTTTCATATAGAAAATTCCTCCCGTAGGCTGAGTCGTATAATTCTAACCGCTTTTACTCCGCCAGTAATTGCAAGTTGAAAGAGCATTGGCCAAAGGAGCAATTCCATCGCCAAGGGTCAACTCCTTAATTGTCACAGGATTAGGAAATGGACCCGGGCCCTGAGCAGCGTTGGGAGCGGGTTATTTTTAGCCAATCGAGCAATTTCTGCGGAGGTAAAATACTTCCACTTTTTGCCGCCAAGCTGACTGCAAAAGTCGAAGAAAAAGAGAAACTAAACCAGGCCCAGGGAGTGCCCTACTTTCGCGATGATCGCACTGGCTCGTTCGAGGTCCGCGCGCTTGTGCGTCGCCGTTACCATGGCGCGCAGCCGCGCCTTGCCTTCGGCGACTGTGGGGAATCCAACCGCGGGAATGTAGACGCCTGAATCGTACAGGCGGCGCGAGAATTCAAACGCCTTGGCTCCTTCTCCCACGTGAATGGGAGTGATGGGCGTTTGCGTCGCGCCGATGGAAAAGCCGAATTTTTTCAGACGGCGCTGAAAGTATTTGGTATTGGACCAGAGTTTCTTGAGCAGTTTTTCGCCATCCGGGGAATCGAGCAGAGTAAACGCGGCCTGGCACGTAGCGACCACCGATGGGGGATGGCCGGTGGAAAACAGAAATGGCCGCGCGCGGTGGTAAAGGAAATCGATCAATTCGCGCGAGCCGCAGACATATCCGCCCATCGCGCCGATGGCTTTGCTGAGCGTGCCGACCTGAATGTGCACGCGGCCGTGGCAGGAGAGATGGTCCACCGTTCCACGTCCGCGGAGGCCGAGCACGCCAGATGAATGCGCGTCATCCACCATCATGATGCAGCTGAATTTTTCGGCGAGGGCGCACAATTCGGCCAGCGGGGCGATGTCACCATCCATCGAGAAGACGCCATCGGTGATGAGCAGCTTGTGGCCGGGCCAGTTTTCGGTTTCCTTGCAGAGGCGCTCGCAATCGGCCACGTCCTTGTGCTTGAACACTTTGATGGTGGCGCGCGAAAGGCGGCAGCCGTCGATGATGGAGGCGTGATTCAGCTCATCGGAAAGAATCAAATCGTCCTTGCCGAGAATCGCCGCGACAGTTCCGGCGTTGGCCGTGAAGCCGGACTGAAACACCACGCACGCTTCTGTTCCCTTGAACCTGGCGATCTGCTCTTCCAGAGCCATGTGCAGGTCCATGGTGCCGGCGATGGTGCGAACCGCTCCCGCGCCGACGCCATGCGTGCGGATCGCTTCGATGGCGGCGCGGCGCAGCGCCTTGTGCGTGGTAAGACCGAGGTAGTTATTTGAGCTGAGATTGATGACCTCTTTGCCATCGAAATGAGCGACTGGTTTTTGCTCGCCCTCGAGCACGCGCAAGCGGAAATGCAGGCCCTTGGCTTCGAGGTCGGCGAGTTGTTCGTGCAGGTAGGAAAGCGGGTTGGGAGTCATGGCGGTTCCAGTTTTAAATTCTCCCGGTTTTTCGGGGCGGTACGATACGTGTCAGCGATGGACACAGGTTTTGTGGCGCCGGCGTCTCGCCGGCGGGTTTTTCGATCCGCATCAAACCGTAAAACCGCCGGCGGGACGCGGGCGCCACAACAGGGCTGTCCGCCTATCGCTGCGATCCTTGCCGGCGATTGAAAATTCTATTGTACCCGCTCGAAGGCGTAGCCTGAAGCTTCGAGCGCGGCGGTCAGGTCCGCGACATGCTCCGGGCCGCGCGTTTCCATGGTGATGTCGATGGCCGCGTCTCCCAGCACGACGCCGTAATAGGCGCGGTCGTACATTGTTTCCACAATGTTGGCTTTCTGGTCGGCGATCACACCGGCCAGCTTTTGCAGCGCGCCGGGATGATCGGGCAAATGGATTCGCAGGCGGACCAGGCGGCCATCCTTGACGAGCCCCCGCCGGATGATCAGCGACAGGAGCGAGACATCAATATTTCCCGCGCTGACCAGAACGCCGAGCTTTTTTCCGTGATTCGGAGTTTTCCGGTTTAGTAGAGCGGCGGTCGCGGCCGCGCCCGCGCCTTCCGCAAGCAGTTTTTCTTTTTCGAGCAATTGCAGAATCGCGCTGGCGATTTCTTCCTCATCGACGAGCACCACGTCGTCCACATATTTTTGGACCAGAGGAAACGTCAAGGCGCCGGCCGAGCGCACGGCGATTCCGTCGGCGATAGTTTTGTTCGCGGGCAGAGTGACCAGTTCATTTTTTTCCAGCGCCGCCTTCATCGAGGCCAGGCGCGAAGATTGCACGCCGATCACTTTTATTTTAGGATTGGTTTCTTTTACCGCGCAGGCTACGCCTGCGATCAGACCGCCGCCGCCAACCGGAATGACGAGGGCGTCGAGGTCGCCGTGCTGCTCCAGCATTTCCAGTCCGAGCGTTCCCTGCCCCGCGATCACAGCCTCATCGTCAAAGGGATGAATGAAGGTAAGCCCAAGCTGTTTGGAGCGGCGGACGGCTTCCTCGCAGGCTTCGTCGTAATTCGCGCCTGTCAAAATGACTTCCGCGCCGTAGCCGCGCGTCGCGGACACTTTCACGAGCGGCGTCGTCAGCGGCATGCAGATCTGCGCGCGGATGCTGCGCTTGGTCGCGTGATACGCCACGGCCTGCGCGTGATTTCCCGCCGAGGCCGCGATCACGCCGCGCCGCCTCTCTTCCTCCGAAAGCAGGAGAATCTTGTTCAGCGCGCCGCGTTCCTTGAACGCGCCCGTCATCTGCAGATTTTCGAGCTTCAGGAAAACCGAGTTTCCCGTCTGCTGCGAAAATTTCTCGGAATGCACGAAGGGCGTGACCACAATCGAGCCCCGGATGCGTTCCCGCGCCTCCTTGATCGAGCGCAGCGTCACCATCGGCAAAATCCTGAAAGTAGTTTTTTAGTCATTAAAAACGGCTCAGTCGGACTCAATCCGTTCGCCGTCTCCCCTGTCACAATCCACACGTAGGCGCAGCGCTATAGCATTACATAAGCGGCGGCCTTAGGCCAACCAGTTCGCTCGCGTTACGCTTCAGGACAAGCCCACTTGTGCCGGTTCACGCCGGCCAGTATTATTTTTAAGGAACCCCGCAATGTCCGGAACAGGCATAGCCAAAGGGCTATTTTTCGTAACAGTTTTGGCTGCGATTGCGCAGTGCGTTCACGATTTTCCGCTGCTGCCGGACCGCCTGGCGTCGCACTTTGCCGCCTCCGGAATGCCCAACGGCTGGATGACGAAGCAGCAATTTTTCATTACTTATGCCCTTGTGCTTGTGCCGGCATTTCTCGTGGAATTCTGGGTGTCGCACCGGATCGCGAACAAGCCGGACGCCAAACTCAGGCTGCCGAACAAGGAATACTGGCTGGCCCCCGAGCGCCGCGCTGAAACGTTTGCCTATTTCGATAGCTTGTTTGCGTGGTATGGATTCGCTTTACTGCTCGTTGAGGTGTTCGCAATGGGGCTGGCCATGCGAGCGAATTTTGATACTCCGCCCCAGCTTCCGACCGGACCCATTGTTTCCGTCATTGCCGGATTCGTTCTCTTCAACATTGCGGCGATGATTGCAATGTACCGCCGGTTTTCAACCCCGCGATAAGAAAAAGGATTGCGTAGACAAGGATTGTCTTCATCCCGCGACTTCCTCTCCGCGGTAGCGGTGGACGCGGATTTTTCTTTTGGATTTCAACGTCTGAGCAAGATCGTAATTGGATTGCATACGAAGCCAGGTCTGCGCGGAAACGCGGAAAGCCTTAGCGAGTCGAACGGCCATTTCCGGCGTAATTCCGGCGCGCCCGTTGACGAGATTGTCCAAAGCTCGACAAGAAACCCGCAGAACCTTTGCGCCCGACGTTACGGTTAATCCGAGTGGTTGCAGAATTTCCTCCAAGAGGAGACGGCTAGGGTGAGGCGGATTTTTCATAGGCATGGTTCACTTCCTTTTCTTGAAACAATATTTACACTGACAATTCTCATAGGTAGAGGTTCAATGGCCGGGATGAATGGCCGACACGTATCGATCTGGCACGTCAACCTCCCTTCCGCTACAATCGCGCGCAAGCCGATTGCTTTGCCCATCCTGCGAGACGGGAGTTAAAGTTGAGCTTCAGCAAACGACTGGAGGAAATCCGCGACGGGTTCGAGCCCGCTTTCTGGGTTGCGAACATCAGTGAAATTTTCGAGCGGCTTTCCTACTACGGGGCGTTTTCCTCGCTGGCCAACTACCTGCACGAATCCTTGAATATCCCCACCGAGCAAACCGGCTCGCTTGCGGGCCTGTTCGGCGGAATGGTGTGGTTTCTCGCCATCCTGGGCGGGGCGGTTGCGGACCGGCTCGGTTTCCGGCGCGCACTTTCGCTCGCCTACCTGATCCTGGCGTGCGCGTATTTTCTGCTGGGGTCGCTGGGAGCGACGTGGATGGCGCCGGTGCGGAGCGCGGTGCCGCTCCTCGGGCTGGTGGCCTTTGTCCTGATTCTTCCGGCGCTCGGCATTTCCATGGTGAAACCGAGCGTGGTGGGAACCACGGCGCGGGCGTCGCGCGAAAATGTGCGCTCGATCGGGTATTCGATTTACTACACGCTCGTGAATATCGGCGGAGCGGCGGGACCCTACATTGCGTCATGGGCGCACCGGCACTTGGGGGTCGAAAACGTTTTTCGCGTTTCCGCGTTGAGCGTTCTGCTCATGTTTTTCGCCGTCCTTTTGTTTTTTAAAGAGCCGCGGCGCTCCGGCGAAGTTCAAACGGCGAGCCTCGCCGAAACAGTGCGAAATTTATTCACCGTGATCGCCAATCCGCGCTTCATGACCTTCCTGCTGATTTTTTCCGGCTACTGGATTGTGTACTGGCAGCTATTCATTATTTTGCCGATCTATATTCACGGGTACATCGATCCGCATGCGGACGTGGAATTGATTCTGGTCACCGGTCCGGTGACCGTGATTTGCCTGCAGTTTCTGGTCACTTATTTGACGCAAAAAATTCGAGCCTTCCAGGCCATTACGCTGGGGATATTGATCTCGGCGCTGGGGTGGCTCATCGTGGCGTCACACCCAACGGTGCGGGCGGTGGTGCTGTCCATTTTCATCATCGCGCTCGGAGAGGTCGTGCTTTCGCCGCGTTATTACGAATACGTCTCGCGTCTCGCTCCCCCGGGCCAGCAAGGAACCTACATGGGTTTCGCATTCGTGCCGATCGGCATCGGATCGCTCGCCGGAGGCTGGCTGGGCGGACGGCTGATGCATCACTACGGGGAAGTGGTGCAGCGGCCCGCGCAAGTGTGGTGGGCCATTTCAGCCATTGGGATTGGCACGGCGCTGCTGATGTGGCTGTATCATTTGTTGGTGAAGACGGATTTGCCCGCAACCACGCCTTAGTCCGCACATCCCGCGAGTGCGTGATGGATTCGCCCCGAAACTTCAAGCCAATTTATCGAATCGCGTTTCCTTACCGAAGGGCTGGAGAGACGCAGGATTGAGAATGCGCGGCCTGATTCTTGTAAGGACAAATTCCCATACGCGGAAGAGAATGCTACCGGAGAAGTAACGGAAAGACCACATCCATCAAATAACGCCAGCGAAATCGCCGCGCTTGCACCGCATGATTGGCAATACATGAAACAACGTCTCTTCGTCGGATTGCTTCTGGTTGCGGTTGCGCTTGCGTATGGCAACACGCTGGTGAACCAGTTCGCCATGGACGATGAACTTTACATTATGCGCAATGCGCAGGTGACAGACCCTTCCCTGCACAGGTTGTTCTCGCTGAGCCAATTCAGCAGCGTGTTTCGGCCGGTCACTTTCGCCACCCTGGCGCTGAATTGGGCGCTCAGCGGAGCGGAGCCACCCGGCTACCATCTGCTTAATCTGATCCTCCATGCAGGCGTAACCTGGCTGCTTTACGTATTGCTGCAGGGCTTGCTCGGAAACTCTCCTGAAGAAAAAACCGTGGCGTTTGTGGCCGCACTGTTGTACGCCGTGCATCCCATTCATACCGAAGCTGTGACCTGGGCCGTGGGGCGCGCGGAGCTGCTGGCCGCCGGGTTTCTCTTTGCGGGATGGATTCTGCACTTGCGCGACCGGCCGGTCGAATCGCTGGCCTGCTTTGCACTGGCGATGCTGTCGAAAGAATCCGCCGTGGTGTTTTTCCCTCTGCTGCTCCTTGGCGACTATGCCACTGGCAAGTGGAAACCGCGGCTTCGATACGCGCTGGCCGCTGGCCTCACCGTGCTCTACCTGGGGCTGCTGTGGAAAGTTCAAGGAGGGCGTCTCGGCCGGCCGGAAATCACCATGGTTGATAACCCGCTTGCCTATCTTCCCGCTGGATGGAGAGTTCTGAATGCCTTGCGGGTGGCGTGGAAATACGTCGCCCTGCAGATTTATCCCGCGGTGCTTTCGTGCGATTATTCCTTCAACCAAATTCCGCTTTACCGGGATTGGCGCCACACGCTGCCTGCGGCGCTGGCCGCCGCTGCAGCAGCAGGCGCATGGATTTGGGCGCTTTGGAAGCGGCACGCGGGATGGGCCCTGGCGGGCGGCATTTATTTTGCGGGCTTTGCAGCAAGTGCGAATATCCTGGTGCCCACTGGAACGATCATGGGCGAGAGGCTGGCCTACCTTCCGTCCGCGGGATTATGCCTTTTGCTTGCGATCGGCTGGAACCAGCTCCGACAGAAGAAGGAGACGCTGGCGTGGGGATTACTGGGCGCGGTTGTTTTGATTTTTTCCGTGCGGACAGTGGCTCGAAATCGGGACTGGAAGGACGCTTTTGCTCTCTACTCCTCCGCGGTGCGGGCCGTGCCGAATGACTCCAAAATGCATGCCAACCTCGCGGGCCAGTATTTCCTTCGCAATCAGCTCGATCAGGCCGCGAGAGAATACCAAATCGCGTTGCGCATCCTTCCCGATTCTCCCGACACGCTGTCATCTTATTCGGCGCTTGAATTACAGCGCGGCAATTATCAATCTGCCGGCGCAATGATGGAAAAGGCGTTGAGCATGAGCGGAAGGAACAATATCAATTACGATTTCATGATGGTGACTTTTGTGGAGATCCTGTTGAAAACGGATCACACCGACTGGGCTCTTGCAAATCTAAACCGCGAAATCAGTGAGTCGCCCCAGTACGCCCCGGCCTGGCTGATGCGCGCCGAACTTCACTTTCAGCAGGGTGAATTTTCGGCGGCGCGCGAAGACGCGCGGATGGGTCTGCGTCTTGCTCCAGGCGATCCGCACGCGCAGGATGTACTGCGGCGGGTGGAGGCTTCCGGTCGCTCCGAATCGCAGCGCTGAAATTTTGAAAATGCCCGCCTGAAGGCGAGCGCTACATAAACAAAAACCGAACCGTCATTCGGTTGATGCGGGCGCTACGCTAGAATTTCCGCCGCTAGTAAGACAACCTGCTCGGCGATGGCCAGGCTGGAGGTCAGGCCGGGCGACTCGATGCCGATCAGCTGGATGGCCCGGGGCACATTTTTGTCGCGCGTAATCACGAAGTCCGCAAGACCGGCGTGTCCGGGCGGTACGAGTTTTGCGCGGATGCCCGAGTAGGCCAGCTGCAAATCAGCGGCTGCGATTTCTGGCAGCATGGGCTTGGCGCGGCGAACGAACTCTTCGACGGGCAGCCGGTTTCGCTCGTAATCGTTTTTCTCCGCAACGTAATCTGCCGTGGGGCCGACCAGCACCGTGTCCCAAAGCGTGCGCGTCAAGTGGACGCCGAGGCTGAGGCCGTCGGCATGGGGAAGCGGATAGACCAGATTGTTGATCAGGTGCGATTTGGCGCGCACCAGTTCGCAGTATTCGCCGCGCACGGGATAGATGCGGTAGTCGCGGTTGCCAAGCATCGCGGCGACTTCGTCCGCGTAGAGCCCCGCGCAATTGATCACGCAGCGCGCTTCGATGGTTTCCTCGGAGCGTTCCGCGCCTTCCCCGCCATCGCCCTCGGCGAGCGTCACGGCGATCGAGCCGGGGCGCGGGTCGAGCCGCACGACGCGCGTGCGAGTCAACAGACTGGCTCCCTGATCCGTGGCCATGCGCGCGAGTGTCTTGATCAGGTCATCCGCGGAGACAATGCCGGTCGAAGGCACTAACAGCGCGGCGGCGGCTTCGATGTGAGGCTCGCGGGCGCGCACCGCGACGCGGTCCACCAGGCGCAGACCGGTGACGCCGTTGGCGCGGCCGTTTTCGGCCAGGCGCTCGAGTTCCCCTTCCTGTTTCGCGTCATGAGCCACGACCAGCTTGCCGCAATTCCGATGCGGCACATGGTGCGCGGCGCAGAATTCGTACAGCATTCGATTGCCCGCCACGCACAGCCGCGCTTTCAGCGTTCCGGGCGGATAGTAAATTCCAGAATGGATCACGCCGCTGTTGCGCGTGCTCGCGCCCATGCCGAGTCTGGGCAATTGCTCGACCAGAAACACGTCGGTCCAGCGCTGCGAAAGCGCGCGCGCCACGGCGCAACCCACGACGCCGCCGCCGATGATCACAATGTTGGCGCGATCCACGGCGAACAGGATACTGGATGGTGGAGGGCGGAGGCTAGATGCTAGAGGTTGGAAGTTGGTGATTCGAGGGCAGAGGCGGGAGGAAGGGGAAAATCGAGACGGAGAGGCGTGGAAGCAAGGGAACACTGGGGGGAGGATGTCGGGGATAGGGAATGAGATTTGAGATTTGAGATTTGAGATTTGAGATTTGGGATTTGGGATTTGGGATTTGGGATTTTTGATTCGAGGTTCGGGGTTTGAGCTTTTCTTTATGAATGATTAAGTCTGAAATTTGAAATGTGAAATTTCTGATTCGAGATTCGGGATTTTCTTTGTGAGCTAACACGCCTGCGATTTCAAATTTGAGATTTGAGATTCAAAAAGTATTTTAGGCTCCAGAACGGAGGGCTTGCTTTTGCGCATTTGTGTTCGGGGTGCAATTTTGGTTTGAAACACGCGCGGCAGGGTGTAGAAATATGCCTTGCCTGAATTTCCATTTAAATGATCGAGCGGTTCGGAGGATTGCGATGAACTGGAGATTTCTTTGGAAAGCCGCATCTCGGTTCGCGGCAGCGGTTTTGCTGGCGGGAACTTTTGCCGCGCTGCATGCGCAAACGCGGCCTGAGGCGCCGCCCTTCGACGCTGCGCGCATGACCATGCAGCCTCCGCCGCCGGAGGGAGTGGCCATTCGCGCAGGGCGGCTGTTTGATCCCCGCACAGGAACGAACCTCGCGAACCAGGTGATCGTGATTCAGGGCGACCGCATCGCGGACGTGGGTCCTGCGGACCGCGTGAAGATTCCCGCGGGCGCGCGCGTGCTCGACATGAGCAACGCGACGGTGCTGCCGGGCCTGATCGACCGGCACGTGCACCTGATGCAGGACCATGAGCCAAACGATGCGCGCGCACTTCTCGTGGGTCAGCATTACGCCCTGGCGGATTTATTCGCCGGCTTCACGACGCTCCAGGATATGAATTCACCCTTTACCTACGCGACGGTCGAATTGCGGGACGCCATCAACAAGGGTGTGATCGTTGGCCCAAGGTTGCAGGTCACAGGGCCCGGGCTTACACCCAGAGGCGCCACGTACTATCCGGCGCCATCAGAGCCGGGGGTGTTCGGCCAAGTACCTGGGATGCCGGTGTGGCAGAACTCGCAGGACATCAATTCGCCGTGGCTGGCTCGCGCCGCCGTTCGCGAACATTCGCATTACGGGACCGACTGGATCAAGATTTACGAGACGGAAGACTATGAAGGAAGCGGCTACCCGGTGCCATCCGGTGGCGGCGCCTTCATGCCGGACGGCAAGATGATCACCGTGCCGTCCATCACGCTGGAGGAAAACCAGGCCATCGTGGATGAGGCGCACAAGAGAGGATTGAAAGTTGCCTGCCACGCGTATGGCGGTGAAGGATTGCGCAACTGCCTCTCTGCGGGCGTCGATCTCCCCATCCATGTGATCGTCGGCGTTACCGGCGCGCCGGGGCTGGATGACGAGACCATTCGACTCTTCAAAGTTCCACTGCCGGACGGAACGCAGCGCCCCGTGAATCAAACCCTCTGGGATTTGGCGGGCCCGCTGGACACGATCGATATGAAGGTAAGCGGCGGGAAGACCTCGCGGTTTCGTTTGACCGAGCTGAGTTTCAAGAGGCTGGTGGCTGCGGGAATCACGCAAATCTTCGGCAGCGGAGCGTACACCGTCGGACACGGCGTGCAGGCCTACCAGTTCGCCCTCTATGTGAAGTGGGGAATGTCACCCGCGCAGGCGCTGCGCATGGCCACCAGCGACGCCGCCGCAACCCTCAACTATGATCTGGGCAAGCAGATCGGATACGTCGAAAAAGGCAGGTACGCCGACCTCGTGGCCGTTTCCGGCAACCCGCTCGAGGACATCACCGAGACGGAACGCGTGAAATTTGTGATGAAGGGCGGCGTGGTTTTCCGAAATGATTTGACGAAGTAGCGAAGCGCAGTTTTTATCGCCGTGTGATGCGGAACAGGCTGCGGAAAATCTCCCCCGCCATTTTGTCATTCCGAACGGAGTGAGGAATCTCTCTTTCTTTTCCTGGGCTAAAAACGAGGAGAGATTCTTCGCTCCGCTCAGAATGACAAAATTAATTATTTCTTCCGCAGCCTGCGAAGCCAGTCTTTTCAAAAGGTTTCAAAAAGTGAAACGGGCGGGTCAGCTTTTCTCGCTGTCCCGCCCGTTTTTGTGTTTCCTACCGTCATCTCCAAGAGCAGCCGAAGACGACCATTAGTTTTTTCAAGTCAGCGGCCGGTCCGGCATCGCCGGACCGGCCGAACCAACTAGAAGGTCAGCTTCAAACCGAGTTGTATGGCCCTGTTGTCACCAGAACCGATGAGTGGATTGCCAGCCGCGCCGTCGGGGGTGACCCCCGCAAACCCGAGCGGTCCACCGCCTTGAAGTTCATTTCCACCTTCGACGGCGCTCGATGCGCCGTACGGATTAGCAGCCGTGGCATGATTTAATATATTAAAGACTTCGGCTCGGAACTGGGCTCCGTACCGCTCCTTGAATTTGAAATTCTTGAAGACGGAGAAGTCCAAGTTCTTTAAGCCTGAGTCGCGGAAGATGTTGCGCCCCATGTTGCCAAATGTTCCGAGTGCCGGGGGGGTAAGAAACGTGGCGCCGTTCGCGGAGGCAAAGCAGCCACCGGTTGCCAGTGTGTTCACTGCCCCCACACCAATGCCGGAAGCGCCAGCGGCCCCTGTACACCCACTAATTTGTGCAGCGGTTGCAGGAGTAGTGGTGCCACCGTACACGCTTGTGATCGTGCAAGAAACAGTGGCTGGAGTGTCACCCGCGAGAGTGGCCCCGAAGCCGGTGCACCATGGAATGCTATTCTTCCCGGACACGATGTTGGAGGCAGGCCCGGTAATGTTCCAGCGATCGTTGTTTTCTGCGGTCCCGCTGAAGTTGTCGGCGGCATCCCACGAGGCCCACGGTTGGGCGCTCTGAGCATTCACAATGGCGTTGATCTCCCAGCCTTCCAGCAACTGGCCGAATCCTTTAACGCCAGGAATGTCATAAGTCGCCGTTAAGGTAAAGCGGTGACGGACGTCGAAGTCGCTGCTGGCGTATTCCGCCGCGATGTCGTTGTTGTTCTGCGGCGTCTGCCCAAAGCGGTTCAAGGAGCCTGTGTCGAGACCATGAGCGTACGTGTATCCGGCGTTGAAAGACAGACCGTGAGACATCCGTTTCGTCACGCTCACCTGGAGGCTGTTGTAGTTGGAGTGCGATAGGTTCGATATTTCGTTGATAAACCCAATATAGGGGAACTTGTTATAGAACGGCCGGGCTTCCTGTGTTGCCAGCGCACCGTCCGTTAAAGCATTGGGACCACAAGCGTCCGCGAGTTGCGCTGCCGTCAGGGTATTCAGGCAATACGATGAACCCAGAGGGGCTTGATTGATGTCTGTAAAACTGAGCAGTCTGTGACCCAGGTTGCCTACATAGCCGACTTCAACCGAGAGGTTGTTGCCGAAGGTATGCGTGATACCGAGGCTAAAGTTCAGAGTGTAGGGGTTCCTGAGACTCGGGTTTACGGCCATGATGTCACACGGAGACGGGTTGTGACCGCTAGGTTGGGATGCATTAAGTATGCCGTCGCCGCATCGCGCGGACGCGACTGGGAAAGTCGTTGCCTGACCCGCGGCGGCGCAGGTTGCAGCTTGACCAGGATCCCAGCAAAGCTGATTAGGAGCGAAGGTCACGGCTTGGAGACCGATTGTGCCGCCCGCATTGGCCGGACATGCACTCTGGATACCGGCCATAATCCCAGGAGAACAAAAGAGATTGGCAGCGGTGGGTACTCCTGCGCTACTGGTCGCATTGTCGTTTTGGAGCTGGAATTGCCCCAGGAAAGTCGCCAGGGTATAGGTTTCATGAATCATGCCGAATCCGGCCCGGAGGACAGTCGTTCCCTTGCCGGAAACATCCCAGGCAAGTCCCAGGCGTGGCTCAAAGTCGCGGTGATCTCCGTTCCATATACTGCCAATCCCGCGGCCTTGCTGCACCATGCCGAGCACCGGATCGAAGTTGCCAAGGTGGCCGTTGGCGTCATTCATCGGCGAAGCGTATTCGTAACGCAACCCCATATTGACGGTCACTTTCGGGGAGATATGCCAGTCGTCCTGAATGAACCCAGCGGTGTTCATCCACGTCAATTTGATTTGTGCGTTGCCAGTAAGGAGTTGTCCCAAGTGCGGTTGTCCGGCGAAGTAGTCTTCGAGCGGGCAGGATGACCCGCCGCAATCGGTGACTCCGGCCGTTCCGCCACCTGCGAATTGGAACAAGCCCCGGCCGTCGACGTAGATGGCGCTATCGGCTTCAATGTGCGTGAAGTCGCCGCCGAACTTAAAGGTGTGCTTACCCTTCAGTATGGAAACGCTGTCCTGAAAATCGTAATACGGGTTAGGGGAAAAGTACTGAGGACGATTTGTGGACGTTCCCAGGATCTGCTGGCCGCCCGCGCCAAATCCAGGAATATTGATATTCGGCAACCCTCCGGATTGAGGGTTCGTCACGCCTGTGTTGAGGAAGTACGGCGCCGCCCCATTGGCGAAAGTGTTCACATCCGCGTTAACAAAGGCGAAATCTATGCGGTCGTAGCCAATCCGCAATTCATTCACGACGTTGGAGTTCGGGGTGTAAACCCAGGATGCGGTATCCGACCACACCCGAATCGGAGTATTGTCATTGAACGCGACATTTGCGAATCCGTGGTCTTCCCCCAAGGCGTTGTAATTGCCAAGGAAGAACATGCCATTGATGGTATTTTTGTCGTTGACATGGTAGTCAATTTTCCCTACTCCGTTGTCGCTGGTGTTAGTGATGGGGAAGGGGCTGAGGAAAGCGTTCGTAGCACCGGTATTCGGGAATAGGTTTCCGGTGCAAGTGACCGGTATCGCAACTTTAGACACGTTGGACGGAGTATCTCCGGTGCAGCCTGCCAATTCCTCGCTGATAAGGCTTCGAGGGATACCGGCTAGCTGCAGTGCAGTGATCGCATCGGGCATACTGTTCTTCGGACCGGTTGGTCCTCCTTGAGAATCGACCGCAGGGACTGTTAACCCGTATGCGGAACCGATGAAGGAACGCAGGCCCTCGTAACCGCCGAAGAAGAAGAGCTTGTCTTTCTTGATCGGCCCGCCCACTACGCCGCCAAACTGCTTCAACTGTGCAGGCAACTGATCGCAGGCGGCGAACAACGATGGGGTAGCGCTGGTAGACCCGTTCGGGATGCAAGTTCCAGCTGTCGGCGCGACGTTGAAATAGTTGCGCGCGTCCCACGATTGAGTGCGGCCGAACGCATAAGCTGTGCCGTGGATCTGGTTGGTCCCAGACTTAATTCCCACATTGACCACGGCGCCGGCCTTCCAGCCGTATTCCGCCTTAGGGCTTTCCATGACGTTGAATTCCTGAATCGCGTCGATGGGCATGATCGTAGCGCCATCCGTGAACGGACCCGGCATATTGGCCACCGGACGGCCGTCAAAAAAGTTCTCGTTAATCACGCCTTCCACGAGCCAGACGGACTCGTCGGGGCGGACGCCGTTGGTGCTCTGTGTCCACGGTCCGCCGCCGGGTTGAAGCATGACTCCGGGACGCAAACCGAGCAAGTTCTGGTAATCGCGGCCATTCAAGGGCAGGTCAATAATGTCCGCGTTCTCGAGCGTGCCGCCCAGGGTGGCATTCGAGGTCTCCACAAGCGGGACGGATTCGGTGACCGTGACGGTCTGGTTTTGCTCGCCAGGCTGAACGATCAAGTCCACGCGAAGTTCGTGGCCAACTTCCAACTGGACGCTTTGACGCTCGACCCTCTTGAAACCCTTGGCTTCCACGCGAACCGTGTAGTTGCCAGCGGTCAGATTGGGTGCGTTGTATGCGCCCGCGTCATCCGTAGTGAGACTTCGAGTGACGCCCCTCTCCGTATCAATTACGCTCACCGTGGCGCCTGTTACCACGCCGCCGCTTTGATCGGTGACTGTTCCAAGAATGCGGCCGAAGCTGCCTTGCGAAAACGCAGGCAGGCAAAGCAAAAGCACAACGAATAGGCCACCCAGTAATTGCACGGCGCTTTTGCCCCGCGCACCCCAAGCTTTTTTACATATCGCTCTTACTGAATTCATTTCTGGACCTCCTGTCCAATGAATGTCCAAAGAGTCGCTTCTGATTCTGGCCCCATACCCCACCCGTGGTTTGGTTCCCCCATGCTTAAACACCGGAAATACCAAAAAGAAACTTTGGCGTTTCCGGGTTGCGGCTCCATGAATTCCGACACCGCACGGTTACGGATGCAACGTCCCCTACGCCCCTGCGAAATACAAGTTCTGGATAAAAGTGGATGGATCCGGAGGGTTACACACCACACGATCCATTTCAGATCGCGAAATGCGACGGCGGGATTTCTGGTATAGTTCGACCCCTGACAACGTTTACCACCCCCCAAATTAACTCCACCCTACTGAACAAACAGTAATTCACCCATGCGATGGAGTCCCACCACTCTCATGTATGGCACGGATTCTTATGCCGTATATGCGCTGAGTCAAGCAGTATTTTTGTAAAATTACAAACCCGAATTGGAGGGATTAATTTACATTCTTGAGGGGCCCTGGAGGCGCAACCAAGACCCTGCCTGTGCATCTCATTTTACCTCCTTTTTTGGCCGGGAAGATCGCGCGGAAGTCCGGAGGTCCGGTTTTTGTGGACCCGGGTTGAAAAATGGGCGTCAAAGTTCATCGCCCTTGGCGAAGAATTCTCGAAACTATCTTGCCGCGTCCTGGAAACGGGCGGCGCGCGGGGATCGCCTCTACTCGGTGGCGCCCAGGGGAAGAAAGTATTGCGTGCCTTTGACCGGTTCCTGCAAGCGGCGCAGGAGTTGCTGGAGGTCGGCGTTGCGCTCGACGAAATCGATTTCCGAGGTGTTGATGACCAGCAGGTCCGACGAAGAATAGCGAAAAAAGAAATGCTCGTAGGCGCGCACGACTTCGTCGAGATAGGCCCGCGAGATCTGTTTTTCCGCGGGGGATTTTTTCTTGGCGATGCGGTCGCGCAGAACCTCCGGAGTGGCCTGGAGATAAATCACCAGGTCGGGCGGTTTCAGGGCCGCGGCGAACATTTCAAAGTACCGCTCGTAGAGCTTCAACTCCTCGTTGTCGAGATTGATGTAGGCGAAGATCTTGTCCTTCTCGAATAGAAAATCAGAGACCAGGGGCGCGGCATCGTTCTGTTGCGCCTCGGTAAGACGCCGGTGCCGCTCGATCAGGAAATACAATTGCGCGCGGAAGGCGGAGCCGGGCTTTTCCCCGTAAAAGTCAGCGAGGAAGGGATTGTCTTCGGGATCGAACGCGCGCCGGGCATGCAGGCGATCGGCCAGGATGCGCGCCAGGGTGGATTTGCCCACGCGGATTGGGCCTTCGATGGCGATGGAGCGCGGGGGCTCGAAGGCGGGCGCCGGCTGTGGAGCGGCGGAGGAAGATCTCGGCATGGACCGGGATTATAGCCGAAAGTTGGACATTGTTGCTGTCGGGCTCCAAGTAGAGCCCGTACCCGGTTGCTGGCGGGCTCCAAGTAGAGCCCGCACCCGGTTGCTGGCGGGCTCCCACTAGGAAGGCTGTGGGGCAACATAAAATTCAAACGGTTTTGTAGCGCCCGCCTTCAGGCGGGCATCGTAGATTCAAGCACACGCCCGCCTAAATGCGGGCGCTACACAAACCAAAACCGAGTTACCACACAGGCTCTAGAGCTTACGCTCGTGCCTGTTCCCTACCCTCGGGAAAAAGCGTGCCCATTGTCAATCCGAGCGGAGCGAGGAATCTTTCTTTGATTTAAATCCGGGGGAAGAGGGATTCCTCGGCGCGCAGCGCCCCTGCGAATGACAATCATTTGAGTTTTTCGTTCATTAGCTTGGCAATGCTGCGCGGTCAGGCGAGTTTCGCGGGGTTGCTGCGCGAAGTCGAGACCACGCTGCGGGGAGAGAACGGGAATGCGGCAGGAACGGCGGGCAGCTCAATGCGGAACGTCGCGCCGCCCTCCGGCCGGTTGTAACAGGAGATTTGTCCTCCCTGATCGCGGATCAGGCCGTAACAAATGCTCAATCCCAGCCCGGTGCCCTTGCCGACCGGCTTGGTGGTATAGAACGGGTCGAATACCAGATGGGGATCGCGCATGCCCGGGCCGGTATCGGAGAAGAGGATGACCACATTGTCTTTTTCAAACAGCGTGCGCACGGTCAAGGTGCCGCCGGATTCCTGCATGGCATACACTGCGTTGTTAATAATATTCGAGAAAACCTGGAGCAATTGATTCATGTCCGCGCGAACCTCGGGGATGCCCGCGCCGGCTTGTACTTCGATGCGGATGTTTTTGTCGCGAAGGTCAAAACGGCGAAATTGCGCGGAAGTATTAACAATATCGTTAATATCGACTGTAGATCTAAGCTCGCTGGGCACCTGGCGGGCAAAACTGAGTAAATTGTTAACCAGCGTCTTGGTGCGATGCGCCTGTTCGCGAATTTTTTCGGCCAGGTTTCTGGCTTTTTCGCCGACGGAGGAATCATCGGCCAGTAACTCGGAATATCCCAGAATGGCCGTGAGAGGATTGTTGATTTCGTGCGCGGCGCCCCCGACCAGTTGCCCGATCGACGCGAGTTTTTCCGACTGCACGAATTGCATCTGCAGGCGCTTCAGGTTGTCGAGCGATTCGTGCGAAGCGCGAAGCAGCCGGATGCGCTCACGATCCACCAATTCATGCCGCAGGAAGGCCAGGGAACCCAGGGGAAACACCGCGACCAGCGTCATCAAAATACGAAACTCGCGCACCGCAATCGGCGCCGGGCTGATTCGCAGACACCAGTAGCCAATTAAAGGAAGCGAAAGCAGCGCCATGCGCGCCAGCCGCGACGCATACGGCGATTCACCGGTGGAGATTTTTTCGGCGGATCGCCCGGTGGCGGGCTGCGACGGCAGATTGGCCGCCTCTTCGCGATTTTGGTAAGCGAATATACCGACGGTGCCAAACCAGAGAAACGAAATCAGCAGCGGCAGATCGTACAAACTGCCCCTCGAATAGTTGCCCCGCCCGGCTATCATCTGAACGGCCAATAATCGAACGACGTAGATGGTCCTGGCGGCCGCAAGATGGACATAGATGCGGCGCCAATATCCCGTGGTTTGCGCAATCAGGTAGGCGGCGCCGCCAACGAACACAACATTCTGAAGAAGTGAAATGGCGCTGAATGCCTGCACGTAATTCCTGCCGTCCAACACAATGTATTGCCAGGGAATCACGGCGAATGCGTACAGATAAAGCCACCAGCAGAGGATCAATCCAAAGTCCACGAATCCGTACGCCACCTTGCGGTCGTCCGGGCGCTTGTGCGGTTGCAAGGCGAGAGCCGCAATCATGGGAATGGCATGCAGGTAAAAAACCGTGTCGACGTTGAAATGATATCCGTTGAACAGATACGGGGTGTGCTGGTGCCGGTAGATCTCGAGATAGGTCCAGATCGCCTGGCCCGCGAGCCAAAGCGAACTGCCCAGAGCGAGCAGCATCCAGAAGGCTCTTTTGCGCCAATCGGGGGTCACTGCATTGATCAGCAGAGCCGCGTTGACGAGCAGAGGCATGATGCAAAGAAAGATGTCCGCCGCCGAGATCCGGGCCGCGCCTGTGGGCACCAACTCGCAAATGGCGATGTAACCCCCCAGCAAAATGACCCAGGCGGCGACACACCACGAAACTCGAGTAGCAGGCTTCATAGAACGAAAGATCATTCACTCTATCATCGGGGAAGAGACTCGTGGCAGACCGTGAAGGACAGCTATGGCTAAAAGATAATTAACCGGAACGCGTCCGACGGGTCGCGGCAGTGCCTTTTGCGCGCGAACTCTAGCGTTTGGCGCTATTCGCGTTTGTCGCCGGTGGAATGGTCTTTTCGATCCAGCGGGACATCACCGCCGCAATCTCCGCGTTGTTTTTTTCCACCATCATCATGTGCCCGTTGCCATGGATGCCGACATCGCCAAGCTTGATCCAGGTGACGTGGACTCCCGCTTGTTCCAGGTACTTGGCGGTGCAGTGGTCATACGCCCGGTGGTAAGACGCTTCCGAGGTCACCACAAGGATCGGCACTTTTTGGAGGTTGGGGAGTTGACGCGCCGGAGATTTTTGCATCCAGCAGCGGCTCACCTCCGGGCCGTCCGGCTGATCCTGACGGACAATCGCGAGATCCGATGAGCTTGCGGCCGGCGGAGAATACGTGAGCGGGCCGGCGGCGATTCCCCAGGGCCGTTGCAGATCGGCGTCGCGAAACCACTCTGGCGCGGCGATGTTTTCCACATTGTAAAACGGGGGCCCGCTGGGCTCGACCGCGACGATGGCCTTCACCCGGCCGGGCTGGGCATCGGCCACCGGCCAGCCCGTCGCGCCGGATTGCGAGTGAGTCAGCAGGATGGCCGGGCCGATTTTTTCGAGGAGGGCGAGAATGCCGCCGCTCGTGAGCTCCTGCTGAAGTGGAAAACTGACCATCGCCTGCACTTGCGATGCATAGAACTCGTCGAAGATCGGATCACCCGGCGTGCCCTTGCCCGGCCATTGCATGTGAAGATGCGCTTGCGGCCAACGATTATAATTTTCGATCGCCGTGAAGCGCTGCTGCACGAAATCGAGAGTCGGCGTTGTTTGCGGGCCGTAAAGATTATTCAGATAGGCGCTCCGGCCACGGCCTGCCTGATCCACCACATAGACCGCGTAGCCTTGGCGCAAGAAAAATTGCGCCCAGCCTTCACGGCCATCGGGGGTTCCCGTGAAATTAGTTCCCGTCTGGGCTCCGCCGTGAATGAAAACGATGGGGTAGGGATGTCTCTGATGGGCCGGAATTTGAAATTCCGCGTAGATCTGTCCGCTCATTACTTTTGTATCTTTGTCAGTCGAATATTTGCCGCCTGCGAATAGGTAGCCTTCTCGCGCAATTTCCAATGGCGGCAGTTTCTGCTCCGAAACCGTGGTCTGATTTGCCACGAGCGATGATGCGCGCAGATCCTCGCGAGACTGCGGCGACGCCCATCCTAGAGCTGCCAATCCCAGCAATGCCGCCGAAAGAAAAACGACGGCGCGTTTCGATATGTCTGAGTGATTCTTCATCGCTGCGTCCTCCGTCATGGCGCATTCGTAGGACAGCCACTCTTGGCTGTCCTGCACAATTTCAGCAGGGTTCACCCGGACAGCCAAGAGTGGCTGTCCATCTAGAACCCGGGCCGTATGCCAATTGGCCGACTTCAACTGATTCGGGCTTTTTCCTCCGCCCGAGAGACTACACCGGCTTTGACTCGAGAGCACTATTTTTGGCCTGGAGCCCTCACGGATGAAGCAAATTGGACTCTGATTTTGCCCATTCGCGATTTGAAAGCGCGGGCTTGGTGGCGCCGGCGTCCCGCCGGCGGTTTTCCGCCGCGATACGATCACAAAAATCGCCGGCGGGACGCCGGCGCCACCAAACCCCGCTCAACATAGGAAAGTGCGGAGTCCACGGTCCAATTGTTCAAATCGTTGAAGGACAGCAAGGCTATAGATGAAACGTATTTGATGTCCACGTTCGCAAAGACGGCGTGGAAGGAATAAAATGGGCGGCATGACGGAAACGAGCGCTCAGGAAAAGCTGCAAGTCGAAGAAGCGCGCGCGGATTTCGCCGCGCGTTTTCCGGACTACAAAAAGACGGCCCTGCTGGACGAATTGCGCGCGACCGAATACCGCCGCCTGGACGAGCGCGGCCAGGTCTACCTCGATTACACGGGCGGTTCCCTGTACGCGGAATCGCAGTTGCAAAAACATTTTGAGCTGTTGCGCTGCGGCGTTTTAGGCAATCCGCATTCCGCCAATCCGACTTCGGCAACCACGACGGATCACGTCGAGCGCACGCGCCGTTTCGTGTTGAGTTATTTCAATGCCCGCCCGGAAGATTACATCCTCGTCTTCACCCAAAACGCTTCGGCAGCGCTCAAGCTCGTGGGCGAATCTTTTTCTTTTGCGCCGGGCAGCCGCTTCCTGCTCACCTTTGACAACCATAATTCCGTAAATGGCATGCGTGAATTCGCGCGCGCCAAGGGCGCCACGGTCCGCTATGCACCGCTGGTGATGCCGGAACTGCGGCTGGACGCCGTGCGGCTCGAAACTTTGCTGGACGATGCCGATCCGGCTTGCGCCAATCTGTTTGCTTTTCCGGCGCAATCCAATTTTTCCGGCGTGAAGCATCCGCTCGATCTCGTGGCCAAGGCGCAGGGCAAAGGCTGGCGCGTGCTGCTCGATGCGGCCGCCTTGGTGCCCACCAGCCACCTGGATCTCACCGCCGTGCAACCGGATTTCGTGACGCTTTCTTTTTACAAAATGTTCGGCCATCCGACGGGTGTCGGCGCATTGCTCATCCGCCGGTCCGCACTTGCGAATTTGAAGCGCCCGTGGTTTGCCGGCGGAACCGTGAATTTCGCGTCGGTCCAGGGACAGGCGCACGTGCTGTCGCCGAACGAAGCCGCCTTCGAGGATGGCACGCTGAATTATCTCTCCATCCCCGCCGTGGAAATTGGATTGCTCCACCTGCAATCGATCGGCATCGAGACCATCGCGGAACGCGTGCGTTGCCTCACGGGATGGCTGCTGGAGGAGTTGCTCGCGCTGCGCCACTCGAATGGCCGCGCGATGGTGCGCATCTACGGTCCGGCCAGCACGCAGGCGCGCGGCGGAACGGTGACGCTCAATCTCTACGACCCGCAGGGACACTTGCTCGATTACCGCCGCGTCGAGGAACTCGCGGGCGCGGAAAACATTTCCCTGCGCACCGGATGCTTCTGCAATCCTGGCGCGGGAGAAATGGCCGAAGGTTTGACGGAAGAAGATATGCGCGCCGGTTTCACCATGGCCGCCGAAATCAACTTGCTGAGTTTCCTCCGATTGATGCAGGAACGCGGCCACAAGAGCGCCGGCGCCATTCGCGCTTCCATCGGCCTGGCCACAAATTTTGCGGACGTCTGGCGCTTCCTGCGCTTCATCGCCGGCTTCCGTGACCAGACTCGCCTGACCATTGGCGACGTCACTTTCGACATCGAGTCCTGCCGCATCATCCGCGACGGCAGCTAAGTAGCGCAGGCTTCAGCCTGTGGTGTTTTTTGGTTGCAGCGAGGCCGCCGCGGTTAGAATCAACCCCCGCAAGCTGAAGCATGCGCCACTGAGATTGTACCCCGCGCTGTACGGAATTCTGGCGGAGGGGGAGGGATTCGAACCCCCGGGACCCTTTCGGGCCCAACGGTTTTCAAGACCGCCGGTTTCAACCGCTCACCCACCCCTCCGGTGGTCCTAGTTTAACTGGCAAGTCCTCCTACTTCCAACAGTCAACACGGCGACTCCTTCACATCTGTGCATCTTCCGCAATAATGAATCAAGTTATTAACATTCCGCCGTTTTGGGGCTTGGACCGCAAAGCGGGCTGAAGGTCTCACGGAAATGCGACGAAAACAATTTGGTTCACTCGGACCGATTTCAGGTGTATAAGGTGCCCATCTGGGCGGTCAAAACGGAAATCGTTGGAATCGCTCCTGCCCTCGGACGGACGTGCACGACCAAACGCTATCTCGTACATGAATCTGGAGGAGTGCCATGAGAAACAACCTTGCGGCCATTTTGCTCGCGGTAGTGTGCTTGTTGGCCGTCTCCGTTCCAGTTTTCGCGCACCACGGCTACGCGGCCTACGACACGGACAGGAAGGTCACGCTCAAGGGCACCGTGACACGGTGGATCTGGTCCAACCCGCATTGCATGATTCAGCTTGATGTAACCGATGACAGCGGTCACGTTGTGCGTTGGATCACCGAGACCGAAAATCCTACCACCATGAGCCGCAGTGGCTGGACCGACAAATCCATTAAGGTCGGGGAGCAAATTACCGTCATTGCGCTGCCGGTCAAGAATGGCAACCCTGCCGGTCGCATTCTCGAGGTCGTGCTCTCGAGTGGCGAAAGGCTGTCGGGCCGCGTAAATCCGGCCACCCAAGTCAAGCCGGATGATTCTCCCAGACCGTGAGTAGCCGCAAACGAACGGTAAACCGTGGAAAGGGTTCGCACAATGCTCAAGCATTTTGTCGCCGCGGGAGTTTTCTTGGCAGCGTTGACCTTCTTGCCTCTCGCCCATTCTCAGCCCCGCCTGCCGGACGGGCAGGCAGATAAGCCAAAGTCGCCAGCCCCTACTGCCCCGGGGCTCGACGGTTGGGGACGTCCCATAACTTCACCGCCAAAGGATCGGGGGGAGGTCCCCGCTCCACGGCATGACATTTCCGGAATTTGGGACCCGGCGGACGCGAGCGGAACCCAGGTACTCGGCGCGAAGGCGTTTCCGGAGGACGGAAAGCCGGAACATCGCTTGCCCTACACTCCCTTAGGGCTGGAAGCGTTGAAGCGCACGAAGCCAGGCAATGGAATTAGAAGCGTTCTCCCAACGGAGACAAATGATCCCGTATACTCCTGTGATCCCCAGGGGTTTCCTCGCGTGGACCTTCATGAATTAAGAACCACTCAGATCCTTCAGACGCCTCAGAACGTGACCATCCTGTATCAATACAACAGGATTTGGCGAGTTATCTGGACTGACGGCCGAGAACTCCCCAAAGATCCCGAACCGCGGTGGTTGGGATATTCGGTAGGCAAGTGGGTGGATGACTACACGCTGGTCGTCGAGACCATTGGGACCGATGAAAGAACCTGGATCGATCGAGCCGGCCGGCCGCATAGCGCCGATCTGCGCGTGGAAGAGCGGTTCCATCGCACAGGTCAGGATCACTTGGAACTGACCGTCACGATTGACGATCCGAAAATGTATACCAAACCTTGGGTAGCCCTCGACAAATTCGTTTTCGACCTGCAGCCGGCCAGTTTCGACGTCCGCGAGATGATTTGTTCGCCGTCGGAGTATGAGGAATATAATATACTGATCGGTACCACCGCTAGCGACAAAGACAGCCGCTAGGATAACTAAAGAATTGTCCCCCGGCTGCAACGAAAACAATCCGGTTCACTCGAAACGATTTCGGGTGTATAAGACTGCCAATCCGGGCGGTTAAAACAAAAATTATCGGAATTGCTACGGCCCTCGGAATGCAGCCAGAGACGCGATGCTGTCCCGCCAAGGAATTTAGAGGAGTGCCATGAGAACAAAGCTGGCGGCCATTTCCCTTATAGTTGTCGCCCTGCTGGCCATTTCCGTTCCGATTTTCGCCCACCACGGGTACGCGGCCTACGACACGGATAGGAAGGTCACTCTCAAGGGGACCGTTACACGCTGGATCTGGTCCAACCCGCATTGCTTGCTTCAGCTCGATGTAACCGATGAGAGCGGGCATGTCGCGCACTGGATCGCGGAAACGGAAAATCCGACGGCCATGAGCCGAGTCGGATGGACCGACAAATCCCTGAAGGTCGGAGATCAGATTACCCTCACCGCCCTGCCGGTCAAGAGTGGCGCTCCCGTTGGGCGCATCATTGACGTGGTGCTCTCGAATGGCCAAAAGCTTCCGGGCCGCGTGAATCCGGCGAGCGAAGTCAAGCCGGACGATTCTGTCAAACCGTGAGGCGCCGCACAGGCGCGCGAAACTGCGGAAAGGGTTCGCACCATGCTAAAGCACTTTGTGGCTCCGGCAATTGTACTGGGAGCGTTGATCTTCTCGCCGCTTGGGAGTTCTCAACTCGCGCGCGCACAGACTGAAAAGCCAAGGTCGTCGGAACCTACTGAACCGGGCCTGGACGGTTGGGGGCGGCCCATAACCTGGCTGGCGAAAGATCAGAAGGTAGCCCCGGCGCCACGGCACGATATTTCGGGAATTTGGGACTCTCCGGACATGGCTGGAATCCAGCCACTCGGCGCGAAAGCGGAACCGGATGACGGCAGGCCGGAACATCAACCGCCTTATACGCCTTTGGGCCAGGAAACGTTGGAGGGGACCAAGCCGAGCAATGGAACAAGAAGCGTGCTCCCCGGTGAAACCAATGATCCCGTCTTCAAATATGGCGATCCCCAGGGATTCCCCCGCGAAGACCTCTACGAATTGAGAGCCACTCAAATCCTGCAGACTCCCCAGAGCGTGGTCATCCTCTACCAATTCGGAAAGGTCTGGCGGGTCATCTGGACCGACGGCCGGGAACTCCCCAAAGATCCCGAACCGCGGTGGTTCGGGTATTCGGTGGGCAAGTGGGTGGATGACTACACGCTCGTCGTCCAGACCACCGGGACGGATGAAAGAACCTGGATCGATCGCGCTGGCCGTCCGCATAGCGGCGATTTGCGCGTGGAGGAGCGCTTCCACCGCGCGGATCGCGATCACCTGGAGCTGACCGTGACGATTGACGACCCGAAAATGTATACCAAATCCTGGGTGGCCCTCGACAAGTTCGTTTTTGAACTGCAGCGGCCCAGTTTCGATGTTCGGGAAATGATCTGGTCGCCGTCGGAATACGAGCGATACAACCAATTAATCGGCAACACTGCCGACGACAAAGAAAGCCACTAGTACAACGGAAGAAATTGGTAACCCGCGATTTTTGCCCGCGCACTGACTTCTTCGACTGCCAATTGTAATGCGCCAAGACGATCATTTTTCGTTTTGGAAATCTATACCTCGCCGCCGGGTAACTACCATAGAGAAACTAACGAGCGAATTGTTATATTAGCGACGCTCCTGACCGGCCTGCGACGAAAACAATTTGGTTCACTTGGAACGATTTCGGGTATATAAAATGCCCATTCGGGCCGTGAAAACGGAATGCGATGGAATTGCTCCCGTCTTCGGACGGCCGTGCTAAACTGGGTGCTGTCCCGCAGAAGAAAAATTATGGAGAAGCACGATGATAAATAAATTCAGGATTATTTCCCTGGTAGTGGCCGGGCTGCTGGCCGCTTCCCTTCCAGTGTTCGCGCATCACGGCAACGCGGCGTACGATGCAGAGAAAACAGTCACGGTGAAGGGAACCGTGACGGACTATATCTGGTCAAATCCCCACGTTTTCGTGAAGCTTGACGGCAAGGACGACAGTGGCAACGTGGTGCACTGGATTGTCGAAGGTCAGAATCCGGTGTCCATGACTCAGATCGGCTGGACCAAGAATACTTTCAAGCCCGGGGATACGGTCGAAATTGACGCCATGCCGGCGAAAAACGGCAACCCGGTAGCGTTCCTGGGGAGCGCCAGCCCAACGGCCCCGAGGAAGCGCATTGTGATCAACGGCAAACAGTTCCAATAGGAATCGCTCGAGCCGGCGCCCATGCCGCAGCGAGTACCGGCACGGGCCTGTCGCAGCCGGATATGTTATTCCGCGATCTAAGTTACGGATGGATTCGAGAAATCAGGATCGAAGCTGCTGGAGGCGTTTTGGAAATGTCTAAGAGCATGGTGTTCTCGGTAGTTGCCCTGCTTGCAGGATTGACGCTTTCTCCCGTACTGGGCGCGCAAACCGCTCCCACCAAAACGCCGGGAGAAGAGGCCAAGCCGGAAGTATGGAATACAATCCCGCCGATCAAGCCTTGGTATGCCGGGAAGAAGTCTGGCCCGGCTCCGCCCCGTGACATTTCGGGAGTTTGGGATGCGGCAGAAGCGGATGGCGGACGCCAACCGAGCGGCGCGCTGGAACACCCGGCGCTGATTAAACCCCGAGGACAGGGCATCGAGGGTGGGCAGCCCGACGAGACAGGCATCATGCATCCTTTGCCGTATACGCCCGCAGGAGTGGCCGCGCTCAAGGCCAATAAGCCCTCTGGACCCGGCGTCAGGCAAGTCCCCGCCGCGCTGACCAATGATCCGGTGAGCCAGTGCGACCCGATTGGGTTCCCCGGGATGCAGCTTTATGAGTTGAGGACCATCGAGCTGGTTCAGACTGCCAACCAGGTGATCTACTTGAACCAATTTTATGGGAACTTCCGCATCATCTGGACCGATGGGAGGGAGCTGCCCAATGATCCGGAACTGCGGTGGAACGGCTACTCCGTTGGAAAATGGGTGGATGACTACACGTTCGTGGTCGAGACCACGGGGTTAAATCCCAGAAGCTGGCTCGATCATGCGGGCCGTCCGCACAGCGATGAATTGCGCGTCGAGGAACGCTTTCACCGGGTGGACCATGACAATATGGAGCTGACGGTGACGATTATCGACCCGAAGATGTACAACGAGCCGTGGGTGGGACTCAACAAGTTCCCTCTCCACCTGCAGCCGCCCGGATTCGATATGGAGGAGTTCCTCTGTTCTCCCATTGATATAGAGGAATATAACAAGCAGGTTGGTGGCGCGGTCCTGCCTGCGACCGAGAAGAAGTAACTCGCGCGAATCCTCATTTGCATTTCCAAATCCTGGGTGGCGCTCGACAAGTTCGTTTTTGAGCTGCAGCGGCCCAGTTTCGATGTTCGGGAAATGATCTGGTCGCCCTCGGAGTACGAGGAATACAACAAATTGATGGGCAACACCGCTGGCGACAGAGAAAACCAGTAAGAAACCAGAATTGGCAAAGGTCTTCCCGCCGCACCGTAGGAGAAGCTGCTAGCTCCTATCCTCGTATAGAACTTGGAGGTTCTGGAGGACGCGCCGGAAAAGACCTTCGCCCCGCTCACACCACTTGAAAGCAAATATGTGACACTTAAGAGTGTAATTAATTAGTTACAAGGTGTCACCATAGCGTTACTACGATTGTCACGAAACATGCCAAAAAGAAATTTTAAAGAATTGAAGGGGCGCTGTTTGATGGCGGGCAAAGGAAATTCGTTGAACTTGCGTCAAATAACAAACCGGCGATTCAGCGGTTTCATTGCCGCCGGTTTCGGCCGCTCACTCGCCCCGCAGGCCACAGCAGGGAGGCATCCGCTCAGTGGGTGATCGCCCATCCCACTACGGTCATCGTCAGGACCAGCAACAACAGACCCAAACAGGCCACGCTCAACGCCTTCCCGTGGCCCAGCAGGTAATCGCGCGATTCCGAGTTGATGCACAGGAGCACTATGACGACAAGCACTACACCCCATGCGAGCAACGAGGGCACGCCCGGATACTTGCCAATCATCTCCAAAAATTGTCCTGGGGGCTGCCCGGCAGGGACCCACCAGGGCAGCATCGGCGCCAGCCCGGCGGCCAGGGAAAACGTGAGCAGTTTCCGCGTGAACCACCCCTTGACCTTTGGTTTTGCCGCCTTCCAAACCAAAAAGTCCCACGCCAGCAACGCGACAGCGAGGGGCGCCCACCCGTATAAGGCAGCCTTGTGGTCAAACCAGAGCCAGGCCCGGAACAGGAAACGCGAGTGCGCTCCCGCGGCGAGGCGCGGCAGCAAAAGCAGCCCCACCAACGTATTGCAAAGCACGGCGACCAGCAGCGTCGACAGGCTCATCAGCTGAAACCAGTGCCTGGTCGCGGCCACATGGCAGCGCGTGCATACAGATTCTTTAGGTAGAAAGTTGGACTCGCAGCGGTCGCAGAACACGTTTTTTCCTCCCACGGTGCTGGTGTGGGCCTACGGTACTCCAGCGTCAGACTACCCCCAACTCGTCTAACAAAACTACTGGTCTGAGGTGCAGTGAAGCGAGAGGTCAGTCCGGCCCGTCCCTCCGGCCAGTTCAAGGCTATCGCAACCGGCAATGGGGCCAGCCTCGCATCCCTTGGGGTGAACTCGAATTTTCGTGTGCGGCAATCCTCCGCGTTTTTTGTGAACGGTGCGGGTTTATTCCCCACCCCTTTTGGCTACGACGTTCTGAACCGGATGGCGCAGTAGAATTCTCAGGCCGCAAGGTGCTTCATGATGAGTTGACCCGGCACCCGTAACCAATACGAATCGGAACAACAACAACCATCGGGTCGTTCCCGCGCATCTAAGTTAGTGTGTTGTTGTAGCTGGATTGATGCCGCAGTCGGAGCGGGACGCGTAGATGATTTTAGGGCTGGTGGTTGCGATCCTGGGGGTTGTGGGCGTGGCGCTGCTGCTTCGTCCGTGGCCTTTTTTTCTCCCCCCTGAAGAATCCGATTCCTATCATGACCGGAACGTGGCGGTGGAATTCGTCAAGTGGGTGGAGCGGCAGGCGCTGGCGCGCGGATTGAGCGTGCGCGGCGTGGCCCGGCCCGTGCCGCTGGAATGCAAGAAGTGCGGAAAGTCATCCAACTATTTCGTTTATCCCGATGAAGTCTGCGAACGCTGCTGGCGCGTCACCCTCAAGCCGGTTTCCACTCCCGCGAAGGAACACCGGCCGTAACCTGCATTTCTCCCACGATTATGTCGCGCCCTTCTTCAGGCGGGCATCTGCTTGATTCAAAAAATGCCAACCTGAAGGTTGGCGCTACACGGGCGCGGCAACGCAGTACAATGGTCCACCGCGGAGGTCAAATTCAAATGGAAGTTTTTCTGACGGGGGCTACTGGATATATCGGAAGCGCGGTTGCGGAGGCGTTGCAGAAAGCGGGCCACAAAGTAATTGGCCTGGCGCGCACAGCGGAAAAGGCGAAGACACTTGAGGCGCGCGGTGTGCGCGCCTTCCTGGGCGATCTGCTGAAGCCGGAGGCGCTTGCAGCGCAGGCACGCGCCGCCGAAGGCGTAATCCATACGGCCAGTACCAACGATGCGAATTCCGCGCAAGCGGACGCGGGCGTAACGCGCGCGATTCTCAAGTCCCTCGAAAGCACAGGGAAACCGTTCGTCTACACCAGCGGCGTATGGGTTCTCGGCTCAACAGGAGACAAGGTTGCGGACGAGAACACGCCGTTGAATCCCACGCCGCTCGTCGCGCACCGTGCTGCCGTTGAACAGGAAGTCCTCGGCTACAGGGGGCGCGGTGTGCGCACAGTGGTAATCCGTCCCGCGCTGGTCTACGGGCGAGGTGGAAGCATTCCAAGAATGATCGCGCAGTCGGCACGCGAGAGCGGCGCGGCGCGCTACATCGGAGACGGCCAGAACCGCTGGGCATTCGTGGACGTCGGCGACCTGGCAATGCTCTACGTCCTGGCGCTCGAGAAAGCCGCGCCGGGATCGCTTTATAACGCGGCGCAGGGCCCTTCCTTCCGGGTTCATGAGGTGGCCGAGGCGGCAAGTATCGGAGCGGGAGCGAAAGGCAAGACGCAAGCGTTGCCCCTCGAGGAGGCGCGGAAAACAATGGGAGGATTTGCCGACGCACTTGTCCTCGACCAGCAGGTCAGCGGCGAAAAGGCAAAGAGAGAACTCGGCTGGTCGCCACGCGCGGCGTCGGTCCTGGATGATTTAAAAACTGGATCGTACGCGCATTAAGCTAGGCCGAAGCCACATGGCCAATCTGATTCCCGCTCACCTTCCATTGGGTCCGGATAGCGCGGTTAGCCGTTCGATCCGTGAGGCCGGGTTCTCCGGAAGATTCCACGCTGCCACCAGCAAGAGAATGCTTCCGAAAACAAGAAGCAAGCAAGCCGCTCTCCGTTTGCCGCTCATATATTTATCCTTAATGCCGCGCAGGGGCCAACGCTGGGAATGGAGAGAACTGCTTCACGGCAGAAGATGCGTGCGCCCGCTCGGGCAGATCATGCGCTCGTTGCACTCGCGGAAGCGCTTTTGTCTCTACCGGGCTGGGGTTATTCCGTTTCAGCGTCCGAACATGGACAAACCCACGGGTTTTTCCGGGGCGGGATCCAGAGTAGGCTGGGTTTGAGATTCGCGGATGCTGGCCAGACGCTCAAGCGCGTCGGCAATACGGCGAAGATGGAAGGCCATCACTTCGGTTTCATCGGATCTTTTGATCGTGACGAAAAACCTGCGGCTTAGCAGAGTCGCAATCCATAACACCAAAAGAGCGGCCACCACGCCTGCCGCAGCAATCACCCAGCCCATTTGGAAAGAAACGACGGAATGAAGAAATGACATTGTGAATTCCTTCCCGGGCGGGCTAAGTCCAAACTACCACCGATTACATGCCTTGCGCAACAGGGAGAGAAGAGAGCCAGCCTGGCACTTATCCTCGTGTTGTCCTCATTTGAAAATCCCCGCGATAGCCCTGGCATTTAGGAGGTCGGGGCCTCAGTCCCGAAATTGAGGCTTACGTGTTAATGGGCTTTAGCCTCTGCAGCTTCAGGGCCTAAAGGCCCTATTCAAGATTCTCGAATCGTCCGACCTGATGGTCGGGCCTCCTAACCAATCGGCAAGTTCAAATTCGATTTTGGGAGACAGCCTCAAATTGGGGCATTACGTCCATTCTTCGTAGCTTGAAAGGCGGTAATTTTGTCATGACCATCGACAACCGAATCAATCGTCCGGATTGATTCACGCCGGTTTCCCGTTGTTGCGTTTCCAATTGGATCGAGCGGACTCAACCCGCGAGCGCCGCGGTGAGGCGGCTCATGTCGGGCGCGCTTTCCAGGGATTTTACCAGGTCGATGACTGAGGCTGCTTTTTGTGCCGGCCATTTCGCGAACTCCGCGTTGCCTCGGAATTTGTCGGCTACTTCCTCGTAGGTCATGGGATTTTCCGGACTGCCTTTGGCGGGCTCGGTGCGGCCTGAAATGACCCGGCCGTCCTTCATGTAAATTTTCAGGAAACTTTGTTCGACGAGCATGGCTTGCAGGGAAGCGCCCTGCAGCTCCAGCTTGTTGTATTCCGGGTCCACGTAATAACGCACGCGGCGGATCATGTCCTGCACGTCCGGGCGCTGCACGACGGCGTCGGTGAACGAGGCGAGGGTCGCCTTGCGTTCGATCAGCAGGATGCTCATGGCATATTCCATGCTGAATTTTCCCTGGAGGCCGGTGGTGGGGTGGTGTTGAAAGAGCGTGTTGTAATTGCTCGTGTTCCCGCCCACCTCGACTTTTTCTACGTCTGCGGCCTTGATGTCGTTTTTCTGAATGAGGCGCAACATTTCGTCCATCACCTGCTGCTGGATCGTGCCGCAAGGAAATCGTTTGATCAAATCTCCGGGCGAAGCGAACATCCACGGCTTGCCCAGCCGATCGACAATCACGTTCGGATCAAATCCTCCGCCGGCCTGGAAAAATCCGAGCGGGGCTTCCAGAATATCCGGCGCGGCCGTCCAGCCGATGGCTGCCAGGTCCGCGGCGACGCTGCCGCTTTCGCCGGCGTGGCCGGCGTGAAACGGTTTGGTCATGGAGCCAAAATTATCGCGCAAGCCGCTGGCTTCGGAACCGGCAACCGCCAGCGCGATGGCCGTCTGATCGGCATTCAGGCCGCGAAGTTTGGCGCAGGCCGCGGCGCTTCCAAAAGTTCCGATGGTGCCCGTGGTGTGGTAGCCATCCTGCTGGTGCCGGGGAGAAACGGCGTCGCCGATTTTGTTGGCGACCTCGACTCCGACGTGAAACGCGAGCATCAAATCTTTGCCGCTGCGGCGATTGAGTTCGCAGAGCGCGAAGGACGGCGGAAGAGTGGGCGCCGCGACGTGCAGCGCAGAGCCGGTGTCGTCGTAATCATCCGCATGGATGGAAATGCCGTTGGCCAGCGCGGCGAAGCGCGGATGAACTTTCATTTTCGTTCCAATAATGCTGGAGCTTCCGCCGCAAGGGCCGAGCGACTCAATGTATTGCCGGATGCGCGGGCCCGCGGTGGAAGCGGATCCCGCCAGCGCCAGGCCAAATCCGTCCAAAATCGTTTTCTTGCCGAGGACGATCACGTTTTCCGGGATGTCCTCATACTTCGTGTTCACGATAAATTCGCAGACGTATCTGGTGAGTCCCGGGGCCTTGGGCAATTCTTCCGCAGGAATGGCTAACGCGCCGGCTGGTTCGCCGCTCAGCGCCAATCCCGCGAGCGCGAACGATGTTTTGCAGAAATCACGTCGAATCATTGGAGATCTCCCTAGAACCGGCTTCAGCAAGTTGGTGTTTGATTGATTTGATGTCCAAAACCCAACAAGCTGAACAGACTGCGGAAAAGACTCCTCCAGAGCATTGTCATTCCGAGCGAAGCGAGGAATCTCTCTTTCTTTCCGTGGGGCCAAATCGAAGAGAGATTCCTCGCTTCGCTCGGAATGACAAAATAAACCATTTTTCCGCGGCCTGTGAAGCGTGGTCTACTTATTTGGACCGCAACTTGTGCGTCACACGCCGCAATCCTATCACTTACGATTCTGAATCTTGTGCGTTACTATTTTCTCGTGTGGCTGTGCGATTGTGACGCCGCTCCAGATAAGCCCACGGGTTTGTTCTTATCGAAAGGAGAATCATAATATGCGGATCATAAAATTAGCCCTGATGCTGGCAGTCCTGGCCGCGGTTCCCGCGTTTGCGCGGGCTCCCCAGGTATCATACCCCGAGGGCCAGCTCGACCAATTGGTTGCGCGCGTTGCGCTTTACCCGGACCCGCTCGTGGCGCAGATCCTCGCGGGCGCTACCTATCCCGACCAGATTCCCGATGCGGCGCGCTGGGCGGATCAGCATCATTACCTCCACGGACAGGCTCTGGCCGATGCCATCCAGGGGGATCAACTTCCATGGGATCCCAGCGTGCAGGCGCTCTTGCCATTCCCTTCCGTGCTGGAAATGATGGCCTCGGACATGAACTGGACCACCGACCTCGGAAACGCGTTCCTGGCGCAGCAGCAGGATGTAATGGAAGCGATTCAGAGAGAGCGGCGGAAGGCTCGTGACTATGGGTATCTGCGAAGCAACGGCCAGATTGTCGTTGGCGGCGGACCGTACATCACGATCATGCCTGTAAATCCCGG
>Ga0210396_10000447_pt1 | contig 54910 bp, 44 predicted proteins | sample IncBWH17OmetaG_FD_155466 | JGI IMG/M metagenome (GOLD analysis project Ga0210396, IMG submission 155466) | Forest soil microbial communities from Barre Woods Harvard Forest LTER site, Petersham, Massachusetts, United States - Inc-BW-H-17-O ... | reverse complement strand
CGGCCGTCCGCCTGTCCGACGCGGCGCTGATGGTCGAGCCGAAGTCGAAACCGGCGCTCGAGGCCCGGCTGGCCGCGCTCAAGTCGCTCCAGGGCGCGTCGCGTAACTTGATCGAAGGAGCCTGGCTGACGACGGCCATCCGCGAGACGAGCCGGGCGCTGGCCAACGCCAAGTAAGGTCGCGTCGGCGACCGGCCGTGCAGCATTCGGCCGCTCAGCATTCAACTGTCCGATCGGCCTCAACCGTCCGATCGGGCCGACGCCATGGCGGCATTTCGCTCGGCTGTTTCGCTGCCTTCTCGTGCGGCTCGCTGCGCAAGGGGGACGACCGACTCCGGCAGTTGCACAGTCATTGTCGTGCCGACGCCTTCGTGCGATTCGACGAAGATCCGTCCGCGGTGCGCGGCCACGATCGCCTGGCAGATGCTCAGTCCCAGTCCGGTGCCCGTCGTCTGCTCGATCCGCTGGCGCGAACGATCGCCACGGAAGAATCGCTCGAAGATGTGCGGGAGATCGGCGGCCGGAATGCCGCTGCCCGTGTCGGCGATGCGGAGCACGGTCGAGCCGGCCTCGCGGAAGAGCGCAATGCGGACCGTTCCGCCGGGTTGAGTGAATTTGATCGCGTTGTCCAGCAGGTTGTTGACCACTTGCCGCAAGTGGTTGCCGAAGCCCATCACCGCGACGTGCGGCTCGAGGGCCGTCACCAACTCGACTTGCCGCGCTTCGGCGACGGCGCTGAACATCTCCGCGCAGCGCTCGACGACGCTGCTCAGGTCGACCTCTTCGCTGTGGGCGCGGATCAGCTCCGAGTCGGTCTCGGCCAGGAGCAGGAGTTGATTGACCAGACGCTCCAGTGAAGCGCACTCGCCGATCACTTCGGCAAGCAGTTCCTGATACTCCTGGGGCGTGCGCGTGCCGCCGATTGCCACTTCGATCGAGCTGCGGATCGCGGCCAGCGGCGTGCGCAGCTCGTGCGCGGAGTTGGCCAGCAAGTTGTTGCTTTGGGTGAGGTAGACGGCGATGCGGTCGAGGAACTGGTTGACGGTGGCCGAGAGGCGGTCCAACTCGTCGTCGGTCTGGCGAATCGCCAGGCGTTCCTCCATGCGGTTGGGCCGCAGCCGGGCCGTCGTTTCGATGATGTCGGACAGCGGGCGAATGGCGCGACGGGCCAGCCAGTAGCCCAAGAGTGGCGCAGCGATCAATAGCAGCACCACCCCGCGGAGCGCGATGCGGTCGATGCTGCGGATATCGCGATCGATGAAGTCCATCGGCGCACCGACGCGGATTCGCAGCGGCCGGCCCAGGCTCGTCGGTTGCCGATTCTCGAGCACGCGATAGCCGCTGATGCTCACGGGGACCATGTCGCGCTGAGTTTTGTCGGCGCCGCCCAGAGAGGGCGTGAGATCGCTGGCCCAGAGTCGCTTGTCGTCGCCGTCGAGCAGCTCGACGAACCAGCCGTTATGCTCGTGCACGCTTTCTTTGCGGTTGAGGCTATTGAGGAGCTGGCGCGCCTGCTCGGAACCTTCGCCGGCGGCGGCGGAGCGAATGTCGGCGGCGGTGGCATGCAAGTCGGCGACGTTGAATCCGACTTCGCGAATGTCTGCCGTCAGCACGTTATCCATGCCGCCCACGAGCGCTTGCCGCAGCCCCTCGCGGACGCCCAGGAAGCACGCGAGCGCCGTGATGAGCACCAGGCAGGCGTTCCAGACCATCAGCCGGATACGCAGCGTCTTGGAAGCCGAGCGAGTCAGCTGAGCCAACCGAGAGAGGTGCTCGAAGACTGGGTACGCCATCGCAATCCTGCCCAGCGCGGTTCCTGCCGCAGCCCGGCGGTCAGAGGGCGCTGGGTTCGGCGGCTCGCAAAACGTAGCCGTGACCGCGGACCGTCTGAATGAGCGGCATATCGAAGCCGCGGTCGATCTTGTTGCGAAGACGATTGATGTGCACGTCGATCACGTTGGTCGTGCCGTCCCAATCGTCATCCCACACGTGTTGACTGAGCATCTTGCGCGTCACCACCTGGCCGGCAAACCGCATCAAGTATTCGAGCACCGTGAACTCGGTGGGGGACAGCTCGATCTCCCGCTCCCCCCGCGACGCCCGGCGGGTGGTCATGTCGAGGGTCAGCGGTCCGACGGTATGCGTCATCGACGGCCGGAAGCTCGAGCGCCGCGAGAGGGCCTCAAGGCGGGCTGTCAGCTCGGGGAAGGCAAACGGTTTGACCAGGTAATCGTCCGCCCCGCTTTTCAGGCCGCGGACCCGATTTTCGACCGATCCGAGGGCCGTTAGCACCAGCACGGGTGTTTGGACGCCGCGGGTCCGCAGCGAATCCAGCACCTGCAGCCCCTCCATGTCCGGGAGCAGCAGGTCGAGGATGATGGCGTCAAAGCGTTGGCTCAGCCCTAAGTCGAGCCCCTTCTTGCCGTTGCGCACCCATGTGCATTCGTGATGACAATCCGATAAGCCGCGTTGGAGAGCTTTTCCCAACACGGCCTCATCTTCTATGACCAAGAGATCCATGCAATCCGCTCCGGTTGTCCGCAGCCATCGGGAATTCTACCCGATCCTTGTCCCAACGTCGATTGGCTGCACGCCTTTCGTCAAGTTGGACGGTTTAACTCTAAAACAATCACCTGGCATTCATGGGAAATTACACCACCGAAATCATCGCGGGAAATCAGGCCGGATCCGTGCCCGACCGCACCACGCGATGGAAGTGGAGCTCGACCTCCCGATCGACCACCCGTCGTACCCCTTCGACCAGGGCGGACGGTTCGTGATCGGTTTGGCCCCGTCGCTTGATCTCGGCCAGAGGCGTGCCCGGAAAGACCGTAAACGTGCTCTGGTGAATGATCTGGTTGCCCGCGTCGAGCTCCGGGACGATGAAGTGGATCGTCGCCCCATAGGTCAGCATCCGGTGCTGAAAGGCGTCTTCGTACGGGCTGGCACCAGGAAACGACGGCAACAGGCCGTGGTGCAAGTTGATGATGCGGCCGCCGGCAAACTTCCAGCAGGTGGCCGGCGGTAAAATCCGCATGTACCGCGCCAGAATGATGTAGTCGACGGCGTATTTGTCGAACAGCTCCACCATCCGGTCATTGTCGGGCCGTCCCTGGGCGTCACCGATTTGTTGCCACTCGACTCCGAACTGCTCGGCCACCCCGCGGCAGGCGTCCCGGTTGCCGATCACCACGGCCGGAGTCGCGGCCAGGCGGCCGTCGCGAATGCCTCGCAACACGGCAAGCGCCGGCTCGGGACGATGGGTCGTGCAAAGCGCGAAACGGGGCGGACGTCCGAGAGCCTCCCGCGACCACGTTCGCAACGACAATCCCTTGCCGCGGCCGACGTCCTGCATCCGGGCCGATAGCTCGGCGACCGACTCGGGTCCTCCCGTCCATTCCACCCGCAGCAGCATGGCGAACAGCTGCTCCGAGTCGTGGTTGTACATTTGAATTTCGTGGATGTTCGCACCCGACCCCGTGACATGGTGCACGATCGGATCGGCCAGCCCGCGATTGTCCGGGCCCACCGCGGTAATCACCACTTGCATGCGTCGCTCCGAAATGTTGCGTCCTGCTTGGTATGCTGCAGCATAACGGACTCATCCCCCGTTCAAAACGGAACGCCCAATCGGAGTGCCATTGTGATTTCAGACAGTGTGCTCAATTTTCGCAGCGACACCCAGACCCTCCCCACGCCCGAGATGCTGGAGGCGATCCGCCACGCTCCGCTGGGCGACGATACGTTCGACGAGGACCCGACCGTCACCCGTCTCGAATCGCTGGCGGCCAAAATGCTCGGCAAGGAAGCGGCCGTGCTGGTGATCAGCGGGACGATGGGCAATTTGTGCGCGCTCATGGCGCACGCAAAACCCGGCGACGAAGTACTGCTCGACTCGCAGTCGCATATCTACGCTTACGAAGCGGGCGGCATGGCGAATGTCGCTGGCTTGATGCCGCTCGCGCTCACCAGCCGCAAAGGCATGCTCGATCCCGACGACGTGGCGGCGGCCATTCGCCCCTTCAATTTGCACTATCCGGTGCCCCGCTTGCTGTGCCTCGAAAACACGCACAACCTGAGCGGCGGCCGCGTCGTTCCGCTCGAGCTGCAAAATCGGCTGTGCCATGTGGCCCACGAACGGGGCCTGGCCGTCCATCTCGACGGCGCGCGGATTTTCAACGCGGCCATTCAGCAAGGCGTCTCCGCGGCGGCCGTGGCCCAACACGCCGACTCGGTGATGTTCTGTCTGTCGAAAGGCCTTTCGTGCCCGCTCGGCTCGTTGCTCGTCGGCAGCCGCGAATTCATTGCCAAGGCCGATCATTGTCGCAAGCGAATCGGCGGCGGCATGCGTCAAGCGGGAGTGATTGCCGCGTGCGGACTCGTCGCGCTCGAAAATTTAGTCGATCGCCTGGCGGACGATCACGCGAACGCCCGGCTGCTCGCGCTCGCGGTCAACGAAGTGCCTGGACTGAGCGTCGATCCGGAATCGGTTGAGACGAACATGGTGAACGTCGACCACTCAGCCACGGGCCTCTCGACGCCGGAAATCCTCGACCGCTTCAAATCAGCCGGCCTACTCGCCAGCGGCCGCCCACCCCGCCAAATCCGCCTCGTCACCAACCGGCACCATGACCGAGCAGCTGTCGACGCGGCGGTGCGACGAATCCGCACGGCCCTCGCCGGCGTGCGGAGCCGGTGATGGAAATGACGAAGCACGAATGAGATGACGAAAGAAGCACGAAGCCCGAATGACGGATGAGCGCGGCCTTCGCGCTCTGCCTCTAGGACTCACCAATCGACGGCGGCCTCGACCGTGATGGGCTGCTTCGTGGTCGGATGCTCGAAAGTCAGCTGCACGGCGCGGAGGGCGATTCCGTCCTCAAACGGGCGCCTCGAGCCGTATTTGCGGTCGCCGACGATTGGGTGGCCCATCGCGGCCAGTTGCACGCGGATCTGGTGGCTGCGGCCGGTCGTGGGACGGATTTCCAAGAGCGTCGCGTCGGGAGTGCCTTTCAGCCGGCGAAAATAGAGGCGGCTCTCGCGCGCGCTCGGTTCGTCTTGCGCTGAACGGCGGACCACGTTTGTTTTGTGATCTTTGACCAGACGGTCGACCAGTTCTCCCTCGCGCCGGGCGACGCGCCCCTCAACGAGCGCTTGATACACCTTTTCCACGCGGCCTGCGCGAAATTGTTCCGACAGTCGCGAGGCGGCCTTGCTCGTGCGGGCAAAAACGACAACTCCGCCCACCGGACGGTCGAGCCGATGCACGACGCCGACGAAGACGTTGCCCGGCTTGTGGTACTTGGTCCGCAGATAATCGCGGACCTGGTCGACGAGTGAAACGTCCCCCGTGCGGTCGCCAGCCGTGAGCAGCCCGGCTGGTTTGATCACCGCCAGGCAATGGTTGTCTTCGTGGACCACTCGCAGCGCGGACACCGCTAGAGGATCACGAAGTCGCTGATCGACGGATTGCTGTCCTGCATCTGCGTGACGCGGGGCGAGTTCGGCAGCACGACGTGCAATGTGATGTCGCCGACGGTCACGTCATCGCCGGGCTTCAAAATGGCCTCGGTGTGGATGCGGCGGCCGTTGACGAATGTGCCGCTGTTGCTCCCCAGGTCGCGGACGCGGACGGCGTACTCGTCCCGCTTGAAGACGCAGTGGTGCCGGCTCAAAAGCGGGCTCACGGGCCGCAGGTCGCAATCCCGCTCGTTGCCGATGAGAAAGCGGCGGAAGTCCATGCGGATCCGCTGGCTGACGCCGTTGCCGCTCACGATCTGCAGCTCGCCGACGCTCGCCGGCTTGGCCGGGCCGTCGACCTGTGGAATCGAAGGCGCGGTCGGCGCCGAGCTGGAGGGCTCGACGGCGCTCGATGACCCGACGACCATCTGCCGATTCGGATCCATCATCTCAGCCAGGTGCTGATCAAGCGACCTCGCGCCCGACCAGAGATCGGTCAACGGCAAGCGTGCCTCCGCGTGTGCCTGCGACGGAGCGTCCGGCAGCACGTCCGAAGCGGCCGCTTGCGTTTCCGCTGGGACAGTCAGATCTGGCAGCGGCCAGGGAATCGGATCTTCGCGGGCGGCCGCCACCTCTTCCGGCGGATGCATGAAACGCGGCTGCGGCAGGACGGGCACCCGAGGCTCGAGCCTTCCCACCGGGAACGGCAGTCCGATGCGCGCGGACAGGTCGTCCGTGTCCAAATGAATGCGGCGGTCGGTGTGCGACTCGAGGACGTCCGAATCGGAGGGCGGCTCGGGGACCGTGTACATCTTGCCGCAGCTCGGGCACTGCGACTTTTTGCCGGCTGAGCCGCGGCGGCCGACGACGCGCGCCTCGCAATACGGGCAGTGGAAGCGAAACTTTTCCTCGAGCACAGCCGCGTCGGCCGGGACGTTCACCGACGCGCCGCACGCGTGGCAGACAATATGGCCCCCCGCGTAAAGGTCGAGAACCTCCAGGCGAGTGCCGCAAACGCAGTCGAGATGGATCATCGCCTGACAAACCTCGACGAGTCCGGCTTGTGTTCCAGTAGTGTTGATCGTGGACGGCAAACAACCGCCGCCTGACCCGGCGGTTCGGTCGTGGCCACAGTCTGTCTCCCGGCCCGTCGCAGCGTCGTCGCCGTTGGTCCGCTGACGCTTTCTTAATTTTTGCCCAATGACCGACTGCGCTCAAGGCTCAAAGTGCGACGTTCAAACAGCATTACCAAAAGTCGATGAAAACTGAATGAATCCGCGCGCGTTTCTTTTTGGAGACGTGCCCGACTTCTTCGCCCGCCTCTCGGCGTCGCGATTATTTTGCCGATTTTCTATTCCCGGCTCAGCCGATTCACGCTGCCGGCGCAGCGATTCATGCTCCGGCGGTAATCGCCCGCACCGCAGCCACGTCCTTCCCGATCTGCTCGATCAGCTCTTCGCGGCCGGCAAACTTCCGCACGTCGCGGACGCGTTCCAGTAAATCAACGGCTAGAGATCGGCCGTACAGGTCGCCGGCGAAATCGAGCAGGTGCACTTCCACCTTGCGAGCGTTTTCGCCGAACGTGGGATTGGGGCCGAGATTGATGCCCGACGCAACTTTGCGGCCGTCGACGGCAGTGATTCCCGCGTAAACGCCGTCCGCGGGGAGCAGCGTTTTAACGTTCGCGATGTTGGCCGTGGGAAAGCCGATCTGCTGCCCGCGTCGTGCTCCCGTCACGACCTCGCCCGCAATCCGATACGGATGTCCCAACAGCTGCACCGCTTCTCCGATCTTGCCGACCGCAACGAGTGTGCGAATCGTGCTCGAAGAGACCATGGCCCGCGCGCCGCCGACGGGCTCTGCAACCTCGAGCAATATCTGGCGGTCGCGGCACAATTGACTCAGCGTGTCGATATCGCCCGCGCGGTCTTTGCCGAAACAGAAATTCGGGCCCTCGATGATTCCCTTTGCCGCCAACTGGCCGACGAGGATCGAATCGACGAATTCGCTCGGCGTAAGCTGCAGCAGCGCATGGTCGGTCGGATAGGCGATCACACAGTTCACGCCGGCTTGTTCGAGCAAGTCGGCCTTCTGCTCGAGCGTCGTCAGGCTGGGGGGGACGTGAGTGGGACGCAACAGGACGAGCGGATGCGGATCGAACGTCAGCACGACCGCGGGAACGCCTTCTCGCCCGGCCCGCGCCGCCAGGTGCTGGGCGATTTCCTGGTGGCCCCGATGAACGCCGTCGAAGTTGCCAATCGACACGTACCCGCCGCGATAAAGCTCGGGCTTTTCAAAACGTCGCAACAAGGTCATCGAGTCGTTCCGGCGGCCGGGAGGGCGAGGCTCCCGCCGAGCTTCTGTTGTGCACAAGGCAAGGAAAACAGGCTCAGCGGGAGCTTCGCTCTCCCGGGGCTACTTCCAATTTTCCAGAGGCGTCGAAAAACGTTGCAACTTGTCGCGGTCGATTTCGATGCCCAACCCCGGCCCGTCGGGAATCGGCAACAGGCCCGCACCATCCAGCCGCGGCGGCGCGACCGTCAATTCGTCGATGTATGCGGACGGCGTCAGATATTCAACGTAGAACGCATTCGGTAAGGCCGCCGAGAGTTGCAAATCGGCCGCCAGCCCGACGACCGTGTTCCATCCGTGCGGCACAAAACGGATGTTGTGGTCCTGCGCCAGCCAGGCAATTCGCCGCGACTCGCTCAATCCGCCGTTCTTCGTGCAGTCGGGCTGAATAATGTCGACGGCCCGCCGCTCGAGCCACGGCACGAACGATTGTCGACGCGTCAGCACCTCGCCCCCCGCGATCGGCACCAGCGACGTCCGCGTCAGCTCCGCGTATCCCTCCAAATCGTCGGGCGGCAACGGCTCCTCGAACCAGGTCACGTCGTACTCCGCCAGCATCCTCGCCGTTTCGCGCGCCCAATTCAGTCCGTGCGGCCAAAACTGCTCGCTGCCCCCCGCGTCGACCATCAACTCGACTCGGTCGCCCACGGTTTCGCGAGCCGTCCGCATCAGCAGTTCGTCGAACCGCCGGCCGCGCCGCCCAAACGGTCGCCAGCCCAGCTTGATCGCGCGAAACCCCCGCTCGACGGTCGCCTCGAGCCGCCGCTTCAGCGCGTCCGGCTCGTCGAACAAAATCGAGCCGTAAGGTTTGATTCGGGAACGGTAGCTGCCGCCCAACAGGCGCGCGACCGGCTGCCGGCAAACTTTGCCAAAAATGTCCCACAGCGCGAGATCGATGCCGCTGATCGCATGCTCGACGGCGCCGCCGCGCCCCTGCCAAAAGGTCGATTGCCGCAGCGTTTCCGTCGTGCGTTCGGGTTCATCCGCCCGCACTTCGACAAGCAGCGGCCACAACAATCGCATCGCCCCCGCGACAAGCGACCCGGACGTGAAGCAACTGCCCCAACCGCTGAAGCCCGACTCGCCCACCACCTCGACCAGCGTGTGCAAATCCTCCTGCGGCTCATGCCCCTGCGGCCAGCCGCCATCGACGGTCCCACCGGAGAGCGGATAAATGCGGACGTCGACAATCTTCATGCGGGAAGGTTTTTGTGTGTGAGGACCGGCCGGGCGCCGGGTCTTTTTTGGACCAGGGAGCGCTCGCTCAACCGATTATGCGGTTTGCGGCGGCTGGTGCCAAACGCGCGTGCCTATCCACCTTGTGCGAGCCGACTTGGGAGCGGCCAATCGACGTGCTTGCCGCGACCCAGTCGCCTGATATACTCAACGCTCCCGCGGGCGTGGCGGAATTGGCAGACGCGCAGGATTGAGGGTCCTGTTCCCTTTTTTGGGAGTGCAGGTTCGACCCCTGTCGCCCGCAACTTACAAAAACCCCGGCCCGGAACGCATCAGGCGCTCCGGGCCGTTTTGTTTGCGCCGTCCGTGGTGCCCGCAACCAAGAAGCGGTACGGCGAAGGGCCGCCGTTCTGCGGCTCGATGGAGATAGCTGCGGCGAAGATCCGCAGGTCGCCGTAGGGTGTGACAAGGCCGCGAAGTGGCCGCAGGCACACCGTCTTTGTGCGGGCGGCTCGTGTGACCAGCTCGCGAAGCAAGCGCAGGCACACCCTATGGCTGAGCCGAATCCAGATGCGCGGAGGAATCGTCAGCAGACCGGGGTCGTTTCCGTAGCCGCTCGACGTCGCCGAAAAAGGCCGTAGCCGCCGAACGTCAAGAATCCGGTGGCGAGCAGTGTGAACGTCGCGGGTTCAGGCGTGCCCAGGGGGGGAGTCAACGTGCCGGCTTCGAGCGAGGCGTAACTCCCCTCGCCGCCGGGCGGCACAAGCTGCGAGGTCGGCGGACCTGACGAACTATCAAGCAAGCTGCCGCCGGAATAACCCACCAGCGTGTTAACCGGGAGAAAGAGGTTCAACTCCGCATCCAGCCCACCCGCAGCCAGGCCCGAAAGTTCCACGTCGCCTGAGAAGAGGATCGTCGTCGTGGGCGCAGAATCGAAGGTCAGCGCTGGCGTCCCAAAAAAGCTGGATAAGCCCGACGAGAGCCCAACGTTCACGTCCCACGCCGTCGCCGTGCCGCCCACGGTGTCGATCGTGACCGTCCCCGCTAAGGCATCCGTACCGCCGCCAAACGAATTCGCGTTGGCAAACGTCCCATTGACGGTAAAGGTCGTGTCCGCCTTCGACGACGAAGCGGTGACAGCAAACGCAACGAGGGCAAGAACCGCGATTGATTTCGGCAAAGAAGATCCTCCGTCCGTTGAAGGAACGCTCACCGTCACATCGTGACGGCCACTCGACAATTGCGGCCCGAATCGCAATTTAGAACACAACGGCAACGGTCCTTCAAGGGAACAGCGACGCTCTCCTTTCGGTCTTCTTCGATTCTCGGGTAGCACACAAGCGGCCGGCGGAATCGCCGTGGCGATCTGGGACCTGTGGCGCTTCGAGCGGCGTTCCGCGCTTCAACCATCGAGCACGACCTGGCGATCCAAATCAAGGATCCAATTTCCGCCGCGCAGAGTCGGACGGCCTAAGATCGTTTTCCTCATTATTTCGCTGATTTCCTCCGAGTGGCACTGGCGGCTGGTTCCGTCGGTCGGCCGACTCAACGGACAAGTTCCTGCAGAAACTGGTCGGATTTCACGAACGCTGCGAAGTAGCCGCGGCTCAGTTGTTTTCCGCGAGCCGCGAGGGGCCCCGATCGCGCGAACGAGGTGATGTGACCAGGGATTCGAGCAAGATGGGATCCGGCGGCTTCGTGAGATGGTAGTCGAAACCCGCGTCCCAGGATCGCTCGCGGTCCGCGTCTTGGCCATAGCCGGTCAATGCCGCGATGATAATGCCTTGAGCCGTTGGGTCTGCTCTGAGGTGCTTGGCGACTTCGTATCCCGTCATGCCAGGCATGCCAATATCGAGCAGGATGATCTCCGGGCGAAAGCTCCTCACTCTGGCCAATGCCGCCTCTCCGCTGTAGGCGGCTTGGACATCGTGTCCCCAGGCCCTGAGCAAGGAGGTTGTGGTTACGGCAGCATCGACGTTGTCGTCCACCACGAGGATCTTACGCTTCGTTGGCTGGCCATATTCCAGCCTGGGAGCCTGCGCCGGCGCATTGGGCGCGGCGGACTTTGAAATCGGAAGACGGACAGTAAACTCGCTGCCTTGGCCGAGCCCTGCGCTCGACGCTTCGACGCGGCCTCCGTGCAACTCGACGATCCGCTTGACCACGTTGAGTCCAATTCCCAGTCCCCCTCTGGGTCGGGCCACCGAGTTATCGGCCTGTACGAAGAGATTGAAGATGTTTGGCAACATCTCCGGGGCGATTCCAATTCCGACATCCCGGATCTGAATGACCGCCTCGTCGTCCTGGCGTTCGACCGAAAGCCACATCTGACTGGGCGTGTCCGTGTACTTCGCGGCGTTCTCCAATAAGTTGACGAGCACTTGCGAAAGTCGGTGCGGGTCAGCGTCGACGAGGATCGACCGCGCGGGCACGGAAAGCATCAATTCGTGACCGCGGGCGTCAATCGCGGGTTGACTCTCTTCAACGGCGGCTCGAACGATCGCGTCGATCTCGACGGGTTCTTTCTTGAATGACAGTTTTCCCGTGATCACCCGGGACACATCGAGCAAGTCGTCGACCAGGCGAACGAGATGGATGACTTGCCGTTCCATCATCTCCGTTGTCTGGTGCGCGGTATCCGGATCAATGTCCTGCATCTTGAGGAGCTCGAGTCCATTGCGAATCGGAGCCAGGGGGTTTCGCAGCTCGTGCGCGAGCATCGCCAGGAATTCGTTCTTTTGCCGATCGGCCGCCTCGAGCGCTTCCACCTTGCGCCGCTCGGTCATGTCGCGTGTGACCTTCGTAAATCCGATCAGGCGCTGGTGCTCGTCATGAATGGCGGTGATGACGACGTTCGCCCAAAACAGCGAATGATCCTTTCTCACCCGCCAGCCTTCATCCTCGACGCTGCCCCGCTCACGGGCAATCTGCAGTTCTCGCGCGGGCTTTCCCGACGCCACGTCTTCGGAGGAATAGAAGGTCGAAAAGTGCTTGCCGATGATTTCGTCCGCGGTATAGCCCTTGATTCGCTGCGCGCCGGCGTTCCAGCTCAACACGTGTCCGTCCGGGTCGAGCATGAAGATCGCGTACTCTTTGACTTGGCCGACCAGCAAGCGGAACCGCTGCTCGCTTTGCCGAAGCGATTCAAGGGCCTCCCTGCGTTCGGTGAGATCGCGCGTGATCTTCAGAAAGCCGCTGAGCTTGCCGTCGGCATCACGCAGCGCGGTGATGACGACGCTCGTCCAGAATTTGCTGCCGTCCTTGCGGACGCGCCAGCCCTCGTCCTCGAATCGCCCCACGCGGCGGGCAGTTTCCAATTCGTGCTGCGGCCAGCCTTTGGCCACCGCCTCGGGCAGGTAGAACTGCGAGAAGTGCTTGCCGATGATTTCATCAGGGGCGTAGCCGTTAATCCGCGACGCGCCGGCATTCCACGTTCTGACGTAGCCTGCCGGATTTAGCAGAAAGATCGCGTAATCCTGAACCGCCGCAACGAGATGAGCAAAGTGCTCTTCGGCTTCACGTAACGCGGGGGCGTCGTGTTCGTCGCTCGGGCTGGGCATCTGACTGTCGCTCCGCAGGTGAGGACACCTCATCCTAGGGTGCCACAGAGCGAGCGGTCAATTGCGATGTAAAGCGGTGCGTCAACTCCCAGTAGTTTCGCCGGTCCGTCGGTCTGATGTAGGACGTTGGATGAGACCGGGCGTCGCGGCGCACGATTGAGCTCGCACTCGTTGGCCTTCAGAATCCGGGCGATGAGGGCGAATCTGGCGGCAACGTCCCCTTTATTTTTCGCCGCGTTGCTCAGAGATTGTGTCCTGAGTATCGTCGCTCGTAATCTTCGAGGGACTTTCACGCAAAGACAGCAGATGACCACGTGGAGTGAACAGCGATGCCGACCAGCAACCCCGTCGAAATCATGCTCGCTCACGACCATTGGGCAACGCGGAACATCATCGAGGTTTGCGCGGCGCTCACACCCGAACAATTTCACCGCCGGTTCGACATGGGGCCCGGCACGTTGCACGACACGACGACGCACATCCTGGCCGCGATGCGCGTGTGGGGCGATCTGCTGGCCGGTCGCGAACAGCGGCCGCGGCTCGAGGGATCAACACGCTCTACGACCGAGCTGCTCACCCTGCTGGATGAGCTGAGCGCCGATCTCCTGGCCAGCGCGCGGACCTATCCGCTCGACGAGACGGTCACGCGGCAACGTCGTGACGGTGTGAGCTTGCTCTTGAGCCGCGGCGGAGTCATCACCCATGTGGCGACGCACGGCATGCATCACCGCGCGCAATGCCTCAACATGTTCCGCCAACTCGGCGTGACGCCGTTGCCCAAGAGCAGCGTGATCGAGTGGATGACCACGGCCGATCCCAACCGCTGAGGTGCGAACGGCCTGAGGCTCTTGGCTCGACGCAGCTCGACGAATTCGCGCGAATCGATTCGCCGGAATCCGCCACGGGTCGATCGAACTGCGGCTACGAGCGGGCAGCATGCCACGATCTGGACGCGTGCAGCCGCGGTCAATGATTCGGAATTGGCGCGGGCGCAGGATTGAGGGTCCTGTTCTCTCTTTTGGGAGTCAACGTTCGACCCCTTTCGTCCGCAACTTACAAAAACTTCGGCCCGGACCGCATCAAGCGCTCCGGGCCGTTCTGTTTCGGCGCGTCAGTCCATCTAAGCGCTCCACAAGCTCGCCATCTCGGCGCCGCAGGATCAATCGAGATTCGGTTCCGGGGGCTCGGGCAAAGCGAACTCCTTGCGTAGGCCGAGGTGCCAGAGGATCGATCCGTCCACGTGCAGTTCGGGACGCTGCGCCCTCACCAGCATCGGAGGCTTCTTGAGATGCAGATTGCTGAGTTCCTTCAGGTGCTTCGCAAAGGCACCGGCATCGTCGTTGGCGAATGCCCGCGAGGGCGACGCCACACATGAGCCTGGATTGCCTCCGTGGTGGTCCAGGCTCTTGTTGTGGGCGGAGGGTCGTGGTTCAATTATTTAATTGCTCGCCGGAAACCCGATGCGAAGGACGAATTGCTCGGCGAGCATGAGACCGGATCAACTCTGCAGTGGGAGGAGGCGATTGAGATGGCGGAAGACAAAAGGCTGCCTGAACTCCCGCTCTTCGAGATTCCTAAGAAGCCAAACGAGATCGCCGAGGAACTTGGAGTCGTGGCCGGCTTCAACAGACGGCAATGGGCGACCGTCATTGCCCTCATGATCGGAACTGGGGCTGCCGCGTGGTGGTTCGTGAATCTGCGAGCCGCCGACAAACTCGAAGCGAAAGACAGTGAGAAAACTCTTGCGGTGCAAAAGGGCGAGATCGACGCGTCAATGGCTCGTCTCGATGAGCAGAAGAAGTCACATGCAGAGGTGCGGCGGCTCGAAGGGGAACTTCGAGTGGCCCAGCAAGCGGCCGATGAGAAGAAGGTGCGGCGGCTCGAAGGCCAGCTTCGAGTTGCACAGCAGTCGCTTGAAGAGAAGACGCGCGAGTTAGAACAGTCCAAAATCGCTCTGGCGTCCGTTGGCCAGCTTCCTCCCAAGTCTATCGCCCCATGGCCCGCGGAGGACTGTTCTATGCCGCCGCCCCCCGCAACTCCGGCCTTCTCTTCGGCTGCTGCCACTTTGATGGCTTCCATCATGTACGCCCCTATGCCCGGGAATGCAAATTGGCTCTTTCCCGCCGATCGAACTCCTTTGGGCCGGAGGACCCCTCCTCGTCATTAGCGTGCAAATGTCCACCTGACGAGTCACCAGGATGGATAGCGGCAATCTCACGAGCGATCAAGCGGACCAAATGCGCGAGACGCTCACGCCGTACGTCCATTGGCTGGCGCCGGATGGAGCAGCGTGGATTCCTCTGTCCGAATGAGTTGTTCCAGGCCGTGAATCGGGGTTGAAATAAATGGGAACCCTTTCGTCCGCAACTCGACAACACGCGGTCCGGATCGTTTCAAACGGTCCGGACCGTTTCATTTGAGGGTGTCCTCGCGGCGGGCGGCTCCGCCATGATTCGGCAAAGCGCGCCCCGCCCGGACGATCGCGAGAACGTGGCCGGCTCGTTGGATGGGGCCAGGGCGGGAGAAATAGACCACCGTTCCCGGAGAGAATTCTCGCCGGGGGCTTCGTTGCTTGACGATCGCGTCCTGAGTATCGTCGGGCGGGCTCGGCGTTCGAGTTCGAGCGGAATTCGGGAACGCTTTCTTCGAGGTCCTTCATGCCCATTCGTTATGAACACTCGGTTGTCGTCCACACCACGCCGGCGCGGGCTTTTGCGGCCATCGATGATCTGCCGCTCACGGCGAAATGGTTGCCTCCGTGTGTGAGCCTGGAGAAGGTGGGCTCCGGGCCAAATGCGCCCGGCGACAAATTGCGATACGTCTATCGGCAAGGCAGCCGGCAAGGCGCGATGGACGGACAAATCGTCGCGCGCACGCCGGGCGAGCGGCTCCACTGCAAGTATTTTGACGCCATGTTCGACGTGTCCGTGGACTTGCGCGTCGCGCCGGCGCCCGAGGGGGCACAGACGCTGCATACCATCGAAATCACGACCAAGACTGTCATGGCAAAACTGTTCTCCCCGCTCATCCGACTGGGCGTCGGGAAGCAAACCCGACACGCGGCCGCCAATCTGAAAAAACTGCTCGAATCGACAGCGGCCTGAATTTCTCTCTGTCGCTCAAAACGCGCGACCCGTCGCGGACAACCGCCGCCCCGCAAGCGGCAGCGCCACTCAACGGCGGAGGATCAAATCGAGATTCCGTTCCGGAAGCTCGGGCAGCGCGAACTTCTTGCGCAGACCGAGGTGCCAGAGAAGGGATCCGTCCACGTGCAGTTCGGGACGCTGAGCGTTCACGAGGAGCGGCGGCTTCTTGAGATACAAATTGCTCAGTTCCTTCAGAGACTTCGCGAAGGCCGCGGCGTCGTCATCGGCGAAGGCCCGCGCAGCCGACGCGAAGGCGACCGCTCGTTTGCGACCGCTCCTGAGAGGGGCCGTGATGAGCTGGTCGACCTTCGCCTTCGGCTCTCCGCGCAAGATCGCCGCCAGCGCGATGTGAGCCTGGTTGTCGGCCGCGGTCAGGTTCCAGATCCCGTCGTCGACCGGTAGGTCGGTGTCGGGCCACTGGATCAGCCTTTGAAACGACGGCTCGTCATCGGCATAGAGCGCCAACAGCAAGCCTTCCCGATAGGGCTCGATCCAATTCGACGCCTTGCGCATTTTCTCTTTTGTCAGAGGGACTTTGTCGAACTTCATCCCCAGGAGCGTTCTTCGCGGGATGGTTTCCTCCCAGTCCCCGAAGAAGTAGTTCACTGCCATCGCCGCGGTTCGTCGGGCGACCGCAACTGAGTCGTAACTCGGCTGGCTCGACGGGACGGCTTCGAGGAACTTCAGCTCCACGAGTCGTCGACTCGCGGTGATCGGCAGCGAGGAACGGTGCTCGCTTTCCGACGTCAGCTGAGGGGAATAGTAGATCGTCTCGCCGCAATGCTTCGCGGTCATCCCCAGGCGTTGCCAACGGCCGCCGGCGCACTCCTGCTCGATTTGCGCGATGAGTTCATACTGCTTTGGATTCGCCTTGCGATCCGCCGCTTCGCGCTTCTGCTCTTCCGCCTGCCGCGCAGCAGCGGCTTTGACGCGGCTCTCATCTTGCTTTTTCTTCAGGGCGGCGGCTTTCTCTTGAAGATCCGCCAACTCGCGTTCGAGGGTCTCGCGCACTTCCGGCTTTTGCGCGGCGACCTGTGCTTGCACTTTCTCCAGCTCGCGGGCGAACGCCTTCTGAAATCCGGATCCGAGAGCGCCGCTCCCGGGCGGCCGGCCCCACGGATTATCGAGCGGCTGCAGTCCGTTGCACTGCGGATCGAAGACCGGGCAGTCGAACCGCCGAAAGATTTCGACGATCCGGTCCGTCATCTCGTCGATGTCGCCGTAAAAACTGAACCAGAAATAGTAGGCCGAATGCCCCACTTCGGCCGAGCCGTTGTCGTCCTCGATGCCCGTGCCGGTCGCGGGCTCGAAGTCTTCGAAGAGTTCGATGAGAGCCTGGTTGATCTTTTCGAGGGGCAGCGGCTCAAACAGGCCGCCGGGATTGTCCTTTGTTATAGCCCGGAAGACTTCGTCCTGTTGCTCTTTGGGAATTGCGGCAATCGGCTTGGCGAAGATCAGGTCGTAGCTCATGGCAATCGCCGAAATCAGGCCGTGTGAGAGGACTCCTTCGCCGCGTTTGGAGAGCGCCGCAGCAGGGTGAGAGGCTTGCGGCTGACGCGAGCCATTCTGGGCGAGACTCGGTTGCCAAACAAGAGGGTGCTCGCGCGCAGGCGGATCGCAAATAAAGACCCTTTATTTCGCGCAACGGCCCCGGCGTAGAAAACTGATCTTGTTTGAATTGGCCTGCTGTGGCTGAATGGAGAGAGCAGGTTTTCTTGCACCGCGGAAGATCCGCAGATGGACGATCTGCGTGGCGGCTTCGCACGACCGGCACTCGCGTTGCGCAGGAGCGCCCGTCGTGGTGCCGGGTGCCGAGCGACATGAGCGAAATGTCATCCCAACCCCCTGTGGTCTGGTCAACTACTTTCATAAGGGTAGTTGACCACACAGAAAGTTGACCACAGGCCGCGCGATGGGGAAAAGATCTCCGCTGGGGACGAAAAAAGGGTCTTTGCTGGTGGTGGGGATCCGTTTTCACTAATGGAGGGAAAGATCCCCCCAGCAGCCGACGAGGCATTGGTGCCGCTAGCGGCGGCTTTGAGCCGGCAGTGCTCCGACAAGCGATGCACCCAATTGGCAGCGTTTCAGAACGTGGGCACCGGCCTCGATTTTGAGGGAAGACACTGGCGGGCCAAAGCCCCCGCCAGTGGCACCCGGCACTCAGGCCCGTTGGCGCAGACGCTGACCCAGCCACCCGTCTGGGAACGGTGGGACAAGTTGTCCCGGCGGGACTCCGAAAAGTGGTCCCGGCGGGACGGGACTCCGTGAACTGATATAAGGGGAGACGGAAAAGTAGTCCCGCCGCGCGGGCCAGTCGGCCCCGCGGCGATCGAGACAGGCGTCCGACAACGGCCCCGGGTTTCAGCCCGAAGGAACGCGGGCTCTCACGGATTCTCTTGCCAGGGACGGGAACCACTCGCAACACGGGACTCGAACGGCGGGACGGGACTCGGGACGGGATTGATTGGGACAGTGCTGCAACCGAACTGGGGGCGCACCTGGCGGCTCGACCCCAGCCACCCGCGCCTGATGTCTCGCGGTAGACGCACCCACGACCCGGCGTCGGTCAAGAGCTGTCCGCAGCACTCAATCGGCGGGATGATTCTCGCGCCGCTCGGCGATGTGCCAGAGGACCCCCGAGGGGTCGGCGACGTAGGCGACGCGCAGTCCCCAGGGCTGCTTCGCCGGTGGACGCAGCAGCTTGATGCCGAACGCATTCGGCAGGTCGAGACTTTCGAGGTGCGCCCACCAGGCGTCCAAATCGTCGACCATCAGCTGCATCATGCAGTTCTCGGCCCACTGCTGCTCGAAACGTCTTTGCAGAATGAAGGACGTCCGGCGGACGGCAAAAATGGCCACGTCGCCGTCGAGGAGTTTTTGGAACCCGAGCGCCTCGTAAAACGCGCGGCTTCTCTCGAAGTTCTAGCCTGCGTCTGTGGCGCGGCCTCGCGAGAGTCAGTGCTCACGGGTGGAGCGTGGGAAGCGGCGTCGGCTCGTGATCGAGGACGTGTCGCTCGACCAGCATCTGCGCCAGCTCGTGCATGTGGCCGTTGACGTAGTTGAGCAGGACCTGGTTCGTCCGCGGGTTCCAGCCGTACGCGACAAGCTCGCGGTACACGTCTGGGGGCGGATCGTGACGGACGAGCAGGCGATAAAAGCTCACGCAGGCCCCCGTTCGTTGCGAGCCGGCGGAACAATGGACGAGGACGGCACGACCCTGCTGCTCGGAATTAGCCATCGCTTGCACGGCGCCCGCATAGCGGTCGATTGGCCCGGTCGCGTCGCCCCGCAAGGGAAAGCGGAAATGCTCGATTCCCCTTGCCTCAGAGACCTCGACCTCGGCCCGCTGGTCGGCATCAGACGGATCTAGGCCGTTGAGATCGATGATGGTGCCGATCTGATGGCGATCGACAACGTCCGCGATCAGATGTCGCGAGATTTGGCCGCTCCGAAACACCTTGTTCGGCACAACCTCGCCGAATCGCTTGGGAATCAGCCGGTCCCGAAGTACCAAGAACCAAAGCGAAACGGCGCCTACGAGAATGGCGACGGCCGTCAGCCCAACAATCCAAGCGACCCTTCGCCGCCCACGGCTCCGTTCATTTTTTAAAGCGGTCGAGTTGGCGGCGTCGGTTCGGGCCGGCGGCGTCTCGGATGTGGAGGGGATGTGGGCAAATTTGCCCGAAAGCGCGGCTGAGGATCGGCCCGCCATGGCGCGTACCTGGAGCTTGAGCGCGAGCAGAAACGGGGTGGGCGGCCGGCAGCCAGCGGGTTTAGGGCGCCTCAGCGGCAGGTCGCTCCCGCGACAAAAAGCACGCGCGGAAGGATAGCTTTCCTGGCGGAAACCGCCCAGGTCACATTTCGCGGAGGCCGAGACTTCCCGGGTGGAAAATCAATGCGGGATGCGAAATCGAGCGTTAGTTCGGCTTTTTCTCGTCGACACGCTGCAAAATCGCAGAATCGGCCGGCCGAACGTTGCGATCCGCCGGGACTGAGCGGTTGGCCTCAATCTCCGAAACGGTCTTGCGAATTCCATTCAAGAGATGTGCGGTCTGAAACCAGGGGCTGACGGATTTCATTCTCGAGAGCTCCACTTCGCACCTGTTGACGATCCCTGTGCAGGTCGATTTTGGACCGTAGCGAGCCATGGTACAGATGCGGCAACCTCGAAGGAAGCATTTTGCTTGCCAAGTTTCCCTTTTTCCCGGAATTGATACGGGAGGTGACGGATAAGCAAATGTTTCCGCGTTCCCCGAAATCCACGCCTCACTAAGGCCGGCTTCGAAAGGGTGGAAGCCGGTTCAACCGACCTGAGTCGGTCGAACCGGCTTCCGGAATCCCTCTCTCCCTAACGAAACCTGCTAGACGCTTTTATTTCCTGTTGATTGCGGCCGGGCAGTCGGACCTTTGCTCACAAGTTGGTGGTCTACCGGAGCTTGAGACTGGCCACGCCGACGATCGCCAGCAGGGCCGAGCCGATCCAAAACCGGACGACAATTTTGATTTCGTGTTGACCCTGGAACAGATAGTGATTGTGAAGTGGACTGCAGGCGATTAGCCGATTCCCGGTCAGTCTGTACCAGCCGACTTGCAGCAGAACACTGACCGTTTCGATCACAAAAATGCCACCCACGATCACCAGCAGGGCCTCCTGCCGCGAGGCGAGGGCCGCGAGCGCCAGGAGCGCACCGACCGGCAGTGCTCCGGTGTCTCCCATAAAGACTTGGGCCGGATAACAGTTGAACCAAAGGAAGCCGAGCATCGCGCCGACCATCGCGCCCAAAACCACGCTCAGCTCGCCGCATCCCGAAATGAATGGAATTCCCAAGTAGTCCGACATCGTTCGATGGCCGGCCAGGTAGACCAGTGCCACAAAGGCCGAGCCGGCAAACACCGTGCAGCCGCCCGCCAGCCCGTCGAGACCGTCGGTCAGATTGACCGCGTTGGAGGTCCCCACGATCACGAGCACCGCCCAAACAATGAACGCTCCGCCCAGAAACAGGCTGCCAGCTCCCAACGGTCCGATCAGCTCCAATCCGTGCGGCACCGTCCGCTGGTGCCAGTACAAGATCGAGCCGATCAGCAGAGCCAACACAAGTTGAACGGCAAACTTCTGTCGTACGCTCAAGCCGTTCCGCGGCGTATTGAGCTTGATCCAGTCGTCGCAGGCGCCGAGCGCCCCGAAGGAAACCGTCGTAAGCAGTGCTAGTTGCGTATACAGATTCGTCAAATCGCCAAACAGCAGCGCTCCGATCACAATCGCGGCGACGATGAACAAGCCGCCCATTGTCGGTGTCGATTGTTTCGCCGCCTGAATTTCGTTCAGCCGTTTCGATGCGCTGGCAATGCGTTCCCGGAACCGGCCGCGAAGCCAGCGAATCGCCAGTGGACCTAAAGCGATCGCCAGCACAAAGGCCGTCACGCTGGCCAGGGCCGTTCGCGCCGTCAGAAAGACGCGCGAATCGCCCGCCGAGTGCAGCTCGACTTGCCGCAGCATCGGAGCGAACCAGTTGACCAGCCAGACCAGCATCGCGTTTTGCCCGTGACCGCCACATCGACAGATCGGCGCGCTCGAAGCGGCCGCACCCATCAACTGATTCGGTCAGGTTTGAGTTCGACATACTTAGTCAAGAACCGACTGAGACAGGTGTATCCCCGGGCGCCGAGGTACACCCTCGGCGCCCGGTCTGTAGGTTCTGCTGCGAAGCGGACATTTGGAGTGATTGACCCAGAAATCACTTGTTCCAATTGTCTGAATGCTTCCGCCCGGCCGAAGCCGAACAGTACGTCGGATTCCCGCAAACCCTACGTACACAACAGAACCTCAAAACTATGCGCAGGCCCGCGTGCTGGTGAACGGGGCAATGTTCTCCTGAATGTTCGAGAGAGAGGCGAGTTGTTCGACGACGCATTCCATCCGCATCGAACGAGAACCTTTCACCAGTACGACGTCGCCCGGCTCGAGCCAGCAGTTGAGGACCGCGGCCACCACATCGAGTTCGTCGCACTGGGCCAGTTGTTCGGATTGCATGCCCGCCTGACGAGCGCCGGCGACCAGGTCGGAGGCGTGATTGCCGACAGCAACCAGCCCGTCGAGGCCGAGCTTCGCCGCACACGCGCCGATCGAGGCGTGCCAGTGGGCCGCTTCGGCTCCCAGCTCGAGCATGTCGGCAAGGACCAGAATTCGGCGTCCGCGATCGTTCGTTCGGTGATCGTTCCAATCGGCGAGCAGGCGGCAGGCCGCCTCGGCCGACGTCGGATTGGCGTTGTAGGTGTCGTCGATCAGCGTCCACGGCCGGCGCTGTTTCACGACGCAGCGACCAGGGACAGGCACAAACCGCGACAGGCCTTCGGCAAGATCGCGCGGCTTGACGCCCAGCTCTCGTCCGACCGCAACCGCGGCCAGTCCGCCAACCAGGTGATGCCGTCCGACGGCCGGAACCTCGTATGTTGTGCCATCGACTGCAAATCGGAGCGAGCGGCTGTCCGTTTTGACGGAGGTCGCCTGCAAGGTGTTATTTGTTCCTTCGCCTACCGAGATGACTGGGCAGTGGGCTCGAGCGGTCACCGCGAGGCAGCGGGGATCATCGCCGTTGATGACGGCAAACCCGCTCGGCGGAAGCGACTCGAGCAACTCGGCTTTGGTCGCGGCGATCATTGCGATGGAGCCGAACCCGTCCAGGTGCGCCACGCCGATGCTGGTGAGCACGCCGACTTCCGGTCGAGCGATTTCGGCCAGTTTGGCAATCTCACCCTGTCGCGAGGCGGCCAATTCGAGGACGGCAAACTCGTGACTCGACTCGATGTCGAGCACGCTCAACGGCACGCCGATGTGGTTGTTGAAATTCTTCCGGCTGCGGCAGCCCGCGAAGGTCGGACTGAGGGCGGCGTGCAGCATTTCACGAGTCGTCGTCTTGCCGACCGTCCCCGTCACCCCGATCACCAGCGCGTCCATGCGCTGGCGTTGCGATCGGGCAAAGTCCTGCAATCCCTGCAGAACGTCGGGGACGACGACCGCCGGCACGCCGGCAACCGTCTTGTTTTCTTGAAGCACGCAAGCCACCGCCCCGCGGCTCATCGCGTCGGCGACGAATTCGTGTCCGTCGTGTTGTTCGCCTGGCAGTGCCCAGAAGAGGTCACCGGGTCGGGCCGTCCGCGAGTCAGTCGTCACCCGCTCGAACGCGATGGCCGCCGGGTTACAGGCGATTGCTCGCCCTCCCGTCGCGGTCTCGAGTTCTTGGAGTGTCACGCGTTCCATGCCAGTTGGCCCTGCAGCCGGCCCGAGGGCCAGCAGCACGAACAAGCGAGAAATAATGGTGATCATTTCCGGCAACATGAGTCGCAATCTCAAACGGTTTGTACGCTGGGCTTAGACGATTGCCGCGGTGACGCCGGCGGTCGGCTTGCGCCGTACCAGAACGTCCCGCACCACGTCGCGGTCGACAAAAGGCACTCTTCGGTTGCCGATGATTTGTTCCCGCTCGTGTCCTTTGCCGGCCACGAGCACGCAGTCGCCAGGCTCGGCGAACCCGAGTGCGCGGCGGATGGCGGCGGCACGATCGGGTTCGACGACCGGTTCATGGGCCGCCGCCGGACAGCCGGCAACGACCTCGCGAATGATTTGGTCGGGGTCCTCGGAGCGAGGATTGTCGCTGGTGACGATGGCGACGTCGGCCTCGCTCAACGCGCGGCCAATCAGCGGACGCTTGGACCGATCACGATCCCCGCCCGCGCCGGCAACGCACAGCACGCGGCCGTGCGAGAGCCGTTTCAGGAAGCCGATCGCGCGGTGCAGCGCATCGTCCGTATGGGCATAATCGACGAAGACATCGAACGGCTGTCCGCAGTCGACCCGTTCCATCCGGCCGGGAACCAGGCGCAGCCCTTCGATGCCGGCTTTCACTTCGGCCAGCGAGAGGCCGAACCGTTCGGTTGCCGCGGCTGCGGCCAGACAGTTGGACACATTGTGTCGGCCGACGAGCGGCGTCGACACTTCGATCGAGTCGGTGGCGCGGCGGAGCAGGAATCGGGAACCCCGCAGCGATTCATCGAGAATGGTGGCCCACACGCGAGCCGGCCGCTCGAGTCCGTAGGTGACGACGCGGGCGTCTCCCGCGACGCGGCCAACCAGGGCCGAGCTGTGTTGATCGTCGGCATTCAGGACGACGAGCGCCTGAGCCTTGAGGTGCGAAAGCAATCGGGCCTTGGCCGCCCGGTAGGAATCGAGATCGTGATGGTAATCGAAATGATCGTGGGTAATGTTCGTGACAACCGCGACGTCGAACTCAGTACCGGCCGTCCGCTCCTGCTCGAGGGCGTGGCTGGATACTTCGAGCACGGCGTGCGTCGATTCGGCAGCGACCATCGACGAGAGCCAGTGGGCCAGCGACTGCGAGTCGGGGGTGGTCATTTTCGACGGCGACGAGTGGACGCCGTCGTGGTATTCGATTGTGCCCAGCAATCCGGTGCGATGTCCGGCCCGTTCCAAAATCGAACGGATGAGCCAGGTCACCGTCGTCTTGCCGTTGGTCCCGGTGACGGCCGCCGTCTGCAGGTGACGCGAAGGATAGCCGGCCAGGGCGGAGCAGAGTTCCGCGAAGGCCTTGCGAGCGTGCGGGACGACGCACTGAGGAATGTGAGCGTTGGGCAGCGGCCGTTGAACGAGCAGACTGTTGGCTCCCCGCTTGACTGCCTCGTCGACGAAGTCCGCTCCATCGACATGCGTGCCGGGGATCGCCGCGAAGAGCATGTGAGGGCCACACTGACCGCTCTGCTCGGTGGCTTCGGTCACGCGGATGTCCGCGCACCCGACGAAACTCGCCGTGGGCAAGAGCGTGCGCAGACTGACGGGCACGCGCAGGGGCAATGGCATGAACCGCGGGGTCATACGGCTCTCCGCCGAGGGCGCAGTCGCACCGGCAGCCGGAGTGCGCGTGCGAAAATCGGGGTGCACGCGCGTGCTGCCTGGGGCACGAAGAACCTTCGGCCGGGTCTAAATCGAAATTCGAGATGTGAGGAGGAAGAACAACAGAACGTTGAGGAGTTGCTGTTGTAGGAGTTGCTTTCGATCGCGGCGTTGAAACCGCAATCAAGAGAGCGGCATTCTCACGATTCCCGCGAAAGCGTCAAGCCGATTTTGGAGATTTTTCAGCGGGCTTGTAAAGCTTACAGAAATGCGTGCGCGACGGCGGTGAGACCGCTGAGAACGCGACCGATAGAATCAGCGGACGGCGATCCTTCATGCAGATTTCCCACGACATCTTGAAGCGCTCTTGGTTTCTCGCGGGGCCGACGGCTTGCGGAAAATCCGCGGCAGCCGTCGCGATCGCGATGCGAATCGGCGCCGACATTCTGTCGATGGATTCGATGTCGATCTATCGCGGCATGGAGATCGGGACCGCGAAGCCGTCACCACAACTTCGCGCGGTGATGCCGCATCACCTAATCGATCTGTGCGAGCCGCACGAATCATTCAGCGTGGCGCAGTATCTGTCGGCTGCCACTGACGCTGCGCGCACCGTCGTCGCGCGCGGACGGATTCCGCTCTTCGTCGGCGGGACGGGGCTCTACCTGCGAGCATTATTGCGGGGCGTGTTCGACGGTCCCGAAATTGCGCCGGAGATTCGCCGTCAAATTACCGAGGAACTCGCGAGCTCCTCGGCCGAGCAAATGCACGCGAAGCTGGCGATTGTCGATCCGCGCGCCGCGCGACGGATTCACGCCAACGATGCCCGGCGAATTGTCCGCGCTCTGGAGGTGTACTTTGCGACGGGACGGCCTCTTTCAGAATTCCACCGGCAAGCCCCGTTGCCGCTCGAAGACCGGCCGCAACACGTCTACTGGTTCTCGCCGCCGCGCCGCTGGCTTTACGAGCGCATCGATCGCCGCGTCGAGGCGATGGTCGCCGATGGATTGATCGAGGAGGTCCGCGGGTTGCTGGCCGGGCCGCAGCCGCTCAGTCACACCGCGCGACAGGCGCTTGGATACAAGGAGGTCATCGCCCATCTCGCAGAGGGCGTTCCGCTGGCCGAGACCATCGCGTTAATCCAAACGCGAACGCGGCAATTTGCAAAGCGGCAGCACACCTGGTTTCGTCACTTGGAAGAATGTCGCCCGATCGAAATGACCGGGAGCGAAACGGCGGAAGAATTGGCCGAAAGCGTGCTGAGGTCGTCCGGCATTCCCCGCTCGTCGCCGGTTAATGAGAAGCGCTGAGACGGGAAGGTGAAAGCGTTAGCGTTTGAACGCATCGTACAAAACGTAGACGACGCAGGCCGCGATCAGCACGTTTCTGGGAATGGGGAGATAGCCGAGGTAAGTCAGCGTGCAAACGGTGGTGAGAATGAAGTAGCCCATACAGCGGCTTTCAGGACGTGGCTTTCAGGACGCAGCGTTCGGGTCTCGGCAATGACTCTGCGCGTGCATGACCAAGTTCAATTCACGGGCCTACTTTGGATTAAAAGCCGGCCATCCAACTGTAGCCCAAAACGGCCAACGTGCCGAAAGCGATTGGACAAAAACCGCCAAGATGCGTGGTTTTTCGGCAACATCGCGCGGGCGCGCGGACGGAACGGATGGTTATTTCGCGGCGACTCGCGCGGGACGTGCCGGTTCGGGGCTGGTGAAGCCAGTCTGCGCGTCTTTGGGCGACAGGTTAGGCGGCCCGCCGGAGGCGCGTGGGGGTAGCGTCTTGAAGAAACACCATAGAATGGATGTTTCCGATCACCGGACTGCTTTCGAACCGGCCATCCTGCCGGGCAATCCGCATTGGGACCGGGGTTGTCGGTCCCAGCATGGTCGACACGATCTTGCCGTTGATTTCCGCTCCGGGAACAACGGTCAGTCGGTAGCGCTTGAGAATCGAAGGCAGCATCGTCCGCAGCGTTTGCATGGCCAGCGGAGCTCCGATGCACATCTTCGCCCCCGCGCCAAAGGGCAAATACGCGTAAGGCGAAACGGGGCCCTCGAGCCAGCGGTCCGGGCGGAACATCTCCGGATCCGGATACAGCTCGGGCATGTGGTGCGTCACGTATTGGCTGAAGACTACGGGCGTGCCTCGATTGAGCGGCACATTGCGGAGCATCGTGGGCACCGCGCAGATCCGTTGCGAGTAGGACGACGCCGGCAGAATCCGCATGCTCTCCCGCAGCACTCGTTCGGTGAGCGGCATCCGCGTCATCTCTTCGTACGTGGGGCAATCCCCCTGCATGACGTCGGTGATCTCGCGATGGAGCTGCCGCATGATCGTTGGGTGTTGCGCCAGGAGGAACAGCGTCCAAGTCAGCGTGTTGGCCGTGGTGAGGTGAGCCGCGCCATAGAGCAGCGCGACGTGGCCGATCATCTCTTCGGCCGAAACTTTGTGATCGAACTCGCTCGCGCGAATCAAGAGCGAGAGGACGTCGTCGCCTGCCTTGCGCGACGCGCGACGCAGCGCGACCATCGTGCGGATTTCGTCCTCGAGCGAGTTGGCGAAATCGAGCAGCTCGGCATAGCGGTCGTTGATCTCGGGATCGGAGACGAAGGCGCCCATGCCGGTCTGGTGGTTCATTTCGACCCAGCGGTCGATCATGTCGCCAACCTTCCAGGCGAACTCGGGCTGCTCGACGCCGAACAACAGCGCACTCGTGATGTGCAGCATGATCCGCGTCATCTCGACGTGCATGTCGCGGACTTCGCCGACCTTCCACGAGTCCAATAGGCCGCGCGTCAGATCGCAGATGGGGCCATGATGAAACGGCAGCGCCTTCCGCTCAAACGGGCCCTTCACGACTCGGCGATGCTCTTTGTGAGTTTCGCCGTTCATGCTCATGATGCCGGAGGTGAGCCGGCGCTGAGCGGAATTCCGCGGTCCGCGGATGGCGAAGAAGCGGGAGTGAAACGTCTCGCAATCGGAGAGGACGAGCTGGTTCAGCTCCGGTCCAAAGACGAACACGATCCGCTGAGTATTCTCTTCGAGGACAGCCAGGTTGCCGTGCTGCGCCCGCAGGCCCAGCATGCAGGCCATGGGATCCTCGGCAAAGTCGAGCAACCGGCCCTGGGTGACCGGAAGCGGTTCATCGCCCTCGTGCGTTTCGGTGGGGCGCGGAAAAATCTGCATGAACCCGCTTCCTCTAGTCCTCTGATCTGCAGCGAATCAATCAGGCTTGATGCGACGCCTTTCCGCGGAACTCCGCGGGGGAACGGCTACTTATTCCGAATGTCCAGAGCGGTCAACGCCGGTTCGGCCCCCAAGTGGGCACGAACTTACGCTTATTTATGAATGATAGCAAGTTTGAGAGGACTTGGAGATTTAAGGTCACTCTAACGACTTGTACAGTTGCCTCCATGTCACCCAAAGACCGCAATTTGCAGTCCAAAAAGCTGGAAATTTGCACTTAACCGGCGACGGCTTCTTCGTTTTGGGAGCAGTAGGGGCAGTTATCTCCGTAAATGACCTTTCCGCACTCCATGCACTCGTGGGGACCCGAGAAGAACGGCGCCGGCGCAGACGAGCGGCTGTAGGCAAGATAGGAAAAAATTAGCACAATGAAGAGCGACATGTACCAGTAGTGCGCGCCCAGCAGTGTCAACATCACGAAGACCAAGGATGCTCCGCACACTCCGTAAATAATTAGATCGTGCAACTGCCGGCGACGAATCTGGGCCTTGCGATAAGCGGCACGGGCCTCGTTGCTGTAGTGAGCCCGCAAGAGCTCCGATTTCTCGCGGGAAACGGTCGCCCCCTCTTCCGATTGAATCGCTTTCAGCAAGCGCTCGGTGCTATCGAGAATGCGATACGTGTCGTCGAAATCGAAGTCGGTCTGGTGCGCCCAGCGGTTGCGATATTCGCGGAGTTCGCTCACCAGGCTGCGTTCGGCGTGATCGAGACGGCCGCGAAACACGCGATTCCATTGGTCCCACATCACTGTCAACAGGGCGTGGGCATCCCACCGCATGTCGGGCCCGGATTTGCCGGTGCCACGGTCGTCGCGAAAACTTTGCTGCGCGACGTTCCGCCAGTCGGCGTGATAGACGTCGACCAGCGACCGTTCGACATAAGGCGCCAAGCCGGTCGAAAGGCAATCCAATGCACGCGTGACTCGTTCACGATCTTTCCGCACGGCCTTTTCTCCCGCAAACGTGACCAGCCAAATGTAGGTCACGTCGCCGCACCAAGCGGCCAGCATTTGCGCCTGCTGACGGGAGCGAGAAGCCAATCGCGGAAAGGTCGCTACAAAAGGAGCACCTGCTGCGACCGCTTTGGAAGGAACCTGCGATCCTGGCCGGCGTCTTCGATTAAAGCGCCGTTAAATGCGAACGAAGATGCGACGGCGGTACAGCCACAGGCAGATCAGCCAGATGAGCAGCAGGATTGCGAATTCGTGCCAAATCGGCGTGAAGACGCTCTCTCGGCCGTAGAAAACGTCGGAGAGCGAGGCATGGCCCATCCAGCGGACGAACGACCATCGGCCAACGGCGGGCAGCCAGTTGCTCAGCTTGACGATCAGTCCGTGGACGCCCTGGTCGAACGTTGCCAGGTGAATTCGCAGCATGTCCGAGAGCCAGTGCCCGGAGAGATGATCCAGGCAATAGACCAGGATCGAATTCATGCCGATGATCGCCAGCGGGAAGGCCAGTCGGCGGTGTCCCCGCATGTCGACGACCCAATAAAAGAGCCCCAAAAACCAGAACGCCCAACCCGCGCTGAACACGGCCCACGAGGGCGACCAGATCCGCTTCACGATCGGGCACAGCGAATAGTTGAGCCGGCCGACGTGGAAGGGCCAGATCGTGGTGTCGATCGCCATCGCGACGACGAAACAGCCCAGCCCAGCCGCCATCAGCGTGCCGAGCTTTTTTCGCGCCGTCCACGGGCCGCGCAACAGCTGCCCGGCCATCACGCCGAACAACATTGTCACGATCGAGGGAATGAAGTTGAGCGTTTGATAACCGCCGCTGTTCACCCAGAATTTCTTCCCGTTCCAGGGCTCGCGCGATCGGGGAAACCAGTTGAGAAAGACGCGATCGGCGGCGGCCGCCGCGTTGGTGTGTTTGTTCCAGTGCTCGGCGATGTGATCGGGCTTGAGGCCCGCGTTCGTGAACTGATTCCACTCGTCCGGTTTCGCCCCGTGTTCCATGAGGTACTTCGTGACGAGATTCCCCTCGGCGGGCAGCGGATAGTGGTAGAAGCAGAACCAATAACCTCCCAAGATCACGAGTACGGCAACGCACTGGGCGACGAAGGGGGTCCGGAGCAGGATGAACACGAAGATGTAGCCGAGCCCGATCTGGGTGAGCACGTCCTCGAATGTGAAGTAAGTCATGTTCGAATTGGTCGACCGCAGGAAAATTCCCAGCCCAATCAGAATCAGTGAGCGGATCAGGGCGTGCCGGAACTGCAGTCCCCAGGAATCGCCGCGGGCCTCGCGTTTGGCGAACGAAAACGGCATCGCCACGCCGACCATGAACATGAAGCAGGGCTGGATCAGGTCCCAGGCGACGCAGCCCGTCCATTCCACATGCTGGAGTTGCCAGGCGGCCGTATTCCAGAACATCTTCCAGGGCTTGCCGTACCAATGGTCGTCGTACCGAGTGAGGATGTCCGAATGGTGTTTGACGAGATTTGAGATGGCCCACCCGTCCGAGACCATCAGCAGCATCGTGAAGCCGCGGAATGCGTCCAACGACATCAGCCGCTCGGGCATCGATTTCGAAGCGGCCGCGCTCTTGGCCGACTTCTCCTCGGTCGAGGCAGCCGGGCGGGCCGGAGGCGGGGGCGCTTTCGGCCCCTCTTCGCGCTGCTTGAACGCCATGTCACGAACTCCTTGTTCGCGCCGTTCGCCGCGGCTTGGCCTTCGGATCGGAATCCGGCCACAGCGGCGACGGCGTGTGCGCCCTCTTGGCGATTGACACGATTTGCTCGACGATTTCCGGGTGCTGGGCGGCGACGTCGTGCGTCTCGCCCAGATCAGTCGTCAGATCATACAACTCGACGTGCTGCGAACCCAATGGCCGAATCACGCCCTTCCAGTTTCCCATTCTCACAGCCTGGGCCGAGCCCTGCTCGTGAAACTCCCAATACAGTGAGTCGTGCTCCGCCTGCTTGCCCACGGTGGGGTCGACCGACGGCAGAAAGCTGACGCTGTCGAGCCCTGCCGGTGGCGTCACGCCAGCGAGCGTGGCCGCCGTCGCGAAAAAGTCGCCGAAATAGCCGATGTACGAGGACTCGGTCCCCGCTGGAGTGTGGCCCGGCCAACGGACGACGAGCGGTACGCGGATGCCCCCTTCGTAGAGATCCCGCTTGTGCCCCCGCAGCGGGCCCATATCGTTGAAAAACCGCGGATCGTGCCCACCTTCTTTGTGCCCGCCATTGTCCGAGGTGAAGAGCACAATCGTGCGATCGTCGAGGCCGTGCTCATGCAGCCGGGCCAGAATCCGGCCCACGTCCGAGTCGAGCCGACTGATCATTGCGGCTTGCCCTTTTTCGGCTTCAGTCCAGTCCTTATCGCGATAGAGCCCGTAATCCGGGATCTCCATGCCGTTGCACCGCGATTCGTTATTCGCGTGCGGCAGAGTCGAGGCGAACTCGAGAAAGAACGGGCCGGACTTGTGCTCGTCGAGAAACGCCAAGGCTCGATCGCAGATCAGGTCGGCACTGTACTGCACCTTTTTGCTGGCCACTCCCGATCCGTAGGTTCCGCGTCCGGGAACAACGTTCTGCAGCGGCTCTCGCGATTCGTCGGAAATCAGGAACGCAGGAAAGTAATTGTGTGCGTGCACCTGGTCGAGATAGCCAAAGAACCGCGAGAACCCTTGACGCGTCGGCACGCCGTCGCTGCCTTCCTGGCCGAGCCCCCACTTGCCGAACAATCCCGTCGCGTAGCCGGCCCGTTTGAGCACTTGGGCCAGCGTGACGTCGCTGGCTCGCAGGCTGTGGTTGGAATTGCCGCGAATATAAGAGTGTCCAGTATTCAGCCCCGTCATCAGCACGCAACGCGAGGGAGCACACACCGTGCAGCCGGCGTAAAACTGCGTAAATCGTCGACCTTCGGCCGCCAGGCGATCGATATTCGGCGTCGCGATCTGCTTTTGGCCGTAGCAACCGAGATCGCCGTAGCCCAGATCATCCGCCACGATCAAGACGATGTTCGGTCGAGCCGTTTTTTGAGCTGCTTCGGCCCGATAACCCAAGCACAGCGCGACGCCGAAGGACAATAGACACAAAAGACGAATAGATGTGATGTGGGGGTGTCGAGATTGCATGACGTTTGAAAGGGCAGCGGGGCAGAGGGCGGTCGATCGGCGGACATTTGGAAACGCCAACTTGTGCAGTCGCTTCGGTGGCGATTGTCGAACAAATGCCGATCTCGGTCAAATCCTGTTGACGTAACTTCGGGTTCGCCCGTGAGATCTTGGACGCAGCAATCGGTGAAGGGCAGCGATTCAGTTGTCTTCCGCGATGCCCTTCGCGCTCGCGAGCTTTAAAATGCCGAAAGGATTGTGCATCGGGCTCTCTGCCTCAAAGCCGTCGTCCTTTTTGGCGATGACCCGGAAGCGAGGTTGTCCTTGATCGTCCGCGAGGACATCGCCGACTCCAATTGCTCGACCACCGCCACAGATGTAGCGAATGATCTCGATGACCGTTTCAGCGCGGTCATCGACGTCGCGCGAGCGCATCTGGAGATTGGGAAATCCCATGACGTGCATGCCCATCGTGTAGACTTTCTCGCTTCCTCGAATGATCGAGGCGAATGCGAAGCTAATCGCTTCCGGCCCGCCGTCGTCGGTCAATTCGAGCCAATCGCGGCCGCCGAATGCGAGCGCGCTATTATCGATGAAAACCCCCGCCCCGCCGGCCCGCACGATCGCCGCTCCCGCCTGCATCATCGTCAGGGCCGATTCCAGGGAACCACCGGCACCGGCCAACCCGACGTTCACCGTATAGCGGGCCACGACCGCCAGCTCGTCATCCGTTGGGGGCCGACGGCACGACGATTCGAAGATCGCCGCAAACTTATCGTCTGGCTCCAGGGGGAAGAATTCAATTCTCGTCCCGTCCGGCAGACACAAAGCGTCGGGAGTCAGGCGAAAGCCAGGCGGCAATCGCTCCACGAGCTCGCGAGGATGGGACCAATCCCCGGGCATGCGAAGTGTGATTCTTGTCGAGTGGGTCGCGTGATTCATGGCCATCCAGGGAGCCGGCATTAACGCACCTGATGCGGCCGGCACCATTCGACCAAGTTACCGATCTCCGCCACCGCTGTCGTACCAAAAGCGCGAATAAGCCCACCGTCCCCTGGGAGGTGTGCCCCCGACGCGTGACGAATGCCGAATCGCTCAGTTATGCTAACGGGCACCGAGAACCTGCCAACTCCCGACTCCAGCCCGTGCCTGCCGCTTTCCGTCAACAAATGGATTCCCCATGAGCCACAAGAAGCAGACTCGCCGTGATTTCTTGAAGACGACCGGCGCAGGCGCGGGAGCCGCGTTCGGTGTGCCGTTCATCATCACCTCTTCTGCGCTGGGCAACAGTGAACGGCCGGCGGCGAGCGATCGCATCGTGATGGGCGGGATCGGCATCGGCAACATGGGCCGCGGTGATCAATGGGGCTACCTCAATCGCAAAGACGTGCAGTACGTGGCGATGTGCGACGTTCGCGAAGAGGTCCGCACGCGGTCAAAGGCGACGATCGACGGCCATTACCGGAATCACGACTGCAAAACGTACAACGATTTCCGCGAGCTGCTCGCCCGGACCGATATCGATGCGGTGCACATCGCCACCCCCGATCACTGGCACGCGATCATCACCATCGAAGCTTGCCGCAACGGGAAAGACGTCTTCTGCCAAAAGCCCGAAACGCTCACCCTGCGGGAGGGGCCGCTGATGATCGCCGCCGCCCGGCGGTACGGACGCGTCGTCTCCGGCGGTAGCCAGCGCGTGCTCGAAGATTATCGCAAGCAGGTCGATCCGGCATGGGCGGGCGAGTTCGGGAAGATCAAGTCGATCAACGTCAACGTCGGGCCGCTTCCCAAACTGTGCAATCTACCACCCGAAGAAATGACCGAGAAGATCGACTGGGACATGTGGCTCGGCCCCGCGCCGTGGGGGCCGTACAACTCGAAGCGTTGCAGCGGCAGCTATTCGATCAACGGCGCGAGCTGGCGCTCGTTCAGCGACTATTCGGGCGGCGGAATGACCGACTGGGGAGCCCATCACTTCGGCGGGGCGACCTTCATCTGTGACGTTCGCGAGTTGCAGCCCGAGGAAGTGATTTATCACGACGACAAAGAGGGCCAATTCCTCGAATACAAATATCCGAACGGCCTGGTCCTGACGCACAACCGGCCACACGCGCAGAACATGCAGATCGAAGGGACGCCCGGGCAAAAACTGCCTCCCAAGCCGGTGCCCACCTACAAAGGCGGCGACAATATCGGTGCCGACTTCATTTATTGCGTCAAAACCCGCGAGAAGCCCTTCCGCGATATCGAGCTGGCGGCCAACACCGCGGTCGTGTCGCACCTGGGAAATATTGCTTACCAGCTCAAGCGCTCGCTCAAGTGGGATGCTGCCCGGCAGGAGTTTCCCGGCGATGCCGAAGCCAACCGGTTCATCGATCGCGCCCGCCGCGAGCCGTGGCAGTTGTAGTCCGGCAATAACCACTCGGCGAAGTTCGCCCGCTTCGCCTGGCCACGCGACGCATCGCATCCGAACAAAGCCCGCCAATCAGGACCAAACCATGCTGGCCGACGCCTTTGAAGCCCTGAAAAAGTTCGACTGGGGGACCGACCTATCGGTGTTGTCGCCGATCGACGACGCGGCCGTTACCGCGCATGGCGATCCCGCGGTCAGCCAGGAACTGGAGAATCGCCTGCTCGCCGCCCTCAAGGAGAGCCTTTCCCGCGACGCCCACGACTACGCGTGCCGCAAGCTGATGATCGTTGGCACGGTCGCCTCGGTGCCATCGCTGGCCGGGCAACTCGGCAACAAAGAGCAGTCGCACATGGCCCGTTACGCGCTCGAGCGGATCAATGTCCCCGAGGCGGGAGTCGCGCTGCGGGAGGCGCTCGGCACGGTGAGCGGTAGCCAGAAGATCGGCGTGATCAGCTCGCTTGGCTCGCGGCGCGATGCGGCCGCCGTCGCCCCGCTGGGCAAATTGCTGCAGACGGACGATCCGGCCGTCGCCCGAGCCGCCGCGCTCGCGCTCGGAACGATCGGCACGGCAGAGTCGGCAGCCGTCCTGCAGGCGGCTTTGCCGTCTGCCAATGGCGACAAGCAGATTGTGATCGACGGTCTCCTGGTCTGTGCCGAGACGCTCTTAGCCGCCGACAAGCACGCGGAAGCGAAGGCGATTTATCAGTCGCTGGCCGGCGAGCAACAGCCGCGCTTGGTCCGCCTGGCGGCGACGCGCGGCCTGCTGGCCTGTGCTCGGGCCTAGAGGCTGGGCCCTTAATCCGCAATCCGCGGTTCACTCGTTCAACTCAGTAGTTTCTTCGGGAGATGGCACGATGGCGCTGCGATTCTGGCGCGGTGGCTTGGTTCTGGGGCTGGCGTTCGTCTTTGCGACGGCGGTCGCCAGCGCGGCCGATACCCAAACGGACGAGTTCGTCCAGACCATCGTCAAGCTCATCGGCGAGCACGACAAGGAATTCCGCGCGGCCGGACTCGAGCAGGTGCGGACGGCGGCTCGGGGACCGGCCGTCACCGAACTCTTCGTCGCGCAACTCCCCAAGCTCGACGCCGGCGGACAAATCGCCCTGCTCGATGCGCTGGCCGATCGAGGGGATCGCGCCGCGCGAACGGGTGTCCTCAACTTGATCGGTGCGAGTCCGGATGAGAATGTGCGGGCCGCGGCCATCTTGTCGCTCGGAAAACTGGGCACTCCCGAGGATGTCCCTTTGCTCGTCAAGTCGCTGGCGGCACCGACCAAAGCCGAACAAGCCGCCGCCCGTCGGAGTCTCATCGAAATGCCAGGCGAGTCGATCAATCAGACGGTGGCGGCCGATTTGCTGTCGGCGTCCCCGGACGTGCACGGCGCGCTGATCGAAGTGCTCGCGACGCGGCGGGCGAGCGACCAGGTGCCGGCGCTCCTCGGCGCGACGCTCGACGACAACGTCCGCGTGCGGCGCGCCGCGATGGCCGCACTCGGTCAGCTCGGCCATCCGGACCAAATCGCAAAGATGTTGCCGGGCGTCCTGAAGGCCCGTAAAGGCTACGAGCGTGACGCCGCTGAAAAGGACGTCGCCCAGGTTTGCGAGAGGATCGAAAACCCAGACCAGCGGGGCGCCGCGCTGATCGAGGCCCTGAGTACGGTCGACGCCGGTCAGCGTGACCAACTCTTGTCGCTGCTCGGGCGCGTCGGCGGCAAGAAGCTGATCGAATTCGTCGCCGCGATTGCCACGGGCGATGACGCGGGCCGCCGGCAACTTGGCATCGACGCCCTCAGCAAATGGCCGGATGCGAGCGTTGCCGACACGCTCTCCACGATCGCGACAAAAGCCGGCGACCCGGCCGAGCGCGCCCAGGCCTTCCGCGGTTTCGTAAAGGTGGCGGCCGCGCGGGACAATCGCTCCGACAAAGAACGGCTCGAGCGACTGAAACAAGCCATGAAAATCGCCAAGACGCCCGAGGAAGTTTCGCTCGTGATCAACCGAGTTCGCACGGCGTACGACGTCGATTCAGTGCGGTTCGTCCTGCCTTACGTCGACCAGCCCGAGTTTGCCCAGCTCGCCTGCGAAACCATCGTCGAGATCGCGCACCACCGCGAAGTCCGCGATCCGAACAAAGCCGAGGTCGACAAGGCGCTCGACAAGGTGATCGCGACGAGCAAAGACCCGGTCGTCGTCGAGCGCGCCAATCGCTACAAGCGCGGCGAAACCTGGCAGCGTCCGGGGCGCGTCTCTCGCTAGCCAGCGCGGAGGGACGGTCAGGGCGGGGTTGTCGGCCAGGTGAAGATCGCAGCGGAACCAAACAACGGACGGACGATCGGACATGATGAGAGATAGTTTCCCGCAACGCGTGACCGAGTCCAAGCCGCTCTAGCGGCGCAGTTCGGACTCTTGCCGAGAGCCAGCATCCGGCCCCGACGCGCGGGAATAGTCGGCAGCGTTATTGGGGCCACGGAGGGCGTGGTCGCGAGCAAGTTGCTCGATTCGGATCATGCGCTCGCCCAGCCGTTCGATGCGGACGCGCACGTCTTCGTTCGTCTGCTCCATGCCGCCGGAAACGAGTGTGACCACGCCGAGGATCAGGATCATCTGGCCAGCCATCGTGGTCAGCCATCCGGTGGGGGCATAGCTAGCCGGTCCACCGAAGTATCCCCACAGGACGAGCGTGCTGCCGACGGTCAGCAGGGCGACGCCCGAGTAGGCCAGCAACTGGCCCAGAACATAAGTCCAATTCGTCTTGCGGCGATCAGTTTCGAGCAGGCTGCCTTGGATGTCGAAGTTGGGACCGTTGAAGTCGGACCCGTGGACGCGATGGACCCGATTGCTTTCGACTCGCGGGATCGCGCGGGGGCTCGATCCGCCTGACGTCGAATACCCCGTTCCGGACCCGCGCACGGGTTCGGCTCCGGTCGGACCGGCAAGCGTTTGGGCCGTGTCGAATCGTCGCGAAGCGCCCGGTGTTTCTTGCTGAGAATGTTCGGGCCGAACCGGCACGACGTCGTCGGCCCGGCCGGAGCCATAGGCTGTGTCGGCTTCGAGATTCACACCTCCGCCACTGTTCCCAATACCACCGACAGGCGATCGGCTCGCGCCGGTAACAACTCGGCCGGCAGAAGAGCGGGCGGGCGTGGGTTCGGTCTGCCGCTCGGAGGCCCAACGATCGAGAAGCTCGCGGGCCTCGCGAGTTTTCGCCAGACCGTTAAAGCCGGCGGGCACCGGGATTTCGCTACCGCACGTGGCGCAGCGCACGCGGCGGTTGTCGGCGGCAACCTCGGCAGCGACTTCCGCCTTACAAGTGGGGCACCACATCCGTGCGTATCCCGAAAGTCCAAATGCAAAAATGCCGCAGCGAAATCGAACGGGGAGGGGACGCAAATTATGGTCACGATTGGTTTTCACGCAAGACCGGTTTCGAGGACCCGCGCCCGGTTACGATCGCTTGTTTGTCTCGCTGGCGCGGGGTGGCGCGCTTGAGGCGAGGCAATTGTGGCGACCCAGACCGTTTGCCGTCCAATTTTCCACAACTTGTCACGAACGAACGGGTGCGGTAATCTCTGGATTCGCCCTCAACGTCCTCTTGCGTATCGCCTTGCGCGCAAAGCAGTTAGTCAACCCAGTCTGGTGGCCGACCGCGTGTCCGACAGCAATCGTATCGTCATTACCGGCGTCGGTCTGGCGGCACCGAACGGCAACAATCTGTCGGAATTCCGCGGTGCCCTCCTGGAGGGCCGCTCGGGAGTCGTCCCGTACGAAACCCGCTATATGCCGCCGACGGTCGCCGGCGTCTGCCGCTGCGACGTCCTCCGCTACCAAAAGAAGAAGGACCTGCGGCGGGGCACACGAGCGGGCTCTCTGGCCATTTACTGTTCCCACGAAGCGGTGCAGGACGCGCGGCTTGCCTGGGAAACGATTGAAAAACGCCGAGTCGGCGTCTTCCTCGGGATCACCGAGCACGGCAACGTCGAGACGGAGAACGAAATCTATGAGATTTCGCGCTACGACTACGACACGGCTGTCTGGTCCCATCATCACAATCCCCGCACGGTGGCCAACAACCCGGCCGGCGAAGTAACCATCAGCCTGGGGATTACCGGTCCACATCTGACCGTCGGGGCGGCGTGTGCGGCGGGCAACGCCGGTCTGATTCACGGCGTGCAGATGTTGCGGTTGGGCGAAGTCGATCAGGCTTTGGCCGGCGGCGTCTCCGAGAGCATTCACACGTTTGGGATTTTCGCGAGCTTTCAGGCCGAAGGGGCGCTGGCCCGCCACCCCGACCCGACTAGGGCCAGCCGTCCGTTCGACAAAGATCGCAACGGAATCGTGGTGGCCGAGGGGGGCGGGATCTGTGTGCTCGAGCGGTTGCCCGACGCGCTGGCCCGCGGTGCCCGCATCTATGGCGAAATTGTCGGCTATGCGATGAACTCGGACGCCGGCGATTTCGTCATGCCCAACCGCCATCGCCAGGCCGAATGCATGTTCCTGGCGCTCGAAAGGGCCGGTCTCAAGCCGAGCGACGTGAACATCGTCAGCAGCCATGCGACGGCAACCCAACAGGGAGACATCGAGGAGGTGGGGGCCCTGCGGGAAGTCTTCGGTGACAGCCCGAACGTGGCCATCAACAACACGAAGAGCTTTATCGGCCATGCGATGGGAGCGGCTGGGGCGCTGGAACTCTTGGGGAATCTTCCCTCGTTTGACGATGGAATCGCACACGCTACAATCAACCTCGATACGATTGATCCCGACTGCGCGATGCCGCAAATCGTGGCCAATCAGCCACGCCGGCTGGGGAAAGTCGATTGCATTCTGAACAACTCGTTCGGCATGCTGGGGATTAATTCGGTCGTCATCGTCAAAAAACTCCCCGCGTCCGCGCAGCGGTGACGTCTGCAATCGGTGTGGATTCCGCCCACAGGAAGCGTTCCCAAACCGCGCACGAGCGCGGAACGCAAGCAGGGGCAAAACGCACGGTGCGGCAGGAGCGCCGGCCGGCGTCTGGTCCGCGTGGGTTCTTTGAGAAGAAGGCTGGAGCTTTGGGAATGAATCCGGACGACATTCGACGGGTTGTGGTCGATATCCTCGAGCGCATTGCGCCCGACGAAGACTTGACCCGCCTCAAGGACGATGTCCCGCTGCGAGAGCAAATGGAGCTCGACAGCATGGACTTTCTGGACATCGTCATGGAGTTGCGGAAGCAGTACCGCATCCAGATTCCCGAGGACGATTATCCGCGCCTGTCGACCATGGCCGGCACGGTTGATTATCTCTCGCCGCTTTTGAAAGGCGCCCAGGCCTCGGCTTAGCCCGGCCGCTGTGATGGCTGCCACCGTTTCCTCAGGCGAATGACCCGTGGCCTACGACGCGGTCATCATCGGCGCCGGCATGTCGGGTCTGGCCGCTGGAATCCGGCTGGCCTACTACGAAAAGTCCGTGTGCATTCTCGAGCGGCACACGACGATCGGCGGCCTCAATTCGTTCTATCGCCTCCGTGGCCGCAATCACGATGTGGGCCTGCACGCGGTGACCAATTACGCGCCGCCGGGCGCCAAGACCGGCCCGCTGAGCAAGGTTCTGCGACAACTGCGCCTGCGGTGGGACGATTTTGGACTTTCGCCGCAACGCTTCTCGACCGTCGCATTTCCCGACTGCACGCTGCGGTTCAGCAACGGCATCGACGAATTGACGCAGCAGGTCCGCCAGCATTTTCCCGCCGAAATTGACGCGTTTTCCCGGCTCGTAACTCACATCTCGGCGTTCGAGGTCGCCAGCTTCGAGAAGTGCCCGCTCTCCGCACGGGCCGTCCTGGCCGACTTTTTCCACGACGCGCTCTTAATCGAAATGCTGATGTGTCCGCTGCTCTTCTACGGAAGCGCTTCGCCCAACGACATGGACTTCTCTCAGTTCGCGATCATGTTTCGCAGCATTTTCCTCGAAGGGTTCGCCCGGCCGTTCGAGGGAGTGCGACGGATCCTGAAAGTGCTGGTCCGCAGATTCAAAGAGCTCGGGGGCGAACTGCGACTGCGCAGCGGCGTCCGCGCGATCGAGAGCCGCCGCGGCCGGGCGACCGCCATCGTGCTCGACGACGGCGAGACGATCGAAACCGACAACATCATCTCGTCGGCCGGCACGCTCGAGACGTTGCGGCTGCTCGGCGGCGCCGACGACCGTCCGGCCCCCGTCGAGGCCGGCAACATCACCTACACCGAGTCGATCTATTCTCTCGATCGACAGCCGTCCGAGCTGGGGCACGACGCGACGATCGTCTTTTACAACGACTCCCCCAAGTTCACCTACGAGATGCCCTGCGAGCCGATCGACTTGCGCAGCGGCATCATCTGCTCGCCAAACAATTTCGAGTACGAACGCCCTCCCGAGGAGGGACGCATCCGCATCACTGCGTTGGCGAATCCCGCCCACTGGCTGAATCTGCCACCGGAACAATACGAACGCGAAAAAAACTATTGGGGCCAGCGGCTGCTCGAGTCCGCCCTTCGCGTGATCCCCGACTTCCGGCACGCCATCGTCGACACGGACTTTTTTACGCCGCGCACGATTCGGAAATTCACGGGCCATCTCAACGGCTGCGTGTACGGAGCCGCGGAAAAAATGTCCAACGGCCGCACGCACCTGGAAAATCTGTACCTGTGCGGGAACGACCAGGGTCTCTTGGGGATCGTTGGGACGCTGATGTCGGGAATCTCCGTGGTGAACGCCTACTTGCTCAAGTAAGTGGCTGACCCCCACTCGTATCGTGGCGAGCGGCCGCAGCGTTCAGTCCGCTTCGACGGTCGCTTGCGCCAGCACGCGGGTCAGCTCGGCCATTTCGGCGGGTTTGACCAGGTAGTGGTCGAAACCGGATTTCTCTGCCTCGGAGCGACTATCGTCTCCGCCAAAGCCTGAGAGCGCGATCAAGGACACCTGCGACGTCGCGGCGTCGGAGCGAAGTTGCCGAGCCACCTGGTAGCCACTCAGGTCGCCCGGCAGCTTCAAGTCGGAGACGACCACGTCGGGCCGAAACTCGCGCGTCAGTGCGACCCCCGCCGGGCCGTCAAATGCGACCCGCACGTCGTGCCCCAATTCGCTCAGGAGCCTGCGGAGCAACGAGGCCGCGTCCTGGTTGTCCTCGATCAACACGATCTTCAAGGGGTGAGAGTCCAAGGTTTCGGCGGGCGCCTGCGCCGGGGCCTCGGTTGCGAGCCGCGTCAGCGCGAGCGGAATTGTGATCGTGAATCGGGCGCCCTTTCCGGCTCCCTCGCTTTCGGCCGCAATCGAACCTCCGTGCAGCTCGACCAGGCCTTTGGCCACGGTAAGTCCGAGTCCGAGCCCACCATGATTTGGATCAGTCGCTCGCTCGATCTTGCCAAACGGCTCAAAAATCCGGGTGAGCGTGTCGGGCGTCAGGCCGGCGCCGGTGTCTTGGACGGTCACAACGGCCGATTGAGCCACGTCGTTCCTGCGTGTCGAGACGGTGACGCGACCGTTGGCAGGCGTGAACTTTGCTGCGTTATGCAGCAGATTGCCGACGATTTGCGTCAAACGGGTTGGATCGCCGAAAACGATCAGCGGTTCGTTGGCAAGGTTCACGTCCAGCGTGACGCCCGCCGACGCCAGCGCCACGGAGTAGTCGTCTGCCGTCTGTCGAGCGATGCGGTTCAGGTCGCATTCCTTTTTCGAGAGCTCGATTCTGCCGCGGGCGATCCGCGCGACGTCGAGCAGACCGTCGATCAAGCGGGACATGTGGCCCACCTGCCGCCCGATGATCTCGGTCACGTCTGACTCGACGCCTCTGCCAGACAGATTAAGAATCTCCACGGCACTGCGAATGGGAGCCAGCGGATTTCTCAGTTCGTGAGCCAGCATGGCCAGGAACTCGTCCTTGCGCTGATCAGCCAGCTTCAATGCGGCGGCGGAGCGCCGGCTCTCGTCGAGCAACCGCGCGATCTCCTCGCTCGCGTGTTTCAGCTCATCACGCTGCAGGGCCACTTCCTGGCGCTGACGATACAGCTCGAAAAATACATTTGCCTTACTACGGAGGACATGCGGTTCGATGGGCTTATACAGGAAATCGACGGCGCCCGCCTCATAGCCGCGAAAACGACGCTGAGTGTCCGCGGTTCCCGCCGTAAGGAACATGATCGGCACGCGTTGGGTGCGCCCCGCTCCCCGCATCAGCTCCGCCAATTCAAAGCCGTTCATGTCCGGCATTTGGACGTCGATCAGGGCGAGTGCCACGTCGTACTTGAGCAAGAGCTCCAGCGCGTCGCGCCCAGACTGCGCGCGGAGAATCACCAAACCCTCGCGCTTGAGTAGTGCTTCGAGCGCGATCAGGTTCTCTTCCACGTCGTCGACGGCCAGAAAATAGACGGGCAACCGGTTCGGAGTCATTGGGCGATGACCACCTCGCAAAGGTACATTCCCATTTCCTCCAGTGTCATCTCGCGCGCGGTGGGGCAGGCAGCGAGCGCCGCCTTCGGCATCGCCGACGCATAGGCGAGGTCCGTCCGCTGCACCAGCGCCACGCCGCCGGCAGAGACGATTGCCCGCAGGCCGCGGGCGCCGTCGTCGTTGGCGCCCGTCAAGATCACGCCGATCAACGCGGGACCATAGGCGTCGGCCGCCGACTCGAACAGCACGTCGATCGAGGGCCTCGAGAACTGCACGGCCTCGTCGCTCGATAGGGACAGCCGCTGGTCCGTCTCAACGAGCAGATGGTAATCCGGCGGAGCGACAAACGCGACGCCGGGAGTGATCGGCTCCTTATCCTCGGCTTCCCGCACGGTGATTTGGCATTTCGCCGCGAGTAATGAGCACAAAAGGCTGTCGCGATCGGGGGGCAGATGAGTCACGATCAAGAGCGGGAGTGGAAATTCGCGGGGCAGCCGGCTCAGGAGCGTGGAGAGCGCATCGAGCGCGCCGGCGGACGCCCCGATGGCCACGGCCTCGATGCGGTGTCGCGTCATGAGTCGCCCCGCCGTTGATAAATTCGCGCACTCCGCACGAAGTCGGCGAATGCCCCCGAATGACGGGAAAAACGCAAACTCTCTTTGGCCCCAATCCCTACGAAGCCGTTGGGCGTCAGGGCGTCCTTGAAGAGACCGATCGCTCGGTCCTGAAACTCCCGGTCGAAGTAGATCAACACGTTGCGGCACGAAATCAGTTGAACCTCCGCAAAGACCGAGTCGGTCACCAGGCTATGGTCGGCAAACAGGACCTTGCGCCTCAGGGTCTTGTCGAGGACGGCCGCATCGTAGTTCGCGGTGTAATAGTCCGACAACGACGACTTGCCCCCCGACCGCCGATGATTCTCCGTAAAGAGCGGCATCCGGTCGAGCGGATAGATCCCGACTTCGGCTTGTCGCAGGGCTTCTCGGTTGATGTCCGTGCCGTAAAGCATGGACCGGTCTTCCAAGCCCTCCTCTCGCAATAAGATCGCAAGGGAATACAGTTCCTCGCCCGAACTGCATCCGGCGACCCAAATCTTGAGCGAAGGATAGGTTTTGAGGTAGGGGACAACGTCCTGGCGAATCGCGCGAAAATAGTCCGGATCGCGAAACAATTCGCTGACTTGCACCGTCAGGTACGAGAGCAGCTTTGTCAGCATTGTCTCGTCGTGCAGGACGAGCTCCTGCAGGTGCGAGTAGGATCGACAGCCAAAGTGATCCTTGGCGTGGGAGAGCCGGCGCTTCAAGGACGCCATCGCGTACCCGCGAAAGTCGTAGTGATAGCGCTGATAGACCGCATCGAGCAGCAGCTTGAGCTCGAGATCGTCGGCTTTATCGGTCACGACCGAAACTCGCTAGCGCGGCAACCAGACACGGATGAGTGACAAAAGCTTGTCGACATCCAGTGGTTTGGCCAAGTAGTCTGACGCTCCTGCCGCCAGACACTCCGCCTGATCGTCCGGCATGGCCTTGGCCGTCAGCATGATGATCGGCAGTTTTTTCCACTCGGAGCGTTTCCGAATCTCTCGGACAGCGGTCAGGCCGTCCATCTCCGGCATCATTACGTCCATCAGGACCAGGTCGACGTGGGTCGCCCCACCGTTAAGTCTTTCCAGCGAGTTGAGCGCCTCGTGGCCGTTCCTCGCGATTTCGACCGAAACACCGCGCGATTCCAAAACCCGCGTGAGCGCGAAGACGTTGCGAACGTCGTCCTCCACGATCAGGATGCGGCGGCCTTCCAAGGTCTCGTCCCGCACGCGGGCTTTCTCAAGCATCCGCTGCTGTTCGGCAGGAAGGTTCGAAACGACTTTGTGCAAAAACAGCGTGACCTCGTCGAGCAATCGCTCGGGCGACTTGGCCCCCTTGATGATGATCGATTTTGAGTAGCGGCGGAGCTGCTGCTCCTCGTCTTCCGACAAATCCCGCCCGGTATAGACGATCACGGGCGGAAACGAGTATGCCTCCTCGCGACTCAACGTCTCCAAGAGCGCATACCCTGATGAATCGGGAAGCGTCAGGTCCAGGACCATGCAGTCGAACGTGCGGCGCTTGAGCTCCTCGAGACATTCGGCTCCGGTCGCCGCGCCCACCGTTTCCAGCTCGTGGGAAGCCAGCAGCTTGCACACAGCGGCCCGCTGGACTGGGTCATCTTCGACAACGAGCACGCGGCCGATCTCCTGATCCAGCCGGACTTCAAGCTGTCGCAGCGCGGCCGCGACATCCGCGCGCTCCACCGGCTTGAGCATATAACCGACGGCTCCCAACTCCATGGCGAGGCGTGTTTGGTCGGTCGCGGAAATGACGTGGACCGGGATGTGCCGCATCCGCCGGTCGTGCTTGAGCCGATCCAAGACCCACAGGCCCGAATGATCGGGGAGACCGATGTCCAAAATCACGGCCCGGGGCTCGTGCTCCAGTGCGAGGTTAAAGCCCTCCTCGGCCGTCGTCGCCACCAGACAGTTGAACTCCATCTCCTGAATAAGTTCGCGCAGGATTTTGCCGAACGCCTCGTCGTCTTCCACGACCAGAATGGTGCGAGTGGTGGGGCTCAAGCGGTCGCGATCGTCGTCGGACTTCTTTTTGCTGCGTTTGGACGATTCGCGCGACGGCGTGGCGACCGGAAAGACCTCGCGGCGAGGCGCGGACTCTTCGAGGAATAAATCCTGCCTGGGTGCGCTTTCGCGCAACTTTCCCGTGGTCGACTCCAGCTCGACGGGCAGCGAAAGAGTGAACGTGCTGCCCACTTGAGGTTCGCTTGCCAGGGTTAGCTCGCCTCCAAGGAGCCGTGCCAGCTCTCGCGAGATCGAGAGGCCCAAACCAGTGCCGCCTTGCTTGCGATGTGGTGAACTGTCTCCCTGTCGAAACGCCTCGAAGACGAGCTGTTGCTGATCGGCCGGGATTCCGATGCCCGTGTCGGAGACCGCGAATTCGACGCGGCCATTCGCCGCCTGTCTCGCCTGGAGAGCAACCGAACCCTTTTCGGTGAATTTGAGAGCGTTGGAGAGCAGATTTTTGAGAATCTGTTCGAGTCGCTGTCGATCGGTCTTAATAGATTCCTGACAGCCGGGCTCCAGTCGGCACAGGAAATCGAGGCCTTTTTGTGTCGCGAAGGGATCAAACAGCCGCTTCAAGTCGAGCAACAGCTGGTCGAGCTGCACTAGCTCCACATGCACGTCCATGCGGCCCGCTTCGACCTTCGACAGATCGAGAATGTCGTTGATCAACGCGAGCAAGTCGTTTCCGGCCGCCTGAATTGTTTCGGCGTATTCGATCTGCTCGGTCGTCAGGTTTCCCCCGGGATTGTCCGCCAGCAATTTGGCCAGAATCAGCGAGGAGTTGAGGGGCGTCCGCAGCTCGTGCGACACGTTGGCCAGGAAGTCGGATTTGTAGCGGCTGGCCTGAGCGAGTTTTTGCGCTTGTTCGTCGAGCATGGCGTTCGTGCGCCGAGTCGCGTTGCGCTCGTACTCGAGCAACTGAGTCTGCTGCTCGAGATCCGCGTTAATCTGCTCGAGTTCGGTTTGCTGGTTTTCAAGCCGTACCTGCGATTCCCGCAGAGCCCGGCTCTGTTCCTCCAATTCTTCATTGTTGACTCGGAGTTCTTCGCTTTGGGTCTGCAGCTCCTCGCTCTGTCTCTGCGTTTCTTCCAGCAGATTGTGCAAGTGCTTGCGGTAGCCGATCGCGCGAATCTCCATTCCGACCGGCTCTTTCAGTCGGCTCAGCAGTTCCTGCACTGGCTCCTTGGCACCATGGAGGAAACCGAACTCGAACACGCCATTGATCTGCGAGTCCTCGGCGACGGGAAGAATGATCAGATTTCGCAGATTGCCGCGGCCGAGGCCCGACCCGACCGTGAGATAGCCTTCGGGCACGTCGTTCAACAGAATTGTCTGCTTGTCTTTGACCGCCCGGCCCATCAGGCCGTCGCCCTCGGTGAACTGGGCTGCGGGGAGCGCGTCGTCGGGAACTCCGTAAGCAGCGACGCGAACAAAGGCCTGCCCTTCGCGGGCGTAAAAGACGGCGGCACAAGCATCCAAATACTGGCAGAGGAAACGGAGCGCATTGTCGCCGAGTTGCTCCAACTGCAGGTTGCCCCGCATGAGTTCGCCCATTTGCAGCTGTCCCGCCTGAATCCATTCCTGTCGTGCCTGGCTGTTGGCGGATTGCCGCAGCAAGTAGGCGACGACGGCAGAAAGCAGGAATCCCAGCACGCTGGTGATAATGCCCGTGCTGACGGCCCGTTCGTAGGCCAACTGCATCTCGCTGATTTGGCGGGCGCGCGTGGCTCGTTCGGCTTGCTGCATCGCGCTGATTTCCGCGCGAATCTGGTCCATCGCCCCTTTCCCGCGGTCTGTCATGACGATCGTTTTGGCCGCGTCGAATCCCTCTTTGCGGCGCGTGACAATGGTGTGATCGAGTTCGTGAAGCTTGGAGAGTAGGGCCGTCCGAAGTTCCGGCAGGTGGTCCCGCTCTTCGGGATTCTCGCGGACCAGCTGGCTTAACTCCTCGAGCTGGCCGTGGATCTGGTCGACGGCCTGGGTGTGAGGCGCCAGATAGCGTTCGTCGCCGGTGATCAGAAACCCGCGCTGTCCCGTCTCTGCGTCCTTGGCCAGGGACAGCAAATTGTTCAATGCCAGCAGGACCTGCTGAGTGTGCTCAGCCGATTCGACGTTCTGCCAGAGGGTGCGCGTGTTCGAGTAAGAGATGGCTCCGATTGCGAGAAAACCGACCAGAACGGTGGCCAGGCCAACCACAACGGCAACGCCGATGGTCAGGCGGAAGGGAAGAGTCGGTTGGTTCATCGGGGATGCGCTGCTCGGTTCCACGTGACTCCATTCAACCGCGAAGCGTCACAGAATGCTCGCCCGACGGCCAGTTTGGAACCATCTCGCGAAGGAAATCCCAGTAGCGACGAGGGGAGCCCAGGCGCGGATCCGCTTCGGGACAGTTTCTCCAGAAACGCCACGACGTGGCGCAGAGCAAAGGTGGGGCCGAAGTTGCAAAAGCCCGGTTGGCTGTCTGGAGGCGTCAACGTCGCCGGCTGAACGGGGTCGACGTGGTCCGCGCAAATGGTACACCGTGGCAACCGAACCATTTCCAGAACCGTCAAACCATCGCCGCATGGACATCGTCCCCGCTCGCTCGAGGCGGACTCAAACGATTCTTACCGGTTCAAAACCGACCAACCCGGTGCCGAGGCAGCGATCGCGGCGGCGATGCCCGTCGCCAATCCAGGTGACGCCAGAAACGATCGCGCCGATGCGAGCTGGGCGAGATGGATCGACCGCGCGCGACCGTGCAGCCGCTACGGGAGAAGATGGCCCATCTTGTCGCGCTTCGTCGCGAGATATTTTTCGCGGTGCGGATCGGGGGGAGCGATGATCGGCACTTGCTCGACAATTTCCAGCTCGACGGCGTGAAAGACGGCCGAGTCGGTCTTCTTCGGATTGTTGGTCAGCACGCGGATTTTGGTCAGGCCCAGATCCTTGAGGATCTGCGCGCCGACCATGTAGTCGCGCTGGTCAGCTTTGAAACCCAGGCGATGATTGGCCTCGACCGTGTCGAGGCCTTGGTCCTGCAGCTTGTAGGCCTTGAGTTTGGCCAGCAGGCCGATGCCCCGCCCCTCCTGCGGAAGATAGACGACCGCGCCGACTCCCTCCTTGTAAATCGTCTCCATCGCCATCTGGAGCTGGGCGCCGCAGTCGCAGCGGAGCGATTCGAGCACGTCGCCCGTAAAGCAGGAAGAGTGCATCCGGACCAAGGGCGGGCGCTCCGCTCCTGCCAGGTCGCCCCAAACCAGGGCGAGAGGCTCCTGGTCTTCGTGTGCGACGCTATACGCGATGACTGTCGGCGTGCCGTAGTGTTTCGTCTTCAGCGGCACTTCGACTTCGCGATGAATTAATTGTTCACGGACGCGGCGATAGCGGATCAGATCCTCGATCGACACGATCGGAATCTGATATTCGGCGGCCAGCTCCTGCAACTCGGCCATGTTCGCCATGCCCAGGTGCCGCTGGCTGCAAACCTCGATCAGCGCGCCGACCGGCTTCATGCCGGCCATACGGAGCAGATCGACGGTCGCCTCGGTATGGCCGGCGCGGCGGAGTACGCCCCCTTCCTTCGCCAACAGGGGCGACACGTGGCCCGGCTGAACGAAATCGGCGGCCGTCGAACGCGGATCAGCCAGCGCGCGAATTGTCATGGCTCGGCTGTTCGGACTGACGCCGGTTCCCGCTTCACGGTGATCGACCTGAATCAGAAACGGCGTCTTGTGCGGGGCCGTATTGCGGTCGGTCGCGACGGCGTGGGTCAGATTCAGCCGCTCGGCGGCGTTCTGTGTCAGCGGCACGCACAGCCAGCCCCGACCCGTCCGCAGCATGAAGTCGACTGTTTCCGGCGTGATCGTCTCGGCCGCGCAGATCAAGTCCCCTTCATTCTCGCGATCGAGCGCGTCGGCCACGATCACCAGCTGCCCATGCCGCAGAGCTGTCAGGGCTTGCTCGATTGGGCTGGACGTCATCGAATCTGCCTCGGCGGAAAGCGACCGGCTTGGCTGCTCCGCACGAAACAGCCCGCGATCGCGGTCTCTCATTCTAGGCGACAGGCAAACTGCGGGAAACCGGCTGGCATTTCCGGGCGAAAGCCGCCTTCCGGCGTCCCTTCACTTCCGGGCCGGCGTCCGAAACAATACCGGCCATGATTGAAGCGGCCACGAATTCGAGCGGGCGCCCCAAAGTTCTGATCCTGGGGGCCGGGATCAACGGTTGCTCCGCGGCTCGCGAGCTGCTGCTCAACGGCATCGACGTCTGGATCGTCGAGAAGTACGACATCGCCTTTGGAGCGACCTCGCGGGCGTCGCGGCTCATTCACGGCGGCTTGCGCTATCTCGAGTACGCCGACTTCCATCTCGTTCGCGAATCGCTCGCCGAACGCACACGCCTGTGCAAGCTGGCCGCCCACCTGGTCGAGCCGCTGCGACTCTACATCCCGGTCGCCGAGCGAACGAGCGGATTGATCCAATCGGGGCTCAAATTTCTGGGAGTAACTCGCTCGCCGCTGCTCAACCGCCTGACGCACCCTTTGCAGCACGCGAGCGAGCGGGGTCTGTGGGCGATCGAGATCGGCCTGTCGCTTTACGACCGCTTTGCGGCCGATCCGCAGATGCCGGCGCACTGCGTCCACGACTCGAACGAGCCCGGCGTCCCGCAGGTCGATCGCGGGCGGTTCCGCTGGCTCTGCGCCTATAGCGATGCCCAAATGCGGTTTCCCGAACGCTACTGCGTGGCGCTGCTCGAGGACTCGCGGCAAATCGCCGAGACAACCGGCGTCGATTTCCGCCTGTTTACGTACTCGCAGGCCGAGTTCATCGATGAGACCGTGAAAATCACCGACTCCCGCGGCGTCGCGAGCACCGTGACGCCCCAGCTCGTAATCAACGCGACCGGCGCGTGGGGCGACCTCACGCTCGGCGAGCTGCACGTGCCGGCCCCGCGGCTGTTTGGTGGTACCAAGGGGAGCCACTTTGTCAGTTATCAGGCGGCGCTCAAGCAGGCGATCGGACCGTCCGGCGTCTACGCCGAGGCGGCCGACGGTCGCTTGATTTTTGTGCTGCCGTTCGGCGACGCCGTGCTTGTCGGCACCACCGACGAGCGATTCGACGCTCCCCCAGAGACGGCCGTCGCCTCGCCCGCCGAACTAACCTATTTGATCGAGACGGTGAACGAACTGTTTCCCGGAGTGCACCTGGTTTCCAGCGACGTCACTTTGACCTATAGCGGCGTGCGGCCGCTGCCTTACGCCGGCAACGCATCGGAAGCCTCGATCTCTCGCGACCATTCGATTGCCGTCCAATCCCACGGGCGGATCCCCGTGCTCACGCTGGTGGGCGGCAAGTTGACGACGTCCCGCGCCCTCGGCGAATTGGTGACGGATTCGGTCCTCTCGCGTCTGGGCGTTACCCGCTCGGCGTTGACCGTGGGACGTTATCTGCCAGGCAGCAAAAACCTCGGCGAAGACGCCCCGGCCCGGGACGCCCAAAAGCAGCAAGTCGCCTCACAGTTTGGTTTGAGTCCCGGGCAGGTGAACGCCGTCTGGGAACTTTGCGGCACCCTCGCGGGCGACATTTTGCAGGCTCAATCGGGCGACGCCGATCCGCGGCGGTTGGAAAGCGTCGTCGACAGCTCCCTGCCACGGACATTCGTGCGGTGGGTGATCGCGCACGAGCGAGTCGAGCGGCTGGACGATCTCGTCGAACGCCGACTGATGCTGCTCTATAGCCCGCACCTGTCACGCCGCACGCTAGACGAACTGGCCGATCTGCTGGCGGAGAGTGGGAGACTGAGTGCCGACGCCAAGGCCACCGCCGTCGACACGGCGATCGAGCGCCTGGCGACCGTTTATGGTCGTAAGTTGTCGCCGTAGGTCAGTGACTTACCGCAGACCGCCCCTCCGTCGAGCAAGATTGCGGAGGCGGAAGCCCGCGCGGTGGGACCACTTTTGCCCTTTCCCCTTATATCAATTCATGGAGTCCCGTCACGCCGGGACCACTTTTCGGTGTCCCGCCGGGTCCACTTGTCCCACCGTCGCCGGACGCGTGGATGAGCACCCGTCAATCTCGCCGAAAATGGCAATTTGTCTGGCCGTCTCAAAAACTGAGCGATCCCATGAATTCATGGGACTACGGATGAATAGGAACGCACGCCCTGCCGGGTTGTGGGCAAGCTTGCAAGTTCGATATCACTAGCCAGCTTAAGCCAAGGCAGTTGCGGCCGCGCCGTTGTACGATTTGACCGGATCGATCAGGGCGGCATCGCCGGCGCTAGTCCCCAAAACCCGGAGCATTCCCATGACCGGCACGACGTTCCTTCCCCGGGACCCCGACTTTGACCGCCGGGTTCGGGCCAGTTTCGCCTGCCAGCAGGTCATGGCGACGCTCGGAATCGAAATCGCGCGGCTCACCCCGGGCGAAATCGAGCTCACGATGCCGTACGCGGCAGCCTATACACAGCAGCACGGGTTCATCCACGCTGGGATCATCACGACGGCCCTCGACAGCGCCTGCGGATACGCCGCCTTCTCGCTGATGCCGGCGAACGCCGGCGTACTCACCGTCGAATTCAAGACCAACCTGCTGGCACCGGCCCAAGGCGAGCGGTTTATCTTCCAGGCGCGCGTCGTGAAACCCGGAAAGACGTTGTCGTTTTGTGAGGCCAAAGCATTCGCAGCGGACGGCAATGCCGATCCGCGACTGATAGCGACCATGTCGGCGACACTCATGGCCATCTACGACCGCCCCGGAATCACACAATAGGTTGTGATTGCGATGTTGCTGCGGCTTTGGCTCTGCGCGGGGGACCGATGCCTCGTCGTCGGCTGCCGGAGATCTTTTTCTCCCTCTAAAGAGTCCCCACCCCGCCGGGGATTAAATTTTCGTCGCAGTGTGGATCTTTTGGCCTGCGCGCGGGGTGTGGTCAACTATCTCCGTGGTCAACTACCTAGTGAAAGTAGGTGACCACACCACTGGGGGTTGGGATGACATTTCGCTCATGTCGCTCGGCACCCGAAACCAGAGTGGCCGCTACTGTGCAACCCGAGCGCGCGGAATTCGCGCGCGTCACGCGAAGCCGCGACGCGGATCGTGCGTCTGCGGATCTTTTCCGCCGCGCAAGAAAGCCTGCTCTCTCCATTCAGCCACAGGTTGGCGATGCAAACAAGATCAGTTTTCTACGCCGGTGCGGTCGCGCAAGCCCTAGGCAATGATCTCGTGTGCCACCTGGCCGTGCACGTCGGTCAGTCGCATGTCGCGAGAGCTGAAGCGGAAGGTGAGTTTTTTGTGGTCCAGGCCGAGCAGGTAGAGCATCGTCGCGTGGAGGTCGTACATCTCGAGCTTGTTCTCGATCGCATAGTAGCCGTACTCGTCGGTCTTGCCGAAGACGAAGCCCGGCTTCACGCCGCCGCCGGCCATCCAGATCGTTTAGCCGAACTGGTTGTGGTCGCGGCCGTCGCTGCCTTGGGCCATCGGCGTCCGGCCGAATTCGCCCGCCCAGATCACCAGCGTGTCTTTCAGCAGGCCGCGTGATTTGAGGTCGGTGAGCAGGCCGGCGATCGGCCGGTCGGTGGCCTGCGCGTTGAGTTCGTGTCCCTCGCGGAGGCGGCTGTGCTGGTCCCAGCGGTCGGCCGCCACCTGCGGGCAGGTCAGTTCGACGAAGCGAACGCCCCGCTCGATGAGCCGGCGGGCGACCAGGCACTGGTGCGCGTAGTTGCGGGTCTTCTCGAAGGGATCGAACAGGCCATACAACTCCTGCGTGGCCTTTGACTCGCGCGAAACGTCCATCAGTTCCGGGACGGCCGTCTGCATGCGGAATGCCAGCTCGTAATTGCGGATGGCCGACTCGATCGCGTCGCTAGGGCCGTTCTGCTCCAGGCCGGCCGCGTCGAGCCGCCGCATCAGCTCCAGCTCGCGACGCTGCCTTGCGGGCGAAGAGTCGAGGCTTCTCAAGTCGGCGACCGGGTTGGCTCCGCGCTTGAAGACCGAGCCCTGATACGTCGCTGGTAAAAAGCCGTTGTGAAAGCACTCGAGGCCGCCGGGCGGGATCAAGTCGCCGTTCAATACGACGAAGCCGGGCAGGTCATGGCACTCGGTCCCCAATCCGTAAAGCACCCACGAACCCATGCTCGGCCGGCCGACGAGTCCCAGGCCGGTGTGCAGGAAGTAGTTGGCATTGGTGTGCTCGGAGAATTGCGACGTCATCGACCGGATGACGCACAGGTCGTCGACACACCGAGCGACATGCGGGAAGAGGTCGCTCACGTCGAGTCCGCTTTGGCCCCGCTTGCGAAACTGCCAGGGGGACTTAAGCGTGGTGCCGACGTTGTCGAATTGCGTCGGCTGCACTGTCATCTTGAAGGGTTGGCCGTTCTCCTGGTCAAGCCGCGGCTTGGGATCGAACGTATCGACCTGCGAAGGGCCGCCGTCCATGTAGAGAAAGATGACCCGCTTGGCCCGCGCGCGAAAATGGGGCGGCCGCGCCCCGAGCGGATCGGCCGGGCTCGCCGAGTTGGCAAACGCGTCGTCGCACAACAGGGCCGAGAGTGCGACCGCGCCGAAACCGCTGGCCGCCCGCTGCAATAGGGCCCGCCGCGAAAACGAGCCTCCGCCAGTCGCTGCTGGATCAGCAGTGACTGCTCGATCGGCCAAAAAGCCGTGCCGCAGACGGGTCATGAGAGTTTTGTTCGCCGCTACGTGCCGGAGATCTCGACGTCAGCCTGCAGTATCCCAGATCAGTCGCACTCCTCGCAATTGCGACCAGCCGAACTCGCTCGATCCATCCGTGCTCGCCTGCCGACCCCAGCGAATCATCCGGCGTGGCTCGGTGCTCCCGCCGAGGCTTCTGTCGCCAGCCCCTCGAGTTCCAGAACCGGCCGGACTTCGACGGTTCCTTTGCGCGCTCCCGGGATGCGCGCCGCAATGCCGATCGCCGCGTCGAGGTCGGGAGCTTCGATGAGGAAGTATCCGCCGAGCTGTTCGCGAGTCTCGGCAAACGGACCGTCGGTGACCAGCCGCTTGCCGTTGCGGATGCGGACGCTCGTCGCGGTCGACACGGAGTGCAACGGCGAGGCGCCCAGGAACTGGCCGGCGGCATTCAGGTCGTGCGTGAGCTGGGTCGATTCCGTGAAGCAGTGTTGGCGCTCGGCATCGGTCCACGCCTCTTCGTCACTATAAATCAACAGCATGTATTTCATGACCGGACCCTGTGAGTCAAAGAGTGGGACTGATTCGGCATGGTACTGACGCGGCATGGTACTGACGTGGCCAAGCACGAATCGTGCACGGCCGATCGGCGTTACGGTGCCACGTAGACCATCCACTCGATGCCAAACGGATCGGTGAGCATGCCGAAGCTCGGTGAGAAGAACGTTTTGCCCAGCGGCATCTGCACCTGGCCCTGATCGGAGAGAGCGGCGAAGCAGCGACCGGCCTCCGCCGGGTTGGCCACCGTCACGGAAAGCGAAAAGCCTTGATGCACGGGCTTCCCCGAGCAGCGTCCGTCCGAGGCGTAGAGCTTCGACTGTCCGATCCTGAACTCGGCGTTCATGACCTTGTTCTCCGATCCCGGCGGGAACATGCC
>Ga0210396_10000444_pt1 | contig 55131 bp, 51 predicted proteins | sample IncBWH17OmetaG_FD_155466 | JGI IMG/M metagenome (GOLD analysis project Ga0210396, IMG submission 155466) | Forest soil microbial communities from Barre Woods Harvard Forest LTER site, Petersham, Massachusetts, United States - Inc-BW-H-17-O ... | reverse complement strand
GATAGCATTTACGTTGGCGCCGTCGACGATCGAAAGGATTGGTTCAAATAAAATTAGCCAGTCCGAAGTAGATTGGGTGATCAGCCAGGCCGGGTAACCGGCAGAGCAACCAGACCTGAAAAAACCGACTGGATCTGCGAGGAACAGTTGGGGTTTGGAACTGCGAAAGCAGTGATCGCATCAGGGGCTGTGACGGTACGTGCCTCCACGCTGTTGACTCCCTCGCAGGAGTCGGCGGCTAGAGCATAACCAATGTCACGGCCCTTTAAATTTCTCTGCTTCGTTTACTGCTGTCCCGCTTTTCCTGGTTACTCCTGATCCCCGACATCGTAAAAGACGGACACTCTCGCTTCACCTCACTGGTTAATCTGCCAGTTCATAACCCGACGATTTCCGATTATTGTATGGGCAGTAGCGCCGCTTGACCCTGGCGCTGAGGAAGATGAGCCTGGCCGCGCAACGCGTCTTAGCGGCGACACTTCTATTCGCCGCCACCAGTCACGCAGGCACGACGCTGGCGCAAACAACGCTATCTGTAACCAGGGAACAATCGCCGTCTGCGCACCGTTCGTCCGGAAATCAGACCCCATCTTTTTTCCCACTAGCGCCCGAGTTTGCGTTGGTGCCCCAACCGTTGTTTGATTTCAAGGATTCCGACGTCAAGTTCAAGCTGGAGACCCTGATGGATATCCTCCGCGACAGCAAGCATGAGAGCTGGGTGTTGGCGGCTTACCCGGACCCGAGAACCGGCCGACCGCTTATCGGAGCGGGATTCAATCTCGATGTTCAGGCAACTCAGCACATTCAGACCAACCCTCTCAATCCTCATCTGTTTGTCGAGCCCTCTACAGCTGAGCTGTGGCAGGACGCCGGACTCGATTTGGCGCGCCTGCAGAGCATACTCGACCAGTTCGATCGCGATATGCGGGCCTGGAAGAAGAAAAAGTTTCGCAAAAAGATCAGGACACATCAACTGACTCCGGAAATAACCGAGCAAGAAGCCACGAATTTGCTGCGCATCTCTACTCTGGAGGCCATTCACAATGCAAGAGCCTATTGCGACGATTTCGATCATCTGACAGCATCGCAGCAGATGGCATTGAGCCAACTCGTTTATCAAATGGGTGTGAACCTTGAGGAATTTGTGGGGTTTCTCAGTGCCATAAATGACCACTCAAGCTACCGGGACTTGGCGCAAGCCGAGGGCGGCACTCAGGAGGGCAGTATTCAAGAAGGCAGTACTCAAGAAGAAGACGAGCACTGGAAAACCGTGCAAAGCACACTCATCCAAAGTGACTGGGCGCGGCGCTATACCGCTCGTGCGGTAACCGTGATCGCGATGTTTGACCCTCACTATGACAAGGAGCCCAAGCAAGCGGAAGGCGAAGTGCGCACACAAATACATCCCCTCGTTGCGCATCATCGCAAAAAACCGACCGCAGAGGCCGTGCGGGTAAGCAATAGCCGCCACGCCAATCAATCCCAAAATTAAATACAAAGAGGCGAATCTGACCAGCAACTGCGGCCTTCGCGCGGAGGTGAAGGCCGCAGCCACCGGATAATTACGCTGCCACCTGCTCGCTGCGCTTAAAGAAGGCCAGCAGGTCTTCGTTGACCTTGTCCTTCAACGTCGTGCACATGCCATGCGGCGCGCCCGGATAGACCTTCAGCGTCGCTCCCTTCACAAGCTTCGAAGAAAGAAGCGCCGCGGCCCCGATGGGCACGATCTGATCGTCGTCGCCGTGAAGGATGAGTGTCGGCACATCGAACTTCTTGAGATCCTCGGTGAAGTCCGTCTCGGAAAACACCTTGATGCAGTCGTAGGCCGCATTGTGCCCGCAGAGCATCCCCTGCAGCCAAAACGAGTCCCGCACCCCCTGCGAAACTTTGGCCCCGGGCCGGTTGTAACCGTAGAAAGGCGCGCTAAGATCCCTGAAGAACTGCGCGCGGTCGGTGAGGACAGCTGCGCGCAGTTGGTCGAAAGCTTCAATTGGCAATCCGGCGGGATTGGCCGCCGTCTTAACCATCAGTGGCGGGACCGCTGAGATGAGCACAGCCTTGGCTACGCGTGTCGTGCCGTGGCGACCGATATACCGTGCGACTTCGCCGCCGCCCGTCGAGTGACCAACGTGAATCGCATTCTTCAAGTCGAGCTTTTCGACCAGCGTCGCCAGGTCGTCGGAATAAGTATCCATTTCGTTGCCAGTCCACGGCTGGCTTGATCGGCCGTGGCCGCGACGGTCATGGGCGATGCAGCGATATCCTCGGTGAGCCAGGAAGAACATCTGATCTTCAAATGCATCCGCGCTCAGTGGCCAGCCATGGCTGAAGACCACGGGTTGTCCTGAACCCCAGTCCTTGTAGTAAATCTGCGTACCGTCTTTCACTGTAATCGCACTCATAGAAGTTTCTCCTCAATTGTGATTTTGTTGCCGACGGCACGTGCTAAGCTCGCGCCGGTTGGAGGTGGAACCGCTTCGCCGCGAGAATCGTAAGTCCGACGAATATCAACAGAACCAGAAGCTGTGCAACCAGGAACGGCGGCTCGGACTGCGACGGAGCCAATGCCTTGGTTGTTGGCGTTGTCAAGCGACTGCGACGTAATGAGATACCGGCGCCTCAAGTTCCGGAAACCTGGCGTGCGGGTCTGAACTTTGGCGCAAAGCTCGCGTTCGCGCCTGCACGACCTTCTTCATGCTGCAGCCCAGCAAAAGAGAGCAGTCCCAAATGGAATAGCGCTCTAGAATCGACATTACAAAAACGAAACGTTCCAGCGGGGCAAGTTCGGTCGCGGCATCGATTTCTCTGTCTCCAGGCGCTTGCTCTTGCCCTCTATTCCAGAGGTCACGATTGCCGCCACTTCGGGTCAGAGCAGGAGACACGATGCTGATCGCGTTTCTGATCAGGCTGCGCTTGACCCAGGATTTGGCCCATTCCTTAAACACGGATTGTTCTTCCAGCGCTTCGTCAACCGCCGCTGCAAAACACTTCTCGGCGTCCTCGTGATTTGCCGTCAACAAAAATGCGAGAAGATATAAAGGCTTCATCTCTCTCTCAAATAGCTCGCAGAAGTCATTGCGCTTGGCATAGTCAGCTCGGAAAGATGCAGTTTCCACTTTTTCAGGACGAAACATGAGTCACCTTGGTTGACAGATTGTTTGCCGTCATCGATGTAATTTCTTTCGACTTCTACATCAATTCGTCGCCAAGGGGTTTCCGTTGTTCGGCCTCGCCGGGTCGACCCCGGCTGCATCGTTCGCATCGGCCCTCGACCGTCCATCGAGCAACAACTCAATGAAGAGCCTTACACACGCGCTGACTGCGTTTACCGGAACCTTAACATTTTCCACGATGCCCCCACGTTGGCTTTCCCACTCGGCTGGCTTATCTCGATCATTCTCAGGGATCGCAGAAAAGAGCACATCCCGCAATGCAGTGTTTTTTTGATACCACCGAAGGCGGGGGATCGAATACCACGTTTGGGGTAGCAGAAAAGTTGGCCGGACTACGAAAACAGTTCGACCGAGACTTAACATAGGTGCCCAGTTCAGGAGTTCGATGAAGGCGAGGTGTCCGGGATGACGATCTCGCGGCGTCCATACAGGCGGCCATCGAGTGAAAACGCTCCTGGACCAAGGCAGACAAGGGCAGCTGCAATGACGGTCGCGAGAGCAGCGGTCGACCGGGCTTCAAACAAATTCAGGTTAGGAGGCGGGAACCACGAGAACAGACTCCCCAGACTAATCAGTCCAGCTAACGCCCCGACGAATGGGGTCAAATAGCCGATCATTAACAGAATGCCACCCGCTAACGCCAGCAAGGCCACGCCTAAGGTCACGAGCCCCAGCTCACGCCAAACGAGAAAGTAGGCAGCACCCTGGACAACAAGTGCACTTCCAATGGCTACTCGCAACAGTAGTAGGCCTGCGCCGGGCCACCCATCCGGAAACGCAGAAAATATTCTGAGCAGTGGCGGACTCCTTCATAACTGAATCCACAGTAGAGGCCTTGCTAATAAAATGAATCCCTATTGCTCGGAATCTTTTCGTACTACTTTCGAGGTAGGTCTGGATGGACGGGGGTTTGGCTTAGAGCTGAATAATTCCCCGGCGCACTCCGATGGCGACCGCCTGCGTGCGATCACTGGCGCCGAGCTTTTCCATGATGTGTTTGATATGCACCTTCACAGTCTCCTCGGTGATAAAGAGTTTGTCCGCGATATCCCGGTTACGATTTCCGCCGGCAATCTGGGAGAGCACTTCAACTTCGCGAGTGGTGAGTGCTTCGTCACTATAATGTTCGGCCAGATGGGATGCGATCTCCGGTGGAACACGCTTCTTGCCGCCGTGGACCTGACGGATGGTATCGATCATATCCTTCGGAGGCATGCTCTTGAGCATGTAGGCGCGAGCTCCAGCTTCGAGAGCACGCTGAATTTCAACATCGCCCTCAAACGTCGTCAGAATGATGATTCTGGCTTCGGGGAACTCCGTTCTGATCGCGATCATCGCGTCAATTCCGCTCATGCCTGGAAGTCGTAGGTCCATGAGGGTCACGTCGGGCCTGTGTTTGCGAAACTGCTCAATCGCCTCGTGGGCGTTGGAGGCTTCGGCAACCATCTGCATGTCCGGCTGATTATTAATGACAGCGCTGATTCCCTCGCGCAGTAATGGATGATCGTCGACACAGAAGACGCGAATGGTTGCATGTTCGCTCATTGCTTGGGTCCGTTTCTTCGCTCTTGGACGTCGTGCTCTACTTTTCGGCGACCCAATCGCGGGAGCCATCGCAACCCGCGACCAGAGGAGTGATCCTGGAAGGCAACATGACCGGGGACTGACAATTCAACCTCCGTTCCGCCCGCAGGACGGCTCCAAACTTTAAGCGTCGCACCAATTCTACCCGCTCGCTCGCGCATGCCCGACAAGCCCCAGTGTCCGTCCCGCCCGGAGCGCAATACTTGCGGGTCGATCCCGCAGCCGTTGTCACGGACAAGAACGCGCAACTGGTTGTCCGCATATTCTATCTCGGCTTCAATGCCGCTCGCCTGCGAGTGGCGGAACGCATTGGACAATGCTTCGTGGCCTATCCGGTAGACGTCATCGCGAACGACTGGATGCAATGGCCGGACCCGGCCGTCGACGATCACGCGAAAATCGATCGGCCGCTGCACAGAAAGTTCCTGCGGAATCCGGGAGAACGCCTGTTCAAGATCGTCCGGGCCCCTGCCGGACGAACGCAGGCCGCGAAGCGTATTCCGACCATCGTCAATCACCTGTCCCATGACCTCGAGTACGCGGTTTACGATGGGCTTCGCGGGCGAATCTGAGGCTAACTGGTCATCTGCCACGTGAAGCTGCATGGAGGCGCTGAGGACGCCCTGCAGCAGGGTATCGTGCAAATCCTGAGCGATGCGCGTTCGTTCTCCCACTCGCTCCTCCAGGCGCATGTTGTATTGCTGAGCCAGGCGGCGCAGCCTCGAGCGATAAAAGGCGAGGATTGCAAATCCGCCGACGAGCAGAACCGAAAAACGGAACCACCACGTCTGCCACCACAGCGGTGTGACTTCGAAGGGGAACGCGGCTTCCGAGCCATTCCACAGCCCGTCGCTGTTGGATGCTATCACGCGGAAGTCGTATCGTCCGGGACTGAGGTTGGTATAGACGGCCGTGCGTGCCGTGACCGGCTCGCTCCAATCGCGATCGAAGCCATCCAGCCGATATCGGTATCTGACGCGTTCGGAATCAGAAAGACTCAACCCTGTGTAGTTGAATGTTATCCTCTGACGAGCAGCTGAAATGCGGATAGGGCCTCGTGAGCCAATGGGACTGCCATCCGCCGAGACTGCCTCGACGTAAACCAGCGCCGGCGCCGAACTGCCCGTGATTCGACTTGGGTCGACAACGGAGATTCCGCGATTCATCGAAAACCAGATTCGCCCAAACGAGTCGGCAAAAACGGATTGATATCGTTTTACGCCTTCCCTCCCGTGCAGGCCGTCAGCTAGTCCGTACTCGCGCACGTCGGCGTCAGTGAATTCGCTACCTAGCAGTCTGTTCCGATTTACCCGCAGGACGTGATTGGAGGTTGCAATCCAAAGCCAGCCACTTCTGTCTTCCGCAATGCCGAATATCGGCTCGTGTAGCGGCTCAGGCGCATCGCGTGGGAGCTGAATACGATCGGAAGAAAGGAAGGCGAGTCCGGACGCGCTACCAATCCAAAGTACTCCCGCGGAATCTGTCAGCAGGCAGTTCAGATCCGCTGAAGGCAAACCGTCGTGGACGGTAAAGACGCGCCACTGGCTCTTCGAGAGTGCGTTCAGACCATTCGGCGTGGCAAACCACATTGTCCCATCAGGACTCTCCGCAATCGAAGTTACTGTGTTCGAGGAGATACCGTTAGCGGTCGTGTAAGTTGTGAAGCGGCCGTTCCGGAACTCACTCAGTCCACCACTCAAGGTTCCGGCCCACAGCGTTCCATCACGACTTTGATGAACCGCGTAGATGCTATTCTCAGCAAGTCCGTCGGTCTGCGTATACGTCTTCGCCGTAACCGAGCCGCTTCTATCACCGAGAAGCGTAAGTCCGCCCTGTTGTCTGCCGATCCACAATTCGTCTCCATGACCCGAGATGGAATAGACCACGTCGTGGGCCAGCCCTGCGTCGGTCACGCTTCCAGTTTGTCCACCCTTTAGCCAATGCAGCCCCCCATCCAAGGGAGCAAACCATGTGCGCCCTTCGGGGTCGACGTAAACCGGTCCATTCCTTTCCGACGGGAGACCGTCGGCTACTGTGTAGGTAACGAATGCGCTGTCACGCAGACGCTCAATGCCGAGCGCACTATCCGTCCAGACATTTCCCTCCCGATCTTCAAACAGTGCCGCCACTGCTCGGCCGTTCCCCTCATCGCGCCCCTCCATTGAGACGCCGCGGGCGTTGAACCGTAAGATCCCCGCAGCGGTTCCGAGCCAGATGTTCGAATCACGATCTCGAATCATAGCGAGAACTTGGGTATCGTTGACAGAGGAAGGTAAACCAGCCCGGGTGAGCTCCGTTCCATTCCAACGCACGATCCCATGGTCGGTTCCTACCCACAGTCCGCCATTATCGAGGGCAAGAAGACAATTAATCTTCCGTTCGGGCAATCCTTTTACAGCCGCGGAAATCCGCCCTCCATCCAGGTAGAAGAGGCCTTTATCGCGCGTGCCCAGCCAGACCTTGCCGTCAGTGGTTTCCGCCATCGAGATTACGGCGGAGTACGGCGCGGCAAAGCGGTGCGTCGCTACGCCGGTGGCCCAACTGAGACGGCTGGAAAGATTGTCATCGGTTTTCGGCGTGGCAGCCGTCGCAGACTTTTTCGGTTCACTCCGGTCAGTAAGAGATTGAAACTTTCCACCACGATAAGTGAGAGTGCCGAGCGCCAGCGATGACAGGAGAACACCACCGTCTCGTCGTTTGAGGACGGAGGTGATTCCAAACTCTGCTTCCTCGCGGCCGGGCTCAAATGTTCCATCGTGGTAACGCAGGATTCTGGTGGTCTGCAAAAGGATCCAAAGATTTCCGTCAGAGTCCGCCAACAATCCCTGAACCGGACCGATTGGGAGTGAGCTGGGAATCGCTTGCGGGAAAAGACGGAAGTTCAATCCGTCAAAACGAATCAGACCCTTCTCGGTTCCGATCCACAGATAACCGTCTTTGGTTTGGGCGATGGCAGTTACGGATCCGCCGGTGAATCCTTTCTCGCTTCCCCAGTATTCCCGCATATATTGCGAGATTAATCGATTGGGGTCCAGCGCACGGGCCGGATAAGCGAAGCACACCAAGGCAACTCCAATTATGATGCCCTTGATGTGGCAGTGCCGTTTAATACCCATCACGGAAGATATTCGAATGTCTCAACTACAACCTCGCTGTCATTTTGCATGGGACTCTTGTCGCTGGCGATAACGTAGAACAGGAACTGTAGCTTCTCCTGGCCCGGTGAAGGTACCCCGGAGGTGAAGACGTGTTCGGAAACCACCGAGCTTCCAGCTTGTATAGAAAATCCACGGACAGTTTTGAAGCTCGCGCGCCCAGACTCCCAGTGCATCGAATGGGTGAGCGTGCCTGAAGGTGCCGTGAACGGAGCTACATTGCCCGGAACGTAGAAAGGCTGAACCGCGTACTGGGCATTGTTCTTACTGGCCGCGTCGCCCCATCGGCTCATCTCAACGTCCAATTCGCGGTAATGTTGGTCTCCTCCCCAATCGTCGAATGTATTCATACTCATAACCACAGCGGGCTCCAAACGAGAAATGTCCCGCACAACCACGATGTAAGTTCCGTATCCAAGACTGCGTGTGATCTCCACTTCCGCGCACGACCACCGGCCCGCCTTTTTCTTGATGCGAAGATGTAGAGCTCCGCCCGTGTCTGTCCAGGCGTTGTCTCCGTCGTACGGATTGTTCAGTCCTCCGCGATCACCCGCGATGGTGCGAACCTGCCAATCGTATCCGCTGAAATGAAGCGGCACCGTGGGCGCCAGCACTACGGAGCCGGTGCCTTTGACGATGTTCACGGCGGTGATAGAACCGCCCTGGGTTGGGGCCACGTCCATCGTAGGCGGCGGACTATACCCTGGCTCGACTAACAGTGCGGCATACTCAAACCCCAGATGGGTTGGAGTGCTCCAGGTTGAATCCGGTTGAATCGGAATGAGAGGTTTGTCAGGCCAAGGCTGAACCCACCATGGTCCGCTCCTGGCATACACAACAATCTGCTGGCCGGCGCGCGCACCCGCAACGGTCCCTGCGATGCTATCCACTTTTTCACGGCCACCTTGTGCCGCGGGTGGAATCTTGGTGAATCCGATAGTGGGTGCGGTGCTGCTTTGCCGCGCATGGCAGCCGCTCAACACCATGCAAAAGATCAGCGGGAGAACTTGTTCCCAACTCAGGCTGATAGATTTCCCCAACCTCATTGAGCACCATGATTAGGCGGAAGAGTCGCGGTTCCTCACCTTTTTGGTCTCTTATGTTAGCACCAGCTTTTTGTCGAGGCCACATTCGTGGACGTTCGCAGGGGAGCGCGACCGGATAGTAATGTGTCGAAATGGGGAGAAGGTAGTTGGCTGCGGCGGTGACCGTCGTGAATCACTTTTGAAGCGTGTTCAGTTTCTCGATCGTCCGTTTCAATTCTTCAAGCTTCTGTCCAGCCTCGCCGAGTTTACCTTCCGCCGTGAGGCGCTGGTAGTCGGCAAGGTCTTTGGCGGCTTGCGCAATCAGCGCGTTGAGGTCTGTTGCCGGCTGGGGCGACGCGGCAGATGGCGGTGTGTGCCGCACCGCCTCCGCGGGGGGTGTTGCGGCGCTTAGCGATGAGGCCGCGCCACCAAAAAGGGCTGCCATCGCCGATTCGAAAGTCGGTCCGTACGCCAGCCGATCTTGCACCGCGAGCACGACCAGACGCAACTCCGGCATCGGACTTCGCTCCGCCTGCAGATAAATCGGCTCCGCATACAACAACGCTTTGCCGGTTGGAATCACGAGCAGAGCCCCGCGGCGCACGTGCGAACCTTGCTGATTCCATAACGTCAACTGGCCGGAAAGCTGCGCGTTCTGATCGATTCTTGCCTCGATCTGCAGCGGTCCGTCGACCAGCTTCGTCTTCGGAAAGTTGTAAACCACCGACGTGCCGTAGTGTGCGCCGTCGCTCCGCCCGGCAATCCAGCCAATCAGATTATTACGGTTGGCCGGAGTGAATGGCAGAATCTCTACGAACTCCATGCCGCTTTCGTCCGGCAACTTCATCAACACGAAATTCGGTTCCATAGTCTGCGTTCTTTGCTCACCCGCGTCACTCATGCCGACTTCAGTGGCGACCGTCCACAGATCCTCCCGGTTGTAGAACGCTTCCGTGTCCGTCATGTGATACAGACCGTAAACTTCAGCCTGCAGTTTGAGCAACAATTCGGGGTAGCGCACATGCTTGCGCAGCCCGGGCGGCATCGTCGACGCATCCTTGAACAGACTCGGAAAGATGCGGCGGTACGCCGCGATGATCGGATCGCCCGGATCAAACACGTAAAACGTGGTCGTGCCGTCGTACGCGTCGACGACCACCTTGACGCTATTCCGCATGTAGTTGATAGAGTTGCCATCGAGACGGAAATGGCTCGAGTAGGGATAGCTGTCTGAACTCGTGAATCCATCGATCATCCACGAGAGCCGGCCATCGTCGTCGAGCACTATGTACGGGTCGGGATCGAAGGTGAGGAACGGGGCTAATGTGGATACCCGATCGCGAAGATTTCGCCGCATCAGCAGCCGGCTGTCTGGGGTCACGTCATCGCTGAACGGCAGCTTCGCAAGGTCGCCGCGATCGAGCGCAATAATAATGCGCCGCAAGAAGCCGCCGAGGAGAATGCCGCCATTTCCCTCGTAGGAATTCAGATTGTTCGTCTGGCCTTGCGGGTAGTTGAATTCCTTCTGCCGTGTTTTCACGTACACGTCGGTATTGGTCAACTCCCCAAAATAGACCTCTGGCCGCGTCACATTTAGACTGCGCACCGTGCTTTGCACCGGCATGTTACTCAGAATAAGAGTGGGCAACCCCTCCGGCGTGAATCCATTCACTGGATTCATGGTGATGCCGTAGCCGTGAGTGTAGATCAGTTTTTCGTTGATCCAGTTGCGGCTGCTCTCTGGAAGCTTTTCGACGTTCAACTCGCGCGTTGCCAGCATCACCTCGCGAGTCGTGCCTTCGATTTCATAGCGATCAATGTCGATGTCGGGAAAATCATAATAGGTGCGGATTTCCTGGATCTGACGCAGCGTATCCTGCAGCGCATGCCAGTCCCACAGCCGGATGTTTTGAAGCGTAGCCTGATTGTTCGCCGGGTCTGCCGCCTCGACGGTCGTTTCTGCGGGAAATTCGCGCTGCAAAACCCGGTCCAGCCCATAGGCCTGCCGCGTCAGTTCGATGTTGTGGGCGATGTACGGTTGCTCACGAACCAGTTCGTTTGGTTTGACGATAAAGCTGCTGACGTACCAGCCGACGATCTGCACACCGAAATAACACACAGCCGCGGGAACGATTGCAACCACCAGCCAGCGCCCGCGTTGCATCGAAAACGCGTTGACGGCTGCGATCACCGCACCGAGAACCAGCGCAACACACACGACCAGCATCCCGGTCAGCGTGACGTGGGCGTCCGTGTAGCTCACACCTCCGAAGATCGTATGATCTTCGAACAAGCGCTCGAAGCGGCCGAGATACGCCAGCATCGCGAGGATCAGCAACAGGAACGAAAATGCGACGGAGAACCCGCGCCAAGGCAATGTGACGAAGCTGCGGCGGCGGGCAAGGACACTCGCTCCACCCGAGATGAAGATGAACAAAACCGCCAGTACACAAGTAATCACAGCGAGCGTGAGCAGCCAGCCAGCGATCAACTGCCATGCAGGCAGGGTGAAGAGAAAGAAGTTCAGCGGCTTGCCAAAAATCGGATCCACCGCGCCCTTGGACGGGGGCGCGTACCAAAAGAGCGCGAGCGTCGGCCACTCAACCAACATGCCGGCGCCGGTTACAGCGGCAATGACGAGCGAAACGCCGAGCGCGATGAGGCGCAGGACGGGCTCAACCGGCAGTCTCACCGGTTGTTGGCCGATGAAAATCGTGTGACCGCTCGGCAAATCGGGAAGATGCGCCCGCTTCAGGGCCAGGAACGATCCGTACACAATAAGAAATGTGGCCGCGGCAAAAGCCGCGAACACTCCCCACTGCAGGCTCAGTGTTTTCCAGAACACGCCGCCGTAGCCGAGCGACCCGAACCAGAGCACGTCCACGTAATACGACAGCGTCGTCCGAGCGGCGAAGAGGATGCCGGCAAGGACAGCGAGAATAAGAAGGAAGCGGCGGCGATGTCGCGGCCCTTGCGGCCGGGGCCAGTCAATCGATTCGGGCATCGTCCCACTTTGTGTTGCGCCAAGACAACTTTCGCATGAACAGGATTATACTTCCCGCGGTCACGCATTCCGCGGTTTTTGCGCTACGTAGACGTATCGCCGCAGCCGCCCTTCACTGGTCAGGGCGTGCACCGTGGAAAGGAATTGTTGTAGGCCTTCGAAATTTGCTTTGCCTTCGATTGCTAGCAAGTCATTCGTTTTCTTCTGACGCGCGTCCAGCCAGCGTTTCGCAATCGAGGCTGCATTTTCACTTGTGTCGGTAACGCTCACCACGTGAAAACCTTGCTGCTTGACGATTCGTTCATTCTCCCCCTGGGGACTGAATATGTAGAAGCCGATCGAGCTGCGAGTCGCAATTTCCTGATGTGAAATCGTTCCGCTGATAATGAGAGCATCGCTGAACAGAATCCGTCCACCGGGCTTAAGGACGCGAAATAGTTCACCCATGACCGCGGGACGTCCGGGAACATGGCACAAGCTGTCATTCGAGAAAACGGCATCAAAGGTCGAGTCGCCAAAAGCCAATTGCTTCGAGGCATCGCAAATCTCGAAGCGCACTTGAGCGGTCATGTTTCGAGCCGCCGCAAGCTGGTTCGCGGTGTGGATACCAGGGCCGTTGACGTCCACACCAAGAATGCGACAACCCACAGTTGCGGCAACCTGCAAGGCATATCGCCCTGACCCGGAGCCGATTTCGAGCGCGTACGAAGTGGGCCTGAGAGCTAACGCCCGCGGTATCTCGTCGGACTCTTCCGTTGTTACCCAGCTGGTCTGGCCGAGATCTTCTCCGTAAGTCTCGACGCGAATCTGCCGGTATACCTCAGCGTCGTAGTGGGCGTAAGCATTGTCGTAAAGGTCCACTCTTGCTGCCACGGTAGCTCCTTTCCAACATCAAAGGCCCGCTGGAACCCGGAAATCGGCTAAGAATACACCCGGAGAGCTGTATCCGGCTCTCTCACGCCCTCAGCGCAACCAGAGCCCGTTACAGCCAAGAGTCTGGATTGCTGGAATCAGCCCGGAATCTGCAAAATCCTGCCTATGTGCAAACTCTTTCATCTTGACCGGCACTCTTTAAGCAGACAAACTTATGCGCTCTTCTTTTTGCTTTTTGCGGCGTTTTTGCGGCGTGTCGGCATTTTCCTAAACCTGCAGGAGGTCGCTATGCGATACGTCAGTCTTGTGCTCGCCAGCCTACTCACCATCGGATGCGGCAACGGCGTCAAAAACAGTGGTGATCCGTTCAAAGCGGTCGTATTTGCTCCACCCGCGATAACGGCATTGACACCCGACAGTGTGCCAGTCAACAGCGTGCCCTTCACCATGACAATCAATGGCAGTAACTTCGGCACGGACGCCGTCGTTTTCTGGAACGGCACCCCGCTGAACACAAGGTTCATTACTTCGAGCCAACTCATGGCAGCGCTCACGGATACAAACCTCAGTTATTGGGGCATGATTCCGGTTTATGTTCGCACCGGGGGCATGAATTCCAACACCATGGACTTTAATCTGAGTCCACAGTAGAGTTGATCCGCGACGAAGGGGTTTTGGAACAATTTCCGGCCCAGCTTCGTATACGATTGCAGTGTGGACCTCACCGAACCCACAACGACGGAAGCCGCGATTCCGCGGGAAAGCGTTCGGAAGTTTGATGTCTCGCGAGTGGGACAACAACTCAGGCGTCAGAGCAGCGTCTTTCGCGACCCGGCGGTCGAGGCTCTGGCAGCGTTACGCGCGCACAAGCTTCGCTCAGCGCTGACGCTGCTTGGCGTCACTTTGTCGGTGTCGGTGCTCATCCTGGTCGTGTCGATTATCACTGGGGCGAACCTTTACATTCAGAATCGGGTTGCCAATCTCGGATCTAATGTATTTCTGGTGGTCCGCTTCCCCATCATCACCAATCAGCAGGACTTCCTCAAAGCGATGCGTCGCAATCGGAACATCACCTGGGAAGACTTCGAAGGCCTGCATGACGGCATGAAGTTGCCCAAGGCCGTTGGCCTGGAGACGCGCACCAACGGCAAGGTTCGCTTGGGAACACAAGCGCTGGACGACATTAATATCCGAGGAGTCACGGCCAACATCGCCGACATGGATGTAGAGGAACCCGAAACTGGCCGCTACATAACGGACGCCGACAATGAAGGCAGGGCAACAGTCACATTCATCGGACAGGACGTGGCCACCAAACTTTTTCCCACGGTCGATCCTATCGGCAAGACGATCTATGTCGATGGGATGGGCTTCCAGGTCGTAGGCGTAGCCAAGACGATCGGCACTGTCTTCGGACAATCACAGGACAATTTTGTCTACCTCCCGATCCGGACATTCTTGAAACGGTACGGCGAACACGGCCAGGGTTTGGACATGGCCATCAACATACAGGGGCGAGGCCCGGAGTGGATGCAGGAAACCGAGGATGAAGCCCGCACCATGATGCGCGCCCGCCGCCACCTTGATCCCAAGGCCGATGACAATTTCGGAATTTTGGCGTCTGACACAATTATGGGCTTATGGAAGAACCTGACCGGCGCTATCGCCGCAACCATGGTCGGAGTGGTTTCGGTGTTCCTGGTCATCGGCGGCGTCGTGATCATGAATGTAATGCTGGCCAGCGTGACTGAACGGACTCGCGAGATTGGCGTGCGCAAATCGCTGGGAGCGCGAAGGCGCGACATCCTCATGCAGTTCCTGGTGGAATCCGCGGTGATGGCAGCCGTGGGGGGCGCGACGGGCGTTGCCATCGCCTATCTTCTCTCCACGCTCGTGAGGGTGCTCACGCCCGTGCCATCCCAGGTGCCAATCGGCGCGGTGATTTTGTCGCTCGCAATCTCGACGGCTGTGGGATTGTTCTTTGGACTGTATCCCGCGAGCCGGGCTTCGAAGCTTGATCCTATCGAGGCTCTGCGTTTTGAGGTTTAGCAGGCTGAAATGATTTTAGGTGGCGCAGGGCTTCGGCGCTTCCGAAATGTGGGCAACCGAAAGGCCCTAGCCACTGAGGTACACAGTCGATTTTTCCAGTAGCCCATTAAGGCCTTGTTGATGCGATTCTAAAGGTTTCGACCATGCACCTTGAAATCGGCGAAAGCACGCGCCTGGCATTTGATTCTCTTCGCCAGCACAAGACGCGGTCGCTGTTGACCGTCTTGGGTGTGGTCATCGGAATCATGGCTATCGTCGCCGTCGCTTCGATCATGGTCGGCCTGGACCGGGATATTCGCGGATTTCTCGATCAATACGGTACCGACACCCTGTTCGTGTTTCGCTTTGACTTCGGTTTTCGAGGCTCGCTCACGGCGGAAGAGCGCAATCGCAAGCCGCTGACCTATGAAGACACGATGGCCATCCTGGATGAGTGCCCCGACGTGAAGTCTGTGACTGTGGAAGTTTCCCCGCGTCTGGAACCGGGCCAGCCCATCACTGTGGTGCCGGCGCGCTACAAAAAGAACGAAGTCTACGGTCTTCAATTTACCGGTACGATTCCGTCCTACGAATGGGTCTATAACGCCAACCCTGAGAAAGGCCGCTTCTTTACCGAAGCGGAAAACCTGCATCACATGGATGTAGCAGTAATCGGGCACGACCTGGCCGAGGGACTGTTCCACGAGGAAGATCCGTTAGGCAAGTCCATCGAGGTCGGAGGCGCTTTCTACCAGGTTGTCGGCGTGCTGGAGAAGCGCAAAGGCCAGTTCTTCCGAGATGAATCGGCAGACAAAGTTGTGGTTGTTCCTTACGGTGCATACCGCAAGCACAATCCCCAGGACGACGAGAATTTTATTGGCGCACAAGCATACCCGGGCAGAAAGGCTCAGGCGGAGGACGAAATCATTGGCCTGATGCGGCGGCGCAGAGGAGTCGGAATCGATAAGCCGAATAATTTCGCGATTTCCAGTTCGGAGGGAATTGCGCGCCAATTCCGTCAGATCACGGGCGCGATTGCTATTGCGGTAGTCGTAATCAGTTCCATCGGACTCCTTATCGGTGGAGTTGGAGTGATGAACATCATGCTCATGTCAGTGACCGAGCGCACCCGTGAAATCGGTGTACGCAAAGCCATCGGCGCCCGGCGACGCGACATCATTCGCCAGTTCCTCACCGAAGCCATGACTCTGACGGGCGCTGGTGGAATCATTGGCGTCTCGCTGGGAGCACTGATCAGCTTCACGATCAACAAGCTATTCCCGAGTTTGCCCTCGGCAGTGCCGCTGTGGTCGGTTATCGCCGCGGTAACCGCTTCGATGAGCGTCGGCCTGTTCTTTGGTATTTATCCTGCGATGAAAGCCTCGCGACTGGATCCTGTTGAGGCGCTTCGCTACGAGTGAGAAGTTCGGAAGATGCAAGCGCGCTGCGCGGGGACGCAGCGCGCGATTCGCCAGAGAGATTAGAAGCTGATCTTCAGGATCTTGCCTCCATTGCCCACAAACCATCCAGCTTGCGGACTCGCGAAGGCGACTGCCCAGTAGCCACTCACTCTCTTGGGCAGTTTGAACCAGGTTTGTCCTTCATCTGGAGTCCAGGCTGCTGGTCCTGAAGTAAAGTTTGGCTCCGTTTCAGCCGTAATTACAACCGTGCGGGCACCGTGGCCATCTCCTTCTTCAGCGTCGCTGTGGCCTCCGCCATGCACATAGCTCAGGCAGAAAATGGCTCCCTGCACGGGGGGCTTGTTGGTGAGCTGCCAGGTTTGACCGCCATCCCCCGACGTAGCCATGTCCGCGCTAGCGTTTGAGGCCAGGTCACCGCCGCCCACGACGCCATGCCGGGGATCGCGGAAGGCCACGCTGATCGCGCCCGCGCTGGACGAACTGACCAGCGGAGTGTCATACGCGTTCCAGGTGTCGCCCCCATCTCTCGTGGCCAGGATCCTCGCGATGGTAGCCCCGCCGGTAGCGATCCATGCATTCCCCTGGCCCTGGGCTGTTACGCAGGTTCCACTAGCCGCGAACGAGGCCTCCCCAGTCAATGCCGGAGGCATATTGGCGCTGATGCTCTTCCAGGTCACGCCATTGGTCGTACGAATATCAGGGAATACTCCGTTGACCGAGTCGCTCTGCGCAATGCCCCGGTCGGGAGTCCAGAAGGCGAAGCAATCATAGAACGCGTTCTTAGTGTGGTTGGTGAACTCTATCTTCCATGTCGCGCCACCATCGACCGTTTTGTAAATGCGAAAATCCGTGGTGCCCGTTGTATTGGGGACGGATAGCAAGTACGCGATCTTGTCGCTTACGCCCTGCACATCGCGGAATTGCAGCTTTTCGGCTCCTGGCACGACCGCGGCTTTCCAGTGTTTTCCGCCGTCAGTCGTGAGGACATAAGTACCGCCAGTCCCGGCTGCCCAAACCACACGGTCGTCCACCGGGCTGACCGAAATGAGCAATTGCGTGGTGCCGCTCTTTTGCGGAGTGAGTTTGGGTTGGTGACCTTTCCACTGATCTCCCGCAAAGGCGAGGGTTGCGGAAGCTGCAATCAGGAAAACACATAGCGAGCGTCTGAACATGGAAGTCTTCTCCGGACGGGGATTCGCGGCGCGGAGCAAGTATAGGAGCCGTCGCAAAGGGCTGTCAAACGGGCAAGGGACGGGCCATGCGCGGCATTTTTCGAAATGCGATCCGCCACACGAGCGGGATGCTCAAACTCGGTCTTCGTCTGAGCGGGTTGCCATAGCGAGGCTCGCTGGTTAGACTGGCAGCGGCCGCGAGGGCGTCTTCTTGCCTTCGTTCTGTGATCGATGGCAACTCCCAGCCGAACCACAACGAAACTGTGACTAAGTCACATTTCGAATATAAGGAGCCGTGATGCAGTTGCGTATGGACAGCCGCCCGGTCGGCGATGTTTTGATCGTTCAGTGTTCTGGACGGATCATTGCCGGGAAGGAAGTTTTTACGCTGCACTCTCACGTTGGAGATTCGTTTATCAAATACGGCGACATCGTTCTGCAACTCGATGAGGTAGAGTTCATCGACAGCAGCGGACTGGGAGCGTTGGTACGGCTGACGCAAGCCGCCCGAGCGAAGGGAGGAGACCTCAAACTCAGTGGAGTGCCAGCCAAGATCCGTAAGACGCTCGAGATGACCAGCTTGCTCTCGCAATTTGAAACCTACGACACGATCGAAGAAGCGATTACGGCCGCCTATCTGGGCTCGCGATATTCGCGAGCAAAAGCCGGAGACACGAGGCCACGCATACTTTGCGTTTACGACTCGACAGACATCCGGACATTTCTGCGGGAAGTGTTGTGCAGCGCCGGATACAACGCCTTAACCACTGCCACCATTGACGACGCCCTGATCCTGCTGAAGGCTACGAAGGCAAAACTGGTGGTGATTCCCGCGCGCATGCAATCCGTCCATGGCAAACCCACACGCAAGTCGCTGGAGGAGATTGATCCGGCGGTTTCGCTGCTTATTTTGGACGAGAGCTTCGCTACCCAGGATCCCGGAGAAGCCGCAGAGAAACTCTTGAGCGACGTTCGCAGCCAGTAGCGAAGCAGCATTCCCCTCAATCCATCTCGCGAAGCTCCATTCCAGCCGATTTCGCAGAGGATTCGTCGTGCTGTTTTGTCCAGTCCGCCTCTGTCAGCACCGGAATCGCTTCAAGTTTTTTCTTCTGTAAACCGGCATTAATCGCGGTTAGCTCCTTGTCCATGAGCTTGCGGAAATCCGTAATTACGTCTTCCAGTTCATGTCCAAGAGAATCGGCGCGGGCCACTTGGTAATCGGTGGGTCGGCCCTCATAAGTGTTCACATCGCCATACAGGTTTCCGAGATGTTCGCGGATGCGTTCTTCACCGGTAATCGCTCCACCTTCTTTGGTCGCCACGATCTTGGAACGGAGGTTATCCAGCTCGGTGGAGAGTTGCTGGAGACGGCCACGAAGTGGATCCTTCTCCGGCAGCTTCGCGCCACGCGCCACAGCGGCATCGCGCACTCCTTCGATGGCGCTCACGGCGTAACTCATGTGCCCGAGCATTTTGTCCAACTTCATGGCCAGGGCAAACTGTGCCTTTCGATCCTCAACCGTGTACTTCGCGCGCGGATCGAGAACGACTTTCAACGGCTCCGTGTAGACCTGATCCCCTTTGGTCATTTTGATCGTATAGGTGCCCGGTAGGACTCTCGGTCCTTGTGCAGCTTGGAAGAGCGCGCTGGCTGCCGGAGGGACGACCGGGGCCTTCAACCGCATCGACCACTTTGCCCGGTTGACCCCTCGATGTTTGCTGCCCGGAACCGTATCCACCAACTTGCCATCCTGGTCAAGGATTTCGATTTTAAGGTCGCCGAAGATGTGACGTTGCTTCTGGTAATAATCGATGAACGCGTCGGTGGGTCGGCTGGGTCCGTTGAAACTCTCGTCGCCCTCAGCCCAGCCTCCGTTGGCATTGAGCCATTGAATGGCTGGCGGCCCTTCGATCAGGGTAGCGTTTTTTGCCATCAGATCGGGCGTCAGGGCGCGCAGCGGAGAAATATCGTCAATGATCCAAATTCCGCGTCCGTGAGTCGCGAGCACTAAATCGGACTCACGCGACTGCACCACAAGATCACGGACCGCAACCGCGGGAAAGTTGCTTCCCTTGTACTGTCCCCAATGCTGCCCCCCATCGACCGAGATCCAGAGCCCGAATTCCGTTCCCAGAAAAAGAAGGTTCGGATCGACTGTGTCTTCTTTGATCACGTGAGCGTAGCCGAGGGCGCCGTTTTCTTGCACATGTAGCGAAGTCCAGGTTTTTCCGTAGTCCGTAGTTTTGTAGGCGTAGGGGTTCATGTCACCAAAAGTATGGCGATCGAACGTGGCATAGGCAGTGCCTTCGTCGAAACGGCTGGCCTCAATAGTGGACACCCAGGAGTTCTTGGCGAGACCAGGAACGTTATTCACAACGTTTGTCCACGTCTTTGCGCCATCACGCGTGATCTGCAGATTACCGTCGTCGGTTCCAACCCAGATGACCTGACCATTCTTCGGTGATTCCGAAATCGAGTAAATCGACGTGTGCATTTCGGCCGAGGAATTGTCGACGGTAACTCCGCCGGACTCTTCCTGCTTCTGCTTTTCAGGATCGTTGGTGGTGAGGTCGGGGGAGATGCGCTCCCACGACTGCCCGTGGTTGCGAGAACGGAACAAAAACTGCGCCCCGATGTAGATCGTCCCTTTCTCGTTGGGACTCATGTGAATGGGCGTATTCCAATTGAAGCGCAACTTTTTTTCGTTGTAGTTGGGAAGCGGCTGAATGGGCCGGATCTCAAGCGTGTGCCGATTGACGCGGCCGATCGTGCCACCCTGGTACTCGGCGTAGATGTAATCCGGGTCGGAAGTATCCTCAAAAACCCAGAAGCCGTCGCCGCCATAGATGTTTTCCCAACGCGAATTTGTAACGCCCCCGGGATACGACGAATCTCCAATCCAACTGCTGTTGTCTTGCAAGCCCCCATAAACATGATAGGGATTCGCGTTGTCCACGCTGACATGGTAGAACTGCGAAATTGGAAGGTTGTTCTGGTGCATCCAGCGTGTGCCTCCGTCTTCGCTCCGCCACAGACCGCCGTCATCGCCCGTATAGACCACATTCGGATTGTTGGGATCGATCCAAACATCATGAAAATCGCCATGCGCGGCGTTGCCAACCGAACTGAAACTCTTTCCACCATTCACGCTGAGCAGAAGCGGCCCATCCGTTTTGAAGACTTTGTTCTCATCTTTGGGATCCACGATCAGATTGGCGAAATAGAAAGGCCGCCAGATCATGAATCGACTGGCATCCAGGCGATTCCACGTCTTGCCGCCATCGTCGGAGCGAAACAGCGCGCTCTTTTTTGATTCGATCATGGCGTAGACGACTTGCGGCTTTCCGGGCGCTACTGCCACTGCAATGCGTCCCCAGGGTTTGTCAGGCAGCCCCTTGGTGTTCTTGTCATTCAACTCCGTCCAACTGTTTCCGGCATCGGTGGACTCGAAGAGTCCGCTGCCCGGGCCTCCAGAACGGAACGTCCAGCCTTGGCGACGGAAGTCCCACATCGAAGCGAATATCGTCTTCGGTTCGAGCGGGCTCATGGCGAGCATGCCGCAGCCTGTAGACCCGTTAGCCCCAGGCAGAACTTTCTTCCAGGTGCTACCGCCGTCGGTGGTTTTGAAAACTCCCCGTTCGTCATTGTCGTTCCAAACGTGGCCAGTGGCGCAGACGAGAACACTATTGCCATCCTTGGGATCGACGAAGATCTTCGCGATATGCTCGGTGTCCTTCAACCCCACATTGGTCCAGTTCTCGCCGCCGTCGGTGGACTTGTAAATGCCATCGCCAATGGAAACGCTGTTTCGCGTCCAAGCTTCTCCCGTGCCCGCCCAAACGATCTTGGAATTTGACGGATCAATCGCGAGCGCCCCGATCGATTGAACCGATTGACGATCGAAAACCGGCTTGAACGTGGTTCCCCCATTAACCGACTTCCAGACTCCACCGCTGGCTGACCCGGCAAATAATGTGAGCCGTCCGTTTTCGTTCACCGCGGCTATCGCTGCAATGCGCCCGCTCATCGTCGCAGAACCAATGTTGCGAGCCGGCAATCCAGAGATGGTGGCGGCGTCGAACTTCATCGCTTGCTGCGCGGAAGCCACCACGGATAGGAAGAACAATCCAAGACTGAGTAACCGCGAAAGGGTTCGGAGCAGGTTTTTGGAAATGGCGTGAACTGTCATCGGTAAAGGTCCTCTTCAAAGTGCAAACGCTTTGACGCAAAGTGCGCAAATGTAATCGGAGCAGACTGGCCCGCTCGATTCGTGATGCGCTCACTGGGTTTTCGATGATCCCTTTTTCAGGGATGCTGGTAACGCAAAGTCGGAAGCATCCAACGGCACGTTGACCTCGATTTTCTCGACCGTTACCGTTTGCCATGAGGTGGGATCGTTCTTGGGTCCCGACGCGATAGAAAAGGGATACATCACGCCCCCGACGGCCTTGTAGGATCCGAGGTCGGAAGCGTTCTCTCGCACCGAGCCACGAATGAATTCCTGAGTTTCCTTGCGAATCTCCAGATAGGTGTCGGGGTCAACGTAGTAGTAGACGATGTCGCCATTTTTCAGTGTGACCTTGAGCCGGAGGGCATCGTCGCCGTCGACAATGTCGTGGCCCAGATATTCAACCGTGTTCCCTTTGGCTTTGTAATCCACCAGCGGCCCGTCGAAGTCGGAGTCAATCAGGAGATCCCGCATATCGTCCTCTCCCATCAGTTCGGGATCTTTGCGTCCGCCGAACGGTTGGATTTGCCATCCCGTAGAGCCGTCGTAAGCTTGCACCGCAGTCATGCCCTGAAGAGAAATGGTCTCGCGGACAAAGTTCGGGCGCATGTTTTCCTGACCTTGCGTGGCCGTTATGCCGCTGACGATCAGTTGGCCCGTCATGCGCCAGGTCTTGATGGCTTTGATCTTGTCCATCCCTCCCTTGGCTTCGATATTCTTGTTGACCAACTCTTCTGCGGTTTGGGAATTAGCATGAAGGTTGAAGCAGACAACTGCGAGCAATAAAACCAGCCAATAACGCATGCAACGTGCTCCTGTGAAATTGAAACAGCGAGATTCCGAGGAAACGATACTCTACGCCGTTTTAGACGTAAGTGCCAAGTGTTGGCCAACAAGTTTCTGGACAAGATTCTTGCTCGGAAGTCCCAGCGTAAGCCGCGAAGGTTAAACGTGGATCTTCGCATCCTGCAAGCGGCCTTTCCACTCGCCGCCGTGACCCAGCCAGTATCGAACCGCCGAATGGATCGTTGCCCCCGTATAGAACAGCGCAATGGCAGGCAGCAGAGGCGCCCACAGCGGCGAACGCGAGTAGAAGCGAAGTGTTGGCCAGAATGCAACGCTCATCAGCAGCCAGACCGCAGCGCCCAAAATTGCCGCCCATCCGCCGAAGAAGACCAAAACCGGCGGCGCCAGGTAGGTGGTCGTCATTCCCAGAACGGTTGCGAGCAGTAGCCAGCCAGAATGCCGTAACTGGTAGAACGCAGTGCGCGAGATCATGCGGCCAACTCCGCCGAAGCCGTCGTAACCGCGAGTACTGTACGTGTTCTCGGCCGCTCCCAGCCACACGCCACCGTTGCATTTCATTGCGCGCGCCAAAGCGCAATCGTCGATCAATTCGTTGCGGATGGCGGCCACTCCTCCGATCTTCGCCAGCGCTTCAGCGCGAACCAGGATGCAGCCTCCTGCAGCAGCCGCAGTTTTATGCGTGGGGCTGCTCACCCACTCGGGCGGATAGAGCATGAAAAAGAAAAACACGAATGCCGGAATGAGCGCACGCTCAGCCAGCGACGAGCACCGCAGCCGGGCCATGATCGACACCAGGTCGAGGTTGTCCGGCTGTGCGCGGGCAACCAGATGGGTAATGCTATCGGGGGCGTGGACGATGTCCGCATCTGTGAATAAGAAATAATCAGGCGCAAACTGCGCCGCCTGCCGCACACCTTCCGACAGCGCCCACATTTTTCCTGTCCAGCCCGAGGGCAGAGGCGTGGCCGAACTGATCGTGACTTGGTCGGATTTGTCTCCTGCAGCCCGGCGTGCCACATTCGCGGTCTCATCCGAACTGTGGTCATCGACCACAAAGATCTGTACCCGCCCCGGGTAATCCTGTTCAAGCAAGGAGCGGATTGCCAGCCCAATGACTTCCGCCTCGTCGCGCGCCGGCACAATCACCGCAATTCGAGGTGCGGACGTAAGCGGCAGCGTCAGTTCAGTCGCTGCCTTCGACATTCGCCAGAATCGGCCCCTGCCGGCCAGCAGGTAGACCCAAATAAAGAAGCACAGGACTCCAGTCCACGGAGCGATCATAATGTTAGCTGCTGAGAGTAACACTCGATGCTAGTACGAAGGGAGACAATCGATGTTTCCAGATTATCGCAGAGGCCTATCGCCTGCGCGTCGCGCTTGATGTCCGATGCGGCTTGTGCGGTCTTCTCCCTCACTTCGTAAGGGCTGCGAGTCTGCGAAGTGCGTCCGGCCGAAGCAAAACGAGGGCGAATCAACGGATAATTTTCACCCTGCAATGCAGGCGAACTCTGGGAGACTGCTTTTACGAGTTACCGACGATGTGTTCGCCCGTCAGAACGAGCGCCAATTTGCCATTCAACTGCGAAACTGAAATCGATTTGCATCCGTCCACGATCCAATCAGCGCCGGCGTCTTTGAGTTCCGCTTCAGAGGCCGTGGTTCTGCAAGCGATGACCCGGGCGCCCGCAGCTTTGCCGGCGCGAATGCCCGCGGGCACATCTTCCACCACGACGCACTCTGCCGCCGGCACTCCCAGCAAGGACGCGCCTCTCAGATACGGCTCGGGATCCGGTTTTCCGTTTGTCACATCGTCGCAGGTGAGCAACCGCTCGGGAATCGGCAGACCAGCCGCGCGCAGCCGGACTTCCGCCAGCGGGCGGGTACACGAGGTCACGATCGTCCATTGGTCCGGAGGAAGAGCGCTCAGCAGTTCGCGCGCGCCCGGCAAAGTCACCACGCCCTCGAGATCTTGAATCTCGCCGCTTTCCACTTTGAGGTTCTCGGCCTCATGGTCAGCGTGCGGGAGATAGTCGCGTATGGTCGCAACGCTGGGACGTCCATGCGCTCTGTGAACAACCTCATCGGGATCGAAACCGTGTGCGATCGCCCACCGCGACCAAACGCGAGTGACCGCGGGCGTGGAGTCAATCAGCACGCCATCCAAGTCGAACAAGAGCGCGCTGCACATAATTTGGGCCATGTATACCTTAGCAAATCGGCGATAGCAAACCGGCTGCGCCGTGAGCTGCTATTGAGGCTCCTGCGTAAGTTCCGGGTTCGGCATCGGACCTGACTCCAGCTCCTGATGCCGTTTTTCGCGGGCTGCATTCGACAATTGCGTAAACGTCTGCATCTCGGCCTTGGCCTCCTGCACGCGTCCCAGGCGCTGCAACACTTGTCCGCGTAAATAGTGAATGCCGGGGCTGTCGGGATCGAGCTTTAGTGCCGCGTCAACCTCGGTCAGCGCCTCCGGATATCTGTTCTCCCGCTGATAGACCCTCGCGAGTTGAAAGTGTGAACTTGCGAGCTGAGGATCGAGATGGAGCGCCTTGCGAAACATCTTCTCCGCCTCCTGATCCTGTTGCTGAAGAAAGTACACTTGTCCCAGTTGGTCATAGTTGTAAGTGACGTCGGGCTCGATCGCGATATCTTTGAGGAACTCCGCTATAGCGTGTTCCAGATCCTGCTTCTTCAAGTAAGCCATTCCGAGATTGAAGTGGACGAAGGGAAGGGAAGGATCGCCCTTGGCCGCGAGTTCAAGTTCGGTGATGGCCTCGTCATATTCTTCGCGGTTGAGATGAGCTTTGCCCATCAGGAGATGAAACTCGGAAGAGTTTTGCCCGATCTCAACCAAATGGCCTAGCGCCCGCTGCTCCAGATCTGCGCGCCTCGCCTTGTTGGCCGCGATGCCGAGCACGTAGAGGTAATTCAACTGGCCGGAAGCCTGCGACCAGAGCGGCTCGAGTGTGGTTGCCGCATCGCCATATCGCTCGACGAAGAAATAGCACAGCCCCAGCAAATAGCGTGCCTGGAAAGAATCCGGCACATCGTGCACCGCCGATTCAAAGAGAGGAATCGCGTTGCGGAAATCGTTTTCGCGATAGTAAACCAGCCCGATGTTGAGCCGGATTCCCGCGATCTGCGGCGCCAGATGTTCAGCCTGGCGCAACATCCCCAATGCCTGCGGCCACTGCTTGCGGCGCATATAAATCACACCCAGATTCGCGTACGCGCCCGCCACTTGCGGATTGATCGCAAGCACAGCTCGAAACGCATGTTCGGCTTCGTCCAAGTTTCCGCTCTTCAACGCCGCCTCACCCCGCTGAAAAAGCTGCTGAGGATAGACGCCCTGCGTGGCAGGCGCAGAGCCTGGTTTCTGCGTCTGAGCTTGCTGCATCCCATACGCATCGGCCGCTCGCGCTGAGGCCAGCCACAGGAACACCAGTAAAAATCGCGTGGTTGCGCTTGACACTGCTTTCACTCTCTGCTGTAGTGTCCGCCAGCAGCAACATGAATTCAAGCCACGATGATTCACGGCAATGCGCGCCAAGGATGAACAACCCGCGATGAAAGCTGAAACCGTCACCATTAAAGATGTGGCGAAGGAGAGTGGCTTTTCGTCGACCACGGTCTCCATCGTGTTGAACAATGCTCCACTCGCACGCTACATTCCGGCCGTCACCAAAAAGCGGATCGAGCAAGCCGCCAAGAAGCTGGGTTACCGCCCGAACCTCTTTGCCCGCTCGCTTCGCAGCAAGCGCAGCCACACCGTTGGCGTCATGGTTTTCGACATGACCGACCCTTACTGCACGCTTGTCCTGCGCGGCATCGAGAATACTCTGTATCAGTCTTCTTACCTTCCGATTCTTACCGACGTTCACAACGAACGCAGCCGCTTCGAGCGTTATCTCGAGATGCTGCTGGACCGGCGGGTGGAGGCCCTCATCGTGCTTGCAAACTGGCTGTTCGTGGATATCGACGTTCTGGCCGACCTCGAAAAGAGCAGCATTCCCACGGCGATGATCGGCCGTGAGTTGCGAACCGATACTGTCAGTTCCGTCATGGTCGACAACGAACTTGGCGCTCATGCCGCTCTCGAACATCTGCACTCGCTGGGGCATCGCAAGATAGCCTTCATCCGCGGCCCCAAGACTCTGGCTGACAGCGCTCCGCGATGGAAGGGAATTCGAACCTTCGCCAAGTCGAGCGGGCTGGAACTGGATTCGCGTCTGATTCTCGATTTGCCCGAATCGCGAGACCCGATTTCGAGTTTCGAAGCAGGCTACAAATTAACCGAGGATTTGCTCAAACAGAAGCGCCCGTTCACCGCTCTGATGGCCTTCGACGACATGACCGCGTTTGGAGCGATCCGCGCGCTGGCAAAGGCTGGAATGCGTGTTCCAGAACACTGTTCGGTCATCGGCTTTGATGACGTGGCCGCTTCCAGCTTGTACACACCGTCCCTGACCACGGTTCGCCAGCCCATGGAAGTTATGGGAACGATGGCGGTCAGCATTGTCGTTGACGGCATCAACGCAGTTCAGGAGAAGCGCGAAGTGGCCGCGGTGCACCGCAAAGTAGCCCCGGAACTAGCAGTTCGGGAGTCCACCAGAAGCGTATTGTGACCTGCCGCACCGCTCTAATATGAAAGACGTCAGCCTGAGCCCCGCGCTCACGCACAATACGAAGGCGTCATCCTGAAGCGAGCACGCACGCATAATGCAAAAACGTCATCCTGAGCCCCGCGCTTTTCAGCGGGGCGAAGGATCTCGCGCGGACTATTTCAAACTCACTAGAACGCCATTCCTATTTACTTTTGATTCGGGCTCGATTTCGGGTAGTCTGTCTGATTCTAGCCGGAAGGGGAGACACGATTGAGAGTCCGGGTGTTCTATCACGATAAATGCTTTGACGGCGCCTCATCGGCGGCGCTTTTCTCACGTTTCTACCGCGAACGCATTCGCAACGACGTCCAGTTCGTCTACTCCGGCTTGCTGCACCGCGCCGGCTCCCTCTTCGACGAAAAGAATTTCGACGGCGAGGAGAACGCAATCGTGGACTTCAAATATTCGAGTTCCCCCAAGATTACCTGGTGGTTCGATCATCACGAGAGCGCGTTTCTTTCGCCCGCCGATGCCTCCCACTTCGAGCAGGATCAGAGCAACCAAAAATTCTATGACCCGGACTTCAAATCCTGCACCAGCTTCATTGCCACCATCGCCGAGGAGCGCTTCGGTTTCGATCCCAAACCCGTGGCCGAACTGGTCCGCTGGACGGACATTGTCGACGGCGCCATGTATCCCGACGCCCGCACGGCGGTCGAAATGCAGGCTCCGGCAATGAAACTCACCATGGTAATCGAATCGAATCAGACCCACGATTTTGTCCCTCGATTGATCCCACTTCTCGCCAGCAAATCTCTCGCCGAGATCATCGAAGAACCTTTTGTCGCGTCCCTCCTGCCGCCACTGCTGGAGCGTCATCAACGATCCATCGCGATCCTCAGCGAACGCACCGAATCGAAAGATGGCACACTTTTCTTCGACGTCACCGACCATGAGCTCGAGGGCTACAACAAATTCGTTCCCTACTATCTGCATCCCGAATCGGTCTACAGCGTAGGCTTGAGCAAGAGCAGTTTCCGGGTCAAAGTATCGGTGGGATCGAATCCCTGGGCGCCCTCCGAGCCAGTCGTGAACCTGGCGAAGATTTGCGAGCGCTACGGCGGCGGCGGACATGCCCGGGTCGGCGCCATCTCTTTCGCCGTCACCCATCAGGAGGCCGCGCGCAAAGCCGCCCGCGAAATCGTGGAAGAGCTGCGCGCTGCAGTGCGTGCGCAGGGACAATAATTCCAAAGCTTGCGGCCGATTCCCGTGACCACGCCTCCCACTTCCGATTTCGTCGTGCGAACCGAGCACCTGGGCCGCGTGGTCAAGGATAAAGTCTTGGTTGAAGATGTCACCTTCGAAGTGCGGACTCGCGAAGTTCTTGCCATCGTCGGGCCCAGCGGCTCGGGAAAAAGTTCATTGCTCCGGTTGCTGAATCGCCTCGATGAACCTACCAGCGGCGCGGTCTATGTCGAAGGCACCGACTACCGCCAAATCGCGCCCCCCGAGTTGCGACGCAAGCTGGGTTTGGTGAACCAGCGTCCCTACCTTTTTCCCGGCACGGCGGAAGACAACCTGCAATTCGGTCCGCGGCAGCGCGGGGAGTCTTTGTCGCACGAATCGATCGAGCAACTGCTGGCTCGCGTTGGACTGAAGGGCTATGCCAGCCGCAATGTTGCGAATCTTTCTGGAGGCGAAGCCCAACGCGTCTCCGTCGCTCGCACCCTGGCCAACTCTCCGCTGGTGCTGTTGCTCGATGAGCCTACGTCCGCACTGGATGAAGCATCCAAGCTGGAGGTTGAGTCGGCTATTCAAAACGTAGTTCACGACCATGGATTGACCTGCGTACTGGTTACACATGACACCGCGCAGGCAGCGCGCCTGGCCGAGCGAGCATTGTTGCTTGAAGCCGGGCGTGTGGTGCGCATCGGCTCCGTCAGTGAGGTGTTGCATGCTTAAGATTTTCATTAGCAATCAGCTGTATCTTGGTTTAGCGCAGGCTCTCGTTGCTGCGCTCGCAGCCATGGTCGTGGTCTTGCTCGCCCGCAAACGCGGCATTCATCTGGAGCGCGACACGCTGATTGCGATGGTTCGAGGCATCGTCCAGGTCGTTGCCGTCGGATCCATCCTCCTGTTGCTGCTCCGCGGCCCGCGTTGGACCAGCGGACTTCTTCTGGCCGGAATGATCACGGCCGCCGGGGCAACCTCGGCGCTCCGCGCGAAGGGCATGCCCGACGCGTTTCGGGTTTCCGCTTGGTCGATCGCCTTGGGCGCCGGCTCGGTGATCGCGCTGATGACCTGGCTGGGCGTGATCGATACCGCCATCACTTCGCTGGTGCCTGTCGGCAGCATGCTCATCGCCAATGCTATGAACACGAATGGATTGGCGCTCAACCGCTTGCGGTCGGACGTACTCGCCCACGTCGGCGAAATTGAGACTGCGCTGGCGCTCGGAGCGGAAGCTAAGACCAGTGTTTCCCCTTACGTGCAGGCCAGCATCGAAGCCAGCCTGATTCCCGCCATCGACTCCATTCGCTCGCTGGGCATCGTATGGATTCCCGGCTTGATGGCGGGTATGCTGCTCTCCGGGGCCCGGCCAGTGTATGCTGCCATCTACCAGTTCGTGGTGCTGGCCATGATTTTTGCCGCGTCCGGCCTGACCTCGCTGGTCAGTACGTTGCTGATTCGGGACCGTATTTTTACCTCGGCGCAACAATTGAGTTTGCAACCAGGGAGATAATGTTGTAATGAGTTCTAGCGTGCACACCGGCGTCGCACTGACGAAACCAAAGCACCGCGGGACCGTCCAAGTCCTGCGCACCGTCGCCGCTCTGGAACTCGCTAAGGGCATGATCGTTTTGTTGTCAGCCTGCGGCGTCCTCTTGCTGGTACATCGGGAAGACCCCTGGGACATTGCCGACGGTTTCCTCAAACTCCTTCACATCAGCCCCGATCATCACTTTGCTCAAGTCTTCCTCAGCTGGGCCGACTCCTTGACCGAAACCAAAGTGTGGGCAGTTGCCGGCGTCGCCGTCGCCTATTCGGTTTTACGTTTCGCGGAGGCTTACGGACTCTGGTACGCAAGGGCCTGGGCCGAATGGATTGCCCTCGTTTCGGGAATGCTGTACCTGCCCTTCGAAATCTACAAACTGATTCACCATCCCAGCCCATTCCACATATGGGTCTTTCTCATCAATGTGGCGATCGTGCTGTACATGGCCTACGAGCTGAAGACCGGGGAAAGCATCCACCACATCCGCCAGCCAACCTGAAGGTCAGAGGTCTCTAGCGACCTCGGTTTTTTCCGTATCGGGACAGAGTTTACTGTTTAGTACCGGGTACCCCCCTCCCCCTGTTCGTTGCAAAATCTAGAAAATAATGGAGTTAAATTCTGACTATGTGCTAGATCTTTGAGTTTTAAGGACTTATACGCAAAATCTAGAGAACATGGGAGTTAGGGGTGGGCTCGATGGGGTCTCCAGTTCCGTTTCGCGCTGCAAGTCCGTCCTCTTGGGTGGCAACCCAGCTCAGAATTGTCAAAGAATGCGCATTACCCGCAGATAATGAATTCGTTAACAGGTTACCTAATTGAAAACATCGAGTCAATCAAAAAGCGTCGGCGGGCTTCTGCTTACGATCGCCATTGAAGTCCGTCCTGTAATGCCTACTAAAATTTCTGGCGCGTGCATCAGCCATTGCGAGCTACGCCCGCAATGGAAGCGGGAATAACCGATCACATTTGGACGGTCGAGGAACTGGTCTCCCTGTTGGAACTCACTGCGAAGCTGGCTGCTTAAGCTGCGGTGGCATGTGTATTTGTTCAGTTCCTAGGGCAAGGTTTACAGCCGCGCGTACTTGGGCGACCGCGCTGGTCATCTCATCGAATTGCTCGGCAAAATACCCTTCATTAAGGCTCGGTATTGGTACGGCCTTCTGTAGGGCAGCGCTGAGTTGCATTATCTCGCCTTTGTCATTCGCCGCGAGTGCAACCCCAGCGCTCATTCAATCTAGACATTTCAAGATCAAGTTCGTTTAAAAACTTCGTGGAGTCTTGTTTGGACAGCTTGGCCAACGCAGCTTGGTGCTCCGGCGCAAGGTTAATCGTCGCCCTAAATTGCAGATATCCCGGTTTTTCTTTTGCTCTGAAAATATTAATCGGATCGCGCGGTCCACCAGTACGCCCAATATACGAAAAGAACGTCGCCTCTGATGGCGGCTGTCTTTCTAAACTCATGGCTAAATGATCGGCCCATGTTTTTAGATTCTCTTCCACGTTCTCTGGCGTAACCACCTCCGACCGCGTTTGCGAGAACAATGGCCTACCAGTAAACGTGAACCAAATAACCACCAGGCTAGCAATGGTAACAATCCCATACAGAACCGGGCCAACCCATTTGGACTCCCGCTTTCTCAAAATGGCCATTGCAATTCCGGCAGCCAAGATCAGCAACTCCCATACCGCGTTACTGACAAGCCCTTGCCACAACCAGCCAAAATCCATCGCGCGCACCTTTCCTAGGTCAAGAGTTGCCCCCTTCTCTCGACCCTCGGAAGGGTACGCTTTCTTGTAGAAATTGAAAACAGCCGACTACCCGATGGGCACGCAGGTTGACTATGACTCAAGCCAGACCGATAATGGCCTGCCTTACCACACAGGAGTGACCTCTATGTCAGTCGAAGAAAATGTGAAGTTGATGCGGCGTTGGTTCCAGGAAGTATGGAACGAGGGCAAGCTCCAAACTATTCATGAACTTCTCGCTCCCGATGCGGTGGCAGTCGGCGAACTTGAAGATGGGGCCAAACTTCGTGGACCAGCGGAGTTCGCAGCATTTGCCCAGCGCATTCGTGGCGCCTTTCCCGACATGAACGTTGTAGTTGAAGATGTCTTCGGAGCCGATGACAAGGTCGTGCTGCGCTGGTCGGGCACGATGACCCATCTCGGTGATCACCTGGGGATGCCCGCCACCCGCAAGCGCGTGCAAGTCACCGGAATCACCATCGCTCGCTTTGGTAACAAACAGATCGTCGAGGGATGGGACAACTGGGACCAATTAGGAATGCTCAAGCAGCTCGGAGTCTACGAGCGTCCCCAAGCCGCATAGTTGAAGAGCGCATAAGGAATCCGGATGGAAGCCGGGGACCGGTCCCCCGAATTGCCAGCACTCATCGACCCGGACCCGGGTCGGCCAATTCTCAATGAGTGCTGTGGCCTGGTTGCGTCCCCTGAGAATCGTAACCCTGAGTCCAATGGCCAGAGGACGGAGTTACTTTATGTACTCAAACACCACGCCACAGCAACCGGTGTCCCACGCGTCATACGCCGTGCCGTACAAGTTTCCTGCAGCGTCGAACACGACCGGAGCGGGACTATCGCCTCCGTCCCGGGGAGGGCCCTCGAAATAGTGGAGCACCAGCTTGCTCCATCCGCCGCGCGAGTGCCGAACCAGCTTGAACAACTGGCCGACTCCTCCATGGGTATTGATGCCCGCGACCGTCGTGCCGTACAGGTTTCCGGCTGTGTCGCGGACGACGCCGCCCATAGGATAAGCTCCATCCTGGTTGCCCTGGAACATATAGAGCACGTGCTCGTACCATTTCCCCTTTGCACCAAGAGTCAGCTTGAAAACGTGCCAATCCATACGCCTCCCTCAATTGCATTACCGAAGAGACGGCCGGCCGGACCGACCGAATCGAAGCGCGGGCGGAACGCTTTGGCGTCGCCTTTCAGACTGTTCATCACCGTCTCCAGATCTTTGTCGCCGAGGCGGTTGGGAGTCGGAGTCGTGCTCTGGGCGACGACAACCTGGGTGAGAACAAGAACGCCGAAGGTTGAGTGTGTCTAAACGGGACAAAGTATTTGATTGCTGTGCATGGTTTCCTCTTCACGATGCCAACTCGGCGGATGCGCTTGCACTGCGGACTCTCTCAGCGCCGTCTGGCAGAAAGATGGAAAACACCGTGCCGCTCGAACCCGCCGTAGTGCGGCTGCGGACGCGGATCGATCCCTCATGTTTCTGCACAATGCCATGCGAGAGCCAGAGGCCCAGGCCCGTGCCAGCGTCTCCCTTAGTGGAATAGAAAGGCTCGAAGATGCGAGTCAGATCGCCTTGTCGAATCCCGCTGCCGCTATCGGCGATGGTAATGCGGACTCCGGGCCTGTACGCTCCGGTTTCGTGGCCGTCGGACCACTGGCGTCCGGGGGCGACGTGGAGAGTTAGTCGACCTCCGTCGTCAAGAGCATCGATGGCGTTGAGGATGAGGTTGGAGAAAAGCTGGCGGAGCTCGCCGGCAAAGCCGTAGATCTCGACGGCCGGGTCATACTGTTTCTCGACTTGAATATGCTTATCGCTCAGCGGGCGCAAGTAAAGTTGTAGAACATCGTCGAGAGTGGCCGCGACGTTGAGCGGAGACGGCGATGAGGTTTCGCGAACGAACCCCAGCATCTGTTGAGCGATGGCAGCGACGCGCAGCACTTCTTTTTCCGCCATCTCCAAGTATTGGTCCTGATTCAGGGGACGGTGGCGGGCCAGATAGATCAGATTGAGGACCGCTTCCAGCGGGTTGTTGATTTCATGTGCGACGGCCGCGGCCAGGCGCCCGGCGGTAGCCAGCTTTTCGTTGCGGCGCAGTGCTTCTTCCGAACGCCGCCGCGCAGTGATGTCATGCGCGATGCTGGATCCGCCGACCACTTCTCCACGCTGGTTACGAATCGGTGACAGCGAGACATCCACCGCGATCCGGGTGCCGTCCTTTCGGATTCGCTCGGAGGTATGGTGCTGAATCGATTCGCCCCGCATAATCTTTCTACTGATTCCGGGGATCTCGTCGGGATGCTCCGGCGAAGCCAGCATTTTAACCGACATGCCGATGGCCTCGGCGGCGGAGTATCCGTAGAGGCGTTCGGCTCCCGGATTCCAACTGGTGATGATTCCGTTTATGTCTCCGGTGACAATGGCATCGTCGGAAGATTCGACCATCGCGGCCATCTGCCGCTGAGTCTGCTCGGCGCGCGTTTGCGCGCGGGAACGCTGGCGGGCGAGGCCTGCGGTAAGTACCGCGACGGCAATAAATACGAACAACCGCCCATAGTCATTGGCAGAAATAGAAAAACTGAAGCGTGGCTCCAGAGCGAAGTAGTCGATTGCGAGTCCCGAAGCGGCTGTGCAAAGCAGCGCTGGTCCGAAACCGAAGAAGCGGGCGCTCACGATGACTGCAGCGGTGAAGATGGCGAAGGGATCCTTTTGCATGACCGGCCAAAGAAACCAGATGCAAAGCGCAACGCCGGTCGCGACCAGGGGGGCCGTGTAGCGGATGGTCCAATGGCGCCATTCCATGGCACTCTTTGATTGCGGAATGTCGAGCGATGCCATAGGAAAGAGGAACAAGCCAACCCAAAGGCGGTGTGGCGTGAGCAAACCTGAAACGTCCGAAAACAACGCAGCTGTAGGCGATCAATTTAGCAGGATAGGGTGCGGTCGCGCAATTGTGAGGATGTGAGGTGCATGACGAAAAAGCGAAGGCGCGGAAGTTCTCCGCGCCTCTGTCGCTGATTGACGGCCTGAACTACTGCTGCGTGTTCAGAGTCTGACGACCTGCGTTAGGCCCTTGCGTGGTTGGAATCACGGTTAGAGCCGCTTGCAGAGTAAAGTTCAACACGGTTTCCGAGGGCAGTTTGATTTGCTGACTGTGGGTGACCGCTTGTGCCCCGGCACCTAATCCGCCGCCGGCTGCGGCGCCAATGGCGGCTCCTTTGCCGCCACCAGCAATCGCGCCGATGATGGCTCCGATTCCAGCTCCCGCCCCCACTTTCTCGACCGTGTTCTTGCCTCGTGAACTACCCTGCTTTTTGTACTGATCGGTTTGGATGTTGTACGTGCTTCCGGAAGCCGAAATGCGATCCAGTTGAAGTACAAGTAAGGATTGTCCGGCGAACTTGCCGGCACTTTGCACGGTCACGACGTGGCCTTCGACGCTGTAGCCGGTAGGAATCGCGGTTGCACCGTCCACGGCGAGCGGAGAATTCAGCGTGGCGTGGAAAGTTTGCCCTTGAGTCGCGGTTTCTGAGTCAATCGCGTCCACCAACCTCACGGCGAAGGTTGTTCCCGAGGGAATGGTGACCTTTTGCGGGGGTGGTGGAGGTGGTGGCGGCGCTGGTGCTGCCGGAGCAGGCGCAGGAGCCGGGGCTGGCGCAGCTTGCGCGACCTCAGCTGGAGCATTCGCAGAATCGTCCTGATCCTTGGATACTTTGCGGTGATGCTTTACCGAAGGAGCCGGTTTGGGCTGCTCCGGCGGCGGGGCTTGGGCTTCGACCGGCGGCGGTGGCGGTGGAGCAACTTGCAAATTGTTTACAACTTGCTTCACGCCTGTTTCACTGGACGCATAGCGAGCGGCTGCGTCGCGCTGGGCGTCGTTGTCCACCTGGCCGGAAAGCGTAACGCTTCCCTTGTCCGCCTGGACGATGAGCTGCTTGCCCTGGAGACCGGAATCGGTGTTCAGTTTGTTCTGGATATCGCTGGCAATCTGGGCGTCCGTCGGAGCCTTGGAGCAGCCGATGCCCACCAAGATGGCGAGCCACACGACCGCGCTGAGGTAGAGAGAAAGCCTGGCCTTCATAAAATCACTCCTCTTGATGTAGTCCGGTATAAATAGTTTAGATGCATGCATAGGCTGAGTTTTGTGGAAAAATGTTGCTGGAAGCTTCTCTGTCATTAGAGTTTGCAAGCTGCAAATAATTCATCCCTCTTGGAAAATCTTGGGCCAGTACAAGCGATTACCGTAACGCGGGCTAAGTCTGGTGCAGAAATTTGTAATCGAGGATGCTGGCCGCAAGTTTTGCAGTCTCCGTTTTTTCTTGCGTTTCTTTTTTGTCTTTGTCTTGCACGTCTTTGGTTCGAGTGATGCGTCCCTGGCAGAGCACCGTGCTATTTTTCTGGCCGGAGATCTCTTCCGGCATCTCGAAAACCATCTCCACCAAGGTGTTGTCGGGAAAGCGTTGCGGTCCGTGCAAGAGCACGCCGGATTGGCTGAGGTTCGCGATCGTCCCTTCATACCAGCTTCCGAGATTCTTCACCCGGTAGCGCACTGGCGTGTCGAGCTTGAGGCGCCGGGCGCGCGGAACCCATGTAGGTTTGCGAGTACGGGTGCGGCTGCGGCGTGCGCTTGTGCCTTCCGATTCGGAGGCAGACTGGGTGCGATCCACGCGCTCGGTCCGGCGCATGGTGGTCCAGTCATAGCTGTATTCGACAGCGCAGAGAAGGCAAACCTGGTAGAACTGGCCATCGGCAGCCCGCCGGGGCCAGGAAAACTCGTGGGAGCAACGGCCTAACATAAGAACGTCCATTAACTTCTGAGGCATGTTCGTCTTTCCGGGACGGGATCGCCGGAAGACACATCATCTAACGACAGCGTAATTTTGTGTAGGTTACTTTCGTGCGAGACCCAGACAACTCGGTTAAGTTACTGCGGTTCGTGCGGTTGCAGGTCAGTCAGATCGAGTTGTACTCAGCGTCTGGGGGAGTGCGGCGGTCTTTTGCGCCATTTCTCGCCGATTCCGCGCTTTAAGAGATAGGGCGTTATTTAGACGCGACCATCGGTGAGTGAGCTTTATTCAGGAGGAATTGTATGTCACTGGCCAGTCAAGACTTTGCGATTTGTGGGCGCCATGTAAGTGGAGCGTTGGCGTTGGGGCTTGTGTTCATGTCGGCTTTCCTGGCGTCGCCTCTGGCAACGGCGCAAACCTATTCCGTGCTGTACACATTCAAGGGCGGTACCGACGGAGCTGGTCCTCGGGCAGGTTTGATCCGCGACGCAAAGGGCAATCTCTACGGCACAACCTACTCGGGCGATACGTTCAATAACGGAGTGGTGTTCAAATTGAATACCACAGGCAAACAAACTTTGCTGCACAGCTTCGACGGCGCGGACGGGGCGCAACCCTGGGCAAGCGTGGTTCGGGACTCAGCGGGAAATCTATACGGGACCGCCTACAATGGCGGCGTTTCCGGCTTTGGCCTGGTGTTCAAGTTGGATAACAAAGGAAAGGAGACCCGCCTGTACAGTTTTACTGGTGGGGTGGACGGCGCCAACCCCCGCGCTTCCCTGGTTCGAGACTCCGCAGGCAACCTCTACGGCACAACTTTCTTTGGCGGGGCGTCGGGTGCTGGAACCGTGTTCGAGGTGGATACGACTGGAAAGGAAACCGTCCTCTACAGCTTTAAGAACGGGGCTGACGGAGGATATCCCTGGGCAGGCCTGGTTCGAGATGTGGCGGGCAACCTCTACGGCACAGCCGTTAGCGGTGGCGCCTCCAATTTTGGAGTTGTCTTCAAATTGGATAAAACTGGTAAGGAGACGGTTCTCCACAGCTTTGCGGGTGGGTCTGACGGCATGTTTCCCGCCTCGGGTAACCTGGTCCGCGATTCCGCAGCCAATCTTTACGGCGTTACTCCCTCGGGTGGTGTTCCGGGTTACGGCGTGGTCTACAAGGTGGCGAAAACCGGTCATGAGACTGTGCTCTATACCTTTGCCGGACAGGCGGACGGCGGGGATCCCGTGGGCGGTCTAGTCCGAGACAGTGCAGGCAACCTGTATGGCACCACTAACTATTCCAACTTCGGTGGTAACGCCGGCTACGGGGGAGTATTTGAGCTGAGTCCCGCCGGCCAGCTATCAGTTCTGTACAACTTCACCGGAAAGGCGGACGGCGCGCCAACCTACTCCACCCTGCTCCGAGACACAGCTGGCAACCTCTACGGAACTGCCTATACCAGCAACCCTGGTCTGGGAGTGGTGTTCAAGCTCGCTCCTTGAGCAGCAGGAGCCTTGCCCGATTGACCAAACAAAAAGATACAGTGGGAAGGGAGAGCGTGGGCGCGGGAAGGGCGGGTTATGTCTCAGAGAGTTCGGGTCATCAATCTCGAAGAGGGATTCCCAACTCGCGATCAGGCGTATCAGAAGCTCGAAGCCGCGCTGGCCCGCGCGCGAAAAGACGGCATCCTGGCGTTGAAAGTGATTCACGGTTATGGCTCGACCGGTGCGGGCGGAGTGCTGCGGTTCGCCATCCGCAGCTTCTTACGTCAGCGAAAAGAGAAAGGTGAGATTGCAGCATTCGTCAACGGAGAGAGTTGGTCAAGCTTCGACGAGCGGAGCAAACTACTCTTTAAGAAAGTCCCGCAACTGGTGCTGGACAGTGATGTGGGGCGCGGCAACAAGGGCATCACGCTCGTGCTGCTCTGAATTCGTGTTTGGATCATGGAAGCTCGCAGTGACGTGTATGATCGGCGCGTGAAGGAAGGGATTAAACTCGGCGCTACGGCATTTGTTTTGGCGGGCGGCAAAAGCTCTCGCATGGGAAGCGACAAGGCCTTCCTCCGATTAGGAGACGAGACTCTTCTCTCGCAAGCATTGAAGCTGACGAGTGCTGTTGTACGCGAAGTTTGTATTGTAGGCGACGCCAAGAAGTTTGCGCCTTTTGGCCGGGTGGTTGAGGATGTCTATCGTGAGCGGGGACCGCTGGGAGGAATTCACGCGGCACTCTCAGGTTCGACGACCGATCTAAATTTGATGCTCGCGGTCGATCTGCCCTTCGTGACGCACGAGTTGCTTCAATATCTGCTTTCGCGGGCACTGGAATCGGGTGCAATGGTCACGGTTCCGCGCACGGGCTCAGGGTTCCAACCGCTTTGTGCAGTTTATCGGCGCGGGTTTACGGAGGTGGCGGAGCAGTCTTTGCTGGAGGGAAAAAACAAGATTGATTCGCTGTTCGCAAGGGTCGGAACTTGCGTGATTGAGGAGAATGAGTTGGTGCGGGCAGGTTTCTCGGCGGAGATGTTTCGGAATCTGAACACGCCCGAGGATTTGGAAAAGGCGAAAGAATTACGCCCCACGTCATTCAATTGAATGCGATCATCTAAGATAGAAAATAGTCCCAAGGAGAACCGACAGACCGCGACATGGCTAGCAACGGGGATCTGGCACCGTATATCGAATTCAAGGACGTCTCGAAGGCTTTCGGCGAAAACTGCGTTCTCGACCACGTCAGCTTCGACGTGATGGCGGGAGAGACGGTTTGCATCCTGGGACGCAGCGGCGTGGGCAAATCAGTTACGCTGCAAAATATTATGGGTTTTCTCAAACCGGATGCAGGCCGGGTGATCGTGGCCAGGGAGGACATCACCGACTACGATGAGGCAAACCTGCAGCGCATCCGCAAGAAAGTCACCATGGTGTTCCAGAACGGCGCGCTATTTGATTCGCTGACCGTGGGTGAGAATGTGGCATTTCCCCTGCGCGAGCGGCGCGATCTCAAGGAAGATCAGATTTTCCAGATCGTCGACGGACTGTTGGAAATGGTCGGAGTCAAAGAAATGCGCGATTTGCTTCCCTCGGATTTGTCCACGGGAATGAAGCGGTCGGTGGCGATCGCGCGAGCCTTGGCGGCCCAACCGGAATGCGTTCTTTATGATGAACCCACAACCATGGTCGATCCGCTGATGGCGCAGTTGCTCGGCGATCTGATCAAGCGGCTGAAGACCCAATTGCACTTGACCAGCGTGGTTGTGACCCACGACATGCGCCTCGCCGAGAAGCTGGCGAACCGAATTGTATTTCTCCACGAAGCCAAGGTGCTTTTCTTTGGTACCTATTCAGAAATGGAGAAATGTCAGGAGCCGATCGTGCAGGAGTTCCTGGACCTGGATAGGCTGACCTTGGAAGCGTAGAAAGGCTTCGGGCTTCAGGCGAATATGATTCGGTATCTCGATCGTTGCTAGAATCCTTCTCGTACTAGTCGTTCGATCGTGATGGAGCTGTTGGTTGGATCGCCCCTCATCATTTTCTCCACGTATTTTGCGATCATGTCCACTTCCAGGTTTACAGGATCGCCGGGCTTGAGGGATTTCAGGTTCGTCATTTCGGTGGTGTGCGGGATAACGGCGACGGTCACTTCGGTTCCTTCCACCTTTGCGACTGTGAGGCTGATGCCTTCAATCGAGAGGGAACCTTTGAAAATCACATAGCGTGCCAGGTCGGGCGGGATCTCGATGCGCAGCCAATAGTTGTTGGCGCCTGGGATCTCGTCGAGTGCAACGAACTTGCCAGCGCCATCGACGTGCCCCTGGACGATGTGTCCGCCGAAGCGTCCATCGGCGCGCATGGGGAGTTCGAGGTTGACCAGCGCCCCCGGTTTGATTCGGGAAAACGACGTACGATTGCAGGTCTCCTCGGCCAGATCGGCGCCGAAGGATTTGGGGGTGATCTCGACAGCCGTAAGGCAGACGCCGCTAACCGCGATGCTGTCGCCCTTCTTCAACTCCTTGACGAGGTTCGAAGAAGAAACGGTGAGTCGGCGGTTCTCGTTTTCCTGGCCGATATTGGTGACGCATCCAACTTCTTCGATGATGCCGGTGAACATGGAATCTCCTTCATTTCACCACAGAGTCACAGAGGCACAGAGGAAAACTAGAATCCATTTAATTTCTGTGATTTTCCTATCTTGCCTTCTCTGTGTCTCTGTGCCTCGGTGGTGAAATGTGTCTCAATCCGCATACGGATCTTTTAAGTATCCTTCAACCGCAAAATCTTCGGCAAAATGGTGCAGGCGTGTGGACTTTACGTAGGCCGCGTCGTTGATGCTCGCGAATCCTGCGCCCCCGGCGAAAGGCACGGAAGCTGTGCCTCCCAGAATTCTCGGAGCGTAGTAGAGAAAGATCTTGTCGACGATGCCTGCGGAAAGCGCGGCTGCGTTGACTATGGCGCCCCCTTCAATCATCAGGCTGGTGATCTCCATCTCGCCAAGCAAGCGGATGACGGCGGCCATGTCGGGATGGCCCTCCGAGTTTGCCGTGGGTAACTGTTCCACGCGAACGCCCAGTTTCAGCAGTTGCTTTTTCCTTTTCTCTTCGGCGAATGAGCACAGCACGAGAACATCGTCCTGGGCGGTCTTGGCCACGCGGGATTCGAGGGGCAAGCGCAGACGGGAATCGAGCACCACGCGAAGCAGCGGGCGGCGGCGAGGACGGCCGCTGCGGTCAGTGAGCAACGGATCGTCGGCAATCACCGTGCCGACACCCACGAGAATAGCGTCGCTCTGATGACGAAGCTCCTGCGCGTGAGCGCGTGCGGATTCACCCGTGATCCAGGCGGTGCGAGTCGTGTTCCTAACTGCGGCATTCGGCGATTGATTTGGGGGAGGCGCGATCTTGCCGTCGAGCGTCATTGCAGCCTTTAGCGTGACCAGCGGAATGTGACGGCGAATGTATTTGGCAAAGGACTCATTGAGCGCTTTGGCTTCTTCTTCCAGTAGGCCGGAGGGGACGTGGATCCCGGCGCTGCGAAGTTTGGTAAAGCCCTGTCCGCTGACCAGCGGATTCGGGTCCCGCATGGAAGCCACAACGCGAGAGATTCCGGCGGCGATCAATGCGTCGGCGCAAGGTCCAGTGCGCCCCTGATGCGAACACGGCTCCAGGTTGATATAGAGAGTCGCGCCGCGCGCTTTTTCTCCGGCTTGCTCGAGGGCGAGGATTTCTGCATGCTTCAGGCCGTCGTAAGTGTGGCTCCCCGTGCCGACAACTGTGCCTTTCGCCTCGACAATGACGGCTCCCACGCATGGATTGGGCGAGGTCAATCCGATCCCTTGCCGGGCCAGATCGAGGGCCTGGCGGAGAAAGAGTTCGTCAGTATCGCGATTGGGCATTGTACGTTTTCACCACAGAGTCACGGAGACACAGAGAAAGCTGGAACTGAATCATCCGGATGCGTTTGCACCACGCTTCAACTTCCGCGCAGGAGTTACGTCCTTCTCTGTGCCTCTGTGGTGCGAAAACTACGCAAATAAAGAATCCACAAAATCTTTGGCATTGAAGGGCAACAGATCCCCAGCTTTTTCGCCGACGCCGACGTAGCGGACGGGCAGACCTAGTTCTCGTGAAATTGCAACCACCACGCCGCCTTTGGCAGTGCCATCGAGCTTGGTAAGCACGATACCGGTTACGCCGGCCGCATCCGTGAACTGGCGCGCCTGTTGCAGACCGTTCTGCCCGGTGGTGGCATCCATCACCAGCAAAGTTTCATGTGGAGCGCCGAGAATGATTCGCTGCGCGGTTCGCCGCATCTTATCGAGCTCAGCCATGAGGTTGGTTTTGGTGTGCAGACGTCCGGCGGTGTCGACGATTACGTAATCGGTACGGCGGGCGGAAGCGGCTTGCAGAGCATCGTAAAGCACGGCTGCCGGATCGCCTCCGGCTTTGGTTCGGATGACTTCGGTCCCGGTACGTTGCCCCCAGATTTCCAGTTGCTCGATAGCGGCGGCACGGAAAGTATCGGCTGCGCACAGCAACACAGTTTTGCCCTGCGAACGAAAGACCTGCGCAAGCTTGCCAATGGTCGTCGTCTTTCCCGTGCCATTGACGCCGACCACGAGGATGACCTCCGATGTGCCGTCGACTTTCTGAACCGGACGGATGTTGGCGGCATTCAAGATGTTGAGCAGCTCTTCTTTCAACAGGCGTTTGAGTTCGTCGGTATTCTTGATCTGCTTGCGGTCGGCTTTATCTCGAAGCTTGTCGAGCACTTCCCGGGTGGTTGTGTTGCCAAGGTCGGCGCCAATCAGGGTGGCTTCAAGGTCGTCCAGAGTGGCGCGGTCGATTTCCTTGCCGATGGAAACAACTTCTTCGATGCGCTGGCTGAGGTTTTCGCGGGTACGCGTCACCGCCTCTTTCATGCGGTCGAAGAGGCCCGGCTTCTGCTGCTCGTCCAGGCTGCCAAACAGGGTCTGAATCATAGAGGTTGGGAATCGTGCGCTAAATATCAATTATAGCGGCAGGGGAAGGTTGAGAACGGAGAAGGGCAACTACTGACTAAGCGGGAGCTTCGGAAACGACCGGAGGTGCGGCAGCATGCGCAGCCGGAACAGGCACAGCGGAGGTAACTGGTATGGACGGCGCGGGTGTGGTTTGACGCGGAATGCGAATGTCGCCGCGTCCATAGATTGCGGTAATGGCCGCGACCGCGGTGGGATCGAGGCGCTTGCCGGAAAGATTGTGAATAATCTTCAGCGCGTCCAGGGGGGTATGTGCGTGTTGATAAGGACGATTGGTGGTGAGTGCATCAAAAGTGTCGGCGACGGCGATGATACGTGGCAGAAGCGGAATTTCGTCTCCCTTCAAGCCATGCGGGTAACCGCGTCCGTCGAGCGATTCGTGGTGCAACTCGATGCCCGGAATCATGTCCTTTAGTTGCGCCACTGGGCGCAGAATATTGGCGCCCTTCGTGGTATGCGTCTTCATGATGTCGAATTCTTCCGGGGTGAGTGCGCCCGGCTTCTTGAGGATGCGGTCTTCGATTCCGATTTTGCCGACATCGTGCAGTTGGGCGGAGATGCGCACGGTTTCTATGAACTCTTCCGACACGCCCATCTCTTTGGCGATCATCATGGAATAGCGAGTGACACGATCGGAGTGGCCGCGAGTGTAAGGATCTTTTTCGTCGACCGCTCCGGCAAGCATCTGAATCGAGCCCATGAACAAATCGCGGTTCTCGGTAGCGGCTCGTTTGAGGTCGAGTACGAAATGCTCGAGCTCCTCGGACATGACATTGAAGGTGTCGGCTAGTTCGCCGATTTCGGTGCGGCTCTTGACATGGACGCGCTGCGAAAAATCTCCACCAGCAATAGCCCGGCTGAAATGGGTGAGGACTTGCAGCGGATTCGTAATCCGGCGGGCGGCAAAAATACTGATGCCGATGCTCAGCGCGATGGCCATGATTGCAAGATTACGAGCATTGCGCTGCATCTCATACACGCCGCGGTAGGCCTCGGCGCGCGGTTTTTGCACCACTACGGCCCAGTCCAGGTTGGTCACGGGACTGTACGTGCCCAGCATCCTTGTGTTGGCGTTGCCATCGCGGACGTTGAATTCGCGGGTCGCGGCCACCATTTGCACCTTGGTGCCCGCCTCAACAAAATTCCGCACGATTTCGAGGTTCGACATATCCTGACCGGTCGCATAGTCAGAAGTGGCGCCGGCCACAAGCCGCCCCTGGCTGTCCACCACGTACGGCGTGAGGCCGCCCCGGTTGACCTCCTGCAGGCGGCGTATCAGGAATTGCAGGTCCACGACGGATCCGATCATGCCCAGGAAGCTGCCACCGTACATCACGGGAGTGCTGACCAGCATCACGGTGCGGGCCGACTTACCGGTGCCCACTACAAGCGCTTGGCCGTTGTAGACGCGAGCTTCGCGTGCGGCCGCATAAGCGCGCTCCAATTCGCGCTGCAAAAAGGCGTCAGGAGCGATTCGGCCGGCGGAAATTCCCTTGGCGTCGGCATTTAACAGCGTGGCATAGGCGAGGTCGTCGGAAGAGGAAACAAAATTCTCCAGTAGCGCACGCAGTTCAGGGGCTTCAACATGTTCGGAAGTGATGTCCCCGCCGCTGGCGACTTGGAGTGCAGAGGCCAGATTCGCCTGCATCATTCGCAGGGATTCCTGGTGCTGCGAAATGTCATCCGCGAGCGAGCGCGTGACCGTGTTCTGCAGAAGCCTTTCGTTGGTAATCAGGCGGTCCCGGTTGATCGACTCCACCTGGGCCGAGTAAAAATACATGGGAACCACGCTGATCAGTACGAGCACACTTAGAATGACGTACAGAATAGGCAGGCGAGATGGCGTTGGCAAATTCAGCGACAAGTGACCCCTGCACGCGGTGTTTTCTGCCCAACCAAGGCTTCAGCGATACGTTAAGTGTAGCGTGATATCGCGGTCGCCAATTGTTACGAAGGTACCCCGAAAGGCGGTGCCCTTCGGCGGTTTGACAGCTTTTGCGAGGTGTGGAGATGGCTTCTCCATACGATTTGTTTTCCGGCCAAGTGGTTGATGGAATGATCCTATGACTTCACTTCGGCGCGGCGAGTCTGACAGGGCGAACGTTGAAGACCGGTCCTCCAAGCGAAGGCGCGGGGAATGGGGATATCTGATTATGTGGGAATTTCAGGTCCGCTCAGGGATGGAAAAACGTTTCGAGCAAATCTATGGATCGGACGGCGATTGGGCGCGACTCTTCATTCAGGATGAATCATATTTCGGAACAGATTTAGTCCACAGCCTGAACGGCGAGCGGACTTATATGACGTTGGATTTCTGGAAGTCGCGACAGGCCTACGACGATTTTCGGAAGCGGCAGCTTGCCAAGTACAAGGCTCTCGATCAGCGGTGCGAGGACTTGACGGAAAGCGAACGCGAGATAGGTAGGTTTGTGAGAGTCCCGAGCATGTGAGGCCGCGATCAAGCCGGGGGACCGCCCGGATCGAGCCCGCTTTCACTCTTGGCACTGCGAGTCATCAGTTCATGGATGGCGTCTCGAGGCGACTTGCCGTGGTGCAGGATGGCGTCCATCTGCGCGGTGATGGGCATTTCAACTCCGCGCGAACGAGCGAGTTCGACGGCAGCATGAGTGGTGAAGACGCCTTCGGCCACCATGCCATGCATGGCTGCGATGATCTCGGGAAGCTTGCGTCCGCGGCCCAACTCAACTCCCACGCTGCGGTTGCGCGAAAGGCCGCCCGTACAGGTGAGGACAAGATCGCCCAGGCCCGCGAGTCCCGACATCGTATCCTGGCGGCCCCCGCACGCTATGACCAAGCGGGTGATCTCCGCCAGCCCTCGCGTGATCAGGGCAGCGATGGAGTTGTGCCCGAGGCCCAGGCCATCACAAACTCCGGCAGCGATAGCGATGATGTTCTTCAGCGCACCGCCCAGCTCTACGCCCGCGACATCCGTGTTGGTATAAACCCGGAAGCGCGGATCGCCGAACTCGCGCTGAACGGTTTGGGCAAGTCCGGCGTCGCGTGAAGCGATGGTGATGGCCGTGGGATCGCCGCGTGCTACTTCCTTGGCGAAGGTTGGTCCACTCAGCGCGCCAATGCGGGGCTGGAAGCCTCCATCTGATCCTACGACGACCGCGATCACTTCCGTCATCCGCAGCAGCGTTCCTTCTTCCAGACCCTTCGTGGCGCTCACAAACAGCATGTCCGACTTGAGGAACGGACGCATTTTCTGAAAAAGGCCACGGCAATGTTGCGAAGGCATGACGCTCGCAACGATTTCGGCATCATGAAGAGCTTCCTCAAAACTGCCGGTAATAGAAACGCAGTCGGGAATGGTGTGCTCCGGAAGAAAGAATTCGTTCACCCGGCGCGCCGAAATGGAATCGCGCACTTCTTTTTCGTGGGCCCATAGGCGAACGCGATGCGTACCCTTCCGGCCCAACACGATAGACAGGCTTGTACCCCACGCGCCAGCGCCGACGACGGCAATCTCGCTCACGTGCGCCTCCACTGGAAGCGGGATTCCGTGTGGTCGAGCAGACGGCGGATATTCTCGTGGTGCTTCGCAATGATGAGAAGGGAGGCGGCTACGATGAAAGGGAGCACCCGGGAAGTAGCACGCTCAGGCTCGATAATCCACGCCAGAAGCGGAAACAGGACCACGGTGAGAATCGAGGCGAGAGATACGTAACGGAACAGCAGAAAGATCACGAGGAAGATCGCAAGCATCACCAGAATGGTTTTAGGCGTGAGCGCGATAAAGGAACCCAGTCCCGTGGCTACTCCTTTGCCGCCCCGAAAACGCAGCCACACCGGGAACATATGACCCACGATTGCAAAAAGTGCCGCGGCACCGAGCAGTGTCTTGTTGCCGGGGAAATTCATCCGCGTAATGACAATGGCAGCGAGTCCCTTCAGCGCATCGAGAAACAGCGTAAGGGCACCCAAACCTTTCGAAGTGCGAGAAACGTTGGTGGCGCCAATGTTGCCGCTGCCCGTGTGGCGAACATCCTGTCCGCGAAATACGCGAACCAGGAGATAGCCGAAAGGGATCGAGCCCAGGAGGTAGCTATACGCGGCAGTGAGAACGAAGGCCATCTTAATTTGAACAAGCGTCTCGCGTTCCCTGCCGGCGAGGGCAACATGCCGGCGCTACGTTAGGGCGAAGCTTGCGAGCTTTGTGTAGCGCGAACCTCCTGCTGAGAGCTGGCTCTGGTACAGAAAAAACTCGTGGGCCGCCATGGTACCAAAATCAGGGGTGGGCAGAGCCGCCAATTTCTCCTGCAAATGGTGGAAGTTCTTATTCGTAGCATCCCCCTTACGCCATCGGGGAGCGCCGGAGCGTCCGCCGCCGCGCGCCAGCGTGAGGTGCGGTGCGAAAGGATGATCTTCTTTCGGGATTCCGAGAGCGGAAGTGGAGTCATCGACAACTTTCGCGAGAGATGCGAGTGGAGGCCCGGATTCAATTCCGACCCAGAAAACGCGCGCAGCTTTTGCGGTGGGGAAGAATCCGAAGCCGCGGAATGTAATCTCGAAGGACTCGGAGCGGATGACGCAAAGGGAGCGCTTGATTTTTTCCACGATTTCGTTCGGCTTCTCGCCAATGAATTTCAAAGTGACGTGAAGCGACTCAGGACGGACCCAGCGCGCATCCGGCGCGAACCCGCTCACACCTTCCATGAAGCGCTGAACGCGCTGGCGGATGGCGTCGTCGATATCGAGGGCAATGAAGATTCGCATAAGAGTAAGCTATCAGCCATCAGCCGTCAGCTATCAGCGATGCACGCCGACGTATCCGTGTTGCTGAGAGCTCAAGGCTGATAGCTGCTTTCCTCACATCAGCTTTCTTCTCACCATATCCAGCGCCTGTTGGCTGGCGAACCGGCGTATGTGTTTGCGATCTCCGGGAAATTTTCTTTCCACGACCTCGGTTCCACCGTCGCTGGCCAGCGCATGGAAAACCAATCCAACCGGTTTCGCGTCCGTCCCGCCGGTCGGTCCGGCAACGCCCGTGATCGCCAGGCCCAGAGTTGCGCCAGTTCGCCGACGGATTCCCTCCGCCAGAGCCACGGCTACTTCGCGGCTCACTGCGCCGTGCTTTTCGATGAGTTCAGCGGGGACATCTGCAAACGCAGTCTTCATCTGGTTCGAATAAACAACGGCGCCACCTACAAAGTAACGGGAGCTTCCGCTGACGGAAGTGATGCGCTCGGCCACCAGCCCGCCGGTGCAGGATTCCGCGACCGCGAGTGTGGCGTTGCGCATCTGCAAATAGTAGCCGACGATCTGTTCCATCGAATCGCCATTGTCGGAGTAGACGCAGTCTCCAAGTTCTTCTTCAATCTTCCCGACCAATTCATCGACTCGCGCCTGAGCGGCTTCTAGAGAAGCGGCGCGCGACTTCAGATGCAGTTGGATCTCGCCGGCTCCAGCCAGGATGGTCGTTTGCACATCCGTGTAGAGCTTGTAAATGGGCGCAACCCGGGCGTCGCAGGCCGACTCACCCAGCCCCGTAATTTTCAGTTCGCGAGTGGCAATGAATTGCGGCGGCAGCTTGGCCCGAAGGCGAGGCAGGCACTGCTCCTCGAAGAGAGCCTTCAATTCGTGCGGCGGCCCGGGAAGCAACATGATGATTCTCTCCCGGCCCTCATATTTACCGCTCATCCACTGTCCGGGGGCACTGCCGTTGGCGTTGGGCAGGACGGTTGCACCCGTGAGGACGTCGGCCTGCTTGATGTTGTTGGGCGCCATTTTCCAGCCGCGCGCGGCGAAGCGCTGTTCGAGACTGGTGATAATCGCTGGGTCGCGCTGAAGTTCCAGTCCAAGCGCGTCGGCTACAGCTTCGCGGGTGAGGTCGTCTTCGGTCGGCCCAAGTCCGCCCATGAAGATAACGATCTCAGCCCGCGACACGGCAAGACTGGCCGCTCCCGTGAGATGTTTCCGATTATCGCCGACGATGGTCTTGAAAATCACTTCAACCCCAAGCTGATTGAGCTTCTCGGTTAAATAGAGCGAGTTCGTATCCTGACGGAAAGGTGTCAGCAGCTCGGAGCCAATGGCGACGATCTCGGCGTTCACGAATAAAAGTGTAAATGAAAACGGAGAAACGAAGATCAGCCACGGATTTGCACGGATTCACGCCGTAGTTCTCAGGCTGAATGCTCGGTTCAAGCAGGGAAGTCGGCCAAGGGCAATCCTTCGATGTTCCATGCCAGATGATGCACGGCGCTGTTGGTTGCTAGAACGACCGAACGGCCCGGCGCGAACGCAAGACCGACCAGACCGGCGCCAGCAACTGCCAGCGATGCCTCGCCAGCGGGATTGATTCTTACAATGCCGCGTTTGCCTGACAGAGAAGCGGCCACGTAGAGATTGCCTTCCGCGTCGAAGGCAACGCCTTGAGGACGTCCCAAGCCACGGAAGAAAGTCGACACGTTCCCTTGCGGAGTGACCTTGTAGACGCAATCAAAGCTCGAGGTAGTAGGCCCGGTCACGAACAGGTCCCCGTGGGGACCGAAAGCCAAATGGTAAGCGGAAATGCTGGGCTCGAGAGTTGCGAAAACGAAGATCTGACGGTCGGAACCAATCTTGAAAATTGTGCCGCTACGGTCACCGACATAAAGATTTTCCGCGCGGTCAAAGGCAACGCCGGTAGCAATGCCCATTCCCTCGGCGTAGGACGACATGGTCCCGTTCGGAGCGACCCGATAGACCGTCCCATCAAAGCGCGACGAAACATACATTTGACCTGCCCGGTCAAAGGCGATGGAAGTGGCGTTCATTAGGTCCGCAAGGAATGGCTTGACGTTGTAGTTGGTGTCGATCTTGTAGATGGCGACAGGGACCTTTTGCCCCCGGCTCCCGGAAAAACTGACATAGATATTGCCCTCGGCGTCGAGCGCAGGATTGGTCACCGGGTGCAGATTCTCCGCAATGGGGACGGCAACCTTGATCTGGTGAGGATTGCTGGAGTGCCCATTGGTCGAGACTACGATGGGTCCGGAGGACGCGCCTTGCGGTACGCGAGCTACCAGGAATTCATCGGAACTGATGACCACTGCACCCTCGATTTCACCAAAGCGCACCCGGGGCCGTCGCAAATCCTGGGGGCGCAAACCGTGGCCGGTAATTCGTACTTCGCCACCGGGCATGGCAGCGGCCGGAAATACCCCTTCGATGTGCGGCTTCCCGTTGACGTTGGTCTTGCCCAGCAAGCGGTCAGAAATTCCCATCGACTCCAACTTCCTTGGTTATGCGTCCCCCGAAAAAAACTATCGCGGCAAAAGGCCGAAATGCAACGCCAGTTGCATCAGGGCCAGCGCGTAAAGTCCAGCCCCAACATCATCTAGTACGATGCCGGTTCCTTCCGGAAGGTGCTCCAGTTGACGAACCGGCGGAGGCTTGACGATATCGAACCCCCGGAAAAGTATAAAGCCCAGCAACAGAGATTTCCACGAGACTGGCACGGCAATTAACGTGATGAGTTGACCGGCAACCTCGTCGATCACCACGAACTGCGGATCTTTCAATCCAGTGGAGCGAGCCATTTGCGTGGCTGCGGGAATGCCGACCAGTATCGCCACGGCCGCCAGAAACATCGCGGCAGCGGGCTGCCAATGCGGGTTGATCCAGCCGCTTACCAGCCACCATAGTAAGACCGTCGCCGTCGAACCCCAACTCCCAGGCCCGGGGTGAAGCAGCCCCGTGCCAAAGAAAGTCGCGGTCAACTTTGCCCAGAGCCGTGCCCGGCGGCGGGACGACGGAGGCAGAAAAGTATTCGAGTCGGGCTTTTGATCCGACTCAGTCTTCATCGGAATTGTCCGGGAGTCCACCTGAAAGGTTGTCTGATGTGTCCTGCACCGGCGATGAAATCACGTACGTCCCGCTCGCCCATCTGCCGAGATCAATGGTGCGGCAACGCTCGCTGCAGAAGGGAAATTCCGCATCCCCGCTCTTGACCGGCTTCTTGCAAATGGGACACCGCAGGTTCAAAGTGCGCTTGCGTGCCATAGATTCCTATACGATTCTAGCCACCAGATCATAGTCGTGGGCTTCGGTAATCTGGCAGCGGTAGAACTCGCCCGGTTGCGGTTGCAGTCCCTCGGGAACGTCGTTCACAAAGACTTTGCCATCGATTTCGGGAGCGTGTCTCGGAGTGCGTCCTTCGAGCAGCAGGTCGCTCTCTTCGGACACTCCTTCCAGCAGCAGGTCGAGCTCTCGGCCGACCAGCGCCTTCTTTCTCTTTTTGCTGATGCGGCGTTGAATCTGCATAAGGTGTTTGCGCCGCCGCTCGATCTCGCGGACAGGAAGCTTCTCGTCCAGCGAAAAGGCGTTTGCGCCTTCCTGATCGGAGTAGCCGAACGCGCCCATCCAGTCAAATTCAGCCTGGCGCACGAATTCACAGAGTTGCTCGAATTCGCTTTCAGTTTCGCCGGGGAAGCCGACGATGAAGGACGTTCTCAAGGTAACGTCTGGAATGGTGCGCCGCATCTTCTCAATCGAACGCAAAAATACGTCAGCGCCTCCGCCACGTTTCATGCGCTTCAAAACCGCCGCCGATGCGTGCTGCAGAGGCACATCCACATACGCGCAAATCTTTTCGTGCGACGCAATGGTTTCAAGCAGGCGGCCAGTAATCTTGTTGGGATACGCGTAGAGGAAACGGATCCAGCGCAAGTCGGCAATGCCCGCTAGTCTTTCGAGCAGGAGCGCGAGCCCGTCCTTCAGCCCAAAATCTTCGCCGTAGCAGGTTGTATCTTGTCCGATAAGCGTGATCTCGCGCACTCCGGAGCGGGCCAACCGTTCGGCTTCGGCAACCACGGATTCAAATCGACGGGAGCGGAACTTGCCGCGTAGCTGAGGAATAATGCAAAAGCTACACGGATGGTCGCAGCCCTCGGCGATCTTGATGTAGGCAGTGTATTTCGGCGTCGCCAGGACGCGAGGCGTCGCCTCGTCGTAGAGGTAGTTGGGCAGGTCAGCGATGGCGCCGGCCCACGACTCGCGAGAAAACCGGCCTTGCGCCTCGCGAGCGTCGCCTTCGGGACGCGATGTCAAAATGTTAAATGGGGAAGAATTCGCTGGTGCAGCCGCTATCCCCGCCGCCGCAAGAATCTTCTCAAGTTCCCCCGTGCCCACCACTGCATCCACCTCTGGAATATTTTTGCGGATGTCGTCGCGAAAGCGTTCGACCAGGCATCCGGCAACAACCAGTTTCTGTGGGCGGCCGTCGGTCTTGTGGCGCGCCATTTCGAGGATGGTGTTCACGGATTCCTGCTGGGCGCTGGCGATGAACGAACAGGTATTGACCACGATGACATCGGCGTCTTCGGCGCGCGGAATCAACTCGGCTCCCGCTTGCGCCAGCATGCCCATCATGACCTCGCTGTCCACGAGATTCTTGGGGCAGCCCAGGCTGACAAATCCAACCTTGGGCCTAGAGAGCGGTGCAGGTGCGGCATCTTCGAGCGTATCCTCGATGGCTGCAGTAGGCTTTTGATGAGGCATGGAATCCTTCTATTCTAACATTTCGATAACGCCAGATCGCGGTCTGGAGATTGGAAGGATCACTGAAACAATAGAAAATAACGCAACAGGAGTGCCGACTTGAATCGACTGACGTGGTTTGGTTTGTTCGCCGTCACGGCGATGCTGGTGTGCTACGCCTTCGAAGACCGGAATCGATGGTTCATCCTGGCATTCGCCGGCGCATGCCTCTTGGGTTCGGCCTATGGATTCCTCCAAGGTGCTTGGCCCTTCGGAGTTGTGGAGGCGATTTGGTCGGTTGTTGCCGTGCGCCGTTGGTGGCTGGCGATAAACTCAAATTGACTGGTTAGCAGGAATCGAATCCTAGCGCCGTCCCGCTGTCGAAACCTCTTCGAAGAGTTCGGGCAGGCGCTGCGCATCCTTAGCGGAACCACCGAAGCGGGCCGACTCGTAATGCCGCGTGAACCTTGCCACCGACTCTCGCATCGCGTCATCTTGAATAAGCATCAGGAATTCTTCCGGAGTGTGCGCTGAGGACTTGCGCCAACCCTTCTTCGCGAGCATTCTCGTCATGCGCTCATACCAGATGGTTGCAGCCAGGCTCGGAGATTTCTCAGGACGAGCCGCCAGCCGGTGGCTGCGAAACGCTCGCCACAGCCGCCGAGCGCTGGCTGCCAGAACAATTGCGAATGCGACCAAGGCTCCCGTGGCGCTCCACTTCACCGGAGAATCAGAAATCGTCCGCGAAGTTCGACGAGCCGCATCCAGCAGTGCCTCATGATGCCGGTGCATCCAGGTTCGTATCTGTTGAAACCACACCAGGCTGTTGCGCGTGACCTCGCGGCCCAGATTGTACTGATGGCCCGCGTCGTAATTGATGACCCACTCCCGCCAGAATGAAGCCATCGCGTCCAGGTACAGCGCTCCCCTGCTCCAACCGCTCCGCGTCTTCAAAGGCGCCGCCGGAGTGGGATCAAAACTTACCCAACCATAGCCCGGGAAATACGCTTCTACCCAGGAGTGCGCGTTGCTGGCGCGAACCAGGTACTGCGAAGTAAGGTCGTTAAATTCCCCGGTGCGGAAACCGTTTACCACCCGGGAGGGAATGCCCACCACGCGCAGCATGATGGCCATCGAAGAGGCAAAGTACTCGCAGTGTCCCTGCTTGCGTTCGAAAAGGAAATTGGCAACGGGATCGCGCGGGACGGTGCGCGGAAGTTGCAGCGTGTATCCAAAGTGGGTGCGCAGATATCGTTCGATCGCGGCCGTCTTATCGTAAGTGTTGTCTGCGGAAGCCGCGATCTGCTGGGCCAGAGATACGACGCGACCATCCAGCGGAGGCAGTTGTAGATAGTTCAACAGAATCTCAGGCGGATAATCGTTCGAGGCCGCACGCAATTCGCCCGGACCGGGCTGCGCAATGTCAGACGTGGCCTCGTAGCGGCCAACCGGATGCTCGGGGTCGAGATCAAAGACGGCATCTCCGGTATCCATCGAGAGCAAACGATAGTTGCCCTGCAGAAGCTTTGTGGTTGGCGCGAGGAAGAAAACGTTGCTGGCCAGAGGCTCCGTCAAAACCCGATAGTGAATCGGCTGCGCGGGTTCCGAAAGCCGAAGATTTTTCCAGCGTGATCCGGTTTGAAGCAAGAGAAATCGGCCCTCGCCCATGCTGGTCACCACGTGCTGTGCATGCGGGTTGAACCAGGTCTTGCCATCGAACACGTTCAAGGTTACGCCGCGCCACTTCAAGTCGTAAGCGCCATGCGGATCGCCGTCGATCTGAACATGCATCACCAGCGAACTGGACTGTTGTATCTCGCCGATCTGGCCGAGCTGTACCCGGTCGCTGAAGCCGGTGCTGATCTCGCGGCTCCGCGCGAAGGCGCTGAAGTATCCGGTCGATATGCGGGGCAGCACGAAGAATATTGCCCCTGCGCCGAGCATGATCAAAAACGCGAGCACAGGTGCGGCCCCAGCCACAGAGAACGCCATCTGCCGGTAAGCGGAATCATCGCCCGAGGAGTTGGCCCTCACCGTGGCTTGGGCCGAAGCGCGCCGCATTTCCATCAGGATGCAGGTCACGACCGCCATCAGCATGAATACGGCAAACGCCAGCAGAAACGTGCTGTTCACGGTGAGCACGGCGGCAGCTAGCACCATGAGGAAGGAGATGACTGCAAGGAAATAGTAATCGCGATCCCGTTTGGTGGAGAACAGGCGAACCACCATGACGAAAAGTACGAGATGCACGGTCGCCGTGACGAACAAACGAGAAAACACGAAGTAATCGGCGAGATAGAACGCCACATAGCCAAGGGTGAGCGTGGTCGTCCAGCTCTCGAGAATCAGCAACGTGCGACGCGTCGCCAGCAGGTATCCCCGAAACGCAATCGCTGCGCTGACAAGCAGAATCGTGGGCAGATCCAAGGCACCGGTCGAAACCAGGGTCACGAACCCGCACAGCACAAGCAAGTAGAGCGCAACGTCAAAGTAGCGTTGCACCGCCGTGGGCAGTGGAGCGATCTCGGATTGTGGGCCATCCGCAAGAGTCATGAATCGGCTCTATGGAACACACTCGTCTATTGTTGGCGATTCCGTCTGGAAAAGGAAGAGTACGATCGGGATGTTAGAATCGAACAGGTCAGGCATCGGTCCCGCGCGACGCACTCTCGCCAACCCCGCCAGGTCCGGAAGGAAGCAACGGTAACGAGCTCTTGCGTGTGCAGTGGGTCGCCGGTGTCTGGCTTTTT
>Ga0210396_10000442_pt1 | contig 55211 bp, 40 predicted proteins | sample IncBWH17OmetaG_FD_155466 | JGI IMG/M metagenome (GOLD analysis project Ga0210396, IMG submission 155466) | Forest soil microbial communities from Barre Woods Harvard Forest LTER site, Petersham, Massachusetts, United States - Inc-BW-H-17-O ... | reverse complement strand
CCAACCAACTCACCCCCCTCCTCCGCCGCTACCGCCACCGTCAGCCTCGTGGTCAACCAAGTCAAGCCGACGATCACTTGGGCAACGCCGGCAGCCATCGCCTACGGAACTGCGCTCTCCGCCACCCAGCTTAATGCCACCGCCTCGGTTCCAGGAACTTTCACTTACAGCCCCGCCGCAGGAACCATTCCCGCAGTCGGCACCGACTCGCTCACCGCCACCTTCACCCCGACCAACTCAACCACCTACTCCGCCGCTACCGCTTCCGTCAGCCTCGTCGTGACCGGTGGCACCTCGGCTAATGTGACAGATATTGCGATCGGTACGACGGTGCTGCAAAGCGGATTGAAGGGCCTAGGCATGAATATTTCCGGGCAGGACTACTACGATTCGGGTCAGATGCTGCGTAATCTGGTTTTTCGAAACCCTGGTTTTGAGGGAGAAACCTGGCAGTCGATTCTGCACTGTAGCGCCGTAACAGCAACCACTTGCACCGACGGAAATGTTTGGACCCAATGGCCGGCCAATTTCCTTCAGGGGGCGACATACGAGTTTATTTATGGAGCTGCTCTGGGCCAGACAGGGACGGTCGTATCAAATACAGCCGCAAGCAGCAGCGCTAATATAGGAGCCACCATCAGCTTCGCCCCACCCGCCAAGACCCCATCTGTCGGAGATTTTGTGATCGTGAAAATGGGTATTCCTGGAAACGCCCAGGCTGGCTGGTGGGTAGGCACATCGGGAGGAGGAACGATTAGTACAGAGTTCTCCGACCTTTCCCCAAACACTCCGGGGAAACAGGCTCTACGGATAGCTGCTGCTGGATCTGGACAATCCGCCAGCGTCGATTCTTACTTTGATACTTTTGCCGGGCATTCGTTCGTGCAGTTGAAGGGTACTTATCAGATTTCATTCCGAGCCAAAGGTGTTGGCGGAAGTAATCAGATGACCATATCACTCACACGACTGGCAACACAAAATGGCGATGAATCTTTCTTCAACCGAACGGAGGCGCTTACGGGAAGCTGGCAAGACTATACCTTCACCTTTTCTGCGGCAGAGACTGGGAACTCGATTGGTACCGTCGATCTTCGCTTTGGGATCTCTGGCGCCAACGTGCTTCTTGACGATGTAAGTCTTACGCCCGTGACTGTTACCAGCAGCAATCCGACACCGTTCCGAGATGAGGTCGTCAGCACATTGGTAGTGCTGAAGCCAGGATCCCTTCGGTATATGGACAGCGGCACGGATTTCGGAAGTTCTATCGACAATATGATCGCCCCGCCTTTTGCACGCCAACGCACCGGAGCGAGCACACAGTTGACAGAGGCGGATGACGTTCCCCTTGGCCTCCATGAGTTTCTGCAGTTATGCCAAACAGTTGGCGCAGAGCCCTGGTACACCATGCCGCCGGCCATGTCTCCCACCGAGATGCAAAACCTGATCCAGTATCTGGGTGGAGATGCTTCCACACCCAATGGAGCCAAGCGTACCGCGCTAGGACAAGCCGCCCCATGGACGTCCGTTTTCCCGGTCATCCATCTTGAGCTTGGCAATGAGCAATGGAACTATTCGAGTTTTGCCGGTGCTGCAATCAATGACCCTATAGCGTACGGCAACCGGGTTGCAACCATCTTTGGCGCCGCCAGAAATTCACCATCGTACAACCCGGCCAGCTTCGACCTGGTGATGGGTAGCTGGGCTGCAGTTCCTTGGTGGAGCGGCCAGGAAGCGTCCAACAGTGCAAACTTCGACTCCATCGCGGTCGCCCCTTACCTCTTTAACTCGCTCAATGACACGTCTTCGAATGAAGCCATCTTCGGCCCTATGTTTGCCCAGCCGGAGTCGGTCGATAGCGTATCGACTGGCTACATGTACCAGCAGGCTCAGGCTGCGAAAACCGCAGGAAAGAACCTTGTCGTCTACGAAGAGAACTTGAGCACGCTAAGTGGAACTGCTTCACAGAGCATGGTCAACGCGGTTGTCCCCTCGGTGGCCTCAGGTATCACCATGGCCGATCACATGCTGCTCATTATGCGTGATCTCGGAGTTAAAACCCAGAATGTCTGGTCACTGCCAGGAATTTTGAACCAGTTCAATAATGCCAATGGAGGCTCAGAAACCTCGCCGCTCTTTGGTGCTGTCATCGATATGGGAGGACAGACCAATCTACGCAGGCCGGTCTTCCTCGCAGAGCAGTTGACCAACTCAGCTATCCTAACCAACATGCTGGCTACAACCATTTCAGGGGCTAATCCAACATGGAATCAGCCCCTGAGCACCAATGACTCTATTCAATTGAACGGTGCACACGAACTACAGACCTTTGCCTTCTCCGACGGAGCAAAAAGCAGAAGCGTTGTTCTTATCAATCTCAGTAGGACTGCAACTCTTCCTGTCACATTCTCCGGAATTGGCGCGCCTTCCGGCCAGGTAACAGTTGGTCAATTGACCTCGGCCAATCTCACAGACACAAATGAGACAACAGGCACCGTCAACATTACCAACACCACGCTCACAAACTTCCAACCAGCCACGTCGTATTCCTTACCGCCTTTCTCCATGACGGTTTTTACATGGCAGGTGAATTAGTAACCTAGTCTGCATACCTAAGATCACAGTCTCAATGCTCAGCTTTTTAACGCGGCATATTGGTTTAGCTGCATCGATCAGTCTTCACAGATAATTGGTTTTGGATGTGCTATTATCGCCAAAAACGTTGATTGAGGCTTGGCCTATGCCAATCTTTCTGTATGAAGATCGTCCGCAACAGATCCCAGGAGTTAAGCTCCTTATTCTTAGCATCGTGAGGCATTGCCCCAACTGGGAAATATTCCTGAATTTCCCTCATGCCGGTAGTCGGTTTCGGGCTTGGCTTCAACATTTTCCTCAAGTTCGACTTGAACAAGTCAAACTCGGCGTGGAACGTAGCTTTAACGTCAAGCCCGATGTTTTACTCAGTGCACTGCGTCGAGGATTTTCCGAGTGTATCTGGATCGATACCGACATAATCTTGCATCGGGATCCAAGAGAGCTCTTTCAAGTTCCGGAAGATACCATCATTATTACTCAGGATCCTTGGGAATATAAGGACGGCTCGACCCACCGGGCAAAGCGATGGAATTTATCAGAAGCTAGAAGCTTGCCTGGACCATTTAATTCCTCGGTAATACGTGTGACCCAACAGCACACCCGTTTGCTTGAAACGTGGCAGAGTATGCTTAGGCTTAACTGGTACATTGATATGCAGTCGCTCCCGGCTAACGCAAGAGATCGTCTCGCACTCGGCGATCAAGATGCGATTAGCGCATTACTCGCATCAAAGGACTTCTCTTCGATACCGATAAAGTGTCTCCGGCATCCTACAGAGATCCTTCAACACCACGGTGCCGGTGCCTACAGTCTACGAGAACGATGGCAGACACTGCGGAGTCGACTTCCTCCATTAATTCACGCGATGGGATCCGTCAAACCATGGCAAATGGCGGCTAGACCTTCATTATTTAGAGAGCCGCGTGCATATTACGAGCGATATTATTTAGAATTGTCACCTTACTTGCATACTGCAAGACAATATCGAACTCAATTAGAAGAACCAGCCGATTGGATGGATATTTGGACTAGGCCGGCACAAGCCTCGCACCTTGCCAGCTTCCGCTCACCAATACTTCAAGGTATTTTGCAGGCGACATTGCATAGAGAATCGATGCAAATGCGACAGTCGCACAATAAGATTCGATAAAGGGTGGAACAAAAGGCGAGATTGTCCGCTTCATCGTGCCGCACAGAAACCTTTTAAAGGTAGAGCCTCATGCAGTGCGGCAGACACGAGATTTTTTAGAAGAGATATATTCAACCAGTTCTAGTCTAATAGAAATCGTTTCACTCGACATAGCTACCTACTGCATCGTAATTCGTCTTCAACTTTAGTCCCCTATATAGAAGGCGGCACTCCCAGCTAACGCTCCGACTTACCCAATTTGTAAGGTCAACGAAATGCTTAGGAAGAACCAAACAATTGATAATACCCGAGGTTGCGCAGCATTCTTTTTGCCCTTTGCTCGCGTGCGTAGGTCTCTGGAGTAAGTTCGATATAGGGGATAATTTTTCCCGGCCCAAGTTGATCTTTGCCGCGCTGCAGCATACCCGTCTTCTGCGCTTCGGGTAGCCACCACTTTGCCTCGCCGCCAGCGTGAAAGCATTTGAGTGTGATCCAACGTTCCGAGCTAAGGATACGAATACCGGATGTCCCTAGCCTTCGTTTCACACGTTTGAGTTGCGAACGATGCCAACAGACCCAATACTTTGAATCTAGATGACCGCCACCTTGACGCATTGCGATCGCGGCCCAGACGATTGCTTCAACGTGCATAACACGTGGGAGCGGCGATCCGCCACTGAGCTTACCGATAAGCCAATCGATCCAGTCCAGATCCTGTCCGGCTCGCCAATGTGCCACACCAATGTCGACATGGTGCGCTAGAGGAATACCGTTGCTCATCGCTCTGGCAACAACCTCTTCCGGGAGCAGACAGTTTGGCTTTTGCCACATGAGAAGCAACCCGGTTTCGGGCGTCCTCTCGAAATTGAAGACATTCGGAAAATAGAGGTCAGGGTCCAGCAGCACTAGTTCATCGCCTGGAGCCCCAAGGAGGAGAGGATCGGTGATCTTGCGCCAGCATGGATGCCCGTGACGAAAAGCACGCAGATTCGCATGTGATGCGAAAATGGTCGCCTCCTGATCCATCAGTTCGTCTTCGGCCGTTACACTCCAGCGATGACGTGGATCGGGTTGCAGCTCAATCAATGCTTCGGCGAGGGTATCCTTATCGGCGATACTATCCGTAATTAGATTTAGACCGACAGCCTCGGAGCAATTTCGCAACAGGCTTTCTAGCGCGAACTGCGCGTAGCTGATCGAGCGCAGTGAAAGTACCATATACAGTTGCCGGATTGGTATATTCGAGACATTTATCGATGTCATAGGCAAGTTAGGATTCGAGAAGGTTGGGACCTACTAAGGGCTGCTGCCGAACTCGTATTTTTTTACAAAGTATCGAACTAACTGGAATTGGAAGAACGAGCATTGACATGGCGGACGACATGCAAATATTTTTTCGATCTGGATATGGATGACTGAACTCGAGTTAGACAGATGGCTACTCAATGAAATCTTTGAAGAATACACACAGGGCCCAGTGTCATCAGCAAAAAACTAGTGTCTAAAAACTGTTTTTTTTGTGATTCCACCAATATACAACGTGTTGTGCCAGAAGTCAGTTCTCGATTACGACTTTTCAACTTCCGCCAAGTTATACAAACAGGTGCTTGAAAAAAAAACATAGTCCAAGAAAACCAATGAATATTCCAGTAGCCTGCAAATCCTGCCAAAGGGGGCCTATACCCTCGTTGGTTGCTCCGGCAAGAACCACAAGATAAAATGGAAAATCTCCAGCTGCAACGGCAATGACGGCTCCCCAAAGCCCATACCAATGAAAAGCTATGGGTATGCCCAACACGATTGCAACACAATATGCAGCATTTCCAAAGCTGCTATATTTCGACTTTCCAAGCGCGAGCAATACAGGAAAAGTAGTTGTGTAAAGCAAGGTATGCCAAAGCCCTATAGAGAAGATGGGAATCATCCACGAAGCTTCCGCATAGCGATGATCATAAAGATGTAGTACCAAGAGGTTTCCCCACACAGTCATGACGCTAAGCAGAAGCGCGCCGATCATCAAAACATACAGACGATATCGAAAATAGGTTTTTTTGAACTCTTCCATCGGCAAGTTGATAATTTTGGAGATGAAAGGAAAGCCAACTCGTGAAGAAAACGCGAGCGTAATCGAACGCGGGATATCGGAGAGTGAGAAAGCAATTCCGTAAATTCCAAGCACAGTGAAACTGACGAGTTTGCCCAAAATCAAACGATCCGCTTGCGAGGCAAAAAAGAAAAGTGCTGTACCTAAAAGTATCCATCGCCCAAAATGGACAATGCCTCGGAGCGATTTCTTGTCCCAACAGAACCTATTGGAAATACCTGGAGCGACCCTCTTATTGTGGCTCAACACTAGACGAATGCAATTGTAGGCAAAGCCGCCGCCAACAATTGCCCAAACCGATGGCCTGTAGTAAGCCCATATCACCGTAACAATAAGACCGACAACCTGGCTACTGAAATCAATGGCGAACAGTCGACGGACTCCCATATGCCTGGAGAGAGTAAGAAGGCTGGTGCTATTGAAGCCGGTTATTATAGTTCCAAACGCGACCACTGGAAGCAATAGCTTCAGGTTTGGGTCCTGATAAAACTTCGCCATTGGCCAACAAATCGCAAGCGCAACCAGCCAAAGGAGGATGCCCCGGATCACCTGAATCGTCCATGCGGTATTCAGGAAGTCTACATCGTCCCCATGCGGGGATTGAATTACGCTGGGTGCTAGGCCTATATCGGAAAGCAGATTGATTCCGACGACGAAAGTGGTTACCAGGGTAATCTCGCCAAAAAATGCAGGGAGCAGTAGTCGGGTAAGTAGCAGGCTGTTGACGACTCGAAGCGTCATACTTGTACCATACTCAACTGCGGTCCAAAATGACGCTCGCAGGGCTGTTGATTCAAGCGCCTTTAGCGGATGGAGGTGTTTGATGGAAACAGTCTCCGTGTTCACGTCACCTCTCTTCGGCGTTGTTAGAAAAAGGATTGGAGCTCCGCATGACAATCCAACACTGAACTGAATCAAGCTCGCGTCAGCATAAAACATGATTACCGCAAGCTGATTCGCAGTCGCACATTAACTCGTTCGGAAAGCATGGTTCTCTCAGATTTCCAAACAATGCTTCTATTGTTTTTATGACTTTGATTTTTTCAGTATAACGTAACCTTCAGTTACACAGCGAAGACCACCAATACCTATGCTAAAAAACGGTAACAAATCCTGACCATTTTCGCCGCCCATTTCATTTACTGAAGACGAATCATGAAAGAGAGCCTCTCTATGGATCATGCCGTCGTCTAAGCGGACGGCGACGAGATACTTGCACGACTCGAATTCACCTGCGTCTTGAATAGTTGCGACAGGAGAGCAAAATATGCATTGCCTTGTCAGGCAGCTCAATCACCATCTGCGGTAGCGGCTTTTCATAGTAATGCAGCGACCGGATACAATTAGGAGATCGGCGCCACTTGCATTCATCCAATCCCTCGTGACTTTAAGTTGATGTGCCCCGCGTTGCCTTGCCAACGCTTCTCCGGATGCAATATTCGGAGGCATATCTGACACTTGCCACGTTATGTGCGACAGCTCACTTAGATATTTTGAATAACAGTGAAAAGCTTTCCGACATTGCCTCCAAGATCAAAGATCATACCTACATCAGACAAAGTTGCTCTAATATAAAATCGAGCCGCATAATCGCTAGGTCTAGTTGACTTGTTCAATTCGAGATGGAAAAGGGTGTTGTAGTGATTTTCGTGTCCCTGCATAGCATATGCCGATATGCACTACACTAATAATTCAACCGACACAAAAGATCGGACCAAAGTAAAAGAGACCTTCTCTTTGTTGAATGCGGTGCAGGGCTGGCAGCACGTACCGGAGCAGACAAAGTTAAATTTACAAGTTCAAGGGCTGTGAAGTAGTGAGTTGAGGTTGAGGATCTGGTGCGCGTTTGAACGACCCTGATCGCTTGCGCTGTCGAACGTTTGCGATGGACTGCTTCACGAGCTTCGCGGTAATTTCCAAATTGCTCCCCTGAAACATCGTTTCATGATCACCCGGAACCCAAAGAACGTCGACGCCTAGCTTGGCAATTCGCTCCCATCCACATGAGACGGAGGCACCCGTGATTTGCTGGGATTCGCTCGCGCGGATCAGGGTAATTCTAAGCTGAGATGCGTCCAAGCGAAATTTTCGTATAGCTGCATACGTCTGAAACGTAGTGTTGTGCATGAATTGTGGCAGAGAGATATTGAGCCTTTTTGAAAGGCCAAGCAAGCTACTCCAGTGTTTGATATAGATCTCATCCCGCGCCTCCTTGCTCGTCCGCCTTAGTATCTTCCAAAAATGTTGGAACCGCTCCCTCAAAGACAGACCATGCAGTCTTGCCTTGTAACTTACGAACTTACTCGTCAAAGCGCGGGCTGGAGACTTGTTTTCGGCCGCCTCGACGCTTTTGGCATATCCTGGAAGCCAGGAATCGAACAGTACCAACAAGGCAACCTCTTCTCCTGCGAGGATAAGCCGCCTCGCTATTTCCACGGCTAATGGTCCTGCCGCACACCAACCGGCAATGCAATAAGGGCCGTGTCGCTGTACGCTACGCATATCCGCAATGTAGCGAACGGCCATCTCCTCGATAGAACTATTCTCATCTTCTGGCAACTCGCGCAGCCCATAGAAAGGCTGATCGTGGCCCAACGTGCTAGATAGTGCGTGATAGAGCAGATACGAATGAACCATGAACAGCGGCGGCTTGCTTCCAGATCGTTGGACAGGAACTAACGATGAGATTCTTGCCCTTTCGATCAACAACTTTGCTAGCCCAGACAAAGTTCGCGTGTCGAAGATGGTCGTAATGGGCAAAGCAGATTGAAACTCCTTATTGATGCGCGAAAAAAGACGAATCAATAAGAGAGAATGACCTCCAAGGTCGAAAAAATTATCATTTCGATCAATGGAGTCAATTCCGAGAATCTCCGACCAAATCTTGGTGAGTTTTCGTTCTTCCTCCGTGGGTGGCAAACTAGCGCCCCCCATTGGAGTGGCTTGTTGATTGCTGTCGTTGATATATGTTGTGTTGTTTGCGATCGAACAGCCGGCTGGAACTGGCCCAGACCCCGGAGTGACGCGTTGGGCCGAGGACACCCTCGGCCCAACGCGAGGTGGCTGAGGCAACTCACTGACTCGCAGATCAGGGGTCGACACAAGAGTCATCAATAGAGTCTGATAATACTGTAGCCACTCTTCTCCGGTCGTTCTCTCAAAGAGAGTCGAATTGTATTCGAGTTCAGCCCTCATTCCTTCTGCTCTTTCGATAACTCCGAGTTGCATTTCAAACGGAGTACCAACGCTCATCGAGGGGAATGGCGTGATAGTAAGTTCAGGCAGTTCACGCGACTGAAAAAATGCAGGCTGGCAAAAAAAGTAGAATTGAAATAGCGGACTTCTTCCAGCCGTCGGCCAAACTTTCAGTCTTTCAAGGAGTACCTCGAACGGCAGTTCCGCATGGCCCAATGCTTCGAGTGTCGTATCGCGCGCAGTGAGTATGAAATCACGAAGGGTTGGATCGTCGGACAGATTTAACCGCAGAGCAACTGGCCCGGCAAATGGCCCAATCAGAGGTTCAGTCTCTATTTTCCGATTCACGACGGGTGAACCTACGATAATATCTTGTGCATCAGAAGCGCGTGCTAAGAGCAATGCAAAGCACGCAAGTGTCACCACAAACAACGTTACATCAGATGATTGCGCAAACTGTTTCAACGAGCGAGAGAGATCGTCTGACAAGAGCAGCGTCTCGACTGCTCCCTGGGATGTCCGCTGATAACTTGGAGCATGATCTGTCGGAAAGTTCAGAACCGGCAAATCTCCGGAAAGAGCTTTGAGCCAGAAGTCGAGATGGCCCGCCATCGCCTCTGAATCAACCATTTCCCTCTGCCAAACCGAAAAGTCCCCGTACTGGAGTGCAAGAGGAGCGAAAGAAAACTCTTTGCCTAGTTGAAGGCTTTCATAAGCCGTCCATAGCTCCCGCTGAAAAACCTGCACTGACCACGCATCTGCAAGAATATGATGAATCGTAATAATCAATACATGCTCTTGTGAAGCAATACGGCACAGGAGCGCCCTAAAAAGTGGAAGCGACGATAAGTCGAATGGTCTGGCGACTTCCTCCTGCACCACCGCGCTAAGGCTCGAAGTCCTCTCCTCGTCTACAACCCCCTCAAGTGTCATCGTTTCAAGCATGAAGGTGTAATCGTCGCTGATAACCTGCATCAGTTCACCGTTCATCTCCGAAAATGAAGTTCTTAGGGTTTCGTGACGATTAATCAGCAGTTTGAAACTCTTCTCAAGAAGAGGCACTGACAGCTTACCCATAAGCCGCATCGTGAGAGGGATGTGAAAAGTTGTATCTGAGGGATCGACTTGCGAGAGCGTCCAAAACCGCTCTTGCGCAAAACTGCACGGCATGGCTTGCATCTCCATCGACGCCAAGCCTTCCTCGTTCAGTGTGTCAGCCGGTTCTGAGGAATCTAGATTCAATTCCATTCGCCTCTCGAGCGCCTCCATTGGCAGCGAGAGTTCAGATAGCCGTCGTTCTGGATCTGCAACGATTTCTTGAAGTATCTCCTGAAAATGCCGAAGCAGGTTCTCCGCTGTGCTCTGGCTGTAGAATCCGGTCTTGTACTCCAGCGAAAGACGCCAACCAACCTCTCTTTCTACCAGAAAAAAGTTCAGGTCATATAGTGCGCCTTGCGACTTCGATGGCAAGGTGGTCATTCGTATGCCATCAAATTCGAACTGAAAAGGTCCGTTCCGCCCGTATTCGCGCTGACAAACGAAGTTGACCCCAAATAAGCCATCCGATGATGAATTCGGCCCGGCAATCTCTTGAACCACTTGTTCGAAGGGCGCATCCTGGTTGGCAAGAGCTTCCCAAACGCTTTCGCGGACACGAGCCACAAGATCGGTGATGGTGAGGTCACCCGAGACCTCGCAGCGAATCACGACATGGTTGACGAACTGACCGATGATACCTTCAAACTCCACTCGGCTTCGACCCGCCAATGGTGTGCGAAGTGCTATATCCTTCTCGCCTGTCCATCGATTCAGCAAAACCATGCAAGCGGCCATGGTCGCAACAAAGAAGGTAGCATTCTGCGCCTGACTCAGATTGCGCAATCGGTCCGTGAGATCGCGTGGCAGAAGTTGAGACACGATATCACTGTGGCTTATTACGGGTGTCGTGGCCACATCTGGAGTTACTCGGATCTGACGGCATCCAGCCAATTTCTTCTTCCAATATTCAAGCTGACTCTGGGCATCAGCATGCAAAGAGGACTCTCGTTGCCACAACACATAGTCGCCATATTGGAAGTCGATGCGGGGCAACGGTGAAGGCTGTCCCTTAGCAAACGCAGAATATATCTCGGCGAGCTCTTCCATTAGCAAGCCGATGGACCAGCCATCACAGATAATCTGATAAATGGTCAGCGTGAGGATGAAATGCTCGTCCTCGACGCGCAAAAGCCTGGCGCGAATCGGAGTGCCTTTTGTAAGGTCGAATCCCCTCTGCGCCTCTCGAAGGCACATTTCGTCCAACTTGGACGCGCGCTCATCTCCATGGAATGCACGAAGGTCGAGAGTGTCCAATGTCAAGTCGGAGCTGGGGAATATTACCTGCTGGACCTCTGCGTCAACGATGCGAAAGGTAGCGCGAAAGATTTCATGCCGCTGCGCGATCTCACGGAATGACCGCTCCAATAGTGCAGCATCGACCTTACCCGCTAAGCTCATTCTAAAAGCGCCGTTGAGTCGAGGATCGCTTGAGCATGGCAAATCGCGCGGCCACATGGCGGCTTGCTGCAAGGAAAGCGGAAAAGCAAAATAATCCTCACCAGGCGGTGAGACGATTTCGCTAACGTTCGCGCGAACTGTGTCTTCCGCCCTCACCGGCTTCCATTGCCTCCAGCATCCATAGTCTCGGGCTGAGTGATTCTATACTTCGCCCGCGACACCGGAGTCAGTGGAGCGGCCTTCGAAGTGGGCCCGCTTGCCGCCAGATCCGCCATCACTGCGGCAATATTGCGATACTGCAGAATCTGGCGCGGCTTCACATCGATGCCCGCTTGGTTGGCGCGTGCCGCAATCTGAAAGACATGGAGCGAGTCTGCGCCCAATTCGAAGATATTGTCTTCGATACCCACTCGATCAAGATGCAAGATCTCGGCCCAAATTTTTGCCAGCGTATTCTCCTGCGGTGTGCGCGGTGCTATATATGAGGTTCCATGAGCGAGAGGAGCCCAATCCGGCGCGGGCAGTGCACGGCGATCGATCTTGCCATTGGCCGTCAGTGGGAACGAAGGTAACGTGATGAAAGCTGCAGGCACCATGTAGTCGGGCAGCTTCGTCAGCAGGTAGCTGCGGATTTCGCTTCCGGAAGGCGTACTCCCATTTCGCGGAATCATATAGGCCACTAGCCGCTTGTCTCCGGGTGCATCCTCACGGAGGATGACCACAGCCTGATCCAATGCATCATGGAGAGCGAGAATGCTCTCGATCTCACCTAGCTCAATACGGAAACCCCGGAGTTTGATCTGACCATCCGTCCTTCCCAGAAATTCAAATTCACCATTTCTGAGACGCCGAACCAAATCCCCGGTGCGATAAAGTCGTGCTCCCGCCTTCTTGCTAAATGGATCGGAAATGAACCTAGCTGCAGTAAGGTCGGGTCGCTTGAAGTATCCACGCGCCACGCCATCACCACCAATGTACAACTCGCCGGCAACCCCGGTCGGAACAAGCTGTTGATGTCCATCGAGCACGTAGAACTGCGTATTGTCTATTGGCGGGCCGACCAGAACAGGACAGGGTTGCGTTGAGACACGGGTAACTGCAGACCATATCGTCGTCTCTGTCGGCCCATACATGTTCCAAAGATCGACTCCGCAGCCAAGAATCTGATCTGCCATATCACGGGGTAGTGCTTCACCGCCGCACCACGCAACGAACGGCGGATTGCCCCTCCATCCTGCGGCCAATAGCAGCCGGAAGGTGACCGGCGTAGCTTGCATCACACTAGCCTTTGACTCACGCAGCAGTTTCAGCAGTTGTAACCCATCGCTGGCAACCGCTCGGCTCGCAAGAACGAGCCTCGCCCCGCAGATGAGTGGCAGGTAAATCTCCAGCGCCGCAATGTCGAAGGAGATTGTAGTGACCGCAACCAGTGCATCCTTCGCGGATAGCCCTGGAGTCTTTGCCATTGAGGTCAACAGATTGACAACGTTAACCTGCGTAACCTCAACACCCTTTGGCCTGCCGGTGGAACCTGATGTGTAGATGACATAGGCTACCCGAGAAGAGTCATACGTCAGATCCAGATCGCTGTCGCTTTCAAGTTCGACTACTGACCACCGTTCATCGATGCATATAATTCGCGATCCGGTAGACGGCAGATCAGATGCTAGCTTAGCCTGAGTGAGAACGGTTGGTTGTGGCAGATCTTCAAACACCATCTTGAGCCGTTCCGTGGGGAAGGTGGGATCAAGCGGGATATAGGTAGCACCTGCCTTCCATGTCGCAAACAGCGCAACGATCATGTCTACGGAACGCTCCATGTAAATGCCGACGATCTCGCCGGGGCGTACACCGGACGAGATCAGATAGCGTGCAAGCTTGTTTGCGCTTGAGTTTAGCTGCTCGTATGTAAGCAGTTGATCCTCGAATTGAAGCGCAAGGGCATGTGGAGTTTTGGTGACCTGCTGCTCGAACAACTGATGCACACATCGATCCGCGGGATAGGCTGAATCTGTAAGATTGGATGTGAGGCAAACCAGGTCGCGCTCCTGCTGTGTGAGTATTGGTAGACATGGGAGCGGCAATGCGCAATCGCCCACAAATCCCGCCAATAGCACCTCATAGCAGTCGATCCATCGCGCAATCGTTGCCTCGTCGATGAGAGCAGTGTTGTAGTCGACGTGAAATGTCAGACCGTCCGAACCCTCCACCGCATTGATAAATAAGTCAAAATTGACGAAGCTCTTAGGGTTGGGATCGACCGACGCCTGCAATCCAGAGAAGCGTAGGTTGCCTCCAACCTTCTCCAGGTTGAACTGCACCTCCAACAGCGGTAGGCGACTCGAGTCACGCGGAATCGAAAGCTTACGGACTAGTCGGCCAAAGGTGTAGTTCTGATGGTCATAGGCATCAAATACTGTTTTGCGAAGCTGTTCCAGAAACTGCGCGATCGTCAAATCGTCACTCGGTCTTCCGCGCATGGGAACAAAGTTCACGCAGTGACCCACCAGTGCCTTATTCTCAACTAGCGACTGCCCGGCGGCGGGAACACCCACAACGATGTCGTCCTGGCCGGACAACCGCCCCATAAGGGCAACTAAACCTCCCAGCAGCGTAACGAATAGGGTGCACTTTTGCTGTGCACCGGCACGCTTAATTTCCTTCAACGCAGGCTGCCCGATCTTTTTTCGGTAAGTAGCTCCATTGAAGCTCTTCATCGGAGGCCGGGGATGATCGATCGGAAGGTCGAGGAGCGGCGGCAGCACTTCGAACTTCTTGACCCAGAATGCCTCCATCTCCGCGCCCTCCGCTCCAGCGAAATGGGCGTCCTGGGAGTGCGCATAGACGCTGAATGGCATCACCGGTTCCAGCTTGCAGGCCTTATCCTCAACTCGAGCGCTGTAGAGATTTGAAAGTTCGTCGAGCAAAACATTAATACTCCAGCCATCGCAGACCGCGTGATGCGACGTGAAGACCAGAGCATGCCGCACGGTATCAAAGCGTACCAACTTCATACGTACGAGTGGCCCTTGCGACAGATCGAATGGCTGGCGAGCATCCTCCGTGATCAGCGCATCGAACTCTACCTGCTGTGCCACAGTATCCAAATGCGACAGGTCTATGAGCGGCAGGTTAACCGGAGCGGGAGGGGAGAAGGACTGAACCTTGGAGCCGAGATCGAACGTAGCTCGAAGAGCATCATGACGGATCATTAGATCGGAAAGCGAGTCTCTAAGCACGCTCTCATCCAGGAGGCCACTCAGATGAAGTGAGAAAGACTCGTTGAAGCTGCAGTTCGCTTCTGGAGAAAGCTGCGCCGAAAGCAAAATCTCCATCTGCGATTCGGTGATCGGCGCACTGGAAACGGCGACACACTCAGGTTCTGATCCCGCTTGTCCTATAAGAGAAGAGATCGTCCCGGAAGGTAGCGGCAGGACTTCGCCCGCCTGCATCTCGGCGATCGTCTCTTCAAACGCCCAGACGATGCGATCGATGTCCTGATCGCTATGTTCAGTCGTGAGAAAGCATGGGAAGCCTTCAAGCAAATGAATACCTTTTGCTCGGAGGTGAAAGTAGAAGAGACTTCCAAAACGAAAGTCACTCTGAAAGCTGAAGTAGAAGAAGCTCGCGAAGGTCTCTAGTTTGGCAGGAACCTCGTTCGATACGAGCAGTGCGTTCAGCCTTGCAATCAAATCAGCAGTGCGTGCAGTGAGCCGCTCTTGCAGTGTCGGCCCTTCCTGTTTGAGATATTTGAGAACCGCGGCACAAGCGGCCATCGCCAGGGGATGCCGCACGAACGTGCCGGCGAAAAAGGTAACACCTGTCACCGGGAAAGAGTCGTCGCCATAATGCCACATGCCGCCGTCCAGAGCATCCATATATCGTGCCTTGCCTGCTAGAACGCCCATCGGCATGCCGCCTGCAAGGACCTTTCCGTAGGTCGCGAGGTCCGCGCGGATGTTAAACAATGCCTGGCAACCACCCGGATGAACACGGAATCCAGTCACCACCTCGTCAAAGATCAGGCATATGTCTGCCTCCTCTGTGATCTTGCGAATCGCTCTCAGGAATTCAATCGGACGTAGATTCGGATGACGGCTCTGAACTGGTTCGACGAGAATGGCTGCCAACTCGTCGATATGCTCTCGAATCCACTCAATAGACTCCTGCGCTCCATATTCGAGCACGGTCATGTTGGCAATCGAGTCCCGCGGAATACCCGGTGCGAGCGGCATCGACTGGGGATTGCCACCGCGTTTGAAACCCTTTACAAGCACTTCGTCAAACATGCCATGGTAGTCACCCGCGAAGAAGACGACCTTCGTTTTGCCGGTAACGGTGCGCGCGACGCGCATAGCGGCAATAACTGCCTCCGATCCAGTGTTACAGAAGGTTGCCCGCTCGTTGCCTGTCATCTCACAGAGAGCCTTCGCTACTTCTCCTGCAAGCAGAGTCTGAGGGCCTATCTCAAACCCCTCATGCAACTGTTTCTCTATCGCCTCCTCCACAAACGAAGGACGGTGTCCCAACATAATGGGCCCAAAGCCGTTCAGGATATCTACATACTCATTACCGTCCACATCCCAGAGGCGCGACCCTTTGGAGCGCGCAGTGACGATCGGATAGACCATCTCCTTCCACTGCACTCGGAACCCGGCGACGACCCGCGGATCGGCCAGAAACTGGCGGTACTCTTGCGTCTTGCTCTTCGATGTAGCGGTACGACTGGTATAGATCTGGATCAGATTGCGAATATGCTCTTCTTGTTTTGGCGTCAGGTCACCGGACAAGTTCTTCTGAAGCGGCTTGAACGGCGTATATCCCTTCAGCTCTACACCTGTCGGCTCCTTGTGAACCTCAGCTTGATTGACCTGCTCAGTACGGACCGCCACCGTTCGTGGCATCGCACCAGGGACTGGCAGCTCAAGCGATGGCCGAGATGAGGCGCTCCCGTTCAAGACCGCCAGTTGCTGTGCGAACAGCTGATTGAGGGTTTGCATCTGATCCCGCATAACTTGCTCTATGGAACCCGCAGCAACGGCAGATCCTTGGGTGCCAGAACCTGGTGCGTACGCCGATAGAGGCAGAGGACCACTCGCAGCGATCGAGATCGAAGAAACTTCTGGTGCAGCCATGGACTCTTCCTCGAACATCCCTGGCGCAAGTTGTGCATCGATATAGTCAGTCAATGCGTCCAATGTGGACTGGTCTCCAAGTAGCTGTCGGAAGGTGATCTTCAACGCAAATTTGCTTTGAAGAGCCTGTGTCACCTGCGTCAGGAACAAAGAATCAAAGCCGATCTCGAGAAATGTCGCGGAAGTATCTTCGCTGGAGATATCAAGTCCGGAGAGTTCCTCGAATATCTCGACGAGAGTTCCCCGCAGGCGCTCTTTACGAGAACGTATCTGATGGACAGAAGATTGTGGCATAGATGGACTTTCCTTTATAGTTGGCGCCGGAACATCTATACTTGGGCCACTTGGTTGATGGCCCAGAGCGTTTGATTCAGGCGTAAACTCATGCGCGCCATCGCTAAGCCAAAACCGCTTGCGCTCGAAAGCATAGGAAGGCAGAGAGACACGTTGCCGCCCGGACTCCGCATGAAGCTTCTCCCAGTCCGGCGTGGCTCCCGCCATCCACAATATCCCCAGCGCTTGCTGCATCGCCACGCTCTCACTGCAATCGGGGTTGCCACTCGTTAGCGAGGACACGATCACTCGATTAGTCGACTGAGTTGTACTCTGCCGGGCCAGGGTTGCAAGGACAGATCCGGGGCCAACTTCAAGCAGAAGAAGATCGTCTTGTTGTTGAAGCTCGGAGACACCGCGGCAGAACTGCACAGTGTCTCTCAAATGACGAGTCCAGTACGCAGGACTCATGGCCTCTTCGCCAGTAATCCAATCTCCGGTCACGCACGACATATAGGGACTCTGTGGCGCGGTCAGATGCACTTTGCCCACTTCCCTGCTGAATGCAGCCAGGATAGGATCCATCATGGAGGAGTGGAAGGCGTGAGAAGTATGGAGTCTACGATACGCCGTGCCGCGCCGCGTCAACTCCTCCTCGAGTTCTGCGATAGACGCAATGGGACCTGAAACCACACACAGCGCGGGAGCATTCAGTGCTGCGATGCTTAGATCGCTCCTGAGAATCGGCCTAAGATCAGCCTCGCGCATGCGTACACTCAGCATGACGCCCTGTGGCAGTTCCTGCATCAATCGGCCCCGAGCAGCAACCAGACGAAGCCCGTCCTCTACGGAAAAGACTCCGGCGAGGCACGCCGCCACGTATTCCCCTATACTGTGGCCGATCATGCAACGTGGTTCAACTCCCCACGACATCCAAACCTTTGCCAGTGCGTACTCAACTGTATAGATGGCAGGCTGCGCCAAAAAGGTCTGTGTGATCTGATCTGAAGATGGATCCGTTGCCCCAGGCTCTGGATATAACGCGGTCAGCAGATCGACCCCCATCTCTGACTGCAGCAACGCCGCGCAACGATCGACCTCCTCCCGAAACACACGCTCTGTTCTGTACAGATCGCGTCCCATGTTCGCGTGCTGCGAACCCTGGCCAGGGAACATGAAGCAAATCCCCGGTTCAGACCGCTTCTTCTGATTGCCCGCATGCCGTCCCAACGAAGCTTGTAACCCCACGAGTGCTCCGTCATTCGTGGCTGCAGCAATAGCTCGACGCCAATCGAAGGGGCGGCGTCCCACCTGCAGCGTATAAGCAACATCGACAAGGGGAATGCCTGGATTCTGCTTTAGATGCTCAACAAGATTCTTGGTGATCTCGTCCAAAGCTTCTGGCGATCTCGCTGAAAGGACAAGGAGTTGGGCGGCGCGTGCAGGCTCTGCTAGGGCCATTGGCGGCACCTCCTCCAGGATCACGTGAGCATTGGTCCCGCCCACGCCGAAGGCGCTTACCCCTGCGCGGCGAGGACCATCCTGCGCAACCCAATCCGCAACGTTCGTATTGACACGGAAAGGACTATTTGAGAAGTCGAACTTCTCCGTTGGCCTTTTGAAATGCAGCGTTGGAGGAAACTTCCCGTGCCGGACAACGTGCGCAGCGTGAATCAATCCAGTGATACCAGCGGCGATATCCAGATGGCCTACATTCGCCTTAGCGGTTCCGACCGTGCAGAATCCCTTGTCTTGCGTGCGGGCACGAAAGGCCTTTTCGAGAGCCGCGAGTTCGATTGGATCGCCAAGCGGTGTCGCGGTACCGTGAGCTTCGACGTATCCAATCGTGTTGGGCTCAACCCCCGCTGCCTGCTGGGCCATTGCTATGACGTTCGCCTGACCTTCGATGCTCGGTGCGGTGTAGCCAATCTTCGTGGCACCATCGTTGTTTGTCGCAAAGCCCCTAATCACCGCGTAGATATGATCGCGATCTGCGACCGCGTCTTCCAACCTCTTAAGCAGGACCACTCCAACGCCGCTGCCAAACACAGTACCCTGCGCCTCGGCCTCAAATGGCCGACAATGCCCATCGGCAGATCCCATCCCGCCGTCCTGGTAGAAATAACCGCGCTTTTGAGGAAGCGTAATCGATACGCCTCCCGCCAGCATCATGTCACTTTGATAGGTCAGCAGGCTCTGACACGCCTGACACGCCGCCACTAACGACGTCGAGCAAGCTGACTGAATCGCAAAACTCGGTCCCTTCAGATTGAACTTATAGGAGACCCGCGTTGGCAGAAAGTCAGGATGGTTTCCCATCATCGCGGTGTAGTTGCCAATCTGATAGTTCTTTACGAAATCCTCAGTAAACCCCGGTTGCGCGCACACCTGTGAATGGAAGTAACTGCCATAGCTCGTTCCAGCAATCACACCGATCAATCCTGGATAGGAGAATGGATCGTAACCAGCGTCCTCGAAGGCCTGCCAGCAGCACTCCAGGAAGAGCCGATGTTGCGGATCCATAAGGGTCGCTTCTTTGGGAAGAATGTCAAAAAACTCAGCATCGAACAGATCAATATCTTCTAGAATGGCCCGCGCCCTAACATAGTTCGGCTGGTCTGCCACCTCTTCGGGTCGCGAAATCTCCAGTTCGTCAATGCTGAACTGTGAAATGGCCTCTATGCCAGAGAGCTGGTTTTGCCAGAACTCCCGAACGTTGCGCGCACCGGGGAATCTTCCGGACATGCCCACGATCGCAATGCCGCCGAGTGAGTCGACCACATCTTGCGACGGCGCGGACTGTTCGTTTACCTCGCTGTACGTCATCGTGCCGCGCCTTTCATCGCACGTAGGCGGGCAAAGGCTTCTCTCTGTTTAGAAGCCTGCTGTTCCACCACTCTCATTGAGGTTTTGTTCGCGATGGCTGGGCCCGATGCAGAGGTTGTATGGTTTTCGCTAAGCTTCCCCGCCAGAGCCTTCACGGTGGTAAACTCGAACATCCAGGTGATGGGAATCTGACGTCCCAGTTGCTCCTGCAGTTGGCTGCGTGCGGCAATGAGAAGCAGCGAACTGCCGCCGATATCGAAGAAATTGTCGTCCAGGCCTACATTCGGCGCATCGAGTACCTTTCGCCAGATGGCAGCCACCTCCTCCTGAATCGGCGAGCCCTGTTGGAACCTGGCGGTCTTCGAGCCCGTCGCAGGCTTGGGTAGCGCCACCCGATCGGTCTTACCGTTACCGGTCAGAGGCATCTCCCTAAGTTGCGTGTAAAAGGCCGGCATCATGTGCGCAGGAAGCCGGCGTGATAAGAAATCGCTCAACATATATACCGGCAAGTGCAGCCCATCCGCCATAACATAATAGGCTGCCAGCCTTCGGTTTCCACCCTCATCCAAATGCTCGACGACGCAAACCTGCTGCACTCCCGGATAGTCCGAAATTGCGGTCTCGACTTCTCCCAGTTCAATGCGGAACCCGCTAATCTTCACCTGGCCATCGCCGCGACCGAGGTACACAAGTTCCTTGTCCGGCCGCCTCCGCGCAAGATCGCCCGATCGATAAAGCAGCGAGCCGTGAGTTCCAAATGGATCGAGGACGAATCGTTCCGCCGTTAGCTCAGGACGATTAAGATAGCCTCGCGCAACCCCCCCGCCGCCTACACAGATCTCGCCCACATCACCATCGGTAACCGGTTGCCCCTCCGAATCGAGCAGATGAATCTGCATGTCCGGAATCGGGATACCGATAAGACTCTCCTGCTCAATCTCTGCGTCTTGTGCACTGACGATCCGGTAGGTTACATGTACTGTCGTCTCCGTAATGCCATACATGTTCACAAGCTTCGGCTTCACTTCGCCATGACGCTTGAACCAGTGCCGCAGCGCGCGGAATTGCAATGCCTCGCCGCCAAAGATGACGACGCGCAACGAAAGAGGCCGTGCCGCACCCATCTCCTCAATCCGGCTAAGCAGGTAGAACGCTGAAGGTGTCTGGTTGAGGACCGTAACTTCCTGCTCCGCAAGCAAAGCGTAAAAGTCCTCCGGAGAGCGGCTCACGGCGAAGGAAACAACAATCAGTTTCCCTCCCGTCAGCAGGCAGCCCCATATCTCCCATACGGAGAAGTCAAAGGCGAAGGAGTGAAACATGGTCCATACATCGTTTTCGTCGAAATGAAACCAGCGCTTTGTTTCACGCAACAACCGCATTACGTTTCGATGAGTTACCAAAACTCCCTTTGGCTTTCCCGTTGACCCGGAGGTATACATCACGTAGGCCAGATCATCTGCAAGAATCTGGGGTGGGGCAATGCTTTCCTCATCCACGGTTGCTTGCTGATTAACAAACAAAACTTCGGATGGAACTGACGGCAGACCCGCTGCCAGCCTTTGATCGGTGATCAACACTGCGGGACGCGCATCTTCGAGAGTCTGCTCTACCCGCGCTATCGGATAACTAGAATCTATTGGGAGATAAGCCTTGCCTGCCTTCAAGATGCCGAGCATCGCACTCAGCATCTCTATAGAACGGTCAAGATAGATTGCTATGATCGCATCCGGCTCGAGATGCATGCGAGTCAGCCTATGTGCAAATCGATTCCCGGCGCGGTTCAACTCGGCATAGGTCATCTGTTCCGAACCACAGACGATTGCCACCTTATCGGCATGTAATCGGCTTATTTCATCAAAGAGTGCGACGAGAGAGTAAGTCGACGAGGCTCGATCAAGTGTTCCATCGATGACGGAGTCGTTCTCTCGCCCTTCGGGCTGCGGTGGCGCAACTGGCAACTGTTGTTCGCTTAAATTAACTGTCCGAACATTCATAAAAAGTCGCTTCCCGGAATTCTCGGTAAAAATTCGCGTTCTGTTTGCGGTCTATTGGCCAGCTTTACAGGTGTCACACTTTTCAACAATTACCCTTGCGTTGTAGTGAAGCATCGTCTTCGCATCGCCCAAGCGCTTGCTCCAATTACTATTTGCCTGCACGCTTTTTGTTTAACGGATCTGCACAGAGAAATGACATTGGGCGAATTGGATACGCCGACACGCACCTCCCATCACTAGAAATTCCAGCAATTAAATGAATCCAAAATGTAAGGGGCACCTTCTCAAGGCGACACTCTCCAGAAGACCTTGAACCAAGGATCGTAGTAGCTAAGTAATCAGCGCTGCAATTATTTTCACTACAATACCATGGAGCCTCAAAAACTCTTCACAAATTATGAGACACACACGGACACTGGATGCGAGAACAGAAGGTAACTGCCAATAGTTACCAGCAACATTTCGAATATCAGTTACCAGGGTTCAATATCAGTCATCCTGGATCTAAATCATATGGTGTCTGTATAAAGAGATGAACATCTAGGAGATGGACAGGCGAACTACGAGTCTCTACGCAATGCGCCGAACATTCTAAGGCAGTACGAACATTTTCCCGCCCAGGATGGAAGATATGTATTCACTCGATGATCGTCTCGATTTACCTCCTCTTTCTCTATGTCAATAGAATTCTCGATGCTGAACGGTCCAAGGTCCATCTCGGCCACATTGGTCGCTGAGTACGATGAGACCTATAGTTCATCAGTGTTAGGCAGTTCAACCGCTGCCTACGTTACTATTCTTTTGCGGGTCTCCTTAAGGTAAGAAAAACATGCGCGTTTGCATAGTTGCAGAGCACGCCTCCAAGCGCTTCGGGGGTGAAGCGATCATTCCCTACCACTACTTTCGAATCTTGCGTGACCGAGGTGTAGACGCATGGTTGGTAGTCCACACGCGTACGCGAATGGAGCTCGAGTCTCTATTTCCCAACGATCTGGACCGTCTACGATTCGTGGAAGATATGGCATTTCAAAGGCTCTTCTATAAAATGAGCGCCTTCCTGCCAAGAAGAATCTCAGAGTCGACCTTTGGGCTCGCAAATCAGTTCCTCACCCAGCTTTGTCAACGCACACTACTTCGCCAGCTTATCCGGGAAGGAGGCGTTGACGTCATCCACCAACCAATCCCTGTCTCTCCTCGTTTTCCTTCCCTGCTCTCCGGGTTGGGCGCGCCACTCGTCATCGGTCCTCTCAATGGAGGCATGGACTATCCCCCGGCTTTCAGAAAAGCCGAGTCTTTTCTCAGCCGTATCTTCGTCGCAATCGCTCGGTCCTTTTCCGACCTCGCCAACTCCATCCTTCCAGGGAAGAAGCAGGCAGAGTTGGTCCTCGTAGCCAATGAACGGACCCGTCAGGCACTGCCCTCCGGGGTGCGCGGAAGGATCGTTGAGCTTCCTGAAAATGGAGTGGACCTGGCCCAATGGACCCTATCGCTCTCGGACCGCCGTGAACCACATCGTCAGTCCTTCCTCTTTATCGGCAGGCTGATCGATTGGAAGGCACTCGACCTCGCGATTCGGGCCCTTCGGTCTGTCCCATCTGCCCATCTTGATGTAATCGGGGACGGGCCCATGCTCTCAGTATGGAAAGCGCTAGCTACTGAGCTAGGGGTAGCCGATAGAGTAGTCTTTCTCGGATGGCTTACCCAGGAGGAGTGCGCCACCCGCCTCAGCGCAGCAGTCGCCCTTATTCTGCCAAGCCTTTACGAATGCGGCGGTGCTGTCGTGCTCGAAGCCATGGCGATGAGTAAGCCAGTGATCGCAACCAAATGGGGGGGGCCCGCGGACTATCTTGATCAAAGCTGCGGCATTCTGATCGAGCCAGCGAGCCCGCAGGAGGTCGTCAATGGCTTCGCAAAAGCGATGCACAAACTCATCGCCTCGCCTGAACTCTGTGCCAGGCTCGGCAGCGCAGGGCGTGCCCGGCTCGTCCGCCATTTCGATTGGGAAAAAAAAGTCGACCAGGTCATGCTTCTCTACGCATCGCTGCAACCGCCAGTTCAATAAGCAATTCCGAATCGTATAATTGTTGCACTCCAGTAGAATTCCTTGCCCGCAAATCATCGGATCTCCTAGACGATGCGGTTTACTCCAATACCCAAGGATGGCATCCTGCGTGAACGACTTACGATCTATACAAGAGTTGCAGCCAACAGCAATGGATAGAGCGACCTGCCACGCGTCCATCATTATCGTGTCGTTTAATACACGCGAGATCCTTCGCGAATGCCTTGACTCCGTTGTCCGTGAAGCAATTAATCTAAGCGTTGAGATCCTTGTTGTCGACAACAACTCCAACGACGGCTCACCCGAGATGGTAGAGCAGAACTTCCCCCAAGTTCGGCTGATCCGCAGCACAGTTAACCTCGGCTTCGGAGTTGCGAATAATCTCGCTCTGCATCAGGCCCAGGGACAGTACTTCGTCCTTCTCAATTCGGACGCCTTCTTCCAACCCGGCGCTCTTGAGTTGGCTATACGCCATATGGACGAAACTCCCGAGTGCGGCCTAGGCGGTGGGCTTCTTATAGGACGTGATGGCTCGTGGCAGCCATCCTCACGGTCCTTTCACTCCCTTGTTGGAGATGCGATTGTCCTGACCGGATTGGCTGCCAAGTTTCCGCACTCAAAGTTCTTCGGCCACTTCGACCGCACCTGGGCAGACATCTACAAACCCGCACCGGTCGACTGGGTCCCCGGAGCCTTCTCCATTATCCGTCCCGCGGCTCTTGCGAAAACTGGAGCTTTTGACCCTGCTTTCTTCCTCTACTACGAAGAAGTGGACCTCTGCCGCCGCATGAAACAGGCCGGCTACGCCGTCTGGTACTGGCCCGATATCGTCGTCGTTCACATCGGAGGAGAGTCTTCGCGACAACTCAAGAGACTTCAATTCTCCTCGAAAGCCGCGCAGATCGTACTCTGGCGAATGCGCAGTACACTTCTCTATTATCGGAAGCATCATGGACTACAGGCTCGTCTGGCAAAGTGGCTCGAGACATTCCTCTATCGGATAACTGTGCTGCGCAATCACTTCAGTCGAATCCCATCACGACAAGAGCGTAAACACCAATACCGCACACTCATCGTTCTTATGAATCAAGCATGGAGAGATACTCGTGGTGGTCGAATCTCTCCGCCAAGACCCTGGTAACACGCCGCCCATGCTCAACTCCCTCGCTAAAGCGCTGCTTGTTGCACCTCTGCGAATCTTCCTGCGCGTTACCGCAAAACTGCGTGAGTATGCACGCCGGCTCTACGGACACTCGTCTCTTGCGGCGCAACTGAACGCCCCACTCCCGGCGTCTGTCGTCGTCCTCGGTCGAGCCTGGGTCTTCGGTACAGGCGCGGTTCACTTTGGTAAAGACACTCTTCTCTACCCGGAGATACACCTGGAAACGCAGGACTCAGCAACTATAACCTTCGGCGACGGTGTCGTTCTCTCTCGAGGTGTCCATCTGGTCGCCATGGCCGGCATCACCATCGGCCGAGGCTCGATGATCGGCGAGTACTCCAGCCTCCGAGACGCAAACCATCAGCGGTCAGCCGACAAACCCATCCGCGACGCGGGCTATACCACAAGCCCTATTGTCCTGGGCACAGAGGTTTGGATCGGTAGAGGTGTCACCATCCTTGGGGGTGTCACCATCGGGGATAGAGCAACAGTCGGGGCAAACGCCGTCGTCACGCGCGACGTTCCTGCAGACGCAATCGTCGCCGGTGTTCCCGCCGTGCCGATTCAGGTAAAGAAAGCCCAGTCATCGTCAGACCTCGATTATTTGACCCGGGCTCTGCCGTAACAATTTGCGAAGCAGCGCCCACAAACATCTCTGGCCATGTATGCCTAATGCTACAAATCTCCGTAAAGGTCTTGAGAACAACCTGATGGGCATTTATAGTCAAGCCACAGGTAAATTAGCGGAACTATTCAGTGCTTCGATCAAGCGGCTCTGGAAGCTGCACGGTTTGACAGCAAAAGGTGTTGTCCGTGCTTCTCCGCGCTCGTGTTCAGTGGGTTCTTAGTGAATATTCTCGTAGTCGAGGGCGATCGGACGACACAGGCTCTATTGCAGACTTGGCTGCAGGGCTGGGAGCATGACGTCACCATAGCCAGTAACGGAAAGGAAGCCTGGAACGTACTTAATCAGGCTGAGTTTGACCTCGTCCTCAGCAACTGGACCTTATCCGAGCTAGATAGCCTCAGTTTGTGCCGACTCATCCGGCAGAGTACGAATCCAACCTACCGCTACATCATCCTTTACACGTCAGAAAGCCCCGAGCTGGACTTCGTAATCGGTATGGATGCCGGTGCCGACGACTTCATCACCAACCCGTTCGACTCCGCGCGCTTGCGGGTAAGGGTCCGGGCAGCCGAACGAATTCTGAATCTACAGCGAACGCTTGCAGAACAGAACGCAGGACTCAACAGCCTCAACGAGAAGCTGGGTATGGCTTACAGGACCATCCAGTCGGATCTCCAGGCGGCCTCTGCTCTGCAATTGAGCCTGCTGCCCACAGTATCGAACATCCACTCCTCGTTCTCGGTGGAGTGGCTGGTTCTTCCGAGCAGCTTTCTAGCCGGTGATAACCTGAACTACTTCATGATTCAGGACCGCTATCTCATCTTCTATCACCTCGATGTTGCGGGGCATGGAACGTCATCGGCGCTCCTATCGGTAACGTTGAACCACCTGCTCTCACCTCAACCTGGTAGCCCGATGGTTCGCTTCGATCCGAAACTGGAGTTGAAGCGCATTGTGCCTCCAGTCGATGTGGTCAGCGAGTTGAATCGCCGTTTTCAGCCGCAGGGCGACAGTTACTTCACCATGATCTATGGTGTTTTGGACACCAAAACGCGCGAAATCCGGTTTTGCCAAGCGGGTCATCCCAGCCCTTTGCAGATCAGCAAGGACTCAACCATTCGCACCGTCGGCGATGGCGGCTTTCCTGTCGGGCTCTGGCCGGATATGACCTACGAAGAAACGACAACAAAACTGCTGCCAGGGGAACGGCTCGTGCTTTACTCTGACGGCATTCTGGACTGCCTCAATCCAGATGGTGTTCCCTACTCATTGGAACAACTACAACAGCTCCTGACCCTCAAGGCAAGCTGTCCAGTAAAAGAAATGCTGCAAGCCGTACAGACCGATCTCGAAGGATGGAGTCAAGGACGTGCTTTTCCCGATGACATCTCTATCTTAATCGTCGAGAGTAAGTAGTAGTTCACTATCTGCCCATCATCCGTGGGAAATGGAGTCCGCCTTGTCAGAAGGAGCTAATTTCGTCATCACGCTCTCCATTCAGAGCCGGTTGGATCAGGTACGCCTGGTTCGTGCCGCTCTTTTCGGAGTATTAGACCATCTCGGGGTTGTGGAGTCCGATATCTATTCTCTCCAGCTTGCGGTAACTGAGATTGTGAACAATTGCTTCGAGCACGGATACGAAGGAGCGGAAGACAGGCACATCGAAGTGCGAATCCAGGTCTGCGACGCTGATGTGCAGATCAATGTGATTGACGACGCCCCTCCCTTTCCCCAAGACCAGCGCTATCGCTTGCTTGATGAACCGCTGCGAATGGAAGACCCTGATGAAGAATGGACGATTCGAGGTCACGGCTTGCAAATCGTGCGGCAAACCGTTGACTCAGTCGAACTCACCACTAGGAATGGGCAGAATTGCATCACCCTCAGAAAGCATGTCGGCCTGCAAGAAAATTAGACAGTGCTGCCCTCCGGCGGTGCCTGTTTAAGAGGCGCTCAAGCGATATCCCCGGATGGAGGCTCATAAACGGATCGTCAAGACTGCGGTTATTTAGCCCGAGAGCTACTCGGGGCCCTTACTCGCTGGAATGATCAGACGCATGAAGTAATGGCATGTGAGCCGCAGATCGTGGTGCCAGCTCTGTCTCACGGCATAGTACGCGTCTGCAAGGTAATACTGTGCTTCATCCCCACCTTCCGTGGAAGCGATGCTCGCCTCGGTGATGAGTCCCGCCTTCCCATGGAGATACAAGGAACGCCATTCCCATTCCAAAGACGGTTTCTCCATCTCTTCTATGGTTCTCGGCGGAAGACCGACAAAACTCAATCGACCGGCGACGATGGCAAACAGCCCGGGCAGGAACTGCCGCAGGAAAGAGTCCCAGCCCGCCGGACGGTGAACGCTCCACGCATCCGCGCCAACACACGGTAGAGCGTAGCTACGCTGAGAGCGCGAGTTCTCCTGGGCCGGAAGCTCCACCACCTGTATGGAGGTATAGGAGAGACGTCGCACCATTGCAAAGTAAAGACCGGAGAGAAACGAGATCGGTAGGAAAAGAATGATAAACAGAAGCGCCAGGACCGATTGAACTACGCGTCCGAACCAGTTCTGGCGTCTTGACTGATCCAGGCCCCCAAGCAGAAAGCTCTCGAGAATATCGACGCTTGTGCCAAGCCGCGCATTGACGAGCAAGTTCTTGTCAACCACGACCCTGTTCAGTTCCAGTCCTTCGCCGATGTAGCTGCCTCCGGTAATCAGAGAGTGCTCAATGGTGGTGTTGGTGTCAACGATGCAATCTCCACAAATCACGGCATTCGGACCGGCCTTGACTCCGCTATAGAGACGGCAGTTGGGACCGATGTAAAGCGGACCGATCAGCTCCACTGTGGGGTGGATTACGACGTTTCTCGACACCCATATGCCTGGTTGGTGCTCTGTCCCACTGATCATCAGGCTGTCCAACTCTTTGCCCAGCAGTTTGGTCTGGGTCTCGAGCAGGGCCGCAGGCGTGGATGCATCGATCCAGTCTGTGGCCGTGATCACTGTCGCCAACCCGTCAGAGGCCAATTGCTCCAGATGCGCACAAAGCTCATCTGGGGTCTGGTTTGCGAAGACCTCGCTCACGGCACCTGCGGGAAAGATCGCGGTGCCGCCCCAACTCCCGCAGTGGCTGCTTTTGGTCGTCATAAAGCCTGAGCCATCTTTCGAGTTGGCCTGAGGCACGCCGTAGTAAAGAACGGCCTTAGCTACAGGCTCGGAAGGAAGCTCGATGCATGGAAAATGCTCGGCGTGAATCAACACCCACGGCTCAGTCCTTGTCTCCGCGATGATCTTCAGCGAGCGATACGGGCGCTCGGCCTTGGCCGCCAAATGATAGCGAAAGCGGCAACCCCAACGGTCGCCACTCCCAAGCAGAGTCTCGACACGCTCAGGAGCATGGCCCACAATGAGCTCAATCGAAGTGACTCCCTGAGAGACCAAAGACTCGACAATATGTTGAAGTACGGGACGATCACCCAAAGGCAGTAGCGACAACGACCGTTGCGCGTCCAGTCCGTGCATCTTCGAGGAAGGTCCAGGCAGCAAGATGACCCCGATCATGACCCGATGCCCTCTGCGCAACGCGCGCTTCGCAGACGCTCCCGGGCGACACGATACAGGAACACAGCATTGCCCAGGAAGTACCGGCGCCACATACGGCGAGGCTCCTGCCAGAAACGATAGAACCACTCCATGCCAAGTTCACGCACCCACGCAGGCGCACGCGGAATGCGGCCGGAGTAGAAGTCCAAAAGCCCACCGACACCGATTGAGACTTTGGCGCCTATTTGGTTCTTATACGCGGCAATCCACTTGTCCTGCCTCGGAGCGCCCAGTGCCGCGAGTAAAATACCGGCTCCAGATGACTTAATCCGTTCCACAATTTGCGGCTGCTCTTCTTCCGTGAAGTATCCGTGGTGAAAACCGGAAAGCTTCAAGCATGGGTAGCGCTCTGCAATCCATGCGTATGCCCCTTCAGCGATTCCCGGCCGGCCACCCAGAAGATAGATGCCCACCCCGGCCTGCTCCGCCGCCGCGCAGAGATATGGCAGCATATCGGTCCCGTTTACGTTCTCACGAACATTCTGGTTAAGAATCGCGCCGGCAACCCGCACCCCAATACCATCGGCGAGCACAAGCTGGGCTTCAGAGAGTGTGGCACGGTAATGCTCGTCACCGAATGCAATATTGACGCAGTCGGCATTGACGAAGCATACCTGCGATGTCTCCTCGGCTTGAGTCAGCGCAATGATCTGGGCCGAGGCTTCCGCCATAGTAAGGTTGTCAATCCGCACGCCAAGGAACTTTAGCTGTGGGGGGGCGCTACTGACTCCGCCTCCAAGAAAAGCCACAGGAATCGCACGGACAGCGATCCCTAGATCGCCCCAGAGAGTCTTCGTCTCCACGTACTCCAGATCAAGACTCACCTCGCTGGCAAAGGCGATATTTGCACGTTTCCGTATCCACCAGAGGCTTAAGAGACCTGGGCGAATGTCGTAACGTTTCCAGGCCGAGCGCTTCTCTGAAAGAGTTTCGTCCGGGGAAACGGCACGCGGCCCGATGAAGGACATCTCCCCTCTAAAGATGTTAAGAAGCACAGGAATCGGGCGAAAGAACGTGAGACGAGAAAAGGCGGAAGACGTTGGAAAATGCAACTCATACTGATAGAAGTGGGCAGCCCAGCGACCGAGACGTTGCTCCTTTCGTATGCCGCCACCGCAAAGCTTAGCAAAAATCAGCAGCGTACCCAGAACAGGACTAAGCACAATCATAAGAAGCGAAGACAGCATAATATCTGTAACTCTACGGAGTGCACTGGCAGTCCGAACGGCAATGCCCCATGTCAGAGAGCGACGATAGTGTGCTCGTTTGCGGTGTCGGATACCACCTTCGGAAAAGCCTCCTTCGAGTTCGACCAGTAGGGTGTCTCTCACCGACCGTCTTGAAGACAGCATGGCGGACTGCCCCACATCATGATTGCCTGCCGTCATGGCTCAATACGCTCCTCGACCGGTGAGAATAGCTGGGATGGTTTTGAGCAGCAGTGCAAGATCGAGCAGGATGCTGTGACTATTGATGTACTGTTCGTCCAGCATCAGTTGTTGTTCGAAAGGTAGTTCGCCGCGCCCGCTAACCTGCCAGATGCAGGTTAGGCCTGGCTTCACCTCGAGGCGGCGGCGATCGCGTAGAGTGTAGCGGGCCACCTCATTTGGAACCGGTGGCCGTGGCCCCACCAGTGACATCTCCCCGCGGAGCACACACCAAAACTGGGGAAGCTCATCGATACTGAGCTTCCGAATAACGCTGCCGACCCGGGTAACACGAGGATCGCGCTTCATCTTGAACGTAATACCAGTCCCATGCTGATTTTTCGAGAGCAGTTTCAGCTTACGCTGTTCTGCATCGGTCACCATTGAGCGAAACTTAGGAAAGCGAAACTCCCGGCCCCAAAGGCCGATACGTGTCTGCCAGAAGAGAACGGGGCCGCCGTCCTCCAGAAGAATAACTATTGCGACGATGAGGAAGAGTGGAAAGAGCACCAGAAGCGCCACAGCGGCGACAGCGATGTCCATCGCACGTTTCAGAAATTTTGCGACACTTACCACCAGAATCCAGTTGTACCGCTTTAGACCCACTCGCAATGTTCGAATCTGTCCTGTGACATAGCTGGATTCTCCATAACCTCGGTAGAGCTGATCGACAAGAGATTTGCGAGCAGATTCACGCTGCCGTTTTGTGGTCTGCACTCAAGCCCCTTTCATTCGAGTGAACTTTCAAGACCTGACGCAGGCCCGTTGTTCAAACATTCCATCAACGTCTTACACAAGAATCCAGTCTTCGCGCAAGCAAAGCGATACATCCTTCGTGTGAGCTGAGTAGATTTTCCAATGAGAACCAAAATGAAGCAGCCTGCAGTAAGCACACTTCCCGACCAACCAAATGACAGCTTTCGTTAACTACGCAAGATACACCACGACAGTGGTCAATTCCAATCTTTTTCTTTGATCCTTCACCACCGTAACTTAGCTCAAACCAGAAAGTGCAAGCGGCATGTTACCAAGGATTAAATTTGAGTAGATTTATTTGAAAGACTCTAATTTCAACCCTCAGATCCAAAAGCTCAATGTGATACATATGAATTTTAAAACGGTTGAGCAATCTTCAAACGCATATAAGATAGAGACTCTACCAAGCCAAAACCGCCCTTTGGAGCAACGTGATGAAGGTATTTAGTTCAGAAAAAGAGGGTATTCTTGTCGGCCAAGTCGATTCTAGAGTTCTCGATGCGAGTACAGCGCGCGCTTTCAAAGATGCGATTAAACCGCTATTGATTCAGGACGCTCGGCTGGTGCTTGACCTGTCCAAAGTAGAGTTCATTGATAGCAGCGGATTGGGCGCCCTCGTATCGTGTCTTCGACAGGCACACGCCTCGGGAGGTGAAATTAAGCTCACCGGCTTGAGAAAGCCCGCTCGCGCCCTCTTTGAGTTGGTGCGGATGCATCGCGTCTTCGAGGTCTTCAATAGCCCGGAAGAAGCGATTACTTCCTATGAAGTCGTATAGGGTCTCTTTGCAGTTAGGCAGAGTAACAAGAGTCCTCCGTCGAGCCACTGCGAGTGTTGGACCATTTGAAAAGAGCAAACCGCTTGACGTCCTCGTAAAGACAATATGCCCATCAACGCTAAACACCTGGACAGCACTGTGAATACTCCACAGCCTATGCGCATTGGGTACCTCGTAAGCAAGTATCCCGCGGTTTCGCATACGTTCATACTGCGCGAGGTATTGGCTCTGCGCGAGCGTGGCATCACGATTGAGGTTGCATCGATCAACGCTTCACCCAGCCGGAACAAGATGACGCAAGTCGAGCAGCGCGAGTCCGACCGGACGTTCTACGTTAAGCGAGTTGGTGTCAGCGGAGCTTTGAAAGCTGCTAGCTGGATGCTGCTACGCCAGCCTGCAGGCCTGGTGCGCGGTCTGTGGGCCGCATTGGGTCTCGTCAGAGCGGATCTCGCTCGCATCCCACTCTGCTTCTTCTACTATGTCGAGGCCGCGATCCTGGCAAGGTGGATGAAGGAACAATCATTCGATCATCTCCATGTCCATTTCGCGACACCAGCTGCAACCGTAGCACTCATCCTGACGCATATGGTTCCGGTCACCCTGTCTATGACGGTCCATGGGCCAGACGAGTTTTACGATGTTCCTGGCCACCATCTTAAGGAAAAGATCGCGACGGCACGCTTCGTTGCCTGCATCAGCCTGTTCGCCCAAAGTCAGCTTATGAAGCTGACACCAGGAGAGAACTGGGACAAATTTGCTCTGGCCCGGCTTGGTGTCGATTGTGACCACTTCGTAGCGCGACCGTTCCGGTCTTCGCCCGAGCCTTTCCAGATTCTCTGCGTGGGACGTCTTGTCTCGGCAAAAGGGCAGCGAGTGTTGATCGAGGCGGTGGAGCGTTTGATAGAAGACGGCCGTCAACTCCAACTGCGCTTCGTCGGCGATGGCCCGGATCGAGACGAGCTGGAGCGTATGGTGCACGAGAGAAAACTATCCAGGCAGATTCTCTTCGAAGGCGCTATCAATCAGGATCAGATTCAAACGTACTATGGGGCAGCAGACATCTTCGCATTACCGAGCTTTGCTGAAGGCATCCCGGTTGTTCTAATGGAGGCGATGGCGATGGAGATTCCCTGCGTTGCGACCTGCATCAACGGCATTCCGGAACTGATTCGGGACGGCGTGGATGGACTCCTGGTTGCCCCGTCAGATATCGAAGGTATGGCCTCAGCCATTGGACGCCTCGTGGACGACCCTGCCCTGCGCGAGTCGTTGGGCAAGGCGGGACGACTACGCGTGCAACAGGACTATGAGCTCTCTAAGAGCGCTGACCGGCTTACGGACGTCTTTCGACGCAGACTTGGGCAGGTGCAGTGATCGAACGACAGCTTCTCATCTCCTGGAGCGTAGCCGCCGCAGTCGCCGCTTGCATCACCTTGCCCGGCACAATCGAGCTGTTGATGTTGAGCATAGCGTCTCTTGTTCCAAAACGGCGCCATTCCCCGAAGACCAATACCCCCTCATGGCGTGTTGCCGTCGTGATTCCGGCCCACAACGAGGAGGAAGGCATCAGCTCCTGTGTGCAAAGCGTGCTTCAGGCCGACCATGCTGACATGCACGTCGACGTCTACGTGATCGCGGACAATTGTACGGACAACACCGCGCGGGTAGCCAAAACTGCGGGGGCACAGATGCTGCAACGGACGGACACAACGCAGCGTGGCAAAGGTTACGCGCTTCATTTTGCATTCACACGCCTGGAGCCGCTTCGCTACGATTGTGTGCTCGTCGTCGACGCAGATACCGAAGTAGCCACAAACTTCATCGCGGCGGCCGCCGGGGCCATGCGCGGAGGCGCAGAGGCGGTACAGGTGCGCTACCTTGTGCGCAATCTGGAGGAGAGCACACGAACGAGGCTGATGGGCCTGGCATTGCGTGCTTTCAATGTGGTTCGTCCGCTTGGCCGGGAAAATCTCGGACTCTCTGCTGGTATCCTAGGTAATGGCTTCGGTCTTCGGCGCGAAGCGCTGGAAGCAGTCCCCTACCTGGCGTCGTCAGTGGTCGAAGATCTTGAGTACCACCTTGCCCTCGTGAGATCCGGACGACGGGTGACCTTTGTCAATGAGACGGCGGTCTTTGGCGAGATGCCGGTACAAGGTAAAGGGGTGAAGACGCAACGCTCCCGGTGGGAGGGTGGCCGATTACGTATGCTGTTCGAAAAGAGTCCGGGCCTGCTCTGCCAAGTGCTGCGCGGAAGACTCCGCTGCCTTGAGCCGCTGCTTGAGCTGCTCTTGTTACCCTTGGCCTTTCACGTCATACTGCTCACGGTTGCGATCTCCGCGCCCCTGCCTCTCGTACACGATATCGGTATCGCAGGTGCCGTAGTAGTGTTTCTCCATCTGGTCGCGGCGATTGTGGTCGGAGGAGGAGATTGGCGCGATACAGCTACACTGGCCATTGCCCCTTTCTATGTCTTGTGGAAGCTGACGCTGATCCCGTCTCTGTTGCGTAACGCACGTTCCAACCATACTTGGGTGCGCACAAGCCGCACTGCGGAAGCTGATCTTCCTGACAGCGAAAGCAAATCGCTAAGATAGACAGTTCTCAAACCACACAGATCAAATGGGAAAATGTCCGAGAGCCCATTCCACCGCATCGTCAAGCAGCATTGATCAGTTCGGTGGTGACATTGCGATTCGAAAAAAACGAAGAGCAAGGGCATCGGGCCAATGCCGCCGGAAGAGTTTGACAACCTCTGCCAAGATATGGAAAAGAGTGGAACTCCGCCGTCGATACCGTTAATGGCTTGTTGGAGAAATAAACCGTACAGCCCTCTCTGCCAGATCCGCATCGAAAGCGATCATGCAGGTGACGGTGTAACTTGCCAGAGTGATCTTGGCTTACATCCGTCCCGAGCTTTATAGGAGGTACGCCCAGCCATGTCAGCGAACCCTGAAGACTTTGATACTTCGGATTCCAAGCTAACGCTCGCAAAACACCTCGTGGGATTGGTGTGGGGCTCGAACTCGATGCCTGCCACATTTGACGTTGAATACGAAGGCGTAAAATGGGAGGTCTTTGTACGAGTCAAGGAGGCAGACGCATGACCGATCCACAAGGTTGCGTGCCGACATTTCTTGTAAACCTACGCCACGACACAGGTCCACATCCTTACATTGCGTCTGTCTCGATAGTTCATCCTGATGTGGTCGGGTTTCGAGGTGTCGTCCGCCGGTTCACCACGAAACACGAAATAGTCAATGCTCTCGAACATGCGGGCATTGAACGGAGTCGCTACGCCGACGCGCTTACCGAAATCGACGGCGGCTCGTATTGTTGCTTCGCTGTGACTCAAAACGAAGCTCAGAAGCTGCAAATTCTGCAGACAGATTCGACCGAATAGAATCACGCAGCGCGCTGAATCGTAGACTGTTTTGCCATACCACAAAGCGCCGCAATCCCCGCGGATTTTGAGTTTCCAAAGAACGCTGTAAATTTTTACGTCCGACTACTTTAAAATTACGCAGCGACAATGATTTGGCCGAACTCGTGCCTGTAACCGAACTTATACCTGGGATATTCGTAGTTTATTTGGCGTGTTAGCAGCGCGGTCCAAATGGGATCGTACCACCGCACCTCCTAAGGGGGTTGGGCTCAGTTGATTTTTGATTGCGGTCTCGAATACCGAGTATGGAACGGCCCCTACGATACGTACTCCGTTGATCTGGTCCTTCGCAGTCTTACCCACGACAAAACTGACAGTGCCACTGATTCCCAGGCTGCCCGCGTCAGCCAAGTCATTCTGTATGGCGGCCGTATACTTCTAGTCGTTCAGGCAGGTGCCAAACGCAGTCATGTCGAGGTTGATCTTCGGCGTGTCGATGTCTCTGATCCGTCCGTGCTCGATGATGGCCACACGGTCGCACAACCGCTCGGCCTCCTCCATCAGATGAGTGGTCAAAAAGACGGTCTTGCCGCGCTCGCGGATGCCGCGCACCAGATCCCAAATCGCCCGTCGCGACTGTGGGTCTAGGCCGGTGGTCAGCTCGTCGAGAAACACCACCTCCGGATCATTGATCAGCGCAAGGGCGATAAACAGCCGCTGCTTCTGGCCACCGGAGAGATTCATAAACCAAGCATCCCGCTTGTGGGTGAGACCGAACTGTTCGAGTAAATGTTCAGCGTCTATAATTTTTTTCAGTAAAGCGAAGCACAGAGAGCTACCGCCTCCCACGCTTTGATTCGCTTCTGCAACTGTGCCTGCTGAAGTTGAACACCAACGCAGTCCTGCAGTTTGTAAGCCTGACGAAGGGGATCAAGGCCGAGAACCGCGAAGGTACCCCAGTCGGGCTTGCGTAGACCCTCGATGCATTCCATCGTGGTTGTCTTTCCCGTGCCATTGGGCCCGATCAAACCAAAAATCTCGCCGTCGCTTACCTCGAACGACACCTCATCGACAGCCACAGTTGGGCCGTACGTCTTGCGAACTCCGGGAAACTTGAACGACTGGGCGCTGGATAGTTTGCAAAATCCTAGATTCACCGAACAGGAACCAAGTTTATATCACTGACTTAAATTAGGTCCTGACCAATGTCAACAACGTGAATCGGGCGAAACTAGAATCCAAGGAAAGCACGGCGACGCCGCCCATGACTTAAGCTCCTCGCTGTAGGGGAACGGATCTCCGGTAGAGAAACAGTCTAGAGTACCTTCAGCCGCAATCGAGCGCGGCAGAAAAACCGGTTATTGAGACCCAAATCGACTTGAGCTTCGGAATAGGTGGAGTACGAGGAGATGCTCTCGAGGAGCGATATCAATTCTCGATTGTGCATCCTGACGAATTGGAAAAATTTGGAAATACCCCTTTGCGACCAAAGACTGTAATTTCGCGACACACGAACCATTGGCCGGATAAGGGGTCCTAAACGAAATTGATTGTGTAACTTCGACGCGCTTCCAGTCGGGCAGAAATGCTGCCGTCGGGTTTTGGATCGAGCTGTGTGTTTGAGATAGAGGCGATCTTTTGCCCCTGCGGCGGGCGGAAGATGAATTCGTCTGTTCTATCTGGGCGAATCGTGCAAGATAAGCATTTTCCACCAGCCCATCGCAGGCCGATTTCAGCTCCGCCGCGCACACGGAGGCCTTTGACTTCTCCGTTGGGCCATGCGGAAGGCACTGCGGGCAGCAGCTCGATGGATCCAGAGTGGCTCTGCACCAGCATCTCGGCGATGGCTGCGGTCGCTCCGAAATTACCGTCGATCTGAAATATTGGGTCCTTTCCAGCATAAGTGTCGAAGAGGTTGATGTTGGTGCTGTGTTGCATCAGCATGGAGAGCGACTCCCACGCTTTGTCACCATCACCGAGACGCGCCCAGAAACCAATGGCCCAGGCGCGACTCCATCCGGTGTATGCGCCGCCATTAGCAAGACGGCGTTCGATTGAGACGCGCGCTGCTTTTGCTAAATCAGGTGTGCTGCGCGGGGTAATTTCACTGCCAGGATAGAGCGGATACATGTGCGACATGTGGCGCTGTCCTGGGGTGCTCTCTTCAAAGTCGATGGACCACTCCTGTAGCTGGCCATATCTGCCGATCTGATACGGCACCAGACGGGATCGCGCAGTTTCAAGCTTTGCCGCAAAGTCGTTATCGATGCCAAGTTCTTTCGAGGCTGTGATGCAGTTGGTAAAGAGCTCGCGGATGAGAGCCGTGTCCATGGTGCATCCGGCGCTTGTCATGGTGCTTTTGCCATCGGGAGCGAGAAAGTCATTTTCAGTTGAGAAGGACGGGCAGGTGGTGAGGTGTCCTTTGCCGTCTTCGATGAGCCATGCGAGGCAGAACTCGGCAGAGCCTTTCATTAGTGGATAAGCACGGGTGCGTAGGAATTCGCGGTCTCGGGTGAAAAGATAATGCTCATACAAATGCGCGCAAAGCCATGGGCCGCTCATTCCCCAATTGGCCCATGTAGGCTGGCCTACACCCATGCCGACGGGGTTGGATGCGCGCCAGAGATCGATATTGTGGTGCGAGACCCATCCGGGAAGGCCGTAGGTCTCCTGCGCGGTGCGCACTCCGTTTTTGCTGAGATCGTCGATCAAATCAAAAAGTGGTTCGGTGCATTCGCTCAGATTGCAGGTTTCGGCGGGCCAATAGTTCATTTGGACATTGATATTGGATGTCCAGTTGCTGCTCCAGGGCGGAGTGACCTGATAGTTCCAGATACCTTGCAGGTTTGCCGGCTGTGAACCAGAACGCGAGCTGCCGATGAGGAGATAGCGTCCGTATTGGAAATAGAGAGCGACCAGGGAGGGGTCTGGGTTGGTGGCGAAATTTTTAAGACGCTGGTCTGTGAGTTGGGATGTGTTCTGCGAACCAAGGTTCAGCGAGACACGGCGGAAAAGTTTTTGATGGTCCTCAATGTGGTGCTTATGAAGATCGTTGAAGAGCTTTGTGACGGCTGTGTCGAGTTGTTTCGCTGCTCTTGCTGAGATTTCGTTTACAGGTGCGTCGGGAGTGGACTGGAATCCGCGAAATCCTGTTGCGGCAGTAAGCAGGATTGTAAGAGTGGAAGCGTTCGTAATGACGAGTTTTTCGCCATCTGCTTTAATATCGCCCCCTTCTGTTTTCGCTTGAAGTATCGAAGCGAAGTACATGCCTTCGCCGATTTCATCAGACATCACAACAGATTTTTCACCGTCTGGGTGACCTGCTCCAGCAACATGCTTTGGCGCTTTGCCGGTGAGTAGTAACCGATTGTGCTGAAGTGGCCGTACAGATTTTCCTAAGAGGCTATCGAGCGAAATGGTGCAGGAGATTGAGTTTGGTTTGCTTGCTGTTGTGCGGAAGACGATGACCTGGTCTGGAGTTGACACAAAGACTTCGCGTTCAAACTGCACACCATCAATAGCGTATTGCGTGCGTGCACAGGCTGTTTCCAGGTTGAGTTCACGACGGTATCCGGTGGTTTGTCCCGAATGCGTGAACTCAATGCGGAGATTACCAAGAGGCTGATAGGCTTCCGCAAAGAGTCCTTGCATCTTTTGACAGAGTTTATCGGCAAGGTGGTAGTCCTGTTGCTCCAATACAGCGCGGCGTATGTCGGCGAGGTGGTTCTTTGCGTCAGGATTGTTGCCATTTACTGGCTTGCCGGACCATAGGGTGTCTTCATTGAACTGAAGAAGTTCTTTTGACGGGCTTGCATCGTCTCCGCCGCCATAGACCATGGCTCCGAGACGTCCATTGCCGATGGGCAGGGCATCCACCCATTTTGCGGCAGGTTTGTCATACCAAAGTGTCAGATCGCTTAATGGTTCTGTTGCAGGAGTCTTTGCGAATCCAAAACGCTTTGTAAGAGCGAGTGTGCCGAGAGTTGCGGATGACGTCTTGAGAAACCTGCGCCGTGTTTGTCTGCCCATGAAACCTACCTCTCCAGGTGAATTGACCGAATTATTAGAGATCGCGCAATCACTGAATTGTGGCAGCGCCCATTTACGTTGATGATCCATCCTCTCAGCTCCGGCATGTGGGAGATTGCCATTGCCAATTCTAAGTGACATCTAAAGATAACTGCGCAGGTCTTCGCCTTCCGCTTTTTCCAAGGGCAGCCCAGCCTGACCGGAATCTGCAGCCTTGTAGACCAGCCGTCTCACCGCCGCAAACATCGGGGTGAATTCAATACGTGTCGCGAAGAGTGTCAAGACAGGACAAACACGGGCTAGTCTTGATGCTACGTGCGCCTAATTGCCAACGAATTGTTAGCAACATCTTCACATTCCCAGACAGTCCAGCGGGCGAACCGAGCATTGGTGAGAAACGGATGACGATACTCATCGCGAGAGATCACATATTCAGTTGACTTCCCATGTCTTTCCGCCGTCTGACGAAAAAGACTGTTCCATTCGCGATGATTTAGGTGAAATGTTGAGCCAGACATAGCGCACTAGGACTGCGCGGCCTTCCCAAGTTTGCTGATTGTAGAATTCACCGCGCTTCCCATAAAACTGGCCCACAACGGGCGGAAGCTCTAGTGTACCTTTGTCGAGATCCACCAGGTAAATCCCCCACTGGTGCGATTCAGGGTTATAGAGTCGGAGCGTTTGCACCTTTATACGAAGTTTCCTGTCGGGAGTGGAAACGTCGAACTCTTCGAAATTGGCGTTGCTATCGAGAAGTTTTTTATGATTCGAGATGCCATCGTATTCCACCCAGAGGTTCGAACCCTTCAAGCGTTGGGGGAGTCGACGAACATGTGCTTTCCAATCGCCGATGAGGAAATCGAAATCGTGAGATCCGTCTACCTGCGTAGCCGTTGATGCGTTGGCTGGGCTCTGCAAATTCTGTATCCCCGGAAGCACATAAACTTCACCGGCAAAGAGTGCCGCACTCATGACCCCTGGCAGGATGAATCCAAGTCGAATCGATTTCATGCCTGCCATGCTCTCATGGGTTTGAGTACAGGCGCAAAGTCGCGAACAGCCGCTGTTCCCATGGATGTTGCTGATGGGGCTACGGTCTGGGGAGACGGACCGCTTTTTCCCTGGTGCCTCGAAAAAACGGAGTATGATTAGCTTCGGTTTTCACTTGTCGATAACAGGGCTTACCACGTTTCCAGAGCTGCAAGGCTGCAAACGCGAATTGGCGATTTGGCGCAGGCGTTTCGCGCGGGCCACTTCAGACCGATAGGCCACAAGCGCAGGAGTGTAGCGGCTGTCGGAGGGGTCTTCCGAGTAAGCCTTGGTGGTTGCGCTTGCGGTTTGATAGGTGGCTGCGATCGCTCCATTCTGCGCTGCGGCTTTTGCTGTGCGGGTTGGATTCTGGAGAACCTGGAGGGTTCCATCTTGCGTAGGCGAGATCTCAATGATGCCGGGACGCGATCCGTCGAAGTGGCTCAGCACCCATTTCCCATCCTTGTAGGTCCCGCTGTAGGCTCCGGTGTCGCCATCAACGCGGAGGATAGAGGCTGCGACCTCGGGGCCACGCTGTTGAACAATGAGACGGAAGGCCTTTTCACCCTTGGACGATGGCGAGGAAAGCGGGATCTCCCAGGAGCCGGCGAGGTTGGGTACATTGGCGGCGGTCTCGTGGGAATCGACATGGCGTGTCGCTTCGAAGCTGTAGTCTGCAGTTGCCGCGCGGTTTTGCGTGACGACTTCGCCTTCCAATTTTCCGTTGTTGAGCGTTGCCGTGATCGTCGTCAGGTAATGCTCGATATTCAGAACAAGCTTTCCATCATCGAAGGATGCACTGGTGGTACCGTCGTATGGAATAAAGCCGTTGTAGAAGGTTCCCTTAAGAGTCGGGCCCGATCCGGAGATGTCAAGCCGGAAGGGAATGATCGTGCCGTGATTGTTGAGGCTTGCGTCCCAGCGTCCGTCGATGGCGTTTGCGTTAGTGGTTGTTTGTGCCGTGGCGATGGATGCCCCAGGCCAGCAAAGACTAAAGCGCGGCTGGCGCTTTTCAGAAGTGCTCTCATAATGTGATCCTTTCGTGTTCGTTCATCGTTGGGTTGGCTATAGGGCCGCCGGCCGGCTGTGTCAGTGCATAGACGTGCCATCCGTCTTGAATCTCAGCGGAGAGCTGTACGGAGGCACTGCTCCCGCGCTTGATTGCATCGCGTGAGACTACCGTTACTGACCAATGCACGACGTCGTGTGGAAGTTGCGCGCTTGCAAGAATGCATGTGCTCAGTGATGCGAGCAAAAGTAACAAGTTACGTCGAACTGATATCGGCATCTTTGGTTGCATCCTGTTTTCCTTATTGCGACCCGTGAGGAGCTGTCCTGGGTTCAAACGCCGGAGGGTCGATCTGGCCCTGATGGCAGTTGCCGCAGGTAAACGGTTCGGCATATCGACGATCTCCAAGCTGTGCCAGATATTTGCTGTTGATGTCGTTGTTCATCCGGATCATGAAACGAGCGGTCTCTTTCACAGGATTCTCGTCGGAAGCATAATCGATCTGCCTGGTCTGCGGGTTCTCTTCATGGCAATATCCGCAGGGAACTCCCAACTCCTGTTTGTAACGGTGCATCAGTTTGTCGATGTCGTCGCCCGACATCTCCTTCGGCAAAACCTTCAGATTCGTAGGGATAGGATGGAGGCTTTTACGCACCATCGCTTGCTGGTTTGACTCATGTGAACTTTGATTTTGTGACAGCGCACCCGTGGCCGCTCCGAACAGCGAGCAACCCAAGATGAGTGTTAATGCATAACGCGCATTCATACAAATACCCTTGTGAAGCAGAGAGCTTCGAGGCTAAGGAGCCTAGTAAGGTTCGAAATTCAACTGCGTGTGCGCAGATGTATTTGCGCACACGCACCAGACAAGAAGTTATTCGGCCTTGAGTAACTGCCCCCGAACCTCTCCCTTTGGATTGTCGGCAGTGTGAAGGTTGAAGTACCACTTGCCATCCAACAGGTCCTTCGCCTGCTCTGCGCTAATTGTCGCTTGGCTATCGATTGGACTTGTCAGAGGACTGGCCTTGACGGGAATCTGCGGCTTCGCATTCGTCCCCTCCGCGGCAGGGCCATGGAAGTGTGCTGCAACGGCCGGGCCGGTCAGGCCGCTGAATTCAACGTGATACTTCAGCTCGTTTGTGTCTGTGTCCAGGGTTGCGGTCAAGATTCCGGATCCAGAGCTGTTGCTGGCAGAGACCTCAGACGAGGCTTTGAGGTCTGCCTTCAGCTTCACGGTGGCTGCATTCGCAGCGAGGGATGCCAACGAAAGCGCTGCTACGGTAATGGCTGTTTGAAAAAAACGGTTTGCACGTATCAATTCATTTCTCCTTGTGAGTTGTGTATGAAGCTTTTTGATTAATCCGGGATGGACGTTACGGCAGGATGGTCCTTCGATGGAGGCGGAGGGAGAGGCGCCAACTTCTCGAATCCTCGCTGACCGTCAGTACCGATCGGGCCCGGTCCAGGCTGGAGATGGGGCGCGTCGACATTGTCTTCGGCGCAAGAGTATTCATGAACTTCATCGCCTGGTTTGCCCAAGAACCATGTGCGCTGATAATGAATAGGCTTCGTGTAGAACTTTGGATCGATGACGACCATCTCAACATGCAGATGACCTATATCGGGCCGCGTCCAGCGTTCAACAACATGCTGCTCACCGCTGTGCGGATCTCCATTTTCATCTGCCCATGTCCGTTTATCTTTGAAGGCGGTGGAGTCGATGACAAACGTATCGCCATCCCATGAGCCGATCTCTTCGCCGAAGAAGGATGGGTCCGGGTCATCAGAGTGCTTGCGGCCATCGAATGGAACCAGACGGTACGTGGTGTACCAGTAAAGGAAGACGGCGTGATCGGCTCCCTGCACGAGCTGAAATGGAAGACCGCTCGCGTTGTGGCGCGGCAGCCCGCCAACGATGCATAGCGCTTCCGGGTCGATCGTGTGTTCGACGTTGTACTTTTGCGCGGCCGCACCCTCCGGAGTAAATGGCAGCTTATAACCGGGAAGATCCTTGCCCAGATTGCCGACAGGCTTGTCCTTCCGGGATGGAACCCAATAACCGGAGAGGTCCGGGTGGCTCTGCGCCGTGCGTGGAGCAGGCCCTTTGGGCAGATCGGCTTCGTTACGCGAGAACGGAGAATTCTCTCTGCCAGTGGTGTTCGCCTCTTTTTTTGCTGGCGTTTGCGCTACGACTGCTCCTGTTATCAATCCGCAGAGAAGCGCTGCCAGAGCTTGGCGCTGGAGTCGCAAAGGAATATTCAAGAGACCTCCTAAGGTCGAGCAGTTCAACAACGCCTTCATGAGCAGCGAAGAGCGTATCGTTGTATCAATCTGTAATGGTTACCCGCACAAGACACGAAGGTATCCGGGTGGCGATATTCTCGATGGAAAGATTTACAGCGAAATTGAACGTACAGGCAATTCTCAGCTCAAGCGCCGATGCAACAACAGCGCGAACAAAGCAGCTTGCCATGGATGGTCATGCGCTTACCATAGCCCAAGCTTTCTGAACGGTCAAGCCTTTTGCTTGACACGAAGCAAACCTGCACATACAGTGCAATCATGCTTCGCTTCACATCGCCGCGTTATTGTTGCGCCTCCATTGTTCTCTGAGTGGACGGTAGACTGACGCATGCGAAGCCATCTGGATTGTTTCCCCATCTGTGACAAATGGGTGTGGTTCTTCCAGTAGCAGAATGATCCAGCGATCAAAAAGCCCGCTCCACTTCGGAGCGGGCTTTTTCGTTCCACAGACAAACTCAAATTCAACATGAAAGGTTTTGCCATGAAGGCCAGATTCGCACTTGCAGGCGCCATCGCTCTTACTTCTTTGTCCGCTTATGCTCATCACTCGTTTGCCGCAGAGTTCGACGGAACCAAACCAGTACGTCTTGTTGGAAAGATTACTCGCGTAGAGTGGACGAATCCGCACTCTTACTTCTACGTTGACGTCACCGATGCTAAGGGTGTCACCACGAACTGGGGGTGTGAGGGAGCGGGACCTGGAGCGCTAAGCCGTCGCGGATGGAAGAAAGGCGATCTCAAGATCGGAGACTCGATCGTTGTTGATGGCTATCGCGCAAAAGATGGTTCCCATTTGGTTGATGCTCGTCGCGTTACCTTTCCTGATGGACGAACCGTCTACGGCGGCTCCCCAGGAGATGGAGGTCCCGGTGACAACGGCACCGATCAGGGTGCTCTGCCCGGCACTGGAGCTGCCGCAAAATAACTCGACCGATCTCCTGCGGCGGCGGCGATGCTGCCGCCGCAGACGCACCTCCCTTTTCTGAAAGCGCTTGCCCATGCCTATCCTGCAACACCTTTGCCAGATGCTTTACGACTCGCACCTTGGCACCGCCATCCGTGAGTCAGACTATGCGTTCCCTCTTATCGAATCAATCCACGTTCTTGGCATCACTCTGTTGGTAGGCACAATTGCTTTGCTCGATCTGCGTATGCTCGGACTCATCTTGAAAAATATTCCCGTTACGCGAATCTCACGAGCGGTCTTTCCTCTTGCATGGTCCGGGTTTGCAGTAATGTTTGTCAGTGGCTTTCTTCTCTTCTGGGCAGAGGCCGCAAAGAACTATTCGAACCCTGCCTTCCGTATTAAGTCACTTCTTCTCCTGCTGGTAGGACTCAATCCACTCATCTTTCATACAACAATCTATCGCCGCGTCCACGAATGGGAAGTGCAGGCCGCCTCGCCATGGAGAGCTCGCGCTGCAGCCATTGCTTCGCTCGCTCTTTGGAACTGCATTATCGTCTCTGGCCGTCTTATAGCCTACTTTTGATTTCATTTTGAAAGGCTCGATACTTTCGTGACTCCGTTGCAATGGTTCCTCTCGCTCTCGCATTCTCCTTTGGGACATCTGATGCAGACCTTAAAATGGGGCTTCGCCCTTGTTGAGACGGTCCACCTGATTGCACTTGCAGTTTTGGGCGGGTCTGTACTGCTTATCGATCTTCGTCTCCTTGGAGTTGTGCTTCGACGCGAATCGGCAACAGACATTCGCCGGGATCTAAGTAAGCTGCTGCTTGGCAGTCTGGTGCTGATGATCTTGTCAGGGATTGTGATGCTCTCCGAAGAGGCCATGAAGTGCTACTACAGCCCGGCATTTCGCTGGAAGATGATCTTGCTGGCAGCCGCAGTTCTGTTCTACTTCACGTTTCATCGCCGAGCTCTGATGCGCACGGGAACAGGCAGCCCCACGCTGTGGTCAAGAGCAACCGCAGTTGTTTCCCTCACTCTATGGCTTGGCGTCGGAGTCGCCGGGCGCGCCATCGGACTCATCTAGTGAAAGCTAACACCTCGAAGACGGCGAGAAGACTATGATCCTCGAAGTGGCAAGGATCGAGCCCCAGCAGTTGACCGGCTCTGAGACCTTCAATAAGATCGAGGCATCCTCGTCCGCAACGGGGACACGCTTCGCTATGAGCAGCGGCGCGAGGTGGAGGCTTGCGGCCGGCCCGGGAACTGGGTACTCTCCACAATTCCGCTTTCCGCCTCTTCTCCGGTAATGCCGAGGTGCTTGCCTTCGAGGGGCGCCAAGCGGCGCTCCTGGGCCCAGTTTTCGAGATCGGTTAGGCCTTCGGTCTATTCCATTTTTTTCTCGCTGCCTTGACCAGATATGGCAGGTATTGCCTCCAGTCAGTGGCGATTCCCTTCTGGGTTTCCGCGCTTCTTCCTGAGATTTCGCGTTGGGAGCCGGAGACGCTGCACGTCTATACCGAGAGTGTGAAAAGGCTTTTTGAATGCCGTAGAAAAGCAATTGCCAGATATGTCGAAGGGACCCAAGGCACGTGAGATCGCCATCGGGACCGTGGATCTTCTGATCGGAACTCTGCAACTGGCTCGCGCTGTCGATGATCCATCTTTCTCTGAAGATACTTTGGCCGCTGGCACTCATGTGCTAGCACCCTGATTCAGTACAGCAAGAGAAGAACGTAGGCGGTTTGGTCAGCTGAGAAAATCCTCTCAAAAGGTTCCCGGCGTCGTTCACTTCCCCATAGCGTGATTTGAACTTCGTCATTTGAGTAATTTGTCAGCACCCCTTTTCAACACCCCAACCATGAAGAAACTTGGATTTCCTGCTCAATACCTATGTCGTGCAGAGACAGAGGTCTTTTAAATGATCGTTTCCGGTGCGCGTTTATTGTTCCTAATCAGGAGAAAGTCGGCTTGGGGATCCATCGGCCGCCGCGGGCTTTGCGACGAACGGGAAGTACTTCGACGTGCTCAGGGTTCAGCCACACCTTGGTCATTTCTTCCACGCCTCGGATGAGCATGCCGGAACAGCGCGCCGTATATTGTGCTCAGTTAACTACCATGCAAATGGCAGCTATCGACAACAATGCGAATACCGAGCCAGATGCGAGTTGGCTTCCACTCTCCACAAAGACCGCTCCTGACCCCTCCTACCCGTGCGCGCACAGCGCTACCAGCACCGCCGCAGCCGAGGTATTGCGGTTATACCTCGGTGACCGAATGACTTTTGATGTCACTCCGAGTCTCTGGCAGGGGTCACGCGTCACTTTACCAGTTTCTCAGAAGCGGCGAAGGAGGCAGGGTTGCGTCGAATTTACGCTGGGCAGCACTTCTGCTTTGGCCACATCGCCGGCAAGCGTTTAGGTCAGGTCGCAGACTCTGTTCTGTTCACCATTCTGCACCCGAGGCTAAATCCCGAACTTGACGAGTAAGAGAGATTTTCCTGGTCGCAACGGCAACCCGCTGTATGCCTAAATTCCATACAGCGGGGAGGCAAGAGACAGGCGACGGTAGGCTCCTATGGTGGAGTGAACGAAGGCTCGGGATGGCCCACGACCTTTTGCACACGACCGATGAGAGCTATCTTCACGCCAATCGTCGCCAGATTGGGTTGAGTCCGCCAGAGCAGGGCATATTCATGACACGCGACGAACTTCAAACAGATCAGGAATACATGTGGCAAGCGCTTTTCGGCAAGCAACGGACGACTCTCATGCTCGCAGTTGAGATGCTCTCGCGTTGCCAATTATCTCCTGAACAGATCCTTGCCAAAACAATATCGACCATAGGAGTGAAAGTCCACTCGATGCCGGCCGCACGAGCATCCTAGGCTGCCAGATGCTGCGCCTGCTCATCCACCGATGGATCCCATGAGGATGCCATTGCCAGCGGGACGGGAAACACGGTGCGATGTCCGTGGATCACGTCGAACCCGAACAGAATCGGGATGTGCAACCGTGACTTCTCCATTGCAATGTGCTGGAGCCGATTGATCTCTTTAACATCATTGAGCCAAAGGATCGAGCCGACCTTGCCCTGCGTGATGAGTTCGTCCGGCTTCTTTTCTGCGATCTCGGGCATGACGATGCCGACTGACTGATTCAGCTGGCCAACCTTCGTCCAGGGTCATCTGTTTCAGTAAAGCTTCGGCCTTCTGCTTTGCCTCGGCGCTGAAAGGACCGGATTGAGCCCCAGCTGAAGTGCTGAGTATTGCCGATAAGGAGACACACAGGGCAAATGCGGAGAACCTCTTCAAGAGCATGGTTTCCTCTTTGAAGCAGGGTGTTTGGGGTGCTTGAAGCGCTTCAACGAATCAAGAGACTTCCTGATAGGGGCTTGCTTTCAGGCGGACCCTTGTTGAGAGCTTGCGGCTGAACCATCGACGAACCGGCTCATCGTAGAGCTTGAGGGTGATGTAGGCAATCGAGATAGCTCCGATCAGGAGCAGTGCGCCCCAGGCTGCTCCGCGAACTGGGGCGACCTTATTTTGCACGACCCAAGCGGTGTAGATGTAGATCAGGGGATAGTGCGTGATGTAAAGCGGGTAGGATAGGTCTCCAAAGAAGCGAGCTACGCGGATGGATGGGCCATCAACGCGCTTCTCTCCAGCACCGATCGCGACAATGATCGGGAACAGGATGATGACGCAGAGTGCTTCGTAGAGGCCGTTAATCCAGTGATGCTTTGTTCCACCGAATCGTGGCAATGAGAGCGCCACAACCAGGAGTAAGCTGCAGATGCCGAAGGCTCCTTTGATGTGAATGCGCTTTCCGAGCTTCATCAGCAAAATACCCGCTAAGAATGGAAACAGAAGACGAGCGAAGCCAACGTGAAGCTCCTTGGAATCGAGAGCCCAACCCCCAATCAGGTCACCGCGAGTTCCGAAGACGACGACCTGCACGAGGAGACCTGCTGCGAGCAGTACAAATACGCTTAGAGCGCGATTGGACAACCTGCGAAGGCCGATCGCATAGAGAATGTTTGCGATGTATTCGAAGAACAGTGACCATGCAGGGCCGTCGAGTGGATGCATTTCGTTCCAGCCCCGAATGTCCATGGATTTTGGCAATGGCAGGAGCGTGAATCCCACCAGCATGACCAGCAACATCTTCCAAACCGGGGTCGAGGCGATAAGAGGAAAGACGTTCCCCCTCTGAAAGTAGAAAAGCGCTGCGCCTATCAGGCTTCCCATGATGACCATGGGCTGAAGCCGGACGAGACGCCGCTTATAAAACTCCCACTGTGTCATGCGACCCCAGCGGTCGTCATACGCGTATGCGATCACGAACCCAGAGAGCAAGAAGAAGAAATCGACTGCCAAATAACCATGATTGATGATTTGTTTGATCGGATTGCCGTCGGCAAATGCCTCAAAGAGGTGGAAGATGACCACCATGAGAGACGCCACACCGCGGAGACCGTCCAGGACGACATAGTGACTTTTCGCCGGTGCGATTGCGGTTGTTGAAGTTGCAGCTGAGGCAGTGTTCATGCGGCGGCGCCTTCCATTGGTTCAGGTACCCGTTGTAGGTTTGCTAGAGAAAAGTTGAATGGCGAGCGAGTCCGCTCGATTCGCTCGCCATGAGGGGCAGAAGAGCGTTACCGAATATGAAGCGTTCCGCTGAGCGGGGTGTCTGCGGACGATGCTCCAGCTGCCACTCGGTAGATCCCGGGTAGCAATGTCCATCCGTTCTTCTGCTCGTCAAAGATTGAGAGCGTCCGCGGATCGAGTGTCACCGTGATCTCCTTCTCTTCTCCGGGTTGCAACTCGACACGTTGCCAGCCGGCAAGACGTTGGAATGTCTCGCCTGCAGCGTCCGGCAAGGTGACGTATACCTGAGCAATCTCGGTTCCTGACCGCTGGCCTGTGTTCTTGACCGTGAAACGGGCCGTATGTTGCTGGCCCTGATCCTCGATCTTCAGATCGGAATACTGATAGGTCGTGTAAGAGAGGCCAAAACCGAAAGGAAACAGGATGGGCTTGTGTTCGGCCTGATACCACTTGTAGCCGACCTTTGCACCTTCTGAGTAGTTCACGGAATACTTCGACGCGACGTGCGCTTCGCCGTTCACAGCTCCGGTGCCTTGTCCTTCGTCTTCGCGGGATAGCGCGGGGATGGACGGGTGCGGCAGATCCTCCTCGCTCTTCGGGAAAGTCATCGCAAGCTTTGCGCTGGGATTAACCTGTCCCGTTAGCACGTTCGCTAACGCTTTGTGGCCGCTGCTTCCTGCATACCAAGCCTCAACGATGCCTTGCACCTGGCCCAACCACGGCATTTTCACAGCAGTTCCTGTTTCGAGGACCACGATTGTCCGTGGATTCGCCGCCGCGACCCTTTCGATCAATTCATCTTGATTGTCAGGCAGGGAGAGATTGGGAAGGTCCATACCTTCGGCCTGCCACTGATAAGCAAACACAATCGCGACATCAGATTTCTTAGCTAGAGTCTCTGCCGCGGCAATATCCGCTCCTGAGTTGAAGGCAATCGTTGTTCCTGGCAGCTGCGCACGGAGTGCTTTTAGCGGAGACGTGGGAAACCACACATGATCCTGCCAGTGGGTGGCGCGTTTCCCCGGAGGCATGATTGCATTTCCTCCTGGCGGGTCTACCTGGGCGGAGCCCCCTCCCGAAATCATCGCGATGTCGGCGTGACCACCAATCACCGCGATCGAATGTACCTTATCGCTTGTTATCGGGAGCACAGAGTTTTGATTCTTCAGGAGAACAATGCTGTTTTCTTCGACCTTCTGCGCGATCTCAAGTCCCGCGTCTACATCCGGGACGGCCTTCTCAGTCGGGTGATCCACGACGCCGGCAAGAAACTCTGCATAGAGAACGCGCCGAGCGGCATCATCAATTTCCGACATCGGTACCTTGCCTGATTCAACTGCCTGCTTCAGCTTCGGGCCAAGGTAATCGGCCATCGGCTGCTCCTGATCGAGTCCCGCAGCGATGGCATTGGCTGTGCTGTGGGTGCCACCCCAATCCGAGAGCACAAAGCCCTTGAAGCCCCAATCGTGTTTCAGCACGTCATGTAGGATGTACGGGTTTTCGCAGGCGTAGTCCCCGTTGATGCGGTTGTAAGAGCACATCACGGCGCCAGGGTTCGCTATGTCGATCGCAACGTGAAAGGCAAGCAAATCGCTTTCCTGCATCGCGCGCTTCGAGGCAATGGCATTGACGATATTTCGGCCGGTTTCCTGGTCGTTCATCGCATAGTGCTTGATGTCGCCAATGACATGCTGGCCCTGCTCGCACTTCATGAGGTTGCCGACTACGGTGCCGGCAAGCAAGGGGTCTTCTCCGGCGTATTCGAATGTTCTGCCGTTCCTCGGGTCACGCGTTATGTCTACGCCGCCGCCGAGTGTCATATTGAAGCCCTGGTTGCGCAACTCGCTCCCGATTAAAGCACCATACTGACATGCAAGCTCCGGGTCCCAACTAGACGCCGCGGCCAGCGAAGAAGGCAGCGCGGTCGCGTATCTGCCATTCTCACCGCTACTGCGAACGCCATAAGCGGCATCTGAAATGACGATTGGTGGAATGCCGAGTCGTGGAATTCCTTCCACGTAGCCGGCTCCGCCATTACCCAGATTGGTGAGTGGCATCTGCCAGTTCGGAGTATGCGGCATGCCATTCCCGTGAAGCAAAGCGATCTTCTCATCAAGAGTCAACTGCTTCAGCACAAGTTCAGCCCGCTCACTCGGGGGAAGAGTCGCATTCATCCACGGTCGAGAGGATTGTTGCGCTAGCACGGTGGTTGCAAACGTAAATTGTGAAGCTAAGAACAACAGGGAGATTCCCTGACACATTAGTCTTTTGGCTTTGGTGTGATGCTTCTGCATATACCCTCTTTCAACTTGAGAATACAGAAGCCCATGGCAGTCGTTCTCGTATTCGTAACGATCACAGAAATCCGTAAACCCGTTCCCATTGCTGCGGTCGGTTCAGCCGCGCACAATTCAATGGCAAAATCTATTACAGACAGATGACAGGCCACCGGTCTCTTAAGAATTCTTAAGGACCAGCGGCATGCGGATGTTTACACTTAACCTAGGATGCTGGTGGTGAAGATCTCCCTACTTTTGGTCGACGACGACATCGAGTACGCCGAACTGCTTAGCATGGTGTTGAAGCAGGCTGGTGTAGAGGTTGTTCTTTGCCACAGCGGGAGAAAGGCTCTGCAGGAGGTCTCTCGGAGGCACTTCGACCTGATCCTGATGGATGTCACCATGCCCGAGATGGACGGATTCTCCGCGCTGCATCAATTACGCCGAGTCAGCGATACTCCGGTCATTTTGCTGACATCTCGAATCGCGGCTGCCGATCGGGTGCATGGTCTGGACGGAGGAGCCGACGACTATATCTGTAAACCCTGCGATCCGGATGAACTGTTATCACGCATACGGGCCGTTCTACGACGGACAAACCGTACCAGCAATCGGGGCCACGCATTTCTCTTCGGTTCTCACCGCTTCAACGTTAAAAGCCTGGAGCTCACCTGGAATGGGAACCCGGTGAAACTGACCTCTCTGGAGGGAGAACTACTCTCCATGTTGCTTCAAGCTCGTGGAAGAGTTGTGACGCGCGAATCGATAGCTATGGCCTTGCAGGATCGTGAGCTGGACGCCTTTGACCGTAGCCTCGACGTTCACATCAGTCGCCTCCGTGCAAAGCTCCGCGAAGATGCTGCCAGCATTCAGACAGTCCGTGGCATTGGGTACCTGATGCCAACTGCAATAGAAAGGACGTAGGCGCGGTGTTTAGGCGGTCCATTCTCATCGGAATGAGTCTTGCGCATCTTGTTGCGCTAGTATGTGGGTTCTTTGTTGCGCGGGTAATCGCTCAAAGAAGCTACGACCAATACGTTTCGCCGACGTTCGAGGCGATGGATCGTCTGGAGTTGGGTCAGGCCCGCACAGCTTTTCGAGAAGGTGGGCAAACAGCCCTCGCGGCCTATATGGACCGCCTCGACCAAGCCTTCGGGGGCAAGCACTTCCTGCTCTCCAAAGACGGAATTGATCTCACTTCTGGTGAACCCCAGGCCGCTCTTCTACCAACGACCCCGGCCAGAAGGTTCAGGGGATATGTTCACGGCGTCTTCCACCTAGCTCAGCTCTCGGACGACGACCAAAATTGGTTCGTTGTACTCGGAACTGCAAATGAAACAGGTCCTGCGACATGGCCATATTTTGCAGTGTGCATCATCGTCACAACGGGTCTTCTCCTGTTCTCGTTGTTCTATCTTGTATTTCCGTTGCGGCATATCCGTGATGCGTTGAGTAGCTTCGGGAATGGTCAGATGGGAATGCGGGTCATCTCGCAGCGTAAGGATGAGATCGGACAGGTAGCCGCAACCTTTAATGCGATGGCTGAGAGGGTTGAGCAGAGCTTCCGGACGGAACGCTCGCTACTGCAGGACATCTCTCATGAACTGCGGGCACCACTCGCAAGGCTGACGCTGGCCGTACATCTGGCGAAGCAAGAACGTCACGATGATCTGTTGAAGCAAATTGAGGCAAATGTAAAAAAACTGTCCGCGTTAGTAGGAGAAATCACGGAATTTCACCAGAGATGGAGCGCTGTAGAAAATACCGCTCCCTTGGAGACGGTCGATTTGGAACAGATCGTCAAAGACGTCGTCCGTGACGGCACACTCGAAGCAGCCTCACGCTCCATCACAATTGAGCTTCACTCCGTGCCCGTCATGTTACGAAACGCGAGACCTGACCTCATCGGACGGGTATTGGAAAATGTTCTTCGCAACGCGATCATCTACTCTCCCACTGGCTCTCGCATTGAGGTGCAAATGAGTCGCGAACGGAACGATGCCATTGTCACCGTGCGCGACTTCGGCGGTGGTGTTGCTCCTGACCGATTAGAACGCATCTTTGATCCCTTTTATCGTGAGGAAAGTTTGCAAAACGAACGGTCGGGACTTGGCCTTGGACTTTCGATCGCTCGCCGTGGGGTCCAGTGGCACGGTGGAATACTTCAAGCAGAAAATGCTTCTCCGGGCCTCCGTCTCATAGCCAGGTTTCCTCTCAACGATAATGTGGCCGGCCTAACACTAAAGACGTCCTAAGAGATCGGGGATTACAGCCAGTTTGGTTCTGGCGTGCAAATCCTGACCCCACTCCATCCCCTTAATGCGGATCTGCGACGCAAGGAGGAATACGGCGCTCCGGTCACTATTGGGTCGGACCTGTGGGTGGGATCAGGAGCAATCATTCTTTCGGACGGGACCATCGGATCGCGCACAGTTGTTGGCGCTGGGAAGACGATCTGGCTGCAATGGTTCCGGAGTTAAAGACAAGAAGGCGGGAGAACCCGTCAGGACGGACACGGTCTTTGAAGCCGCTTCCCTAAGCAAACCCGTATTCACTTACGGCGTGCTGAAGTTGGTCGACCAGGGAAAGCTCGATCTTGACACTCCGTTGAGTTCATGTTGCCAAAGCCCTACATTCCATACGAACGCGTAGGCAAGATCACAGCTCGACTGGTATTAAGCCATCGAACCGGTTTCCCGAATTGGCGGGGCGACGACGGCTCGCTCCCTATTTATTTCTCCCCCGGAGAACGTTTCAGCTACTCACGTGAGGGATATATTTATCTGCAAAATGTGGTTGAGCAGATTACCGGGAAACCGCTGAACGTTTATATGGACGAAGTTGTTTTTCAAGCCGTTGGGGATGACGAACAGCAGCTAGGCTTTGATTCCCTGACGGTTACGGGGTATGACTCCAAAGGAGCACCGGGTGAGCTAGAGAAGCCGAAGGAAGCCGGAGCAGCATCCAGCCTGAATACTACCGCCAGAGACTATGCCCTTTTCGTCGACGCAGTTTTGAATGGCAAAGGGCTTTCGTCCTCCATTCTCAGTCAAATGGAAACGCTTGAGATCGCGCTCGACCCGACTTGCAGGATTGCGTTAAGCAAGAACCGAAAGAGCTGTCGAAGACGCTCTTCTGGGGTTTGGGATGGGGTATTCAGAGCGAACATAAGAGCGTCATGCTCTGGCATTGGAGCGATAACGGCGTCTTCAAAACTTTTGTGATGGCCGACCCTGCAAGAAAGTCAGGCGTCGTGATGTTCGCAAATGGCGAAGATGCGTTGAACGTCGCAAAACCGATCATCGACACAGCAATAGAAGCAGGGTGGATTCAAGCTCCAAGTGCAACAGGGTTGATATTAGCTGACCAGTACTTTACGAAGTTGAAGGTTCCTTACGGAAGGAAGAGTTCTGCTGGGGCCTTCCAGCCGAGGGACTTGCGAGGCCGTGCGTTGAGCATCATGGCGATGTCATCGAGTTGGTTCTGGGAGAAGAGGCTGAGGTCCTG
>Ga0210396_10000441_pt1 | contig 55325 bp, 43 predicted proteins | sample IncBWH17OmetaG_FD_155466 | JGI IMG/M metagenome (GOLD analysis project Ga0210396, IMG submission 155466) | Forest soil microbial communities from Barre Woods Harvard Forest LTER site, Petersham, Massachusetts, United States - Inc-BW-H-17-O ... | reverse complement strand
CTCACCGCCGGCAACGCCACCTTCGCCGCTGTATTGGGCCGTGATGGTGTGGTCGCCGGGTGTGAGGAGTGCGGTGGCGAAGGTGGCGTTGCCGGCGGTGAGGGGGACGGTGGTGAGTGATGTTGTGCCGTCGAAGAACTGAATGGTTCCGGTGGGGGTGCCGATGGATGAGTTTACGGCTGCGGAGAGGGTGACGGTTTGGGTTACGTAGGCGGGGTTGGGGGTGGCGGTAAGAGTGGTGGTGGTGATGGCGGAGTTGACGATCTGGGTGAGTGCGGCGGAGGTGCTGGGGTTGAGGCTGGCGTTGCCAGAGAAGGCTGCGGTGATCGTGTAGGTGCCTGGTAGAAGGGTGTTAGTGGTGTAGGTGGCGGTTCCGATGACAGCAGCCGGGGCGTCTTGCGACGAGAAGGTGACTGGGCGGGTGATTGGACCGCCGGGAAGTCCGGTGAAGGTGACGGTGCTGGTCTGGAAGGGGCTGCTTAGTGAGTTTTCCGGTTGGGCGGTTATGGTGGCGGTGAAGGTGACGGGCTGGCCTGCAGGGGAGGGGTTGAGGGAGCTTTGCAGGACGGTGGTGGTGGGCAGGGCGGTGACGATTTCGGTGAGTGTGGCGGTGGCGGGGGAGTGGATTGCGTCTCCGCTGTAGGTGACGACGATGATGTGCTTGCCTCCGGTGGAGAATCCTTTGAGAAGGCTCCAACTCGAGGTGCCTCCACCTGTGATCGAGACGGGAGTGCCGAGGGGAGTGCCGTTGTCGGTGAAGGTGAGGGTGCCAGTGGGGGTCGGGGTTGATGGTGGGTCGGTGGGGGAGTTCGCCACGGCTGCGGAGAGAACGACGGCTTGGCCAACGGCGGCGGGGTTGAGGCTGGAGGTGAGGTTGAGAGTTACGGGGATGCCCTCCACGGTATGCGTCGCGGTCAGGGTAATGGCGGGGTAGGTGCTGTTGCCGAACCATGTGGCTGTGGCTGTGTGAGTCCCGATAGAGAGCGTGGATGGGGCGGTGATGGTGGCGGCGTTGGAGGAGAGAGTGGCTGAGCCTACGTCGGTGCCGTCGATGGCGAACTGAATGAGTCCAGCGAGCGTTGCGGTAGACGGCGGTGGCGGTGCGAGGGTGGCGGTGAGGGTGAAGGGCTGGCCAACCGTTGACGGCTCCGGCGACGCGGTGAGGATGCCTTGAACGCTGGGGGTGTTGCCTTGATTGAGAAGAACGGTGAAGGAGTTGGCTGTGTCGTTGTAATCGCCGTTAGAGGCGACGATATCGGGCAGGCCGTCGTGATTGAGGTCGACGACGAGGATGGAGGCCAGGCCGGTGCCGGCGACGTAGTTGGTTTCTGATGACAGGGTACGGCCCGGGAGGCCATGGATGATACCGATGTTCGGGCCGGGACCGCCTTCAAAGAAATCACCGTTGGAGTAGATGAGGTCGGAAAGACCGTCTTGGTTTAGATCGGAAGCTGTGAACTGAGTGTAGGAGTGGAAGGAGGTGATGCCAGTGACGGGAGAGGAGAAGGATGGGAATCCGTTGTTGTAGAAGACATCGATTTGGGTTGGAGATTCGCCGATGTCACCGTAGGTGCGGGAATAGGGGATGAACAGGGCGAGGTCGGGTTTACCATCGCCGTCGAAGTCGCCGATAGTGACCGTGCCGGCAGATTGAGATAAGGCATCGGAGATCGGCGGGACCGGGAGAGATGAGGGCGAAGAGAAGGTGCCATCGCCCTTGCCGAGCATGATGAAGACGTGGTTGGTGGTGGCGTAGGCGAGGTCGAGGATGCCGTCGTGGTTGAGGTCAGCGAAGGCGAGGAAGCTTGAGGTGCCTTCGCCGGTAACGCCCGGAAGATTAGTGGTGACCGGAGAAAAGCTGCCATCCGGTTGCGAGAGGAAGACTACGAGGCTGGCGGGCTGGGTGCTGGTGGAGAGTACGGCAATGTCGTCGCGGCCGTCGTGATTGAAGTCGCCGATGGTGGACTGGTCTGTGACAGCGATCTGGGTGGGGAGGGCAACCGGCGCAGCGAAGGTCCCGTCTCCGTGTCCCAAGAGGAGATAAGGAACGTCGGTATAGATCGAAGGAGAACCGATCGTGATGAGATCCTGGTGGCCGTCGCCGTTGAAGTCCCCGTGGACGATGCGGGTCGCGAGTTCTCTGCCGCCGATGCTGTAGGCGACTGTTCCCGGAATGGATGTGGCGGGACGGAAGGTGCCGTCGCCATTGCCGAGGTTCAGTTGGAGTTGTGTGTCGCCGCTGGTGACGACGTCGGGGATGCCGTCCTCGTTGAAGTCTGCGACTGTGGCGAAGAGGTCAACGGTGCCAGATTCGTAGACATTGGCGGAGGCAAAAGAGCCGTCGGCACGGCCGTAGGTGATGTAGACGCCGTTGGGGCCTGCGCTGATGAAATCGGGGTGTCCATCGCCGTCCATGTCGACCAAGGTGTTGGAATCGAAGAGATCGTCGAGAAAAAAGTCCTGGGCGACGGGATAGTGGGCCGGCGGTGCGAATTGCAGACCGGGTTTGCCAAGGATGACGGTAAGACCGTCGGTGCCGCGAGCGAGGATGTCGGGAATGCCGTCGCCATTGAGATCGAGGTAGGCGTATGCGGAGATATAGGACCCGAAGCCTGTTTTAGAAGCGGAAGGTGAAGAGTAGTTGACGGACGCGATGGGTGTGGGAGCGAAGGTTCCGTCTGGATTGCCGTGAAGGATGGTGAGATGGCCTTGCCCACCGCCGATGAGATCGACTTGTCCGTCGCCATCGGCATCTCCGAGGACCACAGAGAAGTTGTTGGGATAGACGACTGCGGTCGCGAATGTGCCATCGCCATGACCAAGAAAGACTGCAACGTCGGCGCCTGTCTCACCTTGGGTAATGAGATCGAGATTGCCGTCGCCATTCAGATCGCGAAGAGTGGCAAGGATTGGAGAGCCGCCATCGGCTAGCAGGGATTTAACCGTAGCGTGCCCGGTGCCGTCGCCAAGGAGCACTATGTCACGTGTGGCAAGCGGGTCGGTGACGATGATGTCCTGGTGGCCGTCGTTGTCGACGTCGCCGATGGCGGCGATGGTGAGTCTGGTGCCTAAAGTTGCGGTGCCCAGAGTGATCGTGATGGCCGGTTGAAAGGTTCCGTCTTCATTGCCAAGCAAGACAGCGATTTCCTCAGCTGTGTCGGAGCCGCAGATCAGATCCAGATTGTGATCTGCATTGAGGTCGGCGAGCTTGCAACGCGGGCCGATGGGAAACGGAAGTGTGATGTCGGTGCCGGGGAGGTAAGTTCCGTTTGACTGGGCGATGAGGGGATGGAGGGTCGAGGCGGAAAATTCCCCGGTGCCATAAAGAATGTCGGGGCGGCCATCGTTGTTGACATCACCGACGATAACCGTGTCGGGCTGAATGGGAGTGGGAATGCGATAGGGGTTGCGGAAGGTTTCGGCGGGGAGGGTGGCGGCGGTGAGCGTAAGCAGGCAGAAAGAAAGGAAGCGATGCAAGGGGGATGCTCCGGGCCGGGGGGTTTTTGCTTTTCTGGATGATATCTCAGGCTTTTGAGAATTCAGTGGGGACAATAAAAGACCGCGCTTTGTGAGCGCGGTCTTTGGATGATTTGAAGATCTGGTTAGCGGGCTGCGGCGGGTTCGCTGATCTCGGCGAGGCGCTTTTCGAGGGCCTTTTCGAGGTCTTCGAGGGCCTTGGAGAAGCCGTCGATGCCTTCCGTCAGCTTGTCGCTGGCCATGCGGTCGGCGGCGTGCATCTTGTCGAAGGTGGCCTTGTCCATAGGGATCTTTTCGATCTTGAGGTCCTTGGCCTTGGCGGCGTCGAGCTTGCGCTCGAGAGTGCCTTCAGCGGCCTGGAGCTCGCCGAGGAGCTTTGGCGCGATGGTGAGGAGGTCGCAGCCGGCCAGCTCGATGATCTCGCCGGTGTTACGGAAGCTGGCTCCCATGACGACGGTTTTGTAGCCGAAGTGCTTGTAGTAGTTGTAAATGGTGGTGACGGACTGGACGCCGGGGTCCTCGGCTCCGGTGTAGTCCTTGCCGGTGTCCTTCTTGTACCAGTCGAGAATGCGGCCGACGAACGGGGAGATGAGGGTGACTTTGGCTTCGGCGCAGGCGATGGCCTGGTGGAGGCCGAAGAGGAGGGTCAGGTTGCAGTGGATGCCTTCCTTTTCGAGCTGCTCGGCAGCGCGGATGCCCTCCCACGTGGAGGCGAGCTTGATGAGGACGCGCTCGCGGGAGATGCCGGCGGCCTCGTACTGGGAGATGATGTCGCGGGCGGTCTCGATGGACTTCTCGGTGTCGTAGGAGAGGCGTGCGTCGACCTCGGTGGAGACGCGGCCGGGGACGATCTCGAGGATCTTCTTGCCGAAGGCTACGGCGAGGGACTTGAAGGCTGCGGCGGCTACGTCGTGATCGGAGGCGTTGGGGCCGGAGGACTCGCGGGCCTGCTTGAGGACGTCGTCGACGATGGACTGGTAGGCGGGCATGCCTGCAGCAGCGGCGATGAGCGACGGGTTGGTGGTCGCGTCCTGCGGCTTGTACTGCTGGATCGCGTTGATGTCGCCGGTGTCGGAGACTACGGTGGTCATGCCACGAAGCTGTTCGAGTAACGATGCCATTATGTTGCTCCTTCGTTGTCTTAGGTTAGATTTTAGCAAGCCCGGGTGGGTTGTGTTGGTGTGAATTCATGGAAAAGACGTAACGTCGATTGAAAAGGCTTAACATCGATCTGCACCGATGACACCGATTTGAAGAACGAATGATTCCACGTCCTGAAGAGAGATGTGGAGACGCATCGGGGGATCCGGAGTGTCCGGTTGTGGACGGGGCTGGCCGCGACTGGACAGCGGTGATGCCAGGGTGGGGGATTAGACGCTGATAATGAAAGGGTTTTCATGGGATGGTGTGGTGGATCGATTGCATATTGATCGATAGAAGGTCGATGGAGGTGTGTCTTGTCCGGATGGATACAGAACATTCGATTTTCGCTGCGGATGATGCGGCGCAATCCTGGCTTTGCGTTGATGGTGATCTTGATTATGGCGTTGGGGATTGGAGCGAACACGGCGATCTTCAGCGTTGTGCATGCAGTGTTGCTGGAGCCGTTGCCGTTCCGAGATGTGGATAGGGTGGTGCAGGTGTGGCACACGCCTCCTCAGGCGAGCTTTCCGGGTATGACGGAGTTTTCGGTTTCGGCTGGAAACTTTCTGGACTGGCAGCGGCAGAATCACGTGTTTGAGAAGATGGCGTTCTACTCGGGCGCACAGTTTGACGTAACGGGCGAAGGCAAGCCCGAGGCGGTGGTGGCAAGCCGGGTGAGCCCGGACTTCTTCCCGGTGCTGGGGGTGCAGCCGATTCATGGACGAGTGTTCCAGCCGAGTGGGCAGGCGACAGGAAGCGGATTTCAGAACGAACGTGAGGTGGTGCTGAGTTACCGGTTCTGGCAGAAGCACTATGGGGGCGATCCGCAGGTGGTGGGAAGGACGATCAATCTGGATGGAGATCCTTACACGATTGTTGGAGTGATGGGCGCGGCGATGACGAAACCGGGGTTCGCGGAGATGTGGGTGCCGCAGGTTCTGACTCCGGCGGAGGCAGCGGTGAGGGGGGAGCATCACTTTTTGGTGGTGGCGAAGCTGAAGCCGGGAGTGACGGTGCAGGAGGCGCAGGCGGAGATGAACACGATCTCCGAGCGGTTGGCCCAGGCGTACCCGGGGGACGATAAGGGGTGGGGAGCAGTTCTGAATCCGATGCGTGAGGAGACGGTGGGGGAGATTCGTCCGGCGTTGTTAATGATTCTGGGTGCTGTGGGGTTTGTACTTCTGATTGCATGCGCGAACGTTGCGAACCTTGTGCTGGCTCGGACATTGGCGCGGCGGAAGGAGATTGCGATTCGAACGGCGATGGGGGCGACGCGTCTGCGTGTGATTTGGCAGTTATTGACGGAGACGGTACTGCTCTCGTTGTGTGGCGGTGCGCTGGGGTTGTTTGCGGCACATTTCGGTATCGAGCTTTTGCTGAAGTATTTCGCAGACCGGCTGCCGCAGACGACGGGGATTGGGCTGAGTCCACCGGTGCTTGCGTTTACGTTTGGAGTTGCCGTGGTTACGGGTGTGCTTTCGGGAATGATCCCAGCCATTGCGATGACGCGCGGTGATGTGAACGAGGGACTGAAGCAAGGGCTGGGGAGGACGGACGCGACGAGTGGAGGGAGCAAGACGCGTTCGGCGCTGGTAGCGGTGGAGGTTGCGTTGTCACTTGTGCTGCTGGCCGGTGCGGGCCTGATGATTCGCAGCCTGTATAAGCTGCAGGAGATCAACCCGGGCTTTGATGAGCACAACGTGCTGACGATGGAGTTGCAGGTAAACAAGCGGATGTTTGCGAGTGCAACGGAAGAGGCGCAGTTCTTCAGCCAGTTGCAGGAGAGAGTGGGTGCGATCCCGGGAGTGGAGTCGGTTAGTGCGATCGACGATCTGCCTTTGGCGGGAGGATCGAACCAGCCGGTAGCGGTAGAGGGACAGCCGGCGATGGCGATGTCGGAGCAGCCGGAGGTTTCGGTGCGGGTGGTGACGCCGGGCTACTTCAGGACGATGCGGATTCCGGTGCTTGCAGGAAGAGATGTGAGTTCGAGCGACGGAGCAGATTCGGCGCAGGTGGTTGTGATCTCGGAGTCAATGGCGAAGAAGTTCTGGCCGAAGGGAGATGCGTTGGGACATCACCTGAAGCTGTCGTTCTATCCGGACAAGGAGAGGACGGTGGTGGGGGTTGTGGGGGATGTGAAGCAACTGGGACTGGACAGCTCGGCGGGAGTTGCAACGTTGTATTGGCCGCAGGCGCAGATTGAAGGCGCGCCACAGGGAGGATGGATTTCGCGGCCCGCGACGCTGGTAGTGCGGACTATCTCGGGTCCGCGGACGGTGGCGACAGCGGTGACGAATGCTGTGCATCAACTGAACAAAGATGTACCAGTCGACAACATTCTGACGCTGGAGGAATTTGTTGGGGGCACACTGACACAGCACAGTTTTAACATGGAGCTTCTGGCTGTGTTCGGAGGGCTGGCGTTGGTGCTGTGTACGGTGGGGATCTATAGCGTGCTTGCTTACTCGGTTCGGCGCGGGATGAAGGAGATTGGCTTGCGCATGGCGTTTGGCGCGACGAAGCAGGATATCTTCCGCAGCATCATCGTGCGGGGCCTGAAGCCGACAATATTAGGGATTGCCGTGGGACTGGCGGCGGCATTTGCGCTGAGCCGGCTGATGCGAAGCATGGTGTATGGAGTGAGCGAGCGTGATCTGGCGACACTGCTGACTGTGACGTCCGTGCTGGTGATTGTGTCGCTGGTGGCGAGTGTGGTTCCGGCACTGCGGGCTACGAAGGTGAGTCCGCTGGCGGTAATCCGCGAGGAGTGAAGCTTCGCGGATTATTTCGGGATTATTTCGAGGGCGAAGGTGTTTTCGAGGGTGCCCAGGCCGTCGATTTCGATTTGGATACGGTCGCCGGGTTGGACGGGGCCTACGCCGGCGGGGGTTCCGGTGGGGATGATGTCGCCGGGTTCGAGGGTCATGGCGGCGGTGATGTAACGGAGCAGGTGAGGGATGGGGAAGATGAGATCGGCGGTGGTTCCCTGCTGCTTGATTTCGCCGTTGAGGCGCGTGGTGAGGGTGACGGGGGAGCCGGTGGCGGGGTCGATCTCGTCGGACACGATGGGTCCGGCAGGGCAGAAGGTGTCGAAGCCTTTGCCGCGGGTCCATTGGCCGTCGGATTTCTGGATGTCGCGGGCGGTGACGTCGTTGACGATGACGTAGCCGCGAATGTAGGGGCGGACGTTTTCGGTGGGGCCGAGGTTTCGGCAACGACGGCCGATGACGATGGCGAGCTCGCCCTCGTAGTCGACGCGGTGAGAGAGAGCGGGCATGCGGATGATGCCGCCGGGGGCGAGGAGCGACGATGGCGGTTTGAAGAAGAGGAGGGGTTCCTTGGGGACTTCGTTGCCGAGCTCGGCGGCGTGGTCGCTGTAGTTGCGACCGATGCAGATGATCTTGGAGGGGGTGACTGGGGCGAGGAGGTGGAGGTCGGAGAGGGGTTTGGGATGGAAGTCGATGGTGGGGAAGGTTTGGGCGGCGAGCTGGGCGGCTAAGTCTTCTTCGGGGGCTTCCATGGGGGAGACGGCCCAGAGGGTTTCGTCTTCGCGTTGCTCGACGAGGGCATAGCGGGGGACGGGGATGCCGCGCTCGAAGGAGAGGAATTTGCAATAACGCATGGCTGCTCCGTTTTCTAGTTTCTAGGGTTCTGGTGCGGTCTCCAGCACGGGGTCGCTGGGAGGGCTTTCGTCTCCGGTGGCGTCGATTGCGGTGACGCGGTAGGCGTAGTGGTGGCCAGCGATGGCGGTGGCGTCGTGGAAGGCGGGGCCGGTTACGGGGGTCTGGGTGAGGCGCTGGGAGGTGCCGATGGGCTGATTCGAGGCGGTGAGCTCCTGGCGGTAGACGTGATAGCCGGCGAGGTCGGCTTCGGTGCCGGGCTCCCAGGAGAGGTCGATGGCGGCGCCGGTGCCTGCGGGAACCGTGACCAGACCGGTGGGGGATAGCGGGGGAAAGGTGTCGTTGAAGTGGAGTGTGACAGGGGAAGATATAGGGCTGCGCAGCTCGAGTTGATGGCCGTGGAGGGTGATGGCACGGACACGCTGAGCGGTGTAGGTGTAGGTGTCGCCTTTGTGGGCAGATGGGTCAGCGGTTCCGCCGGCGTCAGGTTGGTCGGTGGGAGTCTTGAGGCGGACTTCAGTGGGGCTGGGAGGGGCTAGCTGGAGGAGTGATTTGGACTTTGCGGGTGAGGGTGCGGGGGCTTTGGGTGGGCCGGCAAGGGTGCGGTCGAGTTCGACGGGAGAGGTAGTGGACTCGTGTTGCCACTCGATGATGGCACCGTCTCTGGTGACGGTGGCGTGTAGCTGCTGGACGGGGGGTGGAGCGGCTCCGGCGGCGGTGAAGGCGGGAGAGGAGAGGGCGGCGGAGCGTCCCGCGGCGTTGAAGATCTGGATGCGGTAGGCGAGCAGGGTGGCGGGGTCTACGGTCAGGGGCGGGGGGAGTGGGTCGATGGCGTGGCTGGCGCCGGGGGTGACGGCGATGCGTTGTAAGGGTGCGCAAGAAGAGGCGGGCGATGCGGTGAAGTTGGTCTGGCGGCAGAGCTCGGCGGTGAGACTGCCTTTGATGTCGATGCCGTCGGTGGTGCGGGCGGGGGTGGTCCAGCGGAGCTCGACCTGGTCGCCGATACGGTGGGCGGTGAGGTCGGTGACGAGTTCGGGAAGATTGAGCGAGGGAGGGCGGGGATTGCCTGGGCTGGCGCAGCCGATGGTGAGGAAAAGGAGTCCCAGAAGGGTAGCGGGGAGCCATTGTGGGTGGGGGCTCACAGGCTGGGCATGCCGTTGGTTTTGCAGAAACTTCATCGGTTTCCAGCCTAGCATTTTGGGCCTGCTGGGCCGCGGAATGGGTCGGATACTTGAGGTATTCCCGGAAAACTTGGCATCGGCAGACATCCACTTGATGGAATTGGAACATCTTTCTATAGGACGAACACGCTTATGGGAAAAACCACTATGGCAAACGAGTTCACTCCGATCGATGCAAAAGTTCTTCCTCTGACGTCGCAGTCGATGATGGAAGCGGTGGCGCACGATAGCCGGGAAGTGCAGGTGGACGGCGGTGTAGTCGAGGAATTTATTGCAGAGAAGCACATTGGAGAACGCATCAAGTATCTGCGCCTGAAGAAGTCGATGGGGTTGGTGGAGCTGGGGCGGCATACGGGGCTGTCTGCTAGTTTTCTGTCGCAACTGGAGACGGGGCGCGTGGTGCCTACGCTGCGGAACCTGGCGCGAATCGCGATGGTGTTCTCGAAGGACCTGAGCTACTTCTTTGAGCCGGCGCCGCAGACGTTGTTTCGGGTGCATCGCAGGAAAGATCGTGTGAGGCTGCCGCAGACAGGTGTCGATGACCCCTCGTACTTCTTTGAAAGCCTGGGGTATCTTGTGCCTGACCGGCAACTGGATCCTTATTTTGCGGAGTTTTTACCTGCCAGAACAGGACGAGTTCCGCGAGCGCATCAGCATGTGGGCTGCGAGTTTTTGTATTTGCTGACCGGTTGCCTGGATGTGCGGCATGGAGAGATTACGCACAGGCTGGAGGCGGGAGATGCGGTGTATTTCGATGCGAACACGACGCATAGCTATCTGTGCGCGGCAGAATCGCCTGCGACTGCGGTGATTGTGACGTTGCAGCATGCAGTGCCATTGCCCAATGGAACGCGAAGGGTGGAACGCAGTATGGCTGCGGCGATGTTGCGGCCGATAGAGGAAAAGCAGCCTCTTGAAAATGGCGCGGACAAGAAGAACCGCCATCGGATGCACTAGAGTGCAATGCTTCGTGAGGTTAAAAGTTTGATTGTTGTTTGATATGGTTGTCCGCATGTGGATGACGCGGATTTCTGTGGCTGTAGTTGCGGTGGGGTTGGTTGCGACGGTGGGTGCGCAGGAGAAGGTGCTGGCTCCGATGCCGCCGATGGGGTGGAATAGCTGGGACTCGTATGGGCTGACAGTGACGGAGGCGCAGTTTCGCGCGAATGCCGATGTGGTTGCCGCGAAGCTGAAGGCGTTTGGGTGGCAGTATGTGGTGGTTGATGAGGGATGGTATCTCGAGAATCCGGAGAGCGCGGGAAAGCCGGAGACGCTGGTGTATACGGTGAATGCGCAGGGGCAGTATGCTCCGGCTTTGAACCGGTTTCCTTCGGCGGCGAGTGGCGCTGGGTTCAAGCCGCTGAGCGATGCGGTTCATGCGAAGGGGCTGAAATTTGGGATTCATATCATTCGGGGGATTCCGAAGAAGACCGTCGCGGCGGATATGACGATTCCTGGGAGTACGTTTCACGCCAGCGGCGCGGCGGATACGGCGGATGTGTGTCCGTGGAATCCGGATAACTTTGGCGTGAAGGACAATGCTGCTGGGCAGGCCTGGTACGACGCGCTGATGAAGCAGTATGCAGGGTGGGGTGTGGATTATCTGAAGGTAGACTGTATCGCTTCGCATCCTTTCAAGGGGGCGGAGATTCAGATGATTCATCGGGCGATTGCGAAGACGGGGAGGGATATTGTGCTGAGCCTTTCGCCGGGACCGACGGCTCTGGAAAATGCGGCGCTGGTTGAGGAGAATGCGCAGCTGTGGAGGATTTCGGATGATGTGTGGGACAGGTGGGAGAAGGGTAAGGAGTGGTCGCAGAGTTTGAAGGCGCAGTTTCCTGTGATTGCGAGCTGGTCGAAGTATGTGAAGCCGGGGAATTGGCCGGACGCGGATATGCTGCCGCTGGGGCATCTGGGGCCGGTGCCGGGCGATGGGAAGGATCGGGATACAAGGCTGACGCATGAGGAGCAGCGGACGATGGTAACGTTGTGGTCGATCTCGCGGTCGCCGCTGTTTCTGGGGGCGAATTTGACGAGGCTGGATACGTTGACAACAGCGCTTGTGACGAATGCTGAGGTGATTGGAGTGAATCAGCATTCGGTGGAGAACCATTTCGTGGGGCAGAACGGAGATGTGGTGGCCTGGACGGCTAAGTCTTCAACGGGTCCATCGGGAGTGCGATATCTGGCTTTGTTTAATCTCGGGGAGACGACGGCGAAGGTGGAGTCTGCGTTTACGAAGTATGGGTTGGGAGAGAGATACAAGGTGCGAGACCTTTGGCAGAAGGAGAATGAAGGGACGCAGACTGGAGTCTCGGAGGAGATTCCGGCGCATGGAGCGCTGTTGCTAGAGCTGCGTCCTTAAGGTGGTTGCTTCGCGTGGAGTTTCGCCTTACCATCGCCAACAGTGGACTTCCCAAAGAACAAGACGAAGATTGATTTGAATCGCGGTGCGAGTGCGGAGGCTGAGCGGCTGGTTTCGGCTGGGCGAGTGGATGATGATGCGGCGTTTGAGCTGAAGCTGCGGCCTGCGCGGCTGGCGGAGTTTATTGGGCAGGAGAAGGCCAAGGAGCAGTTGGCTATTGCGCTGGAGGCGGCGAAGTCTCGTGGGGAGGCGCTGGACCATGTGCTGCTGTTTGGGCCTCCGGGGTTGGGGAAGACTACGCTTGCGACGATTATTGCGAATGAGCTGGGTGTGGGGTATCAGCAGACGAGTGGGCCGGCGCTGCAGATTCAGGGCGATCTGACGGCGATTCTGACGAACCTGCGGGAGAAGCAGGTTCTGTTTCTGGATGAGATTCATCGGTTGCAGCCGGTGCTTGAAGAGAAGCTGTATACGGCGTTGGAGGACTACAAGCTCGACATCATTATTGGGCAGGGACCGGCGGCACGGACGCATGTGATGGAGATTCGGCCGTTTACTTTTGTGGCGGCTACGACTCGGCCTGGGTTGTTGAGCTCGCCGTTGCGGAGCCGGTTTGGGATTCTGCTGCGGCTGGAGTTTTATACCGACGATGAGCTGCGGTTTGTGGTGGAGCGGTCGGCGGAGGTGCTCGGCGTGCCGATCGATCGCGATGGTGCGGCGGAGATTGCGATGCGGTCGCGGGGGACGCCGAGGATTGCGAATCGACTGCTGCGCCGTGTGAGGGACTATGCGCAGGTGCGGGCGCAGGGCGTGATCGACCGGCCTACTGCGAATGCTGCGCTGTCGCTGTTGGAGGTAGATGCTCATGGGTTCGATGAGCTGGACCGGCGGCTGCTGCGGACGATTATCGAGAAGTACGACGGTGGGCCGGTGGGATTGAATACGCTGGCGGCGGCGCTGGCCGAGGAGCAGGATGCGTTGGAAGAGGTGTATGAGCCGTTCCTGATTCAGATTGGATTTCTGGATCGGACTCCGCGTGGAAGGGTGGCTACGCGGCTGGCTTATGAGCATCTGGGGATTGAGATGCCTCGGAAGTTGAGCTTGTTTTGATGAAATTACAGTTCGGGGCCACGCTCAAACTGCTTTCAGTGATTGCTATTTCTGTGGCCTTTTTGCTGGGCGTCCCATTCCGTTTATTTGGAGAAGTGGATAAGCAATATCAAGCTGCCAAACTTGTAGAAGCAGAAGAATACAGCGCTTGCGATTATCAATGCGCACCGTTTAACCGTCCCACGACCGCATATTGTTTTCGTTTGGGCGACCTCACTTTGGTCGGGGAACGCGGAACCATTTTGGACGAATCAAATGCAAGCAGCATGCGTGATTTTTCTGGAAAAGAGGTCCAAATCCGTCTTGGTCAAACCTCCATCTGGATTAGTCGAGCCGGTCACAGAGCTTTAGAACTCAAACGCGGCTCGGTCTTCGAAAGCTTCAAGGACAAGGCCTGTATTGCAGAAGTCCATAAAGCAAAACTTGAGATTGCCAGCAAAATAGGACGTCCGAGTAATATCCCGTCCGATGCTTTTGCCCTTGCGGGACCGCTTACTGGCGATGCGAAGCCGTTTTTTCGATGGTTCCAGTGCGCTATGAGTGCAGACGCCTCTTCCATCACTTGCAAGAAATGGGGCCGAGACGGCAGTTTCCGCGGAGTCGACCACTATTGTGCCCGAACGGTAGCTGGTGAACCTGTTTCAGCAAACTTCGAGATAGACAAACTCTTGAGTCGCGACGGGGAACTCATTCTCAGATCCGGCTATGCTTTGGAAAGAGATGAGCGGGGAAGAATAAATGAAGAACTAGCGCGACCCGGCGAAGTTTGCTATCAGGTCGGTTTAAATCATTAGAGTTTATGCTCTATTCGGCTATCGCGAGATTATCTGATGTGTGAGTTGGCTGGCTAAGCGGTTGGCTTATGAGCATCTCGGGATGAGATGCCCCGGAAGTTGAGCTTGTTTTAGGGTTGTCTGAACGCCCTAAACTTCAGAGCGAAGGTTGGAAGCTTTGAGAGCAAACGCATAAAACAAGCAACAGCGAAATACAGGGATCCTTCACTTCGTTCAGGATGACGACGGAAGGGATGATGGCAGAACGGGATTTCCAGTAGAATTTGCGTTGGCGCATCCGCGCAGTGAGGATGGATTTTTATGGCATCAGCGATGGCAAGTATTGAGGCGTTGAAGGGTACCCACCAGGAACTGAAGACTCGGATGGAGAAGTCGGTGGAGGACTTCAGAGCGCATCTGCTGAGTGCGCGGACGGGGCGGGCGAATGTCCATATGCTCGACCATGTGAAGGTGGATTACTACGGCACGGATACGCCGGTCGCGCAGATGGGTCAGGTGAGCACGCCGGAGCCGACGTTGATTCTGGTGCAGCCGTATGACGCGGGGATGGTTTCGGCAATTGAGAAGGCGATTCGGACCTCGGGAACGGGGCTGAATCCGATGACCGATGGCAAGGTGATTCGGGTGCCTGTGCCCCCGATGACGGAGGAGCGGCGCAAGGATGTGGTGAAGCAGTTGAACAAGACGATGGAAGACCACAAGACTGCGATCCGGAATATTCGGCGGGATGGAAATGACCAGATCAAGAAGGCGGCCAAGGATAAGCTGATCTCTGCCGATGACGAGAAGCGGGCGAACGAAGAGGTTCAGCAGTTGACCGATGCCGAGATCAAGCGGGTGGAAGAGCTGTTCAAGGCTAAGGAAAAAGAAGTAATGACGATCTGAACCCGTGTCGATGGGAGTTGCGCGAGGGGCCGGGCTATTTGCCTGGTCCTTTTGCTTTTGGGAGTGTGAAGGTTTTTGATGCTGCGCCGATGAGGGATTTGGCGGCTTCGTTTTCTTCGGTTGCCTTGAGAGCGCGATGAGTCAGGAGACGGTGGCGAAGGACGGCAGCGACGTTCGCGAGAGGCGGCGGCATGTGCGCTATGCCGTGGATGGCGACGCCGAGGTGATGGTGGCCGATGGGACGCTGCTGTTTCGTGGCAACACGGTGGACATCAGCCTGTCGGGATGCTTCATTGCGACGAGCGCGCGGCTGGCGTTGGAGCCGGGCACGCCTGTACAGATGGTCTTTCGGGCTGGCCACACGACACTGCGCATGAGTGCGACAGTGCGGGCGGTGCGGCCTGGGGCTGGCGCTGGATTCCTCTTCGGGATGATGAGCTCATATATGCAGGCGGGGCTGGAGGGTTTGATTGTCGAGATGCAGCGGCGGGCGGGGCGCTGATCGCTTTTCTTGTTGCGCCTGGACAGCTCAGAATGGTTCCGGTCTGAATGTTGCGGTTGAGATGGGAAAAGCGGTTCGCGAGCAGCCCGAATGCCCACTCATGCGATGAGACTGCATGAATGGGGCACCCAGCTTTCCTATAGCACCCGGATTTTCCTTTAACACCCGGCTTTCCTGTATCGCCCAGATTTTCCTTTATATCGAGGATGCTTCAGACGCCCTGGTAGACGAGCTTGACGAACATCTCGGGGGTGACGAAGCCTTTGCCGAACTTGGCGTCGAACTGGGCGGTGGGTTTGGCGGCTACGGCTTCGTCGGCGGATTTGCCTTGCTGCTTGAGGGCGGCGATTTTCTCGCGGATGGCGGTGAGCATGTCGAGGGAGTCGGAGAGCTGGGTCTTGTTGCCGACGGGGCCGTGGCCGGGGATGACGATGGTGGAGTCGGTCCCGGTGGCGAGATTGCGCTTAGTGGCGCGGATCATGCCGTCGATGTGGCCGCCGGTGGCGTAGTCGATGAAGGGGTAAGCGCCGTTGAACCAGGTGTCGCCGGTGTGGAGGACGTCGGCTTCGGTGAAGTGGACCGAGATGTCGGTGTCGGTGTGAGCGGGATCATAGTGCTGTAGGTGGAGGGTTTCGCCGTTGGTGGTGAGGAGGTGCTCGTCGGTGAAGATGAGGGTGGGAAGGGCGTCGGCTGGGAGAGGCGGGAAGGTGGCGTTGAAGAGGGGGATAATTTGCGAAGTGTTGAGGCGGAAGCGCGTCTTCTCGTGGGCGATGATCTTAGCTCCGGCCGAGTGGATCCATAGGTTGCCGTCGGTGTGGTCGTAGTGCCAGTGAGTGTTGATGAGGTGCTCGATGGGGTCGGCGCTGATGGCGGTGAGAGCTTCGGTGATCTGGGGGCGTGAGGTGGAGATGCCGGTGTCGACGAGGAGCTTGCCTTGTGGACCGGGGAGGACGGCGATGTTGCCGCCGGAGCCGATGAGGACGTTGACGTTGCCGCGGAGTTTTTGGGTGGTGATTTTGGCGGTGGCGGCGGTTTTGCGAGCCTCAAGGACCATAGCAGGAGGCTGGGCTGGGGCCTGGGCGAGGAGGGTGCGCGGGGTGAGATAGGTTGCAGCGGCGGTTGCGGCTGTGGTGGAGAGGAAGCGGCGGCGGGTGATTGTTTGGGTATTCATCATTTCCTCGTTCGGCTTTTAACCGATGGTACAGGGGAGCAGATGAGGATTTCTAAATTTGATGCCGTAGCGGTCAAATCTGAGGTGTCGATATCTTCTGCGCGATCGAATTTACCACTGGCGAGGTTTTCGGAAGTTAGGTGAATCTCGTTTTGGAGACGTTCGTGCGTCAACAGGACACGGCCTAATTACCTGATTTGCGATGCGTTGTTGTATGCGGCTATTCCGTGAGTAGTCGCAAGACATGCCGGCACCATTCGCTCTACCCAGTGTTGGCCTATTCTGTGCAATGCGTACATGCCAACAATCTGAGCAGCAATCTCTAAAGATACCGCGCTGATCTGTCCGCTCCATCCATACTTGACCAATGGTCTTGCAAACGGGTTTGCCTCGCGCCCTCCTCTCTGATTGGCATCCCGTTGCGTTGTTACGGCATCGGCTGTCATACCCAATATGCTTGCCGACATCAGGGCCAGATTCTTCCGGTCGAAGAACGGATGCGCCATACTCGCGCTGTAGGTTGGAGGGTTCCAATCGATCGGTTTGCCCAGTCCGTAATAGAGTCCTGCAGTGGGTTGGAGGTTGTTCGTCCAGGACGTACTTGAATACCGGATGATGAGGTCACTCACTTCAGCCCGCAGATGGACGCGGCCCGAGGGTGAGTACTCGAACCCCGCTCCCACGGCACTTGCGAAGCTGGTGCGGCTACCGTAGCTAAACACGAAGGTAGAGGGCGTTGGGAAGGTCACCTTGGTGATCACGTTGCTCCACCTGAAATATCCTGACTGCGCCTTGAGGAAAAAGCCGTAGCGCCTCCCCCTTATCTGCGCCCGGCCACCGGCGAGGAACTGCGAGGCATGGCCGCCATCGAGATTGGACCCGCCATTGCTGGATTTCGGTGTCACATTGAAGTTGGCATCCAGAGCGAAGTGCTGATTCAGATTGAGTGCCAGGCCCGGCCCAAGAGCAAAAGAAGGCAAAGGGCAGGATCTCACCTGTCCGATGCAACCGGTGCGAATGTCTGCGACCTGTCCCCCGATTTCGAATCGTCGCAAGCCGGTATCCGACTCCATGGCTGGGTTCTGTCCGTAGGCGAAAGGGGCGAGCGCTGCCAACAAGAGAACACCTACAGCCAGGGGTGGGGGCACGACTTAGAGCATATCGAGGCATTTTGAATCACACAATTAATTTGTGAGGTGTAATTGTCCATCTTTGGACGGTTGAATCCGATTATGGACAAATCGCGAGTCCGCGAAGATCGGTCGCTGTAGTAATTGCTTGATGGAACGTAGTGTTCTTGCAAAACGTATCTGGCAAGGTAAATGCTTCCGTTTGGTTAGCCCATCGTGTGAGGAATCTATGCCGACTCTGTTTCGTGACCTGCGGATCGCCGTTCGCCAACTGTTGAAGTCTCCGGGATTTGTGGCCACTGCTGTACTCACGCTGGCGCTGGGGATCGGCGCGACGACGGCGATCTTTTCGATTGTCGAGGGTGTATTGCTGCGTCCCCTGCCGTTTCCTCACTCGGATCGGCTGGTGGTGGTGTCGGACATTATTCAGGGCGCCGAGATCACCGGGAACGGTGAGGCCGGCGTGACCGTTCCCGACATTCAAAACTACACCCGCGACACACACAGCTTTACCAGCCTTGGCGGCTATCAGGGGGCATCCTATGAGCTTTCCGGCGTGGGCGAGCCGGCTATCGTGAATGCGACGCGGATGAGCGGCGGAGTTTTGCCGGCGCTCGAGGTGCAGCCGCTTCTGGGGCGGGTCTTCACTCAACAGGAGGACGACCAGCATCAACAGGTGGCTGTGCTCAGCTACTCCACATGGCAGAGCCGCTTTCAGGGCGACCAGAACATCCTGGGGAAGAAGATCCTTCTCGACCGCAAGCCGTATGTGGTCATTGGCGTGATGCCGCGGAACTTTGAATTCCCGTTGAACCCCGGCCATCTGAACCGAACCGAACTGTGGGTACCGATCAGCTTTACGCCACAGGAACTGTCGCCGGGCGGTGGGGCCAACTGGAGCTACCAAATGGTTGGGCGTCTGAAGCCGGGTGTTACGGCGGTAGAGGCGGTCGGCGATGCGGGGCGCGTAGCTAAGGAAACGGTGCGCAATTATGCGGCGTTCATGGCCGGATTTAGCATGCATCCTGTCGTCAGGCCGCTGAACGAGGAGACGGTGGAGGAGGCTCGACCGCTGATTCGCACACTGTTTCTCGCTGTTACGGTTGTGCTGTTGATCGCTTGTGCGAACCTAGCTGGGCTGTTGCTGGTGCGCGCCATTCGTCGTCGGCGGGAGATCGCGGTTCGCCAGGCGCTGGGTGCGAGCTCGGCGACGCTGCTGTGGCAGGCGATTCTGGAGAGCCTGGTGCTGAGCGTGGCCGGAGGCGTGGTGGGGCTGATGCTTGCAGCGGTTGCGCTTCGGGTGGGCATAAGCCTGCTGCCGGAGACGTTGCCGCGCATCAACGAGATTGGGTTGGATTGGCAGGTGGTATGTTTTGCGCTCGGTCTGTCGGTGCTGACGGGAGTGGTCTGCGGACTGGCGCCGGCCTTTGCGGCTATTCGGACCAGCGTGAACGACGCGCTTAAGGAAGGCGGACGCACGGGCACCGCTGGCGGAGGACATGCGCGGCTACGTTCGGCGCTGGTCATTTCGGAGATCGCCGTTGCATTGGTCCTGCTGGCGGCGTCGGGCCTGCTGCTGCGCAGCTTCGAGAAGATGCGCGAGGTGGATCTCGGCTTTCAACCGGACCATACGCTGGCCGCCGTTTACAGTCTGCCGCGGAAACAGTATGCGACCCAGGCCGCAGTCGATGAGTTCAACCACGAGCTGGTGCGGCGTGTGCAACAACTGCCCGGCGTGAAGAGCGTGGGGCTGACTACGTTTCTGCCGGCCTCGGGGAATAACAACAACAGCGTGTTTGTGGCGGAGGGCTATGTTGCGCCAAAGGATGCAGGAATGGATCTCTCCACGACCATTCAGGTCGAAGGCGACTACTTCAGCGCGATGGGGATTCCTCTGCTGCATGGACGATTTTTCACCCCGGACGACAAGGAGGGCGCGCAGCTGGTTGTCATCGTGAACCGGAAGCTGGCCGAACAATCCTGGCCGGGACAGAACCCGATCGGCAAGCGGCTGCGGCTGGGGACGCAGACGATGCAGACCCCGTGGGCGGTGGTGGTGGGTGAGGTGGCGGATGTGAAGGAGCAGTCTCCCGACATGCCGCTAAAGCAGCAATATTACATGACCGTCGAACAGTCGGAGGCGATGGCGGGCTCGCTGGGATCGCCGACCGACTTGAATGGTAACGGCGGATACATTGCGGTGCGCACGGCCATGCCGCCGGAGCAGATGGAAAATGCGCTGCGCACGACGGTGCGTTCCATCGACTCGCAACTACCGCTGACTCAAGTCCAGACCATGGAGCACGCAATCTCGGATAGTGAAGCTCCGCGACGGTTTAACACGGCGCTGATCTCCTCGTTTGCCGCGCTTGCGGTGTTGCTGTCGGTGCTGGGCATCTACAGCGTTATTGCGTTCTCTGTGGCGTTGCGTGTGCAGGAGATGGCAATTCGTATGGCCCTGGGCTCGCAGCGGTCGGGGATCGTCCGGCTGGTGGTGACTTCTGGAGCGAAGCTGGCGGCGGTTGGCTGTGTGATTGGCCTGGTAGGAGCATTTGCCGCCTCGCACCTGCTGCGCTCGTTCCTCTTCGGGGTGAGCGCGGTCGATCCGCTGGTGCTGACGCTGGCTGCGGTGGTGCTACTGCTGTTGACGCTGACTGCGTCTCTGCTGCCGGCCCGTCGCGCTGCAACGGTGGACCTGACACAGACGCTGCGGGCGGAGTGAGTGGTGGTGGTGGTTTTTACGAGATCACCATTTTCGGAAAAGTTTGCTGTATGTGGATGGCGGATAATGTCTCGAGGTCATTGTCCGTCATGCGATCCAAAACTTTGCTAGATCTGTTCGCACGAAAATATCAGGATTTGCGAGGAATATACACGACCCCTCCTTATTCAGCAGCGAGCGCATATCCCGACGTGCCACCTCCTGAAACTCCGCTTTCCCCAATGATTCTGGCTGCGAGATGGTCGAGTAGCGATCTTTACGTAGAAGACATCCCGGGAATCGCGGCTGATCTTCTTGAAGCCGGATACGATACGCCGGCGCTGAGGCGACTCTCAGCGGAAACGCAGATCAATGGGTCCGCCGACGTCGAGCCACTGGTCGGTCGAATGTTCTGCGAGCTTGGAATCCACTACCCTTTACGAGAAGAAGAGGCCAAGCTCATCGCATCCCGGCAGATCGCTCGTGAGGTCATTGCAGGTAGTCGAAATGCTTGGGCAGCTGCTAGCCATATCGAGATTGTGATTTGGGATCGGATACCAGGAAACGCCGATCTGGAAATGATCTTCTCGATCAACGACGAAATCGATTGGGATGCCCCTGAACGACGCTCCTTGCCTGAGCTGGATGCTGCACTCATCGACGCACTCGCTCGGCTTGCGATGAGGAGCGTAGAAGGAGTCGACTTTGGTGCTTCCGCTTCACATCCGTCGTTGTAATTTGAAAATGATTCAGCGATTGCGTTGCTTCGGTGTGGATTCGAGGGCAGCTCGGTCCCAGTGGGCGCAGTTTGCAGCGGCTTCGTAGGTGGTCTGCAGAAATTGAAGCAGGGTGGAGTCGGGGTCTGGGGATTGGCGCATTGCTTCGTAGGGCAGGACGAACTCGCCCATCGTGGAGTCGAAGCGGGCCTGGGCAGGTGTAACGGGGCTCTGCGCGTAACCGGGAGGTTCAGGGTAGGCGTAGCTGTAAAAGAATGGTTCGATGCCGGGCGCTCCGGGCCAGAAGCCGCAACTGCTGACCTCGTGCGAATACGCATCGCGCGTCACGCGATCGGGGAGGCCAGGCATGCTGGGGTGCTCGGGCGCAAGGCGGCCGGAGAAACGGGTGCAGGCGAGATCGAGCGCTCCCCAGAAGAGGTGGATGGGGCTGACCTTTCCGGTAAAACGAGCGCGAAAGATGGTGAAGACTCGCGTGGTTTGCAGGAGGATGCGCCAGAAGCGGTTCGCGTATTCGGAGTCGTAGGCCTGGTGAGTGTGATCCTGTTCAAAGGGAATCGGGTCTGCAATCTCGACCGGCATATGCCAGATGCGTACGGGAGAGTGCAGTTCGTCGAGCGCTGTCATGACGAGCTGGTAGAACGCGGCCACAGTCATGGGTTGGAGGAGCAGCGTGCGGCGGCCTCCATCGCTGGTCTGCAATACAAGGATGTGTTCGATGAAGTCGAAGTCAATCTGCAACATTTGTGAGCCGTGCGGCATGGGTCCGGTAGTGAGACCGCGCACGCTCGGGTAGAGAGTGACGTTCCAGGCATGGTTGATGGCGGGTACTAGCGCGAGCCGTATCTTGCCAACGATTTGCATCCAGAGTTGCAAGGTGGCGCAGGTATCGCTCCATGCGGCCTGGGGCAAAGCAGGCCAGATGTCGGACGGTCGGGACGGCACATCACGGTCAGTCGGCGGCATGGCTTCTCGCAGCGACCATCATACTTCTAACTTATCCAGTCGTGTTGGAGTACCCAATTGACATTCACGGTACTCCTGGTGAATTCGAGGCCTTCTGAAAGGAGGATCTCTGCGATGATGTCTCAGTCCAATTGGATAGTATCCTCACTAACGTACCCGACAGAAACATAGACATGATAGAACCCAGATGCCCGGCGTCTTCCTGTTCGCTGTGGCAAACTCCCTTCGTTAGAGTGCGGCTCGCGGTGTCGATTTCATTTGCCGTTTGCCTTTTCTTCTCGGCAGGTTTGGGTCTGGCTCAGGTTAAAGCGCCGGAAATGGTGGATGTTCAGGTCCTCGACGACAAGTCGCAGCCCCTTTCCGGTGTTCTGATCGAAACCGAGATCGGCGCTACGGTCGTGTCTGAAGCAACGTCGGATGCTCAAGGACATGCTTCGATTAAGTGCGAGGCTCCGCAACTTTGCACGGTGGTCGTCAGTATGGATGGATACATTCGGATGCAGGTACCGCTGAAATGGGGAGAGAGCGCAGGCTCGGCACTCCAGATTAAGCTCTCGAAGGCGATTCGACGCGAGGAGAGCGTGACGGTGCAGGCCAATGCGGAAAGTCCGATTGCGACAAGTGAAAGCAGCGAATCCAAGCTTCCCTTGGCTGAAGCGACGGCAAGCCCGCTGCGGCCAGCGACGCTGATCGATACACTGCCGCTTGTACCGGGAGTCATTCGAACGCCGGATGGGCGAGTGAAGATCGCGGGCCTGGATGAACAGCACAGTGCCTTGATCATTAACTCGGTCGATGTGACCGATCCTGCAACGGGCGACTTCGGGTTGAGCGTTCCGGTCGACAGCGTCGATACGGTCAAAGTGATGCAGTCTCCGTACCTGGCGCAGTACGGAAACTTCACTGCGGGAGTCGTGAGCGCCGAGACACGCAGAGGCGGCGACAAATGGGCCTATGGTTTGAATGATCCGCTTCCCGAGTTTCGCATTCGCAGTGGGCACCTGGAAGGGATGCGATCGGCAACGCCGCGTTTCAACTTGAGCGGACCACTGATTAAAAATCGGCTCTATTTTCTGGAGGGGACAGAATATCTCATGCACAAAGACCAGGTGCGGACTCTGCCCTTTCCGGTAAACGAAACGAAGTCAGTCGCCGTCAATTCGTTTACGCAGTTCGATGGAATGCTGACGGAAAAGCAGACTATCACCGCTACGGTCCACTTCGCGCCACACACGGTCCAGTATGCGAATCTCAACTTCTTCGATCCGCAGGCTGTGACGCCGAATGCCGACTATCAGGAGGACACGGGAGCAGTTACTCATCGAGTGGAGGTCGCAGGTGGCCTGCTTTCAAGCACACTTGCGGCTACGCGCGTGGCGAACAATGTAGGACCGCAGTCTCCTGGCGAGATGATACTTACGCCAGCCGGAAACTCGGGGAGCTACTTCGGTCAACAGAGCGGACAGGCGACACGTGTGCAGTGGCTGGAGACCTGGACTCCGAAAGTGATGCTCTGGCATGGGCAGCACTCGGTTCAGGCGGGCTCCGTCCTCGCATATGCCGAAGACGAAGGGAAGTTGTTGGGACGCGAAGTCCAGATTCAAGATACGAATGGGCATCTGCTTCAGGAGATAACCTACGGGGCCCAAGGCCGTTATCAACTAAGCGACGCGGAGCCAGCGGTCTATGCGCAGGATCATTGGGTCATAACGCCGCAGATCTCGATCGATGCGGGACTGCGATGGGAGACGCAAAGCATCACTTCCACGACGCGTCTGGCGCCAAGAGCGGGCTTTGCCTGGATTCCGACTAAAAACGGACAGAGTACTGTAGTTCGTGGCGGAATGGGTGTGTTCTACGATCAGGTGCCGCTTGATACCTATGCGTTCCGCAGCTTTCCGCAACAGACGGTAACGACTTATGATGGCCAGGGAAATATAACCGATGGTCCGCGCCTCTTTTCCAACCTGACCAGCACCCAACCCGATTCGCGTTTTCCCTTGATCGATCAGGAAGCCCACAGCGGTAACTTCGCTCCCTACTCATTGGCGTGGAACGTAGAGGTGGAACAGAGGATCCGGACTTTCGCCACTCTCAGGGCCAGGTATCTACAGAGTGAGGCTAGCAATCAACTTACTCTCCAGTCGCAGGTCACGCCGACTCAGAGCGCGCTGGTGCTTGGGGGATCCGGCAACGAACATACAAGACAGTTCGATATCACCACAGGGCTAGGCTCCAGCGCGGAGCGACGAATCTATTTCTCCTACGTACGACAGTCTGCACAAGGTGTGTTGACGGACGTGGCCAGCTACCTTGGAGCCTTTCGATACCCAGTCGTGCGATCGAAGCCAGAGGCAAGTACAGCGGGAGAGATCCCTAATAGATTTCTGCTGTGGGGCACGTGGACGCTTCCGTCGCGTATGCGCCTGTCTCCTCACATGGAATATCGCACCGGGTTTTCTTACCAGCCGGTGAATGCATTGCAGCAATATGTTTCCTTCGAGTCTTATACGCAGCCGCGGTATCCAGGCTACTTTTCTCTCGACGCGCGTCTTTCGAAGGATCTCAACATTGGTCCCAAGCACGCGGTGCGACTGTCACTGAATGGAATCAATCTGAGCAATCACTCAAACTATCTTCAGGTGCACAGTAATACAGGCGACCCACAGTACGGTATGTTCTTTGGGAATTATGGCCGTCACCTGCTTGTAGACTTCGACTTTCTATTTTGAAGTTGGATGGATTCCATTTCCGACAAGCGCCTTCAAAGTCGGGTTATAAAAATTTGGTATCAGGCGATCAAAGTGGTTGATTAGGTAGTGTGGTCGACGATGATCTTCCAGCCCTGATCGGTTTTTTCGAAGATGAGAGAGAAGATACCGCTGGCGGGGCCGCCTTCTTTTTTGCCGCGATCGAGGTGGTATTTACCGATGACTACGGCGAACTTTTCGTCGAGAGAATGGACTTCCAACTCAGAGAAGGCCAGGGTGCCCATGATTGCTTTGGTAGGGTAGTTGTGGCGGTACTCGTCGAGCATGCCATCGACACCGCGGAAGACCTGGTGGGTGACGAAGAGGGTATCGGGGGAGTTTTTGTAGCCTTGAACGAAGGCTGGGAGATCGCCTTTATTCCATGCGTCTTCCTGGGCCACGAGGACCTTGATGATGTCGAGCTCCTGCTTGGAGGCGGTCTTGAGCTGATCGTCCTGCGCGAGGGCGGAGAGAGCGAAGGCGAAGACAAGTGTGAGGATTGCGGTGTAGCGGCGTGGCACGGAGGTCACCTCGTTTGAAGTAGGACAGTGTAGCTAATGTAGTCGATGCGTCTCGAACAGAGAGACGGTTCAGGGTAGATTGCGGTCATCGCAGGGCACGGGGTGGGCGGTGGGAACGATCCATACGATAGTGACGAGGGCGATGGCGGCGAGTGCGAACCAGGGGTGGAAGTGCGCGAGAGGGATGGCAATGAGGTAAAGAGCGAGGCTGGCGTAGTGTTTGCGCTGGGTAGCGATGTCCTCCTGGTGGAGTTGGCCGCTGAGTTTAAGAAGACGGCTGATGGCTAGACGAAGGAAGAGGAACGCAATTGCTGTGAGGATCATCGAAGCGGCGTAGAGGGCTACGGAGAAAGGATCGGCGTCTTTTTCGATGACGTAAGAGGTAAAAAAGGGGAGAAGAGAGGCGCAGAAGAGGAAGGCCAGGTTGGCATAGAGGACGCGAGGATCGGCACGTTCGATGCGGCTGATGAGGTGGTGATGGTTGATCCAGTAAATGCCGGTGAGGGCGAAGCTGAGCAGATAGATGAAGAGGATCGGAGCGATGGCGATCAGACCGGGAAAGCCGTTCTCGTGCGGGATTTTGAGCTCAAGGACCATGATGGTGATGATGACGGCGAGGACTCCGTCGGAGAAGGCTTCGAGGCGGGTTGTGCGGAAGAGTTTTTCGGGCATTGGGTGGTGGGCCTGGTGGTGATGTAAATATACGAAAACACGTAGTTTATAGGATAAAAACTCAAGAATTCCCGGCCAGGTGGTCCGTCGAGGTGGAGATACCGGTCATTCCAGTTTGATTTTGTTTTGGGCCCCGCTGGATTAATGGAGGAAACGGGGTCGCGATTTTCAAGGATTGTTATAAAGATCGCGAAAAAAGGGAGTATTCTGTTATTATCCCTATCCGGGAACGATTTGGAGGTGTATTTTTCTTGGCAGAGGTTCGAGTACAAGAAGGCGAACCCCTTGAGAATGCCCTGCGGCGCTTTAAGCGTAAGGTGCAGACCGAAGACATTATCAAGGAAGTTAAGCGTCACTCTTTTTATCTGAAACCAGGCGAGAAGAAGCGCGTAAAAGAAGCGCTCGCCCGCAAGCGTAATCGCAAGAAGGTTCGCAAGGAACAGGACTAGTTTCCTGAAACGTGATGGCCGTTCCCTCTATTTCGATCTGGAGGGGCGGCCATCAAAAACTGCCGACGATAGACTCCCGCTATCGATCGGCCTCCGCAGTGGCAGACCAGACAGTTGGACCTGCCGACCGGACAAACCTAGTAAATTTTCTCCGCGATTTCGCGGCCCCGGGCCCAAGACCGAGTAAGGAAAGAACATCGAGGTTGAATACCTGGAGAGTTCCTGCACGATGTGAAACCCAGGTCGTCATCCTTTCCGCACCACGGGAGAAGCGGCTATGGAATTTGTGGATCGACTCTTAACCTGCGCAGATTGCGGCGGTGAATTCATCTTCACGGCTGGCGAACAACTCTTCTTCTTCGACAAGCAATTTAAAAACGACCCGAAGCGCTGTAAGCCATGCAAATCCAAGCGCTCCGCTGTTGCGTCGCGTCCTGGATCCGGTCCGGCTGCTGCCGGGTTATCGCGCACCGAAACCAGGACTGAGTGTTCCGAGTGCGGCGTTCAGACGACTGTTCCGTTCAAGCCAACCCAGGGCCGGCCGGTTCTCTGCCGCCAGTGTTTCCAAACCAAGCAGCGGGCCGCCGTTCCTGCAACGGCAACGGCTGCAACGACGACAGCTACAGCGGAGCTCGTGGCCGCGGCTGCCACTACAGATCTAGGTACGATGAGCCAGAAATTGCTCACTGCTGCAGCGCAGGCCCCGCAGGCCTAAGCGGGTCGACTCAGTTTCCCGCACATTAGGATGTGCGAGGGAAAGCTATGCGTACAAACACACAAAAGCCCTGCCGAAGCAGGGCTTTTGCGCTGGTACAGGGAACACTTATGCGTTGACAGTTGGGTCGACGTTCACAAAGCGGCCATGCTGTCCACGATCCTGGAAACGGACGATGCCATCAACCTTGGCGAAGAGGGTGTCGTCTTTGCCGCGGCCGACGTTTGCGCCGGGCTTGAGCGGTGTGCCACGCTGACGGACGATAATGCCGCCGCCGAGGATGGTCTGGCCGCCGAATACCTTGACTCCGAGCCGCTGGGCGTTGGAGTCGCGGCCGTTTTTGGAAGATCCTAAACCTTTTTTATGTGCCATTTCTATTGCCTCTTTCGCGCTGCCCTCAGGCTGTAGCGCTATGAAAATAAAGTCTTAAGCCTTGAAGCTCTTACCGTTGACCGAGATCTCGTTGATCTTGACTTCGACGAAGTTCTGGCGGTGGCCCTGCATCTTCTTGTACTGCTTCTTGCGCTTGAGCTTGAAGACGAGAATCTTGTCGGCGCGGCCTTCGCCAACGACTGTTCCGGTTACCTTTGCGCCGGTGAGATTGGACTCGAACTTACCCTCTTCCGCGCTGACAGCGAGGACGTCGGAGAACTCGACGGTGCCGTTATCGGAGGGGGTGGTTTCGATCTTCAACTTCTCGCCTGGCGAGACCAGGTACTGTTTGCCGCCGGTGCGGATGACTGCGTACATAGCTAAAACCTCAAGCGTGGCGCTGGTGCGCGCTGACCGCTTCCTTCATGAATTGTGCTGCATGGGGCGCATACAGGAGCACTGCATCAAGCCAACCGGCCAAGCCAACGCAGTCTTTTGGAAAGTGACCGCCGGGCTCAAACCTGTCGTCCCTGCAACCCTTGAGATGGAGACACACGGGTTGCAGCGCCAAACTTAAAAAGTGTATCGCGTTCCGGGCGGAGGGTCAATAAGTGACCGATTTTTTTGTGCGTGGTGAGGATGGTAATTTGCCCAAAAAAGAGGGATTTTTGGGGTGCTGAGCGTGGTGAAATGCGTGGTAAATGTGACTTATTTGTGGTGATTTGTGGACAGGAAATGCACGCGGACGGGAAGTAACGAGCCGGGGTTACCCAGTCCTGAGTCGGTTTACGGGTTCTTTATGGGTTCTCTACTAAAGCTCTATGTGAGTTGAACGGATTCTTTACTCGCCAAGTGTTGTTCTTGCGATAGCTGATGGGCTTGTTTGGCCTAACAGCGATTGAGGACAACATGAACGATAGAATTTCTTCCTGTATTCAGGGATTTGATGGATTCGCCAACGCAACGGTACATGGTTTCTCGCTCCTGCTTTTGGTCGTGCTTGCTATGGCTGGATCGAAGGCAATAATGGCGCAGTCGACGTTTGGGAGTGTTCGGGGTGTGGCGCAGGACGACTCTGGCGCGGTGCTTCCGGAGACGCAGATTACGCTGCATAGTCTGGATGAGAATACGGACCGTCAGGTGAAGACGGAGGCCGATGGAAGCTTTGCGATTGAGAATGTGAAGCCGGGAAGGTATAGCCTGCGGGCGGATGTTAGTGGATTTGCCGGAACGGTGATGAACGGCATTGCTGTGGAGGCTCGGCAGGATGTAAGGCTGACGGTGGTGCTGACGGTGGCAGCGCAGACTTCGACGGTGGAGGTGACTGCGGGTGTGGACCAGATCAATAGCGAGAATGCGGCGATTGGGGACTCGAAGGACAATTTGCAGATTACGCAGTTGCCGCTGAATAACCGGGCTACGACTACGAGTCCGCTGGGGGCGCTGTCGCTGTCGCCGAATGTGCAGCAGGATAGCCAGGGAAATATTGCGCTGGGCGGGGCGAGCTCGTCGATGGTGAACTTTTCGGTGGATGGGATTTCGACGGCGAATGTGCGGCAGAATGGTGCGCTGCAGGATGCTTATCCATCGCAGGAGGGGATCTCTGCAGTGAAGGTGACGGCGTTCAACAATAGTGCGGAGTTTTCGCAGGTGGGCGATGTGACGTTCACGACGAAGAATGGGACCGATGTCGTTCACGGTAGTTTGTTTGAGTATTTGCAGAATCAGGCGCTGGATGCGAGCCCGTATGGGTTCTCGGGTAAGGCTCCGAAGAAGTTCAATACGTTTGGCGGATCGCTGGGCGGGCCGGTGGTTTTGCCTTGGCTCTACGATGGGCGCGATAAGACGTTCTTCTTCTTCGACTATGAAGGGAATCGACGCACGACGGCGGTGGCGCAGCAGTTTCTGGTGCCGACTGCGGCTGAGCGCGGTGGCGATTTGAGTGGGTTTGGAAGCAGTGTGGTGATTCCGCAGGCGAGCATCAGTGCTACGGCGAAGGCTTTGCTGAACTACTATCCGCTGCCGAATGTGGCGGGACAGAGCGGGTTCAACTACGAGAATTTTCAGTCGACGCCGGCGCGGACGGATGGCGCGGATGTGCGGATCGATCAGACGTTTGGGGCGAAGCACTCGGCCTATGCGCGGTTCAGTAGGAAGAACATTATGTCGGAGTATGCGAATCCGCTGTTGCCTAATGATGTGGACAGTATTCATAACCGGAGTCTGCTGGTGTCCGATACGTACACGATTACGCCGAAGCTGCTGAATGAGTTTCGGTTTGGGTTTACGAATGTTGCAACGGATGTTGGATTCCCGATTATGGGTGCTGATGCGCTGAAGGAGCTTGATCTGCAGGGTGTTGATGTTAGCCAGCATCCGACGACGCATGCGTTTCCGACGTTCAACTTCAGTGCGGGTACGGGATTGACGCCGATTGGGCGGGACAAGACGGGCGTGACGAAGTCGAAGACGATGCAGTTCAGCGACAACGTGACGTATACGTTTGGCAAGCATACGGTGAAGGGCGGGGTTGATATTCGCAGGGTGAGCTATGCGGATACTGAGCTGTTTTTGCCCTCGGATGATTTTGGCTCGTTTACGTTTCAGCCGAACTTTACGGGGAATGCGTTTGGAGATTTTCTGGTGGGCGCGCCGACTACTTTGTTCTTTGCTGTGTCGAGCCCGGATGTTTCAGGATCGGCGACGCAGTACAGCGTGTTTGCGCAGGACATCTATCAGGTTTCGAGCAGACTGACGGTGAGCTATGGGTTGAGGTGGCAGGTGTTGCCGGGGTTCAATCTGGATGGAGGGAACGCGGCGAATTTTGATCAGCGGACGAACTCGATTGTGGTGCCGGACGCGCTTGCGAATTATCTGACGAAGAATAATTTGCAGAGCTCGAATCTGGCGTTTCAGCAGTCGTTCAATGCTTGCAATTTGAACAACACGGCGATGCCTTGCACGAAGTATGTGACGGCTAGCCAGGATGGGTTGCCGCAGAGTTTGCGGACGACGTACAAGGGAAATTTTCAGCCACGGGTCTCAGTTGCATATAGACCTTTCAACGATACGAAGACGGTGGTGCGGGCGGGATTTGGCGTGTATACGATGACGAACCTTGGGCCGCTGTCGTTCAATAACAGCGGCAACCCTACGTCGAATCTGCATACTTACTCGAACGTTGCGGTGACGGATCAGAGTGGGACGCATCCACTGATTCAGTTTCCGCAGACGGCACCGCCGGTGGTTGGGGTGCAGTATGGCGGTGGTGGGTTGGATCAGGGTGTCGATCCGAACTATCGCGATCCGCAGTCGAATCAGTGGAGCGTAACGGTGGAGCGGCAGTTGACCGATGCGACGGCGCTGCGTGCGAGCTATGTGGGGATGCATACGTACAGGCTTAGCGTGACGGAGGATTTGAATCAGGTGGCGGCGAGTACGACTCCGTTCTCTGCGGGCGAGCTGCCGTATCAGAACTGGACTACACTTTACAGCACGTTCAATGCGGGGAAGGCTGACTATAGCGCGTTTGAGTTGGAGGCTTCACGGCGGATGGTGCATGGGTTGTACTTCGATGCGAACTATACGTTTGCGAAGAATGAGGCGGACAACCAGGGCGATGCTCCGAGTGCGTTTGCGGGTGAGGTGAACTATGGGATTCCGGTTGCCGATCGCTTCAACATTGGGCAGAACTACGGCAATGTGGAGGGAACGCGGCGTCACCGGATGCTGTTGACGGCGATGTATCAGCTTCCGTTTGGTGCGGGCAGGACGTGGATGAACCGCGGCGGATGGAAGGATGTGGTGCTGGGAGGATGGGATTTGACGAATGTGACGTTGTTGCAGACGGGGCCGTGGCAGACGCCGAGCATCAGTGCGGCGGCTGACCAGTCGAATACGAATGTGGCGAATCGTGGTGCGGTGATTCGGCCGGATATGGTGTCGAAGGATTTCTACGCGGGGCAGTCGCGGGCGCAGTATTTCAATCTGGCGGCGTTTGCGCCTACTCCTGTTGGTGCGGGGCGGTTTGGGAATGCGGGAGTGGGGATATTGCAGGGGCCGGGGACGGCGGCGGTGAGCCTTGGTGTGGCGAAGGTATTTCCGATTACGGAGCGCGTGCATGCCAGGTTCGAGTCGACGTTTACGAATGTGCTGAACCATACGAACTTTGCTCCGCCGGCCACGGTGGTGGATAGTCCGTCGACGTTTGGCGCGTTGATTGGGCCGCAGACGGCGGAGAATGCAGGGAACCGGACGGGACAGTTGGCTTTGCGGGTGGATTTTTAGTGGCAGGAAGTTGGGCTTGGAGTTCAAATGAGTTTCCGGCTTGCACCAGACGACCAGACGACGGACAGATTGTTTATCTGTAGTCTTTTCCCCAGGTGTAGTCGTATCTCACTGTGAAGCCGGTGAGGGAATCGCCGTTTTTGTGGATGGCTGCTTTGGCAAATTCGAAGATGAATGCGTTTCGGGGGGTTGGGGCGACGACCAGCTCGCTGCCTACGACGAAATTTTGTTGCGAATTGTTTTGATTGGCGCCGCTGACATTGGTGGCGCCGAGGAAGGAGTATCGGGTATCGAAGGAGGCCCATACGGTGTTGCTGAAGGTGTAGCTGATGTGACCCTCGAGGCCGAGCAGCGCTCGCTGGCGCAGGACTTCTACACCACGATAGCGGACGTTGTTTGTGTAGAGATGGGTGTTGGCGTAGGCGTCGAACACCCAGCGCTGGTCGGGACCGAAGGGCGTGGAGAGGCCGATTTCGGGCTTGAACGACCAACGATCGGAACCGAGGTTGAGAAGCTTGTTGGGATCGTATTGACCGGTGGGTGCGGTGATCGAGAGGCTCAGGCCGACGGAAGTGGTGGTTTCGGCGTTTGCGAATTGCTTCGGAGTGAGTGCAGGGCCTCCCTTGAGCAGCAGGGCTACGGAGTAGGCGGAGTCGCCGGTGCCGGTGGTTGATCCAGTGATGTTGGTGCCAGCGATGGACCCGCTGAGATTGGCTATAGGGATGGTGGCTTCGGCCCAGGCGAGACGATGAAGAAGCGCGAAATAGCGCGTGTAGTCGATGAGCACCTGGTTGAGGTTGAGTGTCGCTCCTGAGACGATGAAGGATTCATCGATCGAAGTATCGGAGTGAACATAGGCGTAGGCCAGTTCGAGCTGATTGATCCCCACGGGCGTGTTCTGGTAGTTTCGCGGGTCGGTGAATTGGGCGCGGGCGCAGGTGTGGGCGGCTAGAGCGACGCAGAGGATGACCGGCCGTTTATCCATGATGGTTATTGGGGAAACCCCCTCATCAGATCAAGCAGAAGCACCGGAGTTGCGAAATTCTAGCATTCTCGCTGTCAGGGGTGTTTGATATGCGTTGTCGGAACGATTGCCTCCTTACGATGACGTTTTGTGAGGGCGGGATAGTTATTGGATGTGGTTGAGATAGGCGATAGTCTGGTGATGGCTTGCGATTTCCTGCGGGCATAGTGGGGTTGAGTGACGATGTCGCGTGTGAGTGTTGTGGCTACGGTGCTGAATGAGGTGGGGGATATTGGTGGGCTTGTCTCTACGCTGACGGGACAGACGGCGGCTGCGGCGGAGGTTGTGATCGTCGATGGTGGGTCGACGGATGGGACATGGGAGTGGCTGGTTGCGGCGCGGGAGAAGTATCCGACGCTGGTTGCGATTCGGGATGAGAGTTGCAGTCTGAAGTATTCGGCGGGGCCGATTGCTCGGGGACGGAATGTGGGAATTACGGCGGCTACTTCGGATGTGATTGCTTGTGCGGATGCGGGGTGTACGTATGGGCCGGATTGGTTGGGTCGGCTAACGGCGGCGATTGTTGAGGGCAAGGCGGAGTATGCGGTGGGGGGATCTTGTGTTGATATGGCGGACTCTACGGTTTGGGATATTGCTTCGGCTCCGTTTTTTGGCGTGAAGCTGAGTGAGGATGAACCGACGAAGTCTTGTACGGCTCGGTCGATGGCGTTCAGGAAAGCGCTTTGGGAGCGGGTGGGTGGGTTTCCGGAGACGGTGTTTCTGGGAGAGGATACGCTGTTCGACCATAAGGTGCGGGCTACGGTGGTGCCGGCGTTTGCGGAGCGGGCGAAGGCGGTTTATCGGCCTCGGCATACGTTTATGTCGGCGATGCGGCAGATGGCTAGCTATGCGATTACGGATGGGGTACTGGGGGTTAGGCCGGCTCGGTTGATGCGGAATTTGATGCGGTGTGTGGTGGAGATGCTGGCGCTGGCGGCGCTGCCGTTTACGGTGATTCCGTTTTTGGTGATTCTGGCGCTGGAGATTTATTTTGCGTTTCGGTTGGATTGGCGGGGGATTCGTAAGCAGCCTGTTAAGGTGTGGGTGGCGAGGTTGGTATTTTCGTTGGTGGTGCCTTGGGTGGTGACCTGGAATCAGATTGTGGGGAGTGTGACGAAGGTGAATCAGCCGAATCGGCAGAATGCTTGAGGGTGGGTAGGGGTGGGAAAGGCAAACCTCAGGGGCTAAAGCCCCGATTGCTGATGGGTTTGAATGCCTGGGCTAAAGCCCAGGCCTACCTCAGAGGCAAAAGCAACGGCAAAGGCAGATCCCTACGGGATGACAAGCAAAAAGAACAGGCAACAGCAAAGGCAAAGACGAAATACAGGGATCCTTCACCGCGTTCAGGATGACGACATGAAACTAACAACAAATGCAAAGACTACGCGCGGCCGGCTTTCTTTTGGGCGATGACCAGGCCTCGGGGGGTGGGGAGGAAGACGCAGGAGAGGAGGCCGTCGGCCTCTAGTTTGAAGGCGGCGTCGCGGACTACTTTGAGGTGGGAGCTGGCGTCGTGGATGAGGATGATGCCGGTGGGGCGGATCTGGGGGAGGAAGCGTTTGACCTCGGCTTCGCGGATGGGCATGTCGCTGTCGCTGAAGAAGAGGTCGATGGTGCCTTCGATATGCATCTCCAGGGAGGACTCGTTACGTAGCTCGATCCACTCGGAGAGGCCGGAGGCGGCGATCTTTTCTTTGGCCTTCTCGAAGACTACGGGGTCGAACTCACAGGAGATGATTTTGCCGAAGCCGTTTGCTTTGAGAGCCTCGGCGATCCAGAGAGTGCTTACTCCGAGGAAGGAGCCGGTTTCGACCACGAGGGCGGGCTTGGTGGTGGTGACGAGGGTGCGGATGAACTCGAGGACCTCGGCCTCGGCGGTCATGGAGTCGTACATGTGCCAGCGCTCGGGGTGGGGGCACTCGGGTGTTGCACGGTGGTACTCGGGCAGGAGGGCGCCGGCTGCGCGCTCGGCTTGCAACATGACTTTGTGTTCCTGTTTCAGCTTCTTTTTGAAGAGACCCATTGGTTGATTTTAGCTTTCGCGGGTGGAGATACGGTGCAGGTAGACTGAGACTGTTGGTTTGATGCTGTGAGGTGAAGGGTTTGGTTCGGATTAAGGCGTTGAAGTTGAAGGCGGAGGCGCAGTTGCCTCGGTATGCGCATAATGGGGCGTTTGGGGATTTGGCGGCCGATCTTTATGCGGCGGAAGCGATGGTGATTGAGGCAGGGGCGACGGTTCCGGTGCCGACGGGGATTGCGCTGGAGTTTCCGGCTACGCATGGGGCGCTGGTTGAGGACCGGTCGGGGCTGGCCGTGCGCGGAGTGACTACGCTGGCTGGAGTGATTGATCCGGGGTATCGCGGGGAGATCAAGGTGGTGGTGACGAACCTTAGCCCGGTGCAGGTAGAGGTGAAGGTGGGGGATCGGATTGCGCAGCTTCGGATTGTGCATCGGATTGAGGCTGAGTTTGAAGAGGTTACGGAGTTGGCGGAGGCTCCGCGGGGCGCTGCGGGGTTTGGGAGTACGGGGAGCTAGTGGGGTGAGGCTGATTTGGGTGTGACGTGCGACAATCTTAATAGCGAGCCATGCCAAATCAGCTAGTTCAGCAAGCCAGCGGTACCCCTTCCCCAGCTACCATTACGCCGGAGCTGCTTAAGCAGCACAGCATCACACCGGATGAGTACACGCGCATTGAAGCAGCGCTTGGACGCACGCCCAGCCTTACTGAACTGGGCATTTTTTCTGTGATGTGGTCGGAGCACTGCTCCTACAAGTCGTCGCGGGTGCATTTGAAGCGTTTGCCGACGAAGGGCGTCCGCAGCTTTGGACCGGGCAGCGTGGTGCAGGGGCCGGGCGAAAATGCTGGGATCATCGATGTGGGCGATGGATGGGCTTGTGCGTTTAAGATTGAGTCGCATAATCACCCCAGCTATATCGAGCCTTATCAGGGCGCAGCTACAGGTGTGGGCGGGATTCTGCGGGATATCTTTACGATGAATGCGCGGCCTTTGGCGGTGATGGATTCACTGCGGTTTGGGCCGTTGGATGAAGCGGAGCCGGATGAGGCTCTGCGGCGCAGGAATCACCAGATTGCTACGGGTGTGGTGCATGGCGTGGCCGGGTATGGGAACTGCTTTGGAGTTCCGAATCTGGGTGGGGAGACGCGGTTTGAGAATTGTTACTCGGGGAATCCGCTGCTGAATGCGTTTGCGCTGGGGCTGGTGAAGATCGACGAGATCTTTTATGCCAAGGCTACCGGTGTCGGGAATCCGGTGATTTATGTGGGCGCGAAGACGGGGCGCGATGGGATTCATGGCGCTACGATGGCGAGCGAGGAGTTTACCGAAGGCTCGGAGCAGAAGCGGCCGAATGTGCAGATGGGCGATCCGTTTATGGAGAAGCTGCTGCTGGAGGCTTGCCTGGAGGCGATGGCTACGGGCGCGGTGCTGGGGATTCAGGATATGGGCGCGGCTGGTTTAACGTGCTCGACCTGCGAGATGGGGGCTCGTGGAGATTTGGGTTTGACGGTGGAGCTGGATCGCGTTCCCCAGCGCGAGACGGGCATGACGAGCTACGAGATTATGCTGTCGGAGTCGCAGGAGCGGATGCTTCTGGTGGCCGATAAGGAGCGCGCGGTCGAGGTGCTGGATGTCTTCTCGAAGTGGGGACTGGATGCTTCGATTGTGGGCGAGGTGACGGCTGAACCGAATATGCGGATTACGCAGCGCGGCGTGGTGGTGGCGAATATTCCGAATAAGTCGCTGACGGATGACGCTCCGCTGTATCACCGGCCTGTGGGGACCTGGAAGGCTCCGGTGCCGTTGGATCCTCCGGCGCATGTGGTTGCAAAGTTGAATGAGCCTCGGGATTATGCGGCGGATTTGAAGACGCTGCTGGCGAGTGCGAATATCTGCGATAAGCGCTGGGTGTATGAGCAGTACGACTCGATGGTGCAGACCAATACTGTGCAGGGGCCGGGTGGTGAGGCTGGCGTGATGCGGATTAAGGGCACGGGGGCGACTGGTGAGCGCGGGTTGGCGATGGCGTTGGCTGGGAATGGGCGGTGGACTTATCTCGATCCGAAGCTGGGGGCTATGCATGCTGTGGCTGAGGCTGCGCGGAAGGTCGCTTGTACGGGAGCTGTTCCGGTTTCGGCTACGAACTGTCTGAACTTCGGGAATCCGGAGAAGCCGGAGATTATGGCGCAGCTTTCGAACGCGATCGATGGGATTGCGGAGGCTTGTATGGCGCTGGGAACTCCGGTTACGGGTGGGAATGTTTCGCTTTACAACGAGACCAAGGGTGAGGGGATTTATCCGACACCGGTGCTTGGGATTGTTGGGATTATTGATGATGTGACGAAGAGTGTGCCGGCTGCGTTTCGGAGGGTCGGGGATGCTGTGCTGTTCCTCTCGGCGTTTCAAGGGAAGGGGCGGCAGGCGAAGCAGGATATGGGCTCGACTGACTTTGCGAAGAGCGTGCTGGGTGAGTTGTGGGGCGCGCCTCCTGTGCTGGATCTGAAGGAAGAGGCTGCGCTGCATAAAGCTCTGGCTGCTCTGGCGGAGAAGGGATTGCTGAATTCGGCTGCCGATCTTTCGGATGGTGGCTGTGCGGTGGCGTTTGCGAAGGCTTGCTTCCCGCGTGAGCTTGGGGTGAGGATTTCGATGCGGCTTGATTCTGATGAGCCGTTTGCACTGACGGAGAGGCTGTTCAGCGAGATTGGGTCGTCGGTGATTGCGACGGCTGATCCTGCGAAGATCGAGGAGATTCAGGGAGTGCTGAAGGATCATGCTGGTGTTTGGGTGTTCCGCCTGGGAGATGTGACTTCGGGTAACTACGAGATTGTGATTAATGAGAAGACGGTGATCGATGAGCCGGTGAAGGCGCTGAAGGCTGCGTGGGCGGGGGCGATGGAAGCGCAGCTGGCGGATGAGGTGGTGACGGCATGAGCGAACGGTGTAAAAACTTGTCGGTAGTAGAGGACAAAATACAGGGATCCTTCGCTTCGCTCAGGATGACGGCTTCTGGGGTGGATGCGGACGTTGAGTTTGACGAGGACGACGCTACACCGTTCGATAAGCTGCGAGAAGAGTGCGGTGTGATGGCGGTGTATGGCCACGCCGATGCGGCTCGGATGACGTACTGGGGACTGTATGCGTTGCAGCATCGCGGGCAGGAGTCGGCGGGCATTGCCAGCGCGGATGGGCAGCAGGTAAATGACATCAAGGGCATGGGCCTGGTGTCGGAGATCTTTACCGATGATGTGCTGGCGAAGCTGCCGGGCAACATGGCGATTGGACACACGCGCTACTCGACTACGGGGGACTCGGCGCTGCTGAATGCGCAGCCGATCTCGGTGGAGAGCACGAAGGGGCTGATTGCGATTGCGCATAACGGCAACCTGGTGAATCTCGGCAACTCGAAGGAGCGGCTGGAGCGCGATGGCGCCGTGTTCCAGACGACGAGCGACTCGGAGATCATCATTCAGTTGATCGCGCACTCGAAGCGGTCGACGTTGGTGGACTGTATTGCGGACTCGCTGTCGCAGGTGGATGGCGCGTTTTCGATTGTGATGATGACGCGGAACCGCATCTTCGCGGCGCGCGATCCGCATGGGTTCAGGCCGTTGTCGATGGGAAGGATTCCTGGGGTTGATGGCGCGCCCGATACGTTTGTGTTTGCTAGCGAGACTTGTGCGTTCGATCTGCTGCATGCGAAGTATGAGCGCGATGTGAAGCCGGGCGAGTTGGTGATGGTGTCGGAAGATGGCGTGACCAGCCGCTACTTCAATACGACGACGGAGCAGGCGAGCTGCGTGTTTGAGCATGTCTACTTTGCACGGCCGGACTCGAAGATCTTTGGGCGCTGGGTGCAGCAGTCGCGCGAGCAAATGGGGCGGCAGCTTGCGCGTGAGTCGGGTGTGTCTGCGGACCTGGTTGTTCCGGTGCCGGACTCGGGTGTGACGGCGGCGCTGGGGTATGCGGCGGAGTCGGGGATTCCGTTCAACCTTGGGTTGATTCGTAATCACTATGTTGGGCGCACTTTTATTCAGCCGGAGCAGAGGGTACGAGATTTTGGCGTGAGGATGAAGTTAAATCCGGTGCGGAGTCTGCTCGAAGGTAAGCGCGTGATTCTGATTGATGACTCGATTATTCGAGGGACGACCTCGCGGAAGATTGTGCGGATGGTTCGTGCGGCTGGGGCGAAGGAAGTGCATCTGCGGATTACTTGTCCGCCGACGATCTCGCCTTGTTTTTATGGGGTGGATACGCCTAGCAAGAAGGATTTGATTGCGGCGAATAAGTCCATTGCGGAGATTTGCGCGTACATTGAGGCGGATTCGCTGGCTTATCTGTCGCTGCCGGGGCTGACGTATGCTTGTACGATTGGCGAGTCTGCAGAGGGGCTTTCACCGGCTTCTTTCTGTACCGCTTGTTATACGGGAGAGTATCCGACGCAGTGGGTGGATGTGACGGAGATTTTGCCGGCGGTTACGGTGGTTTGATTGGTTGGAAGAGGGCATACCTCGGGGGCTAAAGCCCCCTTATCTTTGCTGGAGTTTAGTGCCCGGGCTAAAGCCCGGGCCTACCTCAGAGGCAACGACAGTAGCGTCCGGGTAAGACAGCTAGAGCAACGACAAACGCAGATCCCTACGGGATGACAAACAAAAAGACAACCACCTGCAGGGCTGCGGCTAGCGGGATTCGGTGTCGGTGGGGTGTTTGCCGGTGAAGGGTGAGCAACAGACGGGGCCTGAGGGCTCGTACTCCATGTACTCGACGCGGGTGAGGTCGGGGTCGAAGAGGTTGAGTTGTACCTTGCCGTCGCGGCCCATTTGGGTTTTGGCGCAGTTGGGGCCTTCGCAGTGGTTGCGGGCAAGGGCATCGACTGCGTCGCTCATCTTTATGGTGCCGAGAGAGAAGTGATCGACGACACCGTATTGGCGCAGGGATGGGTCGGGGCCGACGTTGAGCATGTACTCGAGCCAGTCGGTGCCCTCGGGGGTTTGGAGGCTGACGTAGTCGGTGCGGCCGTCCTTTTGTCCGCCGTACCAGTAGGGGCGGAAGCCGAGGATGTCGCGGAAGAAGCGGTCTTCGGCGGCGCGGTCCTTGACGAGGAAGCCGGCGTGGATGATGCGGCGGGAGGTTGCATCGGGCGATGCTACGGGCAGGCCTTCAGGGTGTGTTCCTTCCTGCACGAAGAGGATTAAGTTGCCTTCGGGGTCGTGGACGCCGAAGATGCCGTTGGTGAGGGGCTGGGCGATAGAGACGGAGTGGGCCTTGAGATAGCTCTGGAGTGCGGCTGCGTCGCGGGTCGTGAAGGCGACGGCGGCCAGGCGGGAGGCTGGTGCGGGGGATGGAATAGGTTCGACTTCAAGCCATTGGAGATCGTTGACGGAGTAGCTGGTGATGCCTTTGTTCTCTGCGTGACCGAAGCCGAGGGTCTTGCCGTAGAAGTTGGCGGAGGCGGCGGGATCGGAGGCGTAGACGCGCATGAATGCGATGCCGGTGATCGCAGGACGTTGCTGAGAGTAAGTGAAACAGGAGGTTGTAAGGAGGAGGGCGAGGGCTGCTCTTCGCATGGCGACCACTCTAGTGGACGTGTTGTGTGGCTGTCAAAGGACTAAAACGATTGACCTCTGCCAATAGGTGATGACGTAAAGAAACAACAACGAATACAGGAATCCTTCCCCATTCGACTTCGCTCAGGGTCAGGATGACGACGTGTTTTGGGGACGACGACGTAAAAACAGTGCGTGACAACGTGGAGCTAGTTTTGGACCTTTTCGAGGTCCATGAAGAGGTAGTCCATGGGCCAGCCTGGGCTGATGCCGTGTTGGCGGACGAGAGTGGCTAGTTGTGCGTAGTGGCGTGCGGTATGGAATAGGGCGTGAAAGAAAACTACTTTTCGTGAGGAACGTGCCGGGCCGCGTGAGCGGGTGACGAACTCGATGCGTTCGCTCCAGTCTATGGTGTCGGATGCGAGCAGTTGTTGGAAGAGTGCTGTGGCGCGGTTGTGAGTGGTGTAGATTACGTCGACTGAGTCGAAGGGGATGGTGGCGTAGTCGGTGGCTGGGAGGTTGGCGAGGCGCTCGGCGTAGCGGAGCTCGACAGCGACGATGTGTTGGAGGAGTTCGCCGACGGTTTTGGTTTGGTTGATGTCGCAGGGGAGGGACAGGGCTTCGGGGTGCTCGGTGAGGAGCTTCTTCCAGGCGGCGCTGTTGAGCTCGTGCCAGGCGAGAGTCTCTTCGGCGGTGAGGGCGAGGTTGCTCATGCTTGCTCCTATGTGAGGGCGCGGTGGCCGATGTCGCGGCGATACTGCATGCCTTCGAAGGTGATGTTTGCGGTCTCGGCGTAGGCCTTGTCGAGCGCTGTGCGGAGATCGGGGGCCACTGCGGTGATGGCCAGGACGCGGCCTCCCGCTGTGACGAGGTGGCCGTGCTTGATCGCGGTGCCGGAGTGGAAGACGACTACGTCTTGAGGAGGTGGAGTGGAGATGCCCTGGATGGGTTTGCCTGAGGTGTATTTGCCGGGGTAGCCGCCGCTGGCTGCGATGACGCAGGCGCTGGCTCCGGGACGCATCTTGACGCTTAGGAGGGCGGCGTTGCCGTCGATGGAGGCGTTGATGAGGTCGAGGATGTCGGTCTCCATGCGCAGGAGGATGGCTTGTGTCTCGGGGTCGCCGAAGCGGGTGTTGAACTCGAGGACCATGGGGCCGCGCGGGGTCATCATGATGCCGCAGAAGAGGATGCCCTTGAACGGTGTTCCCTCGGCCTTCATGCCGGTGACGGTCTTCTGAGCTACGTTGGTGGTGAGCCATTGGCGCATAGCCGGGGTGAGGAGGCCATCGGTGGAGTAAGCTCCCATGCCGCCGGTGTTGGGGCCGGTGTCGCCTTCGCCTACGCGCTTGTGGTCCTGGGCGGCGGCGATGGGAGCGGCGTGGGTGCCGTCGCAGAGGGCAAAGAAGGAGACTTCTTCGCCGGTGAGGAACTCCTCGAGGACGACTTCGGTTTCGTGCGTGCCGAGGAGGGAGCCGGAGAACATGTCGGCAGCGGCGGTCTCGGCCTCGAGGCGGGTGTTGCAGATGACTACGCCTTTGCCTGCGGCGAGGCCGTCGGCCTTGACGACTACGGGGAGCGAGAAGGCGAGGAGTTGCTCGCGGACCTGCTCGATGGTGGTGCAGACGGCGTAGGCAGCGGTTGGAATGTTGTGGCGCTGCATGAAGGCTTTGGCGAAGGCTTTGCTGGACTCGAGGCGGGCTGCGGCTTGCGTGGGGCCGAAGACGCGCATCTTGCGCTGCTCGAGGGCGTCGACGAGGCCGAGCGAGAGGGGGACTTCTGGGCCGACGACGGTGAGGGCTGGGCGCTCTTCCTCGACTACGGCGAGCATGGACTCGAGGCTGTTGACGTCGACGGAGACGCAGCGTGCGATTTGGGCGATTCCTCCGTTGCCGGGAGCGCAGACGATCTCGGTTACATCTGCTGACTTGCTAAGGGACCAGACAATGGCGTGTTCGCGCCCTCCACCACCGATTACCAAAATCTTCATAGACTTTGAGCGTAGCATTTTGCGGCAGCGCCTGAGTGATAGCGGAAGGCACGGATTCTCCGCAATTCAGAATTGACTCACTGGCCTGATCTGATGGTAGGTTGCAAATGATGCGTGTATCAACAAGCTAAGTCCGATGCTCAAGAAAACAACAACGGTAAATCGTGAAAAGAAGCTTCTTCGAGAGCCTCGACCACGGCGTGGGGATCCTGCGCAGACTCGACAACGGCTGATCGCCGCGGCGGCCACGCTCTTCAATCGTGTTGGCTACCATGGGACTGATTCAAACCGAATTGCCAAAGAGGCAGGGTACTCCACCGGCACGTTTTACAAACATTTCAATGAGAAGCGCGATATATTTCTCGCGGCGTACGAAGGCTGGATCGTCTCAGAATGGGAGGCTTTTCAGGCCGAACTCGCCTCCGGGGCCGAGCCGAAGGACATGGCCCGAAGACTTGTGGATATTCAACTGGACTTCCATACCCGGTGGCGCGGCCTGCGTGCTTCGTTGCTGGAGCTTGTCTTCGCCGATGCTGTCGTCAGGCGGTTTTACCGGGACCAGAGACGCCGGCAGCTGGATTTGATGGCGCAGCTTCGCGCAAGGATGAACACCAGGAGCCAAAGCCGCGAAGAAGACGCGATCTACATCTATACGATGGAACGTTCGTGTGACGCTATCGCACAGGGAGAACTGTCAAATCTCGGCCTCGATCGTGGGGCGATGGTCGAGGTGTTGGTGCAACGGGTCGCGAGTCTTCTTAAAAAAGAACCGGCTTTGTAGCCAAAGAGCATTGCGCTCGGCGTCGCGTAGTGATAAATATATCACCAAGGTTTTGCCTTGTCTTTTCAGAGGAAAATGGGAGGGACTTAGAATGCGCTACATCGTTCTTGCCGGCCGCGTTTTGTTCGCTCTGATCTTTATCTTCGCCGCACCGCGACACTTCTCACACGAAGGTATCCAGCACGCGGCAGATCTCGGAACACCGTTAGCTGGCATCCTGGTACCGTTGTCGGGCTTGCTGGCCATCCTGGGAGGGTTGAGTGTGGCTACCGGGTACAAAGCCAGATGGGGAGCCTGGTTGCTGGTTGCCTTTCTCGTACCCGTGACGCTGGTGATGCACTCCTTTTGGAGAGTGGGAGATCCTGCCCTGCATCGCGTGCAGGTGGCGATGTTCAGCAAGAACCTATCGATGCTTGGAGCAGCGCTGCTACTTACTCAGTTAGGTGCCGGCTCGCTTAGCATTGATTCAAACGAGGAGCGCGGGTAGCTGCTTCATCTAGATTCAGCTGGTTTGACGGAGATCGCGTCGGCGAGCGACTCGCTGAGCAGGGTGAGCTTTGCGGGGCGGCCGATGCGGACTTGATAGGCGCCTTTGAAGGGGAGTTGCTCGGTGAGGGTGAGAGAGACTCCGGGGCGGATTCCCTGCGTGGCGAGGTAGCGGAGCATCTCGGGGTCTTTGTCGGAGACGCTGGCTACTTTGGCGGTTTGGCCGGGGAGAAGAAGCGAGAGAGCTTGCGGCTCGCTGGCGGGGAGAGAGCCGTCGAGCGCTGGGATGGCGTGGCCGTGCGGGTCGAACTCGGGATGGCCGAGCTTGGCGGCGATGCGCTCCTCGAAGCGCTCGGAGATGAAGTGCTCGAGGCGCTCGGCTTCGAGATGAACTTCGTCCCAGGGGTAGTCGAGGACTTCGTGGAGAAAGGTCTCGAGGAGGCGGTGATGACGGATGATCTCGAGGGCGCGCTTCTTTCCTGCCTTCGCGAGCTTTACGCCGTGGTGTTTCTTGTAGGCGACGAGCGGCGGATCAGCGGCGGCAAGCTTCTGGAGCATGTTGGTTACGGAAGCTGCGGTGATGGAGAGGTGCGTGGCGATCTCAGTGCTCGAAACCTGGCGCTCTTCGCGGCCGCTTAGCTTGAAGATGGCTTTGAGGTAGTCGTCGACGGCCTCGCTGCCTGTGGATGGAGTTGAGGTCTTTGGATCGGTGGGCAGCGGCTTCGAGGAGATTTTTGCCATGGCTGTTGCTGACTCAGCTTAGCACTTAAGGTAATATTTAGGCATGGCTAATGTTCTAGTTAGTCCGCAGAAGTTTTTGCCGCGGCTACGATCGAATGAGATGTGGAGGTACTTTGGCCCGGCGTTTGTGGCCTCGGTGGCTTATATCGATCCGGGCAACTTCGCGACCAACATCCTTGGCGGGAGCATGTTTGGCTACCGGCTGCTGTGGGTGCTGCTCTGGTCGAATGCGATGGCGATCCTGATCCAGTACCTCTCGGCGAAGCTTGGTATTGTTACCGGGCACACGTTGCCGCAGAACTGCCGGCGGCACTTTTCGCGGCCGGTGACGCTGTTTCTGTGGGTGGCGGCGGAGTGTTCGGCGATTGCTACGGATCTTGCTGAGTTTCTGGGTGCTGCGCTTGGTTTCTATCTGCTGGTTGGGCCGACGATGCTGGCGCATGGATGGTCGCGGACGGGGTCGCTGTTTGTGGCGGCGCTGGCTTCGGCTGTGCTGGTGTTCGTGATCCTGGCGCTCGATCTTGCGGGCTTTCGTTGGCTGGAGCGCGGGATTATGGCTTTTGTCGCGATCATCGGGCTTTGCTATGGGTTCGAGGTTTTTCTGGTGCATCCGAACTGGAAGCTGGTGGCGTTCCATACGCTGGTGCCTACGCTCGATCCCAGAGACTTTCATGGCAGCCTGTATGCCGCCGTGGGAATGCTGGGCGCGACGGTGATGCCGCATGTGATCTATCTGCACTCGGCGCTGGTGCAGCCGCGGTTGAAGGAGATGGCCGAGCCGCCGAAGCCAGTGGGCCATGGGATGCGCAGGAGTTTTCTGCGGTTCGAACTGATCGACGTGTTTGTCGCGATGAATGGGGCGTGGCTGATCAACTCGGCGATGATCGTGATGGCGGCGGTGGCGTTTGCCCATAGCGGCAAGGCGCCCGACATCGAAGAGGCGTACCGGACGCTGGGACCGCTGCTGGGGCCGGCTTCGGCTACGCTGTTCGCGGTGGCGCTGCTGTGCTCGGGGCTGTCGTCATCGACGGTTGGGGTGATGGCCGGGCAGGTGATCATTGAGGGATTTCTCGACATCAAGTTCTCCATCTTTCTGCGGCGGCTGATTACGATCATTCCGGCGCTGGTGGTGATTGCAATTGGATTCGATCCTTTGAAGATTCTGATTCTGTCGCAGGTGGTGCTGAGCTTTACGCTGCCGTTTGCGCTGATTCCGCTGCTGATGCTGACGAGCCGACCATCGGTGATGGGCTTGTTTTCAAGCGCGCGGCGGACACAGGTTGCCGGTTGGGCAGCGGTCGCGGTCATTCTGGTGTTGAATGTTGTGTTGCTGGGGCAGATTGCATTTGGGGATTAGGGGCACCCCCAGGTATCCCATGGCTAAAACATTTTATTTCAATAAGTTGACGAAACTTCGGCTTGTAGAATCTTCATTCTAAAAGGCTTACAGGCAAAATCGTCTTTCTAAACGGTTTAGGTGTTTAAAAAGAAAATCCCCGGTTTTTGGACCGGGGATTTTCGACTCTGTTTTTATTATAGCGAAACGGATGAAACTCTTTTGCAAATTGGATGTTGTTTGTTTTGTGGCAGTTAAGCTGTTTTGGGATTTGACAGGTTTTTCTGTGGATTATTTTGCCGGGGTAGTGGAACCGCTGCTGCTGCCGCTTCCGCTGGTGCTACCGCCGGTGCCGCAGTAACCGCCACCGTTGCCTTTGCCGTGGTCGCAGTTGTTACCGGTACCGGAGTTCTGGCCATTCTGGTCGCATTCACGGTGGTGGTTGCTATCACGATCGCTGTCTTTGTGATCGCTGTCGGTGTGGTGAAAGAACGAGAAGAGACCACCACTGCCGGGATCACAGGCCCAGGCGGGAGTGGACAACGAAATTCCAATTAGTGATGCCATTATCAAACGGTTCAGTTTCATTACTTCACCTCGTGAGGCGAAGGATAGCAAGCCGTTGGTGGGAGGGGAGTAACACTTTTGGGTTAGGCTTTTGATTTCTTTTTTGAGAAAAGAGCTTGATTTTTGGGTAGGAGGTGTGCCGGGGCTGAAGAGGATGCTGAAAAAGTCGCTCCTGCGGAGCTAAGCCCGACTGAGAGCGTGCCTTTTTCAGCAGCCTCTGAAGCCGCTTGTATTTTATGCGTTTTTTGGGGTGGGCTGACGAGGATGCGGTCTTTGGCGGGTGTTGAAGTGCAACGGCAACGGCAAGAACAACAGCAAAAGCAACGGCAAGAACAACAGCAAAAGCTAAATACAGGGATTCTTCGCTTCGCTCAGAATGACGACGTAAAAACTGGCAACGGCAACAGCAACAGCAACAGCAACAGCGGCTGGTTTAATAGCTGCGCTGATACATGCGGGAGATGCGGTCGTGCCAGCCCAGGCCTTCGTCGTCGAGGCAGGCCCATAGGAAGCCGATGCCCAGGGGGCAGACGGCGAGGATCGAGGCGAGGATGCGGCGGCGGATCTGGGGGCGGGTGGGGTTTTCGTCGGAGAGGGTGCAGAGTCCGATGCGGGCGTAGCGCATGCCTGGGGTGGACTCACCGAAGGTGAAGAAGAGGAGCTGGTAGGCGAGGGTGAGGAAGAGGAGGGTTCCGACTGAGGCTATCGCTGCGGGTTGGAGGCCGATGGAGATGGAAGCGACGCCTAGTTTGCGGCAGGTGAAGGCGAAGGTTGCTACGAATCCGAAGAAGGCTGTGAGGATCAGGATGCCATCGACCATGGCAGACATGAGGCGCAGGCTGAGGGATGCGGCCTGGGGGGCGGGGGTTGGGAGGAACTGTGTTTCGGGGGCTTCGACGAAAGGGGCCGGGGCGGGTTGGGCGTCGAGCACCATGGAGGACCACTCGGGTGCGATGGATTCGACGACGGGAGCGGTGGAGAGCTGGGTGGCTTCGACCTCGAAGATACGGAGTTGAGCGGAGGTGGGGGCGAGGTCGGCTTCTTCGCGGAGAGGGCCTTCGGCCAGACGGGGTCGGGCTTTGCGGGCGGCGACGAGCTGGCGGGGGAACTCGATGAGGTTGGCGGGGATCTCGATGGGCGCGGTGACAGGCTCGAAGACCGGAGATTGGCGAAAGGCGATCTCGTCGTCGAGGGCCTGATCTTCGGCTTCGTCGAAGGGGTCGGGCGCGGGGGCGGGATGAGAGGAGGCGAGAGGCTGAGGGGTGTGGCGGGCTACGTCTTCGTATAGGCGGACGGTGAAGGTGGGGGCTTCGGTGATGTTAAGGGCGAGAGGCTGCTGAATGGCGGAAGGCGTTGCAGCGGGTGTGGCGGGTTCGATGAGTGCGGGGCTTTCGACCGCAATGGGGCCGGAGAGAGGGACTTCGGCGGCGAGTTGATCGAGCTCGAAGAGGAGCTGGTTCTGGGCTTCGGCTACGGCTTTGGCGCTGAGAGCGGCGACTTCGGCTGCGGCCTGGGCCTGGCGGATGGCGCGCTCGGCTTCTTCGGCGAGGAAGGCGCGATAGCTCTGGGACTGGGCGTAACGTTCGGCGACGGAGGCGGCGATGCGGGCGGCGCGGGATTTTGGAGTGGAGGGAACGGGCTCGGCCTGCGAGATGGATGTGACGGAGCCGCCAGCGGCGCGGGACTTGCGGGCGCGGTGAGCGGCGAGGCGCTCGGCTACCTGCTCTTTGAGAGCTGAGGTGGCTTCGGCTGCGTCTGGCGGGCCGAAGAGGTCGTCTATTGGTTGTATGTCGCGCTGTGCACTGTTCATGCTCGAAACCTCAACCCGCTTGCTGTGAAATCGTTTAGCCTCAAAGAGTGGTCCGTCTGACAAGTTGCGAATCGAACCAGAAGAATATGAAGGCCCGTCGACCAGGCTCTGTGCACGAACTGTCATGGTTTAGCGACAGGGTGCTGCAACGAGTCCTGAAGACTATTTACCTCTTGATAACTATCACTTTGCTGGGGGCAAGTCATCCACAGTTGGCCGCGCAGGAGGTGACGAATGAGGCACCACCGGCGAGCCTGCCGGATGGCCCGGGGGCGGTGAAGTATCCCGAGGCGAAGGTGCTTCCGCAGGAGGACGACACCACGCTGGTGGAGATTACGACGGCGGGGCCGCAGTCGAAGACTGGAAGCCGCTATGTGCTGGATGACGACGTGGTGATCCACTATCGCGAGTGGACGGTGCGGGCTGACCATATCGAGTACGACATGGACACCGGCGACCTGACGGCGACAGGCCATCTGAAGGTGACGGGCGGGGCGAACAATGAGGTCATTTCGGCGAGCCATGGCGAGATGAATCTGCGGAAGCAGACGGGCCGGTTCTACGACGTGATTGGGTCGGTTGGGTTGAAGAACTCGGGCAAGCGGATGGTGTATGCGAGCGGCAATCCGTTTTTGTTTACCGGGCGGATGGTGGAGAAGACAGGGCCGCGGTCGTACAACGTGTTTGATGGGACGGTGACGTCGTGCCAGCTGCCGGATCCGGACTGGATCTTGTCGGCGGCGAGGTTCACGGTGGAGAACGATAAGGCGAGCGCGAAGAACAGCGTGTTTCATCTGGTGAATGTTCCGCTGCTGTATCTGCCTTATGTGACGCATGCGGTGGACTCGGAGAGTCGGCAGAGTGGGTTTCTGATTCCGGTGCTGGGGCAGTCGTCGACGAAGGGATTCATTCTTGGGGAGCAGATTTACTGGGCGATCAACCGGAGCGCGGATTTGACGGTGGGGGCGCAGTATTACTCGAGGCGCGGATGGGAGCAGAGCGGGACGTTTCGGTATAGGGGGTTGGAGAACAACTTCGTGCGGGCGCACTACAACGGGCTGCTGGACCGCGGATATTACTCGAACGGGACGTATGTGAACCAGGGCGGCGAGGATGCGAAGGCCTCGGGCCGGTATGATTTTTCGGCGCAGACGCGGGTGGTGGGGGATGCGGAGTATCTGAGCTCGTTTGCGTACCGGCAGGCGTTTACGGAGAACTTCAACCAGGCGGTGTCGAGCGATATTCTTTCGTTCGCCTACGCGGTGAACCAGGAGAACGGCTATTCGGCGATGGTTCGGACGGACCGGTACCAGGGTCTGAAGCAGACGGCCACGGCCACGACGGTGGAGGAGCAGATACGCATATTTCATGCACCATCACTGGAGTTAGCGACGACGGAGCACAGGATAGGTGATGGGCCGGTGTTGTGGAACGTGGAGACTTCGGTGGCGGGGTTGAAGCGAGTGCAGCCGAATTTTGCTACGGCGGGTTTGACGCATCGATTCGATGTGAAGCCAGAGGTTGTGTTGCCGCTGAATGCGGATGGATGGCACTTCCGGACCTCGGTGGGGGTGCGCGAGACGGTATATAGCCGCAGCCGGAAGACACCTTATACATCGCCGATTCCGGTGGAGTCTGGAAGTGCGGTGAACAGAGCAGATTTTGAGCTTGGAGTGGACGCGCGTGCACCGGTGATGGAGCGCACGTTCCACTCGAAGATGCTGGATAAGCTGTTCGGCTCGGAGGTGAAGCACACGGTTGCGCCGGAGGTTACGTACCGGTATGTGACGGGTGTCGATAATTTCCTGAATATTCTGCGGTTTGATGACGTGGATGTGGTGAGCAACACGAACGAGATGGAGTATGGGGTGACGCAGCGGCTGTTCATTCATCCGAGGAAGACGAGTGCTCCGTGTGTGGCGACGGTCGCGGATACGAATGGAGCGGTTGATCCGGATACGGGCCAGGATGCTTATGACGAGGGGAACAACTGCGGCAGGCGGGAGTGGATGAGCTGGCGGGTGTCGCAGAAGTATTTCTTCGATCCGACGTTTGGCGGGGCGGTGATCCGGGGGCGGCGGAACATCTTCGATACGACGCTGATTTTTTCGGGAATTGCGTTTCTTACGGAGCCACGGAATATCTCGCCGCTGATCTCCCGGTTGCGGATGCATCCGTCGGAGAAGGTGGATGTGGAGTGGGACTTTGACCTGGATACAGGGGCGAAGAAGTTCACGTCGAACAACTTGCTGGTCGATGTTCGCAAGGGGAACTACTTTTCCGGGTTGAGTTATGCGCGGCTGAACGCTCCGGGACGGTTTTATACGCAGGGGATTTCGTCGGCGGTGTCGGATTTCAGCCAGCTTCGGTTTTTGCTGGGGTATGGCGGGCCGGCGAAGAAGGGACTGGGAGTTGCGGCGAATGTGGGGCTGGACCTGAGATTGACGTCGTTGCAGTATGGGGCGCTGCAGACCTCATATAACTGGGATTGCTGCGGGTTTAGTGTGGAGTACCGGAAGTACGAGCTGGGGTCGGTGAGGAATGAGAACGCTTACCGGTTCAACTTTACGCTGGCGAACATTGGCACGGCAGGGAACCTACGGCGGGCCGAGCGGCTGTTCTAAGTCTGACGGGGGCAAGGCTTAACACCGATTAACACCGATGGCACTGGTTTTAAGGGCGATGGATGTGTTCTGGCGCGGGAATGAGCTGTGAGTGGAAGCGGCTGTTCGTGGGTGTCCCAGAGGGCCAGCGTGAGATAATAGAGACACTGTGTTGAATGGATTTAGGCTGGTTCGTCCCCTTGTTTTAAGCATTATGCTGGCTGCTCTTGGTTGCCACGCGCAGACACCTGCGCAGGGGCCAGGGACGCTGTCACCTGAATTGACGCGTCGCGTCGAGGTGCTGATTCGAGCGAAGACGAGGGTACCGCCAAACTACGACATTCATATCGGGACCCGGACGAACAGCGATGTGCCTGGCTACGACGAGATCGTTGTAATCTTTACGGCCGAGGGGCAGACGAGCAAGCCGATTACATTTTTGCTGTCGCATGACGGCAAGACGCTGGCGCAGCTTAGCAAATACGACATAAGCCAAGACCCGAAGGAGATGGTGAGCGCGGCGAACCGTCCTGCGCGGGGTGGACCGGCGAACGCGCCGGTGGTGATCGTTGGCTTTGATGACCTGGAGTGCCCGTACTGCGCGAAGATGCATGCGGAGTTGTTTCCTGCGTTGACGGCGCGGTACAAGGACCAGGTGCGGATTGTTTATCGCGATTTCCCGCTCGATCTGCATCCGTGGGCTATGCGGGCGGCGATTAACGCGAACTGTCTTGCAGCGCAAAGCACAACGGGGTACTGGAACCTGGTGGATTACGTCCACGCCCATGCGGGCGAGTTGGGTGGAGAGGACAAGAGCCTGGCGAAAGCGAATGAGACGCTGGACCGTCTAACGCGAGAGGAAGGAAAGCGGCAGAACGTAAATGCCGTGGCGCTGGATGCTTGCATTGCCAAGCAGGATGACACGGCTGTGAAGGCGTCGATCAAGACGGCCGAGGACCTGGGCGTGGATTCCACGCCGGTGCTGTTCATCAATGGAGAGAAATTAGAAGGCGCAGTGCCGCTTGAGTATGTGTATAAGATGATTGACAATGCGCTGACGGCATCAGGCCAAACGCCGCCACCGCCACCACCACCGCCTGCACCGACACCCCAGACACAACCGGCACCGAAGCCCGGAAGCTAGTACCAAAATTGCGGAGAGATTTAGACGTGACAACTTTGTTGACTGATATTAATTTTTTTAGCCCGCGCTCGTTTCGCCGGGCCTCTGCCCCGGTTGCAATAATTTTTCTGACTGGGCTCCTCCCGGTTATGGGCTGCAACCAGACCCGCAATGCGGATGTTGTCGCTACGGTAAATAACAAGGCCATCATGCGGGCGGAGATGGACAAGGCCTATGCCGCACAACTTGGCGATGCACAGCAGCAAGGGCAGCATCCCTCGAATGAGCAGGCCGACTCCCTGCGGCTGAATGTGCTGAAGGGCATGATCGACGAAGAGATCGTGGACCAGCGCGCAGCCAAGCTGAACCTGACGGCGACGAATGAAGAGGTGGATGCGAAGCTGGCTGAGATGAAGGCTCCGTACACCGAAGAACAGTTCGAGGAGAAGCTGAAGGCGAGCAACCATACGCTTGAGGATGTGAAGCACGACCTGCGCCGGTCGATGACGTTCGAGAAGCTGCTGAATAAAGAGATCAACTCGAAGATCACGGTGACGGACGCGGACATTACCAACTACTACAACCAGCACAAGGGCGAGTTCAACCTGATCGAGACGCAATACCACCTGGCGCAGATTCAGGTGACGAGCGTGCCCTCGCCGCAGCCGGGCAACCTGCAGAACAGCAAGGCTACGAACGACGCAGAAGCCAAGAAGAAGATCCAGGCTTTGAAGAACCGGCTGGATAGTGGCGAAGACTTCGGGTCGTTGGCGATGAACTTTTCTGAGCGGCCGGAGACGGCGTCAAGCGGCGGCGATATCGGGTTTGTTCCAGAGTCGCAGCTTCATGCTGATCCTGCGATCTTTGCAGCGGTGACCAAGCTGAAGGCCGGCGGCGTGACGGAGATTCTGCCACTGCTGGATGGGCAGACGAAGAAGGTCGCGGGTTATGCGATCTATAAGGTGATCTCGCGCGAGCCGGCAGGGCAGCGAGATTTGAACGATCCTGGCGTGCAGCAGGCGATACGGCAGCAGTTGCACGATGGACGATCGCAGTTGCTGAAGAATGCGTACTTCGAGATGCTGCGGGATCAGGCGAAGGTTGAGAATTTTCTCGCGGAGCAGATATTTAAGAATGATGCGAAGTAACTAGTGTCTTGTGGTTGTGTGAAAAAAAGGCGCCCCTTCGGGCGTCTTTTTTGCGTGAGAACAGATTCTTGACTGTGCTCAGGTAAGACGAAAGGTCATCCCTAGGGGATGGCAAACAAAGACAACGGCAAAGCGCTGGTGGGTTGAGTGTATTCATTCCCACTCATCGCGATGAGACCGCGATGAATGGGGCACCCGTTCTTTTGTGGCTGGTTGGAGAGAACAACTGCAACGGCAACGGCGGATCCTGCGGGATGACAAACAAAGGACAAGCAATGGCAAATGACAGCGACGTTTAGTGGATAGCTGTCGCGAGAGCCGCGGAGCTGCTGCCGTGGGTTGTGGCGATAATGCGTCCTGGGGCGTCGCCTGATGGCAGGTATTTCTTGTAGACGCTGATGTGGAAGCAGGCCTGCTGGAACTCTTCTTCAACATCGACCTTGCCCTGCTGCACGAGAGGCAGCAGATAGCCGCGTAGCCATGCAATTTCGGTGAGTGAGAGGCCGTGCTTGGCGAGGTCGATTGCCTGTCCGGTGAGGTGCGGGGAGGCAGTTTCACCTTCGGCGGGAGCGGCGTTGCCGTTGGTGCGAAGCAGACGCTGCTGGAACTCGACGGTACGGACGGCGGAGTTAATTTGCAGGGGCGTGTGGAAGCGGGCGTAGTGAGCGCGAGAGAGCGTGGCGAGGAACTGTGCGGTCCAGGGGCGGCAGTAACGGCGATCGGACGGAAGGCGCTCGTCCACCTGAAGGGCTTCGTTGGTGGGTATGGCCACAAGCAGTTTTCTGGTGCGCATGTCGTCGAGGTCGTCGTCGTTCTGGATGCGATCGAGGCCGTCGCGGTCGGCTACCTGATTCTGGCGCACGAGTATCTCGTGGGAGCCTTTGAGCGGGCGAGGGACGATGAGATGGCCGCGCTTGTTGTAGAGCGCGGGTAGAATGACGGGGGTTGAAGCAGCCTCTTCGACGGGCTCCAGTTGGGGACGCTCGGTTGATTTGCGGACGGCGTTGACGACGGGAATTGGCTTTTCGGCAGGCAGGGTCTTGCTTGCCAGAGCCTTATCGGCGTGAGGTGCTTCGGGGGTTGCTTCGTGGGCGTCTGCCTGCTCGGAGACTGCCTGCCCTGAAGCCGCTTTTAGAAAGTCTGCGGAAGTGGCCTTTCGGCGGGTGGTTTCATCCGCGGCCAGGGTGGGCTCTTTTTCCGGAGTGGGTGTGGCTTCGGTCGACGCGGTGGAATGCTTGGCCGAAGATACTCGGTGGCGCGAGGTGCGGGTGTTCCGAACCGTTGCTGATACGTCCTCGTTGGCCTTGCTGGCGTGATGCTTGCGAGAGGCGGTGGCTTCGGCGGTCACCTTCTTGTGGGCGCGCTTCTTTGGGGTGACTTCTGTGATGGCCGTCTTGTGAGCAGGGGAAAGAGGCGCCGGTTTGGCGAGCAGTGGTGCAGGCAGGAACGACAAAGCTGCAACCGCCAGAAAGGCGTAAATGGGGGCGTTCAAACGCGTCATGATTTAAAGAGGCGCGGAACGCCAGAGCACCTTCTACCTTAGAGACGTACTGAAGATAGTGTAAGTAATCAGATGGGTTCTGTGTACTTTTCGATTAACCAAGGATTTCAGGCACGGAATGACTGGATGTGGTGGCGATAGTTGGTCAGGGCAGTTTTGCAGCGGCGGCGGAAGGTTTGGGTAAGTGGCGAATCGCCTAGCTTATCGTGGGCGATGGCGCTGAGGATGAGCCAGTCGTGCCATTCGCCGCCGGATTGCTGGAGGGATTCGAAGGCGGCGGCCAGTTTGCGGGGAGTACGTGCGGATTTGGGAGCGGTTTCGGCGATGTAGCGGGCGAGCTTGGCGGTCTTGCGGATGGAGTGAAGCTGGTCCGTGTCTTCAGGTAGGGCTTCGGATGGGATGTTGTGGGTGAACCAGTTCTGCGCGAGGGCGCCTAGTTTCGTGGCGGGCAGGGTTTGGGATTTGGCGGAGTCGAGAGCCTCAAGGAGAGCCTCGAGGGACGTGGTTAGTTTGGCCTGGTGTTTGTTGAGGATGTGGAGCAAGTCGGTTTCGGCCTCATTGCGCTGTTGCTGGAGGGATTCGCTGAGTTTGTCGGATGCCTCCTTTGTGGAGGTTGTGGCTTTTTCTTCGATGAGGTCGGTCTGAACGTCGAGATCGCGAATGTTTCCCGCGGCTCGCCGGAGCTTTTTCAGGAGGCGGCGGGCCTGTTTTTCCGGTTTCTGATGTGGGGGCAGACCGGACAGCTGAGAGAGGAGAGTGAGCTGGGCTTCAACGCGGCGGGTGCTGGTGCGGAGCTTGTGGACAGCTTTTGGGCTGGGATCGGCGAGGCAGACAGTGATGGCGGCCTCGAGATTTGTGATTTGCTCTCGGAGGGTCTGGATGGGACGGGCTGCGGTGGAAGTTGTCATGTTGGAGGAAGCCCTGGATACTGGCCGGGGGCTTTTGATTTGCGCGATTAGTTGGATGGGTTGGGAGTGCCTACCTTGCGAACGGCTGCGTCGACCAAGGCGAAGAGGAGTTGGCCGTGATCTTTGTGGGCCTCGGCCTTGATGTACTCGCCGGTTTGTTCGCCTGCCTTTTCATCCTCGGGAAGAGTGAGGTTACGGTTTCTA